>Ga0335394_10000018_pt1 | contig 169561 bp, 119 predicted proteins | sample MAT03_FD_205741 | JGI IMG/M metagenome (GOLD analysis project Ga0335394, IMG submission 205741) | Freshwater microbial communities from Lake Fryxell liftoff mats and glacier meltwater in Antarctica - MAT-03 (spades assembly) (version 2) ... | reverse complement strand
GCTGCTTCCGCTTGCCCATCGCCATACCGCCAACCTCCGTGCCGGGTCCTGAACGATCCGATGGCGATTACGATACCATGGCTGTCAAGGGATATCGAAACGGGCTGCTAGACTTCCGGACGATGCCGCGGAGGACAGCTTCAACTTGTTGCCTGTGCTCGAAGGCAAGTTGGCCACGCCCCTGCGTCCGTATCTGCTCACACAAGCCTTTGGCGGCGGACGCACGCTGGCCATCCGCCGCGGCGTTTGGAAGTACCTGGACCACCCCGGCTCCGGTGGAAACAACTACACGGAGCCAGTCTTGAAGCCCTTTGCGTTGCGCGAATCTGACCCTCCTGCACCGGTCCAGCTCTACAACCTCCAAGCCGACCCCGGAGAAACCAGCAATCTGCACCTCAAGCATCCCGAGATCGTGAAGGAACTGAAAGCTCTGCTGGATGACTCCAGGCGGACAGGACGGAGCAGGCCGTGATGACCCTCGCGCTACCCGGTTGGAAAGGATCGTGTTTCGATGGGCACGGGGGCGATTGATTGGCGAATCCCTCGTGCAGAAGCAACTTCAGACCGAATGGCGGTAAAATTTACCGCTTGAGGTGCCACAGAACTGGGTGTCTGAAGATTGGCCCTGAAGATTGGCCCCCCCCAAAGTTACAATCCTAGGGCGGCCCGCTTCGAATGGCCAAAAACGCCCATCTCTCTTCCTGCTCCCTCCCACTTGTGGGGAGGGCTGGGGAGGGGGGCTGCAGTTCGTTCATGCACCCGCCCCATTTCTTCCTCGGTCAATTTATAGGATAAGGCATCCCCTGCCTCTGCCCACTTCGCATCCTGGCAGCGATTCCTTAATGCGACGTAGCCGGTCACTCGAAATTGGTGTGTCTCTGTAGAGAAGGAGATGCTTCAAGGTTGTGAGTGTCTCCAAGATCGTGACCAGCTCCTCATCCGTCAATTCGGGATGGGACAAGAGCGTAAGCTCCTGCAAATTGGGGAGAATCCTAAGTAGGGAAAATCCCGCCTTGGTAAAGCTCCCGCCGATGGTTAGCTTTGTGAGCGACCGTGACGTTGCGAGGTGTTCCAGATCGGCATCGGATAATCCCAGGCCAGAGACGACCGAAACGGTGGGCGATGCTGCCACCAGAGAAATAAGGTTGGTTTGTTCCTTATAGAACTGGGACTCGTCGAGTTGGGACGCATCGACGCTGTGCGGGACCATGTTGACTTCCACGACATCGGAAAGAAAGTCCTGACCTAGCAGATTGCGAAGCCACACGGGTCCTGGAGGAGTTGGCTCTATCTTTCCGTTGTAGGGCCACTGCAACGTTGGAGCGCTCTGTCGGTCAAACTCAATCTCGTAGTCGTACCTGACGCTCCTTCCCGACTTTCGGAGTGCTTCTACGAGTCGTTGCTGTTCCTTGACCCGGTTCATCTTCCAGGCCAAGGGAATTGCTGCCAGGACCATCAGGATCAGGAGCGTCCTGATTCCGAAGCGGAGCCAGCGGCGTCGAGGGGTGGAGACGTTCGAGTGCATGCGGTCAACTTACCCATTCAGCCCGGTTCCGGCCACGTTTTTGTCAAGAACCCAGCGTTACGGGACTGGTGGCACGGCCAGCAGTGCCACGGTGCCACGCCCGCCCTCATCCGCTATCCGATCAAGGGAGTTACCTGAAATGCCTGCGACCCGAGATGACTTTCAGCGCTGGCTGTTTGATATGGATGACAGTCTTGAAGAACTCTTCGCCTATCTCCCTGCAGATGTTGCCTTAGCGATGGATTACACGATCGATTCGCTTGAGGCGATTGAGAAATGGCTGCTAAGCAAGTATGAAACCCATCAGCAGGTGAAGGGCGATGCCGAGGTCTTGGACATGTTGTCTCGGTATGTGGGCGAAACGATTCGCAAGGTGTGTGGTGGCAGCTGGGACATTGAACAGACGAACGAAAAGAATGCATTCTACCGCATTCCAGTCATCAAGAAACCTGGGGCATTTGCGGAGTGCCCTGTGACGCTAGTAACCGCCAGCCTCGATCGTCGGCGCGGCGACTACATTGCGAAGGTTGTTAGAGCGATGCTCAAACGCTTCGGACCTGGTACCAGTGAGGTGCCATGACGACGAGTCGGAAGGCTAGGAACCGTGCGAAGAAAGGACAAGCCAAGGGAGTAAAAAGGGGTCAGGTCTGGGTCAGGTCTCTTTTTCGGTCAAGGCGGTACGTGAAATAAGAGACCTGACCCCTTTTCCCCCTCTTGACCCCTTTTCGCCCTCTGACAAGAATCTATGGCGCTCCATCTCAGCGAAATCGGCCCTGACGGCCAACTGGCCGAATCATTTACCCCAGGCGAGATCTTGCCGTCGGTCGTCACTGCCATGCTGGATGTTTACCAGCAAACAGGCTTTGTTCGCCCCTGGATCGGATACGTCGCCCTGCGAGCAGGCGAGTGCATCGGCACATGCGCCTTCAAATCGCCACCCAAGGACGGCCAGGTCGAGATCGCGTACTTCACCTTTCCCGGGCACGAAAGGCAAGGTGTCGCCACGGCCATGGCTCGCGAACTGCTGCGCATCGCCGCACAGGCGGATGCCAGCGTCCGAGTTACGGCCCAGACCCTGCGCGAGGAAAACGCGTCGACTGCGATCCTGACTAAGCTCGGCTTCCTTCGCACCGGCATCGCTCAAGATCACGAGGCCGGCGAGGTCTGGGTCTGGGAGCTGCCTACTTCGTCATCTCGCGGCGAATGATCGCCTGAAACCAGCGCGTCGGCAGCAGCCAGTTCGCCCACAGGATCGCCGCCGAGTTCACCGGATAGCGCAGCTTATTCGAACCATCGGTGGCCGCCTTGTAGATGGTGCGGGCGACCCACTCGGGCCCAGGCGCGTTCAGACTGGCTTTCTTTACGTTCGCCAGCACCTTCGCAACGAACGTGTCATACGCGGTCAGGCCGGGCTTCGACATCACATCCTGCGATCGGTCGTAGAAGTCCGTCTTGATCGCCCCTGGCTCGACCAGCTTCACGCGGATGCCCAGCGGCTCAAGTTCGTAAACCAGCGCCTCGCTGAATCCTTCCACGGCGAACTTCGTGGCGTGATACATCGAGTGCAGCGGAAACGTCGCCCGGCCGGCCATCGACGAAATATTGATCAGCACGCCGGAACGGTGCTGGCGGAAATGAGGCAGGATCTCGCGGGTCACGTTCATCAGGCCAACCACGTTGGTCGCCAGTTGCCGATCGACCTGCTCGGTGGTCGAGGCTTCAAACGGGCCGATCAATCCGTAGCCGGCGTTATTCACCACGACATCGATCTGTCCAAACTTTGCGGTGGCTTGCGCCATCGCGTCGCGGATGCTGGCGATCTCGGTCACGTCCAGCCGCAGCGTCAGGATCCGCTCCCGCTGCGTCCAGTCCCCGGCCTTCTCCGGCGAGCGCATGGTCGCCGCCACGTTCCAACCTTCGCGCTCAAAGAGCTGCGCCGCTGCCTGGCCGATACCGGTCGAGGCGCCCGTAATGAAAACAGTCTTTGGCACGGCGAATCGCTTTCATGCAGGAAGTCTACAAGACGAAACCACAGGACCTCTCCCGAGATCTTATGCCTTGAGCTTCCTTCCGGGCAGTCGCGCGATCAGCCCCCGACGTCCTCTTCTGCTTTCACGCCAAATTCACTTGGCTCGCCCAGGCGGAGATTGCTAGACTCGATGGTGTCGAAGCATCCGCCCATTCACCTGGTATGTGGAGGGACACGCCGCATGCGAAAGACTTCCCCGTGGTTCGCGCTACGGAACTATCTGCAATTCTGCCTCTCGCCCGCTCCCTTCGATCCCTTTCCCCCGCTGCGTCGGGGTCCCTTCGGCAGCCCGTCCGCTCGCGGTCGTCACTCGCTGAGCGGTTCCGGCGGGTTCCGTCGGCCGATTCGCCCCACGGCCCGTTCGCTCGTTCCCTCGAGCTAAAGCGTCGGGAACTTCCATTCGCTCCGATGAACGCGGGGCGTTGCCTAAAACGCTTCGCCGCACGAGATACCGGGAGAAATGACAGAATCATGGGATACAGAATCATGAAGCCTCCAGTGCCTGGGGTTTCGCAGGTGGAGGCATTTCATGATTTTGTCGTTACTACTTTATGATTCTGTCATCATTGACGGCTTCCCGATCGCCAGAAATCGTCTAAGGCGTTTCTGCCAGCCAGGGCCAGATCGGCACGTTCAGCTGATTGACCAGCAGCACGACTCCGCCTGGGAGTGGTTGATGGCCCAGCAGTTCGCGCGTCTGTCCGCGATAACTCTCCCAGACTTCGCCGCCGGCGCGACGGCAAGCCATCGCCCCCAGCACGGTCAGGTCGGGGCCCTGCCAGCCCTTCAGAGCAAGTTGTCGCTCAAGCCACACGCGCTCTCCCTTGGCCGACGACTTGAACAGCGAATCGATCACCGATTTGATGGGCATCTTTTCGTGCATCTTGCCGGCCAGTTCCAGGATCTTGGTACGCACCTCGGGCTGTTCGCGCTCGGCCAGGGCTGCGTACACCACCGAGAGCTGCGCCCCGGGGTCGACATGGTTCTCGACCGCCGTGGCTGCTCGCTTGGCAGCGTCGCGCGACTGCGCGGCCGCGAACTGCGCCAGCGACGCCAGCTCGGCTTCGCCCGGCAGCGCTCGCGCGGCTTCGGCGATTGTCCACCACGATCGCAGAATCACATGCGTGTCAGAGCCCTTCAGCAAATGCTGCGTCTCCGCTCCATGCCAGGCAATCGTCAACTCAGTCAGGGCCTCGACATCCAGATGCCCGGCCGATGCCGCGGCCAGCAACTGCCAACTGAACTGGTCGTGAACCGCAGCCACGGTGGATCGGCGTAGCGCCTCCTGTTGCCTGGCCAACTGAAGCTGGTGAGCCTTCGTGCGGAGCACGGCCAGCGGGGCCAACTTCTTGGTCGCCTCGTGAACCGGCTTGAAGTCAGGCTTGGCCAGGTTTCCGAACAGCTCCGCAACGGATTGATGCTTCTTGCTGTCGGCAAAGACGATCAACTGCCCAGGGGCGAACCACAGCACGTCCTTGTTCTCCAGCTTCAGTTCCCCTTGCACGGCGGTCGTAAAGGCGCCGGCCGACGCGATCATCAGATCCTGTGCCTTGCTCCGCTCTTTGGCAAGCTCTTCTTCGGTCGGCAGCGACAGCGCCGCCACGTCGTAAACCCACGGGGTCAGCCCGTCCCGTCGGCGCGAACTTCCGGCCGCCACCTTCGCGCCGCCCGGCCACCACTCCAGGCGATACGGCTTCAACACGAAGTCCAGGGCTTCGGCCGCCGTGGCTCGTCGCAGGTCGAGGTACGAGATCCGCACTTCGCGCGAGGGAACCAGCGCGGCCACGTCGGCCAGGCTTCCATCCAGCAGTTCCACGGTCAGGCCCGATGCCTTGGCGATTTCGGCCAGCGCCTCGGGAATCGACTTGTCCCGCAGAACCAGATTCAATCGCGTGCCCAGAGCCGGCCGCTGCTTGATCCATTCGGCCGAGATCCGCTGGTCCAGGGCTTCGATCGAAGCCAGCGCCATCGCCGCCTGATCTCCGGCGGAGAGGCCTATGTTGGCGGCCGCCATGTCGAGCACATACGCCCGCACAAAGTGGCTGCGAGCCAGTGACAGGTCGTTTTTCTTCTCGGCCTCGGCGCCGGCCAACATTTCGCCGCTGGGGGTGCCGGGCTGCTGCTTTTTCTCGCCCGCTTTCCCGCCTTCCGCCAGATCCCCCTTCTCTTGCAGCAGTTGATTGGCCCGCGCGACGAAACCGCCAGCGTCCTTGAACCTCGCCTTGTTATCCCCCATATAGGCATCGCCCAACGTACCTGAGCGCTTCTGGACCCCATCGTTTCGGAGACTCTTCTCCGCCGCCGCGCCACGCTCACGACCGTCGCGGACCATGCCCGACCGTGCTTGCGGCCCCGGGGCGACAGGCCCCTTGGCAAGTCCATTCATCATCCCCGGCGGAGCCGCGGGCGAGCGCTTCATCAGCTTGCGAACACGATCGTCAGCAGGAGCGGCCGCGGCACCGGGATGTCCCGCACCCCCAGCACCCCCTCCCAGCGGCTGAAAGTAGCCGGTCATCGCTTCAAGGTATTCGCCTTCCCGACGAGCTTCGTCGCCCCCAAAAATCCCCTCCCACGAGGTCCCTTCAGGCAGCGGCACCGGAACCAACATCTGCCGCGGCCGCGCCGCCGGCTCGCTGCTCGCTGCCTGCTTGCTGGTGTCAACTGCCACGAAACTCGTGTACTGGCTCATCAATCGATAGTCCAAGGCCAGCGCCGTCACGGCCTCTTCCACCGCGGGCGAGCCGAAGTAGTACGTCTGCTGCATCAGGTCTTCAATCTTCTTGCGAGCCCACACCTTGGCCAGAACGTCGTGCAGCGGCTCTTTGGCCGACAGCGACACAGCCACGGGCCAGGTCACGGCTTCCCCCTCGACACTCCCCCGCAGGGTGATCTCGGCTTCCCCTCCGCCCTGATAACGGCCGTGAATCACAATCGGCGCGCCGGCCCACAGTTCCGGAATCTTGGTCGGAAAGGTCTCACTGACCTTCAAGTTGCCCCAGTCGATCTGCACCTTGGCCAGTTGTGCCCGCTGGATGCGGGTCATGATTTCCTGAGCCAGCCCGACGCTGTCGTCTTCCAACGCCAGCCGTTTGCCCATGCCTCCCCCTTGCTTGGCCACTCCGTCGATCAGAAACATGTTGGGAGCCGATCCGATCCCCACGGCCCAGAAGCGGACCTGATCGCCGCAGTGCTTGCCGACATGTTCGATGATGGCAGCCTCGTTGCCGATGAAGCCGTCGGTCAGCATCACCACGATCCGCATCCGCTCTTTGTCGAGCGGATCGTTGATCGCGGCCTGCACTCCCTTCAGCATCTCGGTCCCGCCCCCGCCGCGCAGGTTCTGGGTGAAGTTCACCGCCCGGCCGATGTTGGCTTCGGTCACCGGCAGGGCCTTGTCGAACAGTCGGGCGGCCTGAGTGGCAAACGTGATCACCTGCACGGTGTCTTTCCCCTCGCGGCATTGCTTCAGCATGTGCTGCATCAGGCGCTGGCAGGCCTGGGTCGGCGCGCCGCTCATCGAGCCCGAGACATCGATCAGAAAGACGATCTCGCGGGGCGGGCTTTTGAGCAGTCGTTCGTCTTCCTTGGGCTGCACCATCAGCATGAAGTAGCCTTCGCCCATCCGCTTGGCATCGGCACTGTAGGCGCCGGTATGCGAAAGCATGGCCATTTCAGGCTTCTTGCCCACGACGCCGTAGCGGAACACAAAGTCCTTGTTCGGCAGCTTGTCGGTGGCGGCGATCCGCAGCTTGGCTTTGCGATCTCCTTCGCGGGTGATGTCGCTGCGGTGATTCACCGTCGAGAGATTCTGGATCGGTACCCCGGCGTCGAGCGCAACCGACAGCGATATATCGTGCGAGGTGCGGAACTCATCCTTCAACACGGGCGGGCTGATTTTGGAAGCGTCCGGCACCTGATCCGTATTTGCCACAGGCGGAGAAACTTTCCCCTGCAACTCGGCAGGTTGCCCCGCGGGCGGGCCGCCGCTCGGCGTGCCCGGGATATAGCGCGGGCCGACCACCATGGGAAAATGGAACTCGTAGTTGCCGACATCGTACTTCAGCACGTCGACGTACGAGATCTCGATCTTCACCTCTTGCCCCGGCTCGATATTGCCGACCGTCTGCGTGAAGATGTTCGGCCGCTCCTGCTCCAACAGCGCGGCCGTCTGACCGGCCGAAAGGGCCGCGTCGTAGATCGCCCGGGCCTCGGCCCGCTTCTTGATCTGCCCCACGATCTTGCGCTGGCCGACCAGCATCGTCATGTCATCCACGGCCGCTTCGTTGGGAAGCGGGAACACATAAATGGCTTCGATCTTCTCCTTGGTCGGGTTCTGGAAGGTCTGCGTCACCTTGACCCGGGCCAGAAAGCCCGAGATGTCGGCCTTCACATCGGTGTGCTTCAGCGGGCACTCCACGATCTTGCCGCCGTCTTCGACGATCCGCAGTGCCCCCTGCGTCACGTTCTTTTCCATCGCCGCTGCAAGTTCGGGCGTGATGACCGCCGCGCGAACCGCGGGAGTCGCCCCCAGAACCATTGCTGCCACAGCGAAAGCCAGGGGGCGGAAGAAGGCTTGCATCATCATGTCCTGCTCCTGAAACGGAGTCGAGCGGAAGTCGGCAACGTGGTAGTAAGACGAGCGAGCCCCGGGGTTAGTTCCACCCCATTGTGGTGCAGGCGTCCCGCCTGCTTTTGCCCTGCCAAAAACCTCCAACCCTCCCCTAATGCAGGCAGGCGGGACGCCTGCACCACAAGTCTCTAAGCTTCAGTCAGCACTCAACTTACCGCGCTCCCAAAATTTCGTCGGGCGAAATCCTCAAGTTTCTTTCGGTAAGTCGCCCCCCGGCCGTACGAATCAGTGTGACCCTCCCGTGTGACGGGACCTCACTCTCTCCCCTGAGGAACGGCCGTGAAAAAGCGAACTGCCTTCACGCTCATCGAACTGCTGGTTGTCATCTCGATCATTGGCATCCTGATTGGCCTGCTGCTCCCCGCCGTGCAGGCCGCCCGTGCCGCCGCCCAGCGAGCTCAGTGCCTGAACAACATGAAGCAAATCGGCCTGGCGATGGTCGCCTACGAGAGCCTGAACAAAACGTTCCCCTCGGGCGGGCTCGACAACACCCGCAACGGCAACCGCATGGGCTGGCCCGTGCTCATACTCCCTTATCTGGAGCAGACCGCGCTGCAGAGCCGCTTCGATATGAAGAAGAGCTACCTGGACACGGTCAATCGCAGCGCGTCGATGACGCCGGTAAATGTTTACCTGTGCCCTTCGCAGCGCGAGCAGAAATCGGTCTTGCTGCGCGAGTTCGGCTCGGACAGCGAGCGGTACCTGGGGGCCGACACCTACACGATCCACTACTACGGAGTGGCCGGTCCCAAGGGAGCGAATCCGGCAGGGGCCAACTACGCCCTGCAAACCGGCGGCACCTGCGGCGGCTTTGCCCAGTCAGGCGTGCTCTACAAGAACAGTCGCGTCCGTTTTGCCGACATCCGCGATGGCTCTTCCAACACCTTCCTGCTGGGCGAGATCTCGTGGGACGGCGCCAAGATGTACCGCATTTGGAACCGCGGCTGCGACGAAGGGGGTGCCGCCTGGTGCTCCTCGTGCAAGAACGTTCTGAACGGCATCAACGTGAAGGCCTACACGGTCTTCAATCAGGACTTCAATGATGTGAGCTTCGGCAGCGAACACGGCGGCGGCGGGCACTTTGCCTTCTGCGATGGCAGCGTACGATTCGTCTCCGAGAACATCAACCTCGGCCTGTACCGCGCCACCGCCAGCCGCAACGGCGGCGAGCCCGCGACGCTGACCGAGTAGGGGTGTGCTTAACGAGAAATGCCTTAAATCTTCTCCTGCTCCCTCCCCCTTGTGGGGAGGGCTGGGGAGGGGGTTGAATCAGGACATGTATCGCGATCAAGAACAACGTGAGGGGGAGGGAGCAGGACAAGCGAGCCTGTAGACCTCGCTTTTTTTTGACAGCTTGAATGGTGTGGCGCTGCCCACCTACACCCGCACTCTCCGGAACCTCCGATGCGACACCTTCCTTTCGCCCTCCTCCTTCTCGCCCCACTCGTCGGCTGTGGCGCCAGCGAAAGCAATCGGTTCGACGTCTCCGGAACCGTGACGTATGCTGGACAGCCGGTCACCTCCGGCATGGTCTTCTTCGATCCCGACGTCTCCAAGGGGAGCGACGGCGTGCAAGGCTATGCTGAGATTGTCGACGGTCGCTTCAGCACCAGCGAATCGGGACGCGGCCTAGGCGGTGGCAAATACGTGGTCCGCATCCGTGGCTACGGGACGGCACCCCAAGGCATGATGCCCCGGGCGTTGTTCGACGAGCATCAGACCCGTGTCGAGGTGGCTCAGGCCAACGACGCCCTGGCGTTCGAGGTCCCCAAGAACGCGCCCAATACCGCCCCGCAGTTGGTCGTGGAGATTCCCTGAAGGACTCGAGTTGTGGATACGTTGCCGAACTCCGATTTCGACGAAACGCCCGCCGGCGATCCCGCGCGGTACGAGGAGTTCTTGGCCCATTTCGCCCGCGATCGTGACCGGCTCTACGGCTACATCTATTCGATGGTTCCGCACGCTGCCGATGCCGAAGACGTCTTTCAACGGTGCAGCATGCTCCTGTGGTCCAAGTTCGATCAGTTCGAGCCGGAGCGGAGCTTTCTGGCCTGGGCCCGCGGCGTGGCCTTCTACGAGGTCCGCAATTTTCTGCGGACCGCGCGGCGCGACCGCCTGCAATTCGCCGACGAACTGGTGGCTCAGATCGCCCAGCGACATGTCGAAACGGCCCCGCAGCACGACGACCGTCTGACCGCGCTGCGCGGCTGCCTGGAGCAGCTTCCGCCCGGCCCGCGCAAGCTGATCAGTCATTTGTACAGCAAGCGCGGCACGGTGCAGGATCTGGCCGAAGCCAGCGGCCGCGCCGTGCAGACGCTCTATAACCAGTTGAGCCAGACCCGCCGCAAGCTGCTGGATTGCGTGGAGCAGAAACTGGCGGAAGGCGGCGCCGCATGACAACTCCACGCGACCGCCTGTTCGATCTGTGCGAAGCGCTCGTGAACGAACGTCTGACCGACGCCGAACATGCCGAGTTGACGACGCTGCTGCAAGACAATCCCGCGGCGCAGCGCCGCTACCTGGCTCATGTCGACTTGCATCTGGGTCTCGAGAAGCTCAACCCGCGCGATGAGTTGGACGAGGCCGACCCGGTGGCCGATCTGGCCCGTGCGGTCGCGCGTTCCTCGGCGTCCCCCGGTGTGCCGCGCGCCGCAGTTCGCCGGTCGGGCTCGCGCTGGCCGATTCGCCCGGCGATGCTTTCGACGCTGGCTGCTGGATTGCTGTTGGCGGCCATCGGCGTTTACTCGCTGGTCGCCACGCCCGAGCCCGTGAAACGCCCACCAGGCCGGGAAATGACTTCCCTCGGGGTACCGCCGCGGCTGGTGCAGCGAGCCGGGGCCAAGTTCTTTGGCGAGCCGGGGCCGGCACTCGGCGCCGCATTGGATTTCTCGCATCCCTATGCCTTGGCTGAAGGCCAGGTGCAGATCGAATACGCCAACCACGCGTTGGTGATTCTGGAAGCGCCGGCCGCCTTTGAAATCCCCAGCGCCGAGCGATTGACCATGCGGGTGGGCGATTGCTCGGTCACCGTTCCGCCCGGCGCGCGAGGCTTCCGCGTCGAGACTCCCCTGGCCGATGTCGTCGACCTCGGGACCCGTTTCGCCGTGCAGGTTGCCGAGAACGGTCAGACCGACGTGCAGGTGGTAGAAGGTCTGGCCGAGATCCACCCGCCGCAACCGGCGGACGCCAAGCCCGCAGTGAGAGGAAGCAAGCCCGCTTCAAAGCCTGTCGCCAAGTTGAAGGCTGGCGAAGCGGTCCGCTGTGAAGACGACGGAGCCTGGTCGGCCAAACCCCAGGTCTACAATGCGTCCCTGTTCCGCAGCCGCTTACCCGATCGCGTGATGCGCTACCAGGCCGCCGCCGATCCCACAGGCGGTATCGATGAACTGCAAAGCGTTACGGTCCAACGGGGCGGGCAGACCTACACGTATACGGTCGAGGATCTGATTGGAATCGACGTGGTCCACTTCAAGGCCAGCGCCAACGCCTCGAATCTGACCTCGCCCGATCGCATTCGCCGCCCGCAAGTTCCCCCCGCGGGGGCCGCGCTACGCCGGGAAGTGCTCGACCGCGACCGTCAGTTGACGACCGGCCTGCTGAATCCCGGCGGATCGCGCGAGCCACTGGTTGCCGATCCCGTGATGAACGAGCCCGAAGCCAAGCCGGTGGCGACAGACAAGGGCGGGAGTGAAAAGCCCGCAAATACTCCTGGGCTAGGCGTTCGTTTTCTTCGCCCGGTGGTGAACGGCCCCGGCCCGGACGTGGTTCTCTTCGATCTGCACATCGTGGTCCATCCCGAGCGCGGCGACGCCTTCCATGTCAGCCCGTTGCACTTCACGCCGGGGCTGAAGACCCACACCGTGCGGCAGTACGACATCGACCTGACTTCGCCCGAGGCTCAGGCCTTGGCCAAGTTCCGTTTGTACCGCTTCGACGCGCCGCCGACGTCGTTGGGCGAGCTGGAACGTGGTCGCCACGACGCCGGCACCTTCCAGAGCGCGGGGGCCAAAGTGCTGGCCGTGGGAATCGACCTGTCGGACCTGGGCTATCCGCCCGGCGCAAGCGTCGAGGGGCTGTTCTTTCAAGACCTGCTCGACGACTCGAACTATCTCGATCCGGTCTTCATCGCCGGCTTCCCGCCCGTCGGGAAGTAGCGTCTTCCTTGGGTCGCCTGTTTGGGGAGTGGGTCGGAGTTCCGTCGCGATCCACGCCCTTGGTGGTGCAGGCGTCCCGCCCGCCCAACTCCCTCTCCCTTTTGGGGAGAGGGCCGGGGTGAGGGGCACGCATTCTTTTCCCTTTTCCCATCTCAAATCTCAAATCTCAAATCTCAAATCTCAAATAATCTCCAAACACCATCCCACCAATCAATTTACATCAATCTTACAAAATACTATACAACAGCCTGATATTTATGCTAAACTGCATTTGGAGCAGAAAATATCAGGGAACCCCCGCATGCCAACCACGCTGCCACTCGATCAACTGATCGCCGATCCGGCGGTCCACCCGCGCACCCGCATCCGCCAGGGAACGATCCGCCAATACGCGGACTCCTACAAACGGGGCGATACCCTCCCGCCCCTCGATGTCTTCAAATCCCCCGACGGTCGCCACTTTCTGGCCGATGGCTTCCACCGCTACTACGGCGCCCGCGCGGCGGGCCACGCCGACATCGCCGTGGAACTCTTCGAGGGGGACGTCCGCGAGGCGACCCGTTATGCCTGCGGCGCGAACGCCCGGCACGGCATCCCCCGCACGCGCGAGGACAAATGGTTCGAGGTGGCGGCCTTCCTCTGCGAGTCCGACCTCGCCGGCACCTCCGACGCTGAGATCGCCAAGACCTGTCGCGTCAGCCGGCAGATGATCGCCAAGGTCCGACCGCATGCGACCAGCAAAGACGCCTTCCAAAAGTACATGGAAGAGGAAACGGAGCGTCGCACGCTGGCCCGCGAAGACAAGCAGATCGCCCGCAAAACAGCCAAGGCCGAGGCCAAAGCCGCTCCGCCGGCACCGCCCACTCCGCCCGTTCCCGATCGCCCGCTGACTCCCCAGGAAGAAGCGATGGCGGCCTTGGCCCGCGCGGCCGAGGCGGCCGGCCTGGCCCGCAAGGCAATGGCCGAGTGCGGGCGAGCCTATCCGGAAGCGAACCGCTTCGAGGCCATGATTACCATCTGCGAAGCGCAGTGCCAGTTCGACGAACTCGTGCCGCCGGTGGATGCCCCGACCGAGCCCGAGGCATCCACGCAGCAGATGCTATCGCTCCTCAAGGAGTTCGGCGTCGACCTGCAAGCTGACCAACCCGCAAAGTTACACGAATCTCTTCCTGCTCCCATCCCAACCCGACGCGTAAGCGAGGTGAACCGCCCCCAACCTCTGCCTTCTCAACCCGCAAAGTTACAGGAGTCTCTTCCTGCTCCCTCCCACTCATCGGGAGGGCTGGGGAGGGGGGCAGAAGCTCTTTCAACTCCCGCCAACTCGAAAAGTTTCAGCGCGGGCTCCCAACCCGCAAAGTTACATCCCGAGCCGACCACGCGCCGCATCCCGCCTGCTCAACTCGCCGATCTCTTCGCCCCTCGGCCGGTCCATCCGATGATTGCGGCCCTTAGCGAAGGCACCATCCGCAACGTGCCGGAAGTCCTCCCCATTCAAGCGAAAATGGCGAAGGCCCAACCCTTTGCCAATCCGCTTCTTCCGTCTCAACCCGCAAAGTTACATCCCTCCCCCGGCAGCAAATCCTCGCGCCGCTCACGTCGCCGCGACAGAAAACGCCGGTCCGACGGGCCTCAATCCTCACGCTCCCCGCCCGTCGCCTGACGTTTGCGACCCCTACTTCAGAACCACCGCGCCGCCCTTGCGCGCGTCCTCCATCGCAACCAACCTGCAAAGTTACAAAGCGCGGCCCACTCCGAATGGAAAACAACGCCCTATCGCTCTTCCTGCTCCCTTCCACTTGTGGGGAGGGCTGGGGAGGGGGGCTGCATTGCGTTCGTCTCTCGCCCTGGCTTCTTTTGCTTGAACCGCCAAGACAACCCGCTAAGTTACAGACGCCGCGTCCTCAATCAGAAAGACAAAGACGTTTCACGCGGAGGCGCGGAGACGCGGAGGAAATGCTTTTGAACCACTGCGTTGCGCGCATCCTCAATCGCAACGAGGGACAGCCTTCATAATTCTGTCGTTAAATGATTCTGTCATTTTGTTTTGAACAGGAGAAAACGGAGGTAACAGAGAGATCCTCTCCGTTCCATCTGTTCAAATTGGTCGTGCGGGCGTCCGCCTGCTTGAATCGCCTCGCAACCAACCTGCAAAGTTACAGCCGTAGCGCGGCCCGCTCCCGATGGCCAACAACGCCCCATCTCTCTTCCTGCTCCCTCTCACTTGTGGGGAGGGCTGGGGAGGGGGGCTGCATTGCGTTCGTCTCTCGCCCTGGCTTCTTTTGCTTGAACCGCCAAGACAACCCGCAAAGTTACAAACGCCGCGTCCTCAATCAGAAAGACAAAGACGTTTCACGCGGAGACGCGGAGGCGCGGAGGAAATGCTTTTGAATCACTGCGTTGCGCGCATCCTCAATCGCAACGAGGGACAGCCTTCATGATTCTGTCGTTACATGATTCTGTCATTTTGTTTTGAACAGGAGAAAACGGAGGTAACAGAGAAATCCTCTCCGTTCCATCTGTTCAAATTGGTCGTGCGGGCGTCCGCCTGCTTGAATCGCCTCGCAACCAACCTGCAAAGTTACAAAGCGCGGCCCGCTCCCGATGGCCAACAACGCCCCATCTCTCTTCCTGCTCCCTCTCACTTGTGGGGAGGGCTGGGGAGGGGGGCTGCATTGCGTTCGTCTCTCGCCCTGGATTCTTTTGCTTGAACCGCCAAGACAAACCGCAAAGTTACAGACGCCGCGTCCTCAATCAGAAGGACAAAGACGTTTCACGCGGAGGCGCGGAGGCGCGGAGGAAATGCTTTTGAATCACTGCGTTGCGCGCATCCTCAATCGCAACGAGGGACAGCCTTCATGATTCTGTCGTTACATGATTCTGTCATTCTGTCTTTGAACAGGAGGAAACAGGGGCAACAGAGAAACCCCATCCCTTTATCCCTTCACCTCTGTGTCTCTGTGACTCTGTGGTTCCCTTTCCTCCCGTTCGCACTCGGGATCGATCCCTCCGAATCGAGCGTCCCCAGATTCAACCCCCTCCCCACAAGGGGGCGATCTTCCCGCTACTTCCCCGGCACCAGCTTCACGCTCGAACTCGAGCTGACCTTGCGGGTCGTCTTCATGTCGCCGACCAGGATCTCCATCTCGGCCGACTGCTCGACCGACGAATCAACAATCCGACCGGCTGCCAGATCAAAGGCCAGTTTCCCTTCGGCCTTCTGCGTCTTGATGACCACGCGGGCTGCCGCCGGCAGGGTCAGCTTGGTGGTGTAGGTCACCATCTCCAACTCGCGGCCTTCACGGGCTTCCGGGCCGATGTAGGTGTATTGGGTCTCAATCGTCTGCGTCTTCGATTCCAGCTTCCGCTCCCAGCGATGCCCCTTGGCGACCGGCTCGGCGGGGAACGGGATCAGCACTTCGGTCAGCAGTTGCTCAAGGCCCTGGGCGGTGAACAACGGGCCCAGATTGGCAGCCACCGGGCTGGACTTGATCTGCTTCAGCACCTTCTCGGGGACCACAAAGTCCTTGGGCTCTCCCTGCGGAGTGACCTTAAGGCTGAAGGGAACCTTCACCAGGCCCCCCATGAGCGAGGTCAACGCCGAACTGACGACTTCCTCGGGCTTGGCCTGCGCCTGCGAGTCGAACTCGATCGCGGTCAGCGGGGCGTTCATTTTGAAGCGGACGCGGTCAATCGTCTGCGTCATGTCGGCCACTCCGTTGGCGTCGACACTCTTGATATCCCAATGCAGATCCATCGTCACGTCGCTGGTGGTGGTGATCTCCATGCCGGCGGTGATGCCAACCGAGGTGATCTTCTGGGCCAGCGTGTACTGCAGCTTGTCTCCCGCGGCGAACTTCCAGCGGAGATTCGTTTGGGCGTGGGCAGGGGTAGCGGACAGAGCGAAGACAATCGCCGCCAGCGCAAGGGCCAACCGGCGGGACGAACAGCGAAAATCGCAAACCATGAGCAAGACTCCAGGCCGGCCGCAGAACGACCGGTCGAATGAGGGACCAAGAAACTCGTCGAACATGCCCCGCGTCCCCTGTCCGCTCCGCAGACCCCGTCAGTCTATCGGGCATCGCCCGGGGAAGAACCCCCATCGGGCTCGAATCCCCTGAGGTTGGGGGGCACTCTCCTGAAGGGGAAGTTTTACTCCATTTGCACGGCGGGCACTGAGCGGCATGGCGCTAGCCGCCCGTAGTACACAGTTTGACGATCGATGGTGATTCAGGAGTCGTCGCAGCGAAATCCCTCCGCAAGTAGGCAACGTGGCAATGCACCACGCGGGGCCACCGGCGGCTAGCGCCATGCCGCTCAGTCTCTCGCCGCTCAGTCTCTCGTCCCTCGCCTTACAACTGCCCATCCAGCGCCAACTGATGGAAGTAGTGCGGCACCTGCTCTTGATTCGCCAACAACCAGTCAATCGTCGGCTCGTTCCGCATCGCTTTACGAATCGCCTTGGCGGTCGCTTCGCGGTTGGTCTGAAAGAGGATCTTGGGATCGATCTCGACTTCCACCACGCTCGGGTCGAGCCAGACCGAGACGATGATCCCCAGGTCGTTGGCCTTCTCCTTGGGGATGTCGCCGGCCCGAACCGCGTCGAGCACGCCGTGCGCAATGGCTGCCTGGACTGTCCCCATCAGGATGTTCGTGTACTTGCTGCTATTCACGGTCACCTTGCTCACCATCACTGTGGCAGGGCGGATCTGCACATCGCTGTTCAAGATGGCAAAGACCTTGGTGTGCCCTTTCACCTGGTCTCCTATCAGGTTGGCAATCGCATAGCCGACCGGCCCGTCGAGTTCGCCGATCACCACTTCGGGCTCGGCAGCCGACCAGGCGGGTTCGGCCTCGACCAGGGCCTCGCCGGTTCGCAACACGATTCGCTGCTGGCTGACTGCCTTGGACGCTTTCTTGGCGGCCTTCTTCTTTTTCTTAGCCATAAGGCAAATTCCCTCTCGAATTGATTTCAAAAGTCAGATGAAGAAGGGGTATTGGTAGTGGCAAAATGGGGGGACCGTCAAGCAGCCGGCGGTGCCCTCCCGCTTCTCTCGCCAAGCGTCTCGGGGTAGGCTCATGCTTTGCGGAGATCCTGCACATCGTGAGTGCGAGATGCCGCCCACGAATGTCCCGCGGGGACGCTTGCCCCACCGATGAATCGACTCACTTTCATCCTCCGCAGCCTGACGCATCATGCGCGGCTCAACCTGGCCGTGGCGCTGGGGGTGATGGCCGGCGTGGCCGTGTTGACCGGCGCGCTGGTGGTGGGGGCCTCGGTCCGCGGCAGCCTGCGCGGTCTGTCGCTGGAACGGCTGGGGCCAGTCGACGAAGCGCTGGTTTCCTCCAACTTCTTTCGCCAGGAGCTCCCCGCCGAACTAGCCTCCAGTCCGGGCTTTGCCGACTACTTCTCAGCCGCCGTGCCGGCCATCGTGCTGGAGGTGAACCTCGAACGCCCCCACGAGAGCGACCCGGCTCAGGCCTCGCGGGCCAGTCGCGTCGCCCTGTATGGCACGGATGAAGTCTTCTGGCAGAGCTTCGGCGATGCCAACCTGGCCCCCAAGTCCGACGAGATCGTCCTGAACGCCCCCGTCGCCGAAGCCCTGCAGGCCAAGGTGGGGGACGAGATCGTGCTGCGCATCCCCGAGATCAGCGAGGTCTCGCGTGACAGTGCGCTGGGCAAAAAGAACGACACGGTGCGAGCCCGTCGCGTCAAGCTGGCCCGCATCATTCCCGCCGAGGGCGTGGGCCGCTTCGGGCTTCGCCCCGATCAGCAGACGCCGCGCATCGCCTACATGGCGCTGCGGCAGTTGCAGACCGCGCTCGATCAATACGATCGCAAAACCAAGACCGGCCGTGTGAATGCCATCTTCGTGATGGGCCGCCCGGGCCAGCTTCCCACCGCGGCTGCACACGCGGCCCTGATCGAGCGCTTTCATCCGCAGTTGGGCGACTATGGCCTGTCGCTGGCCTCGGTCGAGATCCCCGGCGGCGCCGGCACCTATCTGAACGTGGCCAGCAAGCGGATGTTGCTCGAGCCCTCGGTGGCTACGGCCGTGGCCAAGACCTTTCCCGATGCCATGCGGCAGCCGGCCCTGACCTACCTGGCCAACACCATCGCGGTGAAGGACAAGGAAACTCCCTACTCGACGATCACCGCCATTGACCTGGTGGGCGACTCCCCCTTGGGGCCCGTGCTGGATCTGGCAGGCCAGCCGATTGCCAAACTGGCCGATGACGAGATCGTGCTGATCGATTGGGCCGCCGAGGACTTGGAGGCCAAACCGGGCGACGAAGTAGTCGTGACCTACTTCGAGCCCGAGAGCACACACGGCGAAGCCCACGAGGCGACCGCCCGCTTCCGTTTGAAAGACGTTTGCCGCATCGCAGGCCCGGCCGCCGACCGCTTGCTGACCCCCGACTTCCCCGGCGTGACCGACAAGCTGCGGATCGGCGAGTGGGACCCACCGTTCCCGTACGACAGCTCGCGGATCCGCGGCAAGGACGAAGACTACTGGCGCGATCACCGCGCCACGCCCAAGGCCTACATCTCGCTGGCGGCCGGTCAAAAGCTGTGGGGCAGCCGCTTCGGTCAGCTGACCAGCATCCGCGTGGCCTCGCCCACCCCCCCTTCGGCCGAGACCCTGGCCGCGGATGCCCAGCGCCTGACCGCTGAGCTGGACCCGGTCGTGCTGGGCCTGGCGATGCAACCGGTCAAAGGGCTGGGCCTGGCGGCCGCTGCGGGCACGACCCCCTTCGATCTGCTCTTCCTGGGTTTCAGTTTCTTCATCATCGCGGCTGCCGTGATGTTGGTGGCCCTTTTGTTCCGTCTGGGAGTCGACACCCGTGCGGCGGAAGTCGGCGTGATGCTGGCCCAAGGCCTGCCGCTGCGACTGGTGCAGCGGCTGCTGTCTCGCGAAGGCCTGCTGGTCGCCGCGCTGGGCGGTCTGGCCGGCGTGGGCCTGGGGATCGGCTACGCCGCCCTGATGCTGGCCGCGCTCAGCAGCCCCAACTGGTGGCTGGCCGCTGTCAGCACTCCCTTCTTGAAGCTGCATGTCACGCCCGCCAGCCTGGCCATCGGCTACTTCGGTGGAGTGCTGATCTCGTACCTGGCGATCCGATCCAGCGTCCGCAGGCTCAGCAGATCGAGCGTCCGTCGGCTGATGTCCGAAGAGACAGGCGACGAAGACGCTGCCGGCGCGGGGGTCTCTCCCTGGACCTTGCCGATCGCCGGCGGCTCGCTGGCGCTGGCCGTGGTGCTGGCGGTCGCGGCCTTCTGGCTGCAGGCCGAGGCTCAGGCTGGCGCGTTCCTCGGTTCGGGCGCGCTGGTCCTCACCGCGCTGTTGGCCCTGCTGATCCGTGGCCTGAAGCTGACCGATCACGGCAGCGCGGTCTTCGCCGGCCGGGCCACGCTGGCCCGCTTCGCCCTGCGCAACGGAGCCCGCAATCCGCTCCGCAGCACGCTGACGGTCGGACTGGTCGCTTCGGCTACGTTTTTGATCGTGGCCATCAGTGCCTTTCGCATCGATACCAGCACCCTGCGCCCGACGCTCGATAGCGGCAACGGAGGTTTCGTCCTCGTGGGCCAAAGCGACCAGTCGATCTACTACGACTTGAATGGCTTCGACACGCCTGAAGGCCGGCGGAACTTCACCCTGTCAGAGGCGGACTCGGCCTCGCTGGCCGGCATGCGGGCCTTCGCCCTGCGCGTCCGCCCGGGCGATGACGCCAGTTGCCGCAACTTGTATCAAACCGGCAGCAGCGAGCCCCGCGTGCTGGGCGTGCCCGAGGCCATGATCGACCGGGGCGGTTTCGCCTGGGCCGGAACACTGGCCGAGACGCCGGCCGAACGCGCCAACCCCTGGCTCTTGCTGCGCCGCGAAGGTGGCCCCGCCACGCTCCCCGGCGTCACACTGCCGCGCGTGCCGATCTTCCTCGATGCCGCCACCGCGCAATACAGCTTGAAGGTCGGCCTGGGCGGAGAGCTCCCCTCGCACGATGAACTGGGCGCGCCGATCAGCCTGTGGGTGGTCGGCCTGCTGAAGAACAGCCTGCTGCAAGGGGATGTCATCATGTCCGAGGCGGCCTTCCGTCGGCACTATCCGCGGCAGACCGGCTATCGCTTCTTTCTGATCCAGGCCCCGGCCGAGCGGACCGCGCAGATCTCCCGCACGCTGGAAAGCGCACAGGCGTTGTCCGACCTGGGCTTCAGTCTCGAGCGGGCCAACGACCGCCTGGCCAGCTATCTGGCCGTGCAGAACACCTACCTCAGCACCTTCCAGAGCCTGGGCGGGCTGGGCCTGCTGCTGGGGACTTTCGGCCTGGCGACCGTGCAACTGCGCAGCGTGCTCGAGCGGCGCGGCGAGCTGGCCCTGCTGCGGGCCACCGGACTTCGCCGGGGCACCTTGGCCATGTTGGTGATGCTGGAAAACGCCAGCCTGCTCGTGGGAGGATTGGCCGTGGGATCCCTGGCCGCACTGGTGGCGGTGCTGCCCCATCTGCTGGCCGGCGGGGCGGCGGTACCGTGGTCAACGCTCGCCTGGATGCTGGGGCTGGTGCTGGGCGTCGGCTTGCTGGCCGGCCTGGGAGCCGTGCGGGCCGCCCTAAACACTCCGCTGCTGCCCGCTTTGCGCGGCGATTGATCCGCGGCCTTTTCATCGACATCCATTGATCCACGGCCCCGCGCCGTACGTTCTTACTGGTGTCTCGGAACTGGTTGCACCAATCCCAACGGAGGTGTGCCATGGAAGTTCTCTCGGGCGCGGCGGCTGTGGTCCTGGTGGGCTGGCTCATGCTTGTCATCCTGCGACACTGGCGGCAGGTGATGATCGGCCGGCTCGTAGTTGGCGGCATCGACGAGGGTTCTGCAACAGAGCGGGGCGGAAACAGCTACGAAGGGGTCCTCTACGGGGACCAGCCCTCTTACGATTCGCATCACGGAGACGACGGAGGATCTAGCGGAGACGACAGCGGGGGCGACTCCGGAGGGGGCGGCGGGGATGGCGGCGGCGACTAGGGTCTGAATCGCCTTTTTGCAGTCCGCACTCTCAAGTGTCGCGGAACTGGTTGCACCAACCCGAACGGAGGTGTGCCATGGAATTTCTCACGATCACGGCCTTGTTGCTGACGGTAGGAATCATCGTCGCGGTGGTGCGCAACTGGGGGCATATCACCAGCGACCGCTGGGGCGACGGCAGCGCGGTATATGACTCAACCAGTGAGTCGGCTGGAAGCCCCAACGGGTTCTTCTTCGGCAGCCATGACTCCTCCGACGCACATCACGGCGACGCTGGAGGCTGTGATAGTGGCGGAGATTGTGGAGGCGGAGACGGCGGCGGTGGGGATTGATGATCCGACTCGCGGTCCGTCTTGAGTGTCGCGGAACTGTGGCGCCAAACCTTGGGGGAGGTCAGCGATGTATGCTTTCACCGTGTCGGCGATCTTGCTGCTCGTCCTGATCCTGGCCGTGGTACAGCGAAACTGGGGGCGGATCGCCTCCGAGCTTACGGAATATGGCGAGACGATCTACGACGACCCCTTGGCCCCCGAGAGACACGGCGACGACACTGCATCTTGAGTGGCAATCCTTGCGACGCGAATCGCCGTGATCGATGAGGACGGAGGGGCGGCGACCGAGGCACTCCAGCTGCGATCAACCCTATCTCCACCCGAATTCGTATTCGGGCGACTCTTTAGCAATCAACTTCGCGTACACCCAATCGATAGTCTTTTCGATGGTGCCCAGTAGATGGACGTGGCCATCTTCGTGACACACCCATCCGCCCCTCCCCTCTATGGTCCAGATCAGCATGTCACCGCACGGGCTCCATCCCCAAATGGACGCGGTGCTGGGATCGAGGTCGGCGCCGTGACACTGCAAGCGATACTCGCTCAGAGCGGCTTGTCCATTGGCGCCACTCAGGCCCCCCGCGCATCCGAATCCATTCCAGTGGACTGAATCCACCAGCGAGTAGTATTCGGCAAGCGGCTGGGGAAAGGCATGCTTCCGAAGCGCCGACGGGCGAATGGGCAAGTCGATCATCGCACCACGGACCGATTTGGATCTCCATGCGTACCCAGAATCACAAAACTCCGGCGGATCCCCTTGGTGAAGCTGCAATTCCCAGTCTGGTTTCGCCAGCAGCTTCTCGAGCCAGCGTTTCATCTTCGGAAACGGGCAGCGTTTTGCGATGCTGTGAAAATGTTCGACAGGATCGCGGAACACTTGACGAAGTGACGCGGTAAGCAGATGCCGGTGCGTCTTCGGAATCTTTGAGAGCGCGTCCCCCTCTTCGAGTATGACGCTCTCTCCCCGACCCTCATTCTCTTCGATGTACATGGGTACCTACTCGAACTGCTGGGTGATCTCGCGCCAAGCAAAGCCTTTAGGCCGTGGTTCGCCGCGATGGAACGCCGCCAAGATCGCTTTCACGTCGTCCGCCGAGAGCCGTTCGTACTCTTGCACGGTAACGTGCGCACAACTGGTGGCGATCTCGATCGTGCGTGCGGCCGACTTGCCCAATCGCCCGGCCACCCAGTGGCGGAAGTCTCCGTCGGGATGCTCGCGCCATTCCACGGTATACGCCCCATCCCCGCCGGCGGCTTGCGCGTAATCCCGCTCGTCGGCCACCAGAATCAAGAAACCGCAGCCGTCGTCGGGCGAGAGCGCATCGACCGCCTCGTGTAACTGCGCCAACGTGGGCGAGAACAGATCGTCCTCTCCCTCGCGCGTCAGCACCAACTCTTGGTAGCTCTGGCCCATACTTCGCTCTTTCATTCGGCGCTACTTGCCGCCGACCACATGCGCCCTGGCAGGCGAGCCAGGCACGTCGACCAGTTCGACGCGCAGGCCCTCTTTCCGCTCATCCAGATTCACCGCCAGGGTGAAGGTGTGAACCCCTGCGGTCAGGTCCAACTCCAACTCGCGGGCCATCTCGGTTGGCCGGCCATCCACCCACAGCTCCAACCCTCGGCGAGCGTGCGAGCCTTCGTCTCCGAACGACAGCTTCACCTTTCCGGCCGTGGTCACGTTCAGCTCGAACCGCACAAAGCCGGTCCGCGGCAGGTTCGAGTGCGGCTTGAGCGCGGGCAGGTCCGCGACCGGCAGCACTCCGCCCACCTGGCTGTAGACCGGCGTCCAGGTCAGCCGCGCGTCATCTCCGGCCGCCGTGGCAAAGCTGGTCCGATTGAGCGCCTGATGGGCGTCGCGGGTCGCTTCCAGTTGCTTCCAGCGGCGCACGAGGGGAGTCTTTGAGACCGCGTATGGTCCGACCTTGCCCAATTCCGAGAGAAAGCGGACCAAATCGACCAGTTCCGCCCGCGTCAGCGAATCAACCAGCCCCACCGGCATCAGCGACTTGCCGGGGACTTGCTCGTCGATCTGCCCGGTGGGAATCGTCACCTCGCGGTCCTCGGCGTCGCGAATCACCAGCTCCTCTTTGGTCGCGCGGACCCGGATGCCGGTCAGCACTTTGCCTGTCGAGGTGCTGACGATCAAGGCGTGGTAGTTCTCTTTGATCTTGGCATTGGGATCCAACAGCGATTCGAGCAGGTAGTCGACCTGCGCGGCGGCCCCCAGGCTGATCATGTCGGGACCGACCAGCCCGCCGGCGCCGCCGATGGCATGGCACTTCAGACAAGCCAGATCCTTGCGGCGAAAGATTGCCTCGCCCCGCGCGGCATTCCCCTGCGAAGCCACATCGGCCAGCAGGGCCTGCGTCTCCTCCGGTGTCAGCTTCTTCGGTCCGCCGGTCAATCCGCCCGCCTTGTTCAAGGCCTCGATCAGTCCGGGCTGTTCGCGGGCCGCGCCGCGAGCCAGTCGCACGCCGAGCTTGGCCACGTCCGGCGGCAGCTTGATGTTGCCGCTGGACAGCGCCGTCTGCAGCGCGGCCGGGCCCCCCTTCTGCTTCAGAAAGGCATCGATCAGCTCGCTGGGATCGTGCTTGGCGACATCGGTCTCGGCCAGCACGGCCACGCCCCGCTCGGCCGCACCGGGCAGATCCAGCGGAGACCATGCCACCAGCGCCGCCTGACGAATAGCCGGCGGTTGATCGTTGCCGGCCAGCTTGGCGAAAGCGGCCAGGCTTTGTGCTCCGCCCAGGTCGGCGAGTGCCGCAATGGCGGCCAGACGAAGACGCTCGGAAGCATCGGCCTGCGCGGCCAGTTTGGCAATCTCTTCGCGCGAGGGCTGCAGCTTCCACGCCCCCGCCAGACGGATCGCCTCGGCACGGATCGATTCGTCCTTCGCGGCGAACAACTTCGTGACTTGGGCCAGATCGCCATCGGGAGTGGTATTGCGGGCTTTGGCTGCCTTGGCCAATGCGGACAGCAACGCGACCGAGCGCTCGGGGCTGGCATCCGCTTCCTTGATGGCTTGCTCGAACACCGGGCGAATCTGAGCTTTCGATCCGATACCGGCCACCAGCATCAGTATGGAGTGGGCCCGATCAGCCGGCAGCTTTCCCGAGGTCGCCAGTTTCAGTAGCGGTTCGGCCGCGCCAGGCGAAGCCACGCTGGCCAGCGCGAACTCCAGGTGCTTCGAGTTGCCGCCGAATGTGAGCTGACCGCTCTCCAAGGCCGGCATCCATTGCGGCGCCAGATCATTCGCGGTTTGCCACAGAGCAAAGTCCAGGTTCATCTCGGTCGGCTTGTCGAGCGCCAGCATGGCCGTCTCGACGGCGCCGGGCGCAGCGAGCTGCGACAACGCCCGAACCGCTTCCAGGCGGACGCGGGGGTGATCGTCAACCACCTGGGCGGCCAGCAAACCCATGGGGTTCTCCAGACGCTTGTGCCAGTGATAGACCACGCGCGTGGCCGCCGCGCGCGAGCGATGATCGTTCGAGCGAAGCAGCGCCGTCAGCAGTTCCGGGTTCACCGTGTCGAAGGACTGATAGACCCACAGCGCCTCCAGCCGATGATGTTCGTAGTTGGGATCATCCTGCTTCAGGCCCTTGATCCAAACGGCCAGCTCCGGCAGGACGTCCTCGGCTTTGCGCTCCGAGAGGACCCGTTTAGCAAAGTGCCGGGTCCAGCCCTCGGGCGACTTGAGCTGCTCCAGCAGTTCGGCCGTCTTGGCTCCGACCAGCTTGGGACGCTCGACCAGCGGGCGTCCCTTGGCCGTGATGCGCCAGATGCGACCGTGCGTGTGATCTCGACGAGGATCCCGAAAATCGACCTCGCCATGCTGTATAATCGGGTTATACCAGTCGGCGATGTAGATCGCCCCGTCGGGTCCCATCTTCACATCGATAGGGCGGAAGGAGACATGGTTGCTCTTCACCAGCTCCGGCTGTTCCTTCGAGGTGTAGCTGGTCCCGTCCTCGCTGATCGCAAAGCGACAGACGCGATGCGCCCGGAAGTCGTTGGTGACCATGCTCCCCTGCCAGTTGTCGGGCAGATGCCGTCCGCTCAGGATCTCCAGCCCGCAGTGCTTGGGACTGCCGGGATTCAGCCCCTTCAAGATCTTCTTGGCGTACTTGTAAGTGACAAAGGTCGAGCCCGGGAAAACGTAGTTGATCCCCTCGCCATAGGCCCCATCGGTGGCGAACGACTGCCCCCAGCGATCCTGATGATGCCCCCAAGTGTTCACGAAGCCTTTGGCAAAGACCTCCAGCTCCATGGTGGCGGGGCGGAAGCTCCAGATGCCACCGCTTTCGAGCCGGCGAACTCCATGCGGAGTTTCGATATGGCTGTGGATGTAAATCGACTGATTGAAGTAGAGCAGCCCTTCGTGCCCCCAACGGAGCGTGTGCAGAATATGGTGCGTGTCTTCGGTCCCAAAGCCCGACAGAACCACTTTGCGGACGTCAGCCTTGCCATCGCCGTCGGTGTCCTTGAAGTGGACCAACTCGGTGCTGTTGGCCACATACGCGCCCCCGTTGCCCGGCTCAATACCGGTCGGAATCAGCAACCCATCGGCGAAGACGGTCGTCTTCTCGGCCTTGCCATCCCTGTCGGCATCCTCGAGCACGATGATCTTGTCGTTGGCTTTGACCCCCGGCGCGATCTGCGGATAGATCTCGCTCGAGGCGACCCACAGCCGCCCTTGCGCGTCGAAATTCATCTGGATCGGCTTGGCCAGCAGTGGATCGGCCGCATACAGGTTGATCTCGAAGCCCTCGGCCACCTGCAGCGTCTTGCGCTCTTCCTCGGGATCAGGCACGGGGATGTTCTTCAAGTCCCGCTGCGCAAACAGAGGAGCAGGCTGCGCGGCGAAGGTGGTGAGCGCGACGAAGCAAAAGAGCCAAGGGCGAAGCGTCATGAGCAGACTCGGAGGGAAGTTATCGATAGGTCGGTTGATGTCGCGAGGGAAATCTCAAATCTCAAATCTCAAATCTCAGATTTCAGATAAGGCGGAAAGTGCAATTGAGTGAATCACTTCGATGGTTGGATCTCGTACGTGTGCGCGACCGGCACGCGGAGCGTGGCAATCTCCGCCTCCTTAGCCGCCACCAACGGATCGAACTCCGGGATCTCCTTGGCGTTATTCCCCTGCTCGTGCTTGCGGAAGCCGAACAAATACGTCCAGTTCTGCGGACGCCAGCGATAGAAGAACAAGCTGTTCTTGTCGAGCACCCGTTGCCGGAGCTTCTCGGTCTGATCGAACTCGGGGCCGCTCGTCACGGGAACCCCCTTGGCCCAGTCGGCGGCCGTGCCCTTGGCCACCGCCCGGCCATCGATCGACAGCGTGTAGTTGCCCGCGGCCAGCCCGGCGATTTTCACGACGCGCGACTTGCCGAATCCGATCGGCAGCGCGGCGTCTTTCACCAGCAGCTTGCCGCCGGTGGGGGACAGCTTCACCTCGCTTACCGTCGCTCCCACAGGCTCGATCGCGGGCGTGGATTTGTCGGCCGAAAGATTCAACTGCCACTCAGGCGATTCGACCCCCAACTGCTCGGCGATTTCACGGGCGGCTTCCTGATAGCCCCGGCTGTTCAGATGAATGCCATTCTCGGTCAAGAACAGCTTGTCGCTCGGGCGGGTCAACTGGCCGAGCGAGTCATACAGGTCGACATACGGCAGCTTCCGCTCGGCAGCCACTCGCTTCAGCAGGTCGCAGTACCGCTTCAACTGAGCGTTGTGCGCGGCCGGATCGGGAAGCGGACGCCCCAGGTCCTCGTGATAGTTCGGTCCCAGGATGACGATGCGGGCCTTGGTGGCCGCCACATCGTTCAACAGCCGATCCAGCCCCTTCTGAAAGTTGGCCAGGCCCGCTTCCCCTTCAAAGGACTCGTTCATGCCATAGCCGACCAGCACCACCGTCGGTTTGCTCTCGGCCAGTCGTGCCTTCAGTTCCTTGTAGCCTTCCTCGACATTGCCAAAGCCGGCCCGCGAGTGCCCCCAGACCGTGTCACCGCTCCAGCCCAGGTTGCGGAACGTGAGGTTCCGATCGGGATAGCGCGTGATCAGGAGCGTCTCAAGATGCCCGTAAACCTGATCGCGCTCGATGAACGTATTGCCCAGCAGGACCACGCGGTCCCCATCGACCAGATCGAGTCCCGCTCCGACAGCACGAAGCGGCGCGGCAGCGGAGCAAAAAAGCAGAACCAGCGCCGCGAAGCCAAAGGGGAGCCGAAAGAAGCGTAGCATGCGGGGGGCTCACAGGGCGAGGGAAAGTGCGCTCGTCCTTGCACTACGCAGCGAAACGAGCCGAAGTTGGAAGTTGCACGTCACTCTAACCGGCCGATTCTGCGCGGTCGAGTGGTGGTTCGCTCCCTTGTGGTGCAGGCGTCTCGCCTGCCTGCCGCTCGATCAGCCCTATCCTTGTGGTGCAGGCGTCCCGCCTGCCTGCCCCTCAAAGATCTTCCCAAACCGCAAAACACACCCAAGGTGTTCGCTACGTTCCGTCCGCGCCCCCCGCTTCGTCCCCCTCCTTCACCTCGGCATACGACCAGCCGCAGGCCGCGCAGCGATCGACCCCTTCCCCCATTGCCGCGCCGCACGACAGGCACAGCGCCGGGCCCTCGCTCGATCCATCGTCGTCCGCCTGGTTGGGTTCGCCCAGTGGCGGAGAATTGAGCAGATGGGGATTCTCTTCCAGGAGCTTGGTGGCGGGCTCGACCTGCGAACTGGGGACCTGAACCTTGATCCCGCCTACGGCGTTGCCCAACAGCCAGTTGGTGTTCACCAGGTTCTCATCGGCCAGAAAGACTTGCAGTCCGGCCTGCTCCAAGGCCCAGCGCATGGCTTGGGCCTGAATATCCAGCGAGCAGGTGGCCACGGTCACCAGATCTTCAGTCATAAATCAACGTCCTTCCTGGTGCCTTGTGGTGCAGGCGTCCCGCCTGCCTGCCCTGCGAGTTACCCTTGTGGTGCAGGCGTCCCGCCTGCTTGCACCCTCAAGACTTCCCAACCCAAATCTTCCGTGGCGCAAGCAGGCGCTCGCGCCCGCACCTCAAAAAGTATCCTACGACTCGTCCCCCGCCCGCAGCCACGGGGTTAGCGTCAACTGGTAGTCGCAGATTTCGGCCGGCGTGAAGTACAGGGCGATCTCGCGCTGGGCTGCCTCGGGACCATCCGAAGCGTGAACGAGGTTCATCTGGCGGCTCGAGCTGAAGTCGCCCCGGATCGTACCGGCGGCTGCCTTCAGACCGCTGGTGGCTCCCAGCATGTCGCGCACGACGCGGATCGCTTCCAGACCTTCAATGATCGCCGCGACGACGGGGCCGCCGGTGATGAAGGACTCCAGGGTCGGGTACCAGCCCTTCTGCACATGCTCGGCATAGTGCTTCTTCGAAAGTTCGGGCGTGATCTTCATCATCTTCATCGCGACCAGCGAGAGGCCCTTGTCCTCGAAGCGGGTCAGGATGCGGCCGACCAGGCGTCGCTGGACGCAGTCGGGCTTGCACAGAATCAGGGTCCGTTCCATGAAATCTCTCTTCCAAAAGGCTGTCGCCAAGTGTGATTTGCATTCATCGCTACGCAATGAATTCGAGCGGCGGATTCTACGGGAACCGCCTGCCAGGCTCAAGCGGCCACGGTCGTGCCCGGGGGCGTTTCGGTCACGCGACTTGTCTCATCACTCGCAAAGCTGAACCCTGCGACTGCCAGTGCCAGCCAGCCCATCATGAAGCAGACTCCGCCGATCGGAGCAATCGCCCCCAGCCAGTTGAAGTCCATCAGAAAAACCAGCCCGTACAAAGGTCCGCAGAAGAACAGGATCCCCACCGTAAAGCAGTAGCCGGCCACGTTCGGGGCGATGCTATCTTCGCGCAGTGCCACGCCGATCACTCCGGCCAGCACGATCGCCAGCGCGTGGTACATCTGATAGCGGACGGACGTTTCAAAGATCTCCATCCGCCGTTTGTATTCCTTCAGGGCGACGAACTGCGACTTGTCGTCCGTCCCTCCGTAGAAGGCCTCCTCCATGCGACCGTCTTTCATGGCATGGGCCCCAAAGGCTCCGGCGCCGACGCCAAGACAGCCAACCAGCGCCCCCAGAACGATCCAGTACTTGGGATTCAAGGTGCAAACTCCAGAAGGGACTTATGATACCGCGGGCCAGGCTCCGCCGAGTCGATTCTAACGCAACGGCCGGCCCAAAAACACCGTCTATCGCATGGTCGGCCGGGGGACGCACGCGAGTCCTCCGGTGAAACCGCCCGCAAGAACCTGGGGTATCTCCAGCAGAGTGCCCACAACTTCCATGCGAGTGCTTGCCATGACCCACCCAATGCTGCGGCTGGCTTTGCTGGGATGGCTCCTTCTGTCGATCCCAGCTTCTCGCGCGCTGGCCGCCGACCGTCCCACATCGGTCTACAACCCGAACCTGCTGGCCCAGGCGGTCGACGACGCCCTGGATCGCCGCTGGAAGCAAGCGAGGCTCGTCCCCTCGGGTGCGTGCAACGATTACGAGTTCAACCGCCGGGCCTGGCTCGACCTGGTCGGCATGATTCCTTCGGAAGAGGCCGTGCGGCAGTTTGTCGCCCCCGCGGAGAGCGACGGGCCCTCCAAGCAGGAGAACTCTCGGCGCAGCGACAAGAACAAGAGCGAGCCCGACCGGCGTCAGGCCCTGGTCGAGGCCCTGCTCGACTCGCCCGGCTACGGCAAGCACGGCGCGGTCCTGTGGGGCAACGCCCTGGTTGGCCGCGGAAAAGATCTCGAATTGCTGCGACAGATTCCCTTCCGCGAGTGGCTGGCCGATCAACTCGGCAAGAACACGCGAATCGACAAGCTGGTTCGCGAGTTGCTCATCTCCACGGGACGGCGCAGCGACAATCCTTCGGTCGGTTGGGCGATGGGGCAGAAGGGAAATCACGAGGACATGACCGGCTCGGCCGCGCGGCTCTTTCTGGGGACGCAGATTCAGTGCGCGCAGTGCCACGATCATCCCTTCGACAAATGGAAGCAGCGCGACTTCTACGGCATGGCCGCCTTCTTCGCCCGGGTGAAGTACGACCAGATCATCATCGCTGAATCGCTCACGGAACTCCCCACTGGCGAGATCCGCCTGGGCGGTCGCCCCGAAGGAGAGATCATCGCGCCGCGCTTTCTGGCTGTCGACAAAGAAGCCTCGGTCGGCAGCCGACCCCGCCGCGAAGTGCTGGCCGACTGGATCACTTCGCCTGACAACAAACGCTTCGCCCGCGCGATCGTGAATCGTGTCTGGGCGCAGTTCTTCGGCCGCGGCTTCGTCCATCCGATCGACGACTTCTCCGACAACAACCCTCCCTCGTGCCCCGAGGCCCTCGACGCCCTGGCCGATGGCTTTGTCCACTCCGGCTACGACCTGAAGTTCCTGGTCCGGGCGATCACCCGCACGCGGGCCTATCAACTCACCAGCCTCCCCTCGAAAAACAACAAGGACGATGATGCTCTGTTCAGCAAGCACCCGCTTCGGCGGCTGATGCCCGAGCAACTGGTCCCCTCGGTCGTCATGTCCAGCGGCATCGCCTCGAACAAAGAAGTGATGGACAACCCGCTGGTCAAGCTGATCCTGACGGGCATCCAGCAGCAGTTCATCTTCGTCTTCGCCAACATGGACGAGATGACGGAAGTCTCTGAGTTTAAAGGCACCATCGCGCAAGCCCTGCTGATGATGAACGGCAAGCCGATCGTCGGCGCCACGCGACTGCATCTGCTCCACCCGCTGGCCCTGAAACTGCTCAAGGGCTCGCCCGAGGAGCAAGTCGAGCTGCTCTTTCTGTCGACGCTCTCGCGCCCGCCCAGCAAAGCCGAGGCGCAAGCCCTGGTGCCGCTGGTCCGCTCCACACGGTTGCCGAACGAACGCTTGGAAGTCTGCGAAGATCTGTACTGGGCGCTCATCAACTCGGCAGAGTTCACGTTCAACCACTGATCGAAACCATCCAAACAACGGATTTGAGATTTGAGATTTGAGATTTGAGATTTGAGATTTGAGATGCGGGGGGAAGCCGATCGCAGAGGAACATTGCAGGAGAGTGCCACAAGGACATGGTCCGCAGATGAACGCAGATTTACGCAGATGAAATACAAGAATGAAACACCGAAGAGAGTGGATCTGATGCGAAGATCGTTCTTGTGAAATGAGAGATCTCCATTTCATGCTTCCGTTTCCATTCCTCATCTGCGTAAATCTGCGTTCATCTGCGGTCCATGCCTTCCTCCTATCTCGCTGATCCGTATCCCCGCATCTCAAATCTCAAATCCCTGCGTATCCAACCCATCCCTCACCTAAGCCAGGTCCCCATGCCAACCTCCCTCGACCGCCGCACGTTCCTTCGCGTGGGCCTCTCCGGCGCCTTCGGCGTCTCGGTCACCGGCGTCTGGCACGGCGACTCCTTCGCCCAACCGCAAACCGACGAGCGCTCCACGATCTTGTTGTGGATGAACGGCGGCCCGAGCCAGCTCGATACCTTCGATCCCAAGCCCGGCCATGCCAATGGCGGCGATGTCAAAGCCATCCGCACCACATCCTCCGACATCTCCATCTCGCAGCATTTGCCGCAGATCGCCCAACAGATGCAGCACCTGGCGGTCGTCCGCTCGGTCTCGAGCAAAGAGGGAAGCCACGAGCGCGGCCGCTTGCTCATGCACACCGGCTACCTCCCCACGGGCACGGCCCCGCATCCCGGCTTCGGCGCCATCGTGTCGGCCGAATTGGGAAGCGAGAAGGCCACGCTCCCCAACTTTGTCAGCGTGAATCTCCCCTCCGTCGGCCCCGGGCTACTGGGCATGCAGCACGCGGCCTTTCACGTCCCCAAGCCGGAAGAGGGCGTGCCCGACGCGTTGCCGCCTGAGCATCTCACGTCGGCGCGGCTGAATCGCCGGCTCAACATGCTGGGCGCGCTCGAAGGCTCATTCGCCAAGGGGGGCCGCGGCAGCGAGGTTCTCGAGCACCGCGCCGTCTACGAGAAGAGCCTGAAGCTGATGAACTCCCCCGCCCTCAAGGCGTTCGATTTGAACCAGGAGAAGGCCGGCGTCCGCGAAGCTTATGGCAAGAAACCCTTCGGCCAGGGCTGCCTGCTCGCGCGCCGCCTGATTGAGGCCGGCGTTCGCTCGGTCGAAGTCACGCTCGACGGCTGGGACACGCACATCAACAACGCCGGCGCCACCAAAAAGCTGCTGGAGATGCTCGACCCGGCCATGGCCCGGCTCATCGCCGAACTGGCCGAGCGCAACCGCCTGGACAAAACCTTGGTCGCGTGGCTGGGCGAGTTCGGCCGCACCCCCAAGATCAACGTGCTCGGCGGCCGCGATCACTGGCCCAAGGGCTGGAGCGCTGTCTTCGCCGGCGCGGGCATCAAGGGGGGCCGCGTCCTCGGCCGCACCAGCGCCGATGGCACCGAGATCGTCGAGCGCCCCGTCACCGTCCCCGATCTGTTCGCCAGCATGTGCCAGGCCGTTGGCATCGACCCTGCCAAAGAGCACGTCGCCCCGAATGGCAGGCCGTTGGCCATCACCGACAAGGGGACCGTGATCAAAGAGCTGTTCGCCTAGAAGCAGTTTCAATCCTGCCCACTAGCTCGACGCGCCAGCGCGCCAGCGAGGGGCACTCGAAAAACCGCGGCCTTTCAAGAGATCGCGGTAAATGACGACGATATTGACTGGTTCCCCTCGCTAGCGCGTCGGGCTCGTGTGGGCATTCGACCGCTGAGTTTTGAAACTGCTTCGAGCCCGATCCGCAGGCCAGCGGCCCCCTCCTACTGAAAGCTCTCACTCGACGCCGGGAACTTGCTCCCCCGTACGTCCTCGCGATAACTGGCCACCGCCTGCGAAATGATCCCGCGCAAATCGGCATAGGCCCGCACAAACTTGGGCACATGCCCGCCGGTCAGGCCCAGCAGGTCGGGCGTCACCAGCACCTGGCCGTCGCAGTCGGGGCCCGCACCGATGCCGATCGTGGGGATCTTGATCTCCTGAGTGATCCGCGCGGCCACGCCGGTGGGGATGCACTCCAGCACAATGCCAAAGGCGCCCGCCTGTTCGGCAGCCAGCGCGTCGGCCCGCAGTCGCTCCTCGTCGCGCTGCACGCGATAGCCGCCCAGTTGCAGCACGCTCTGCGGACGGAGCCCCACATGGGCCATCACGGGGATGCCCGCCCCGGCCAGCGCGGCGATCGTCTCGGCCTGATCCACTCCCCCTTCCAGCTTCACCGCCTGGCAGCCGGTCTCCTTCAGGATCCGGGCCGCGGCTTCCACCGCCCGATGCTTGCCCAAGTGAAACGTGGGAAAGGGGAGGTCCACAATCACCAGGGCCCGCTTCACCCCGCGGCAGACCATCTCGCCGTGATAGATCATCTCGTCCAGCGTCACGGGAATCGTACTGTGATGCCCCTGCACCACCATCGCCAGACTGTCCCCCACCAAAATGGCATCCACTCCGGCCGCGTCCACCAGTTGGGCCATGGTGAAGTCGTAGGCCGTCAGAACCGAGATCTTCTGCCCGGCCCGCTTCAGGGCGACAAACTTCGGTACGGTCATGCTTTCGTTTGAATTTGTCATAAAGCTATTGTTAGCAAAAGATTAGCAGGCCGCAACCGGGGCCGACTTCGGCTCGCTCGCCTCCTTCGACGACAAGTCGGGTGAATCGTCGGTACTCAAAGCAGCCCAACGGCTTTGGCAGAATTTTCTGGCCAATGGCGGGCCGATTCTGTATTCTTCACCAGTGGATCGAAAGCGAACAGATCCCTGGTTCCCGCCTCCCCCCACCCGCCCGTGTGCATTCAGGGTCCGACTGAATCACCTCTGGAGTTTCGCCATGCATTTGCCCCAAACTCGCTCCTTCTTTCATGGTGCGTGCGTGGCACTGGCTGTCACGATGGTTCTGGCTGCTTCCTCGTCGGGCCAGTACGGCGGCGTGCAGGTTCCCAAGGCCGTCGATATCAAGGGCTGGAAAGCCGCCGAGTTCGCCGGCAAGGTCGACTCCACCAAGGGAAGCATGCTCACCGCCCTGAACTTCGGCAACGAGCGGATCTTTGTCTACGTGATGCCGCAGTACCTCAAGAGCCTCAGCGTCAAGGGCACGGCCGAGCCGTCGGCCATCAAGCAAGGCATGGGCATTCGCTTTGTCGGCAAGATGGACGAGAAGGGCGTGGTGGCCGACAAAGTGACCGAACTGTATCTGGTCACGCACGAAGGCCCGCTGTCGGAGTGCGCCATTGGCGAAGACACCGAATTCGCCGGCACGATCGTCTCCAACGACAGCAAGGGGAACATCAAGGCGACCATCAACGGAGTCAAGAAAGAGGTCAAGGGAGAGAAAGAACTCATCACCAAGCGCGTGAAGCTGGTTACCTTTCAGGTGGCCGACGACGCCAAGATCTCCGTCGACCTGAAGGACATCTCCCTGGCCCGCGCCAACGACACCGTGACGGTGGTGGGCAAGCAGGTCAAGAACAACAACGTCGACAACCCGTTCCATATCATCGCCGAAGTGCTGACGATCGAGCTCACCGAGCCCTTGAGCGGCTTGAAGCGCAAGCCCTCGAGCACGAAGGAGCCGAAGGAAGGCAAGGAAAAGGCGGACGCCTTTAAGGAAGGGGCCAAGCAGGCCGACGAGGAGAAAATGGAAGGGGCCAAGAAAGAGCCTGCCAAGAAGGACGCCCCGAAAAAGGCTGAAGAGAAAAAGGCTGAAGTAAAGAAGGCCGAAGAAAAGAAGGCCCGCTTGGGCGAAGAATGAGCCACGGTCTTTGCACCGTACCGCGAGCGGGACCAAGTTGAGCCAGGCCATTCCCTTGGGATGGCCTTTTTCATGGATGGATGGGTGAACAATGACCGCCCAGAGCAATCTCTCGCTCCCGCTCTACCAGGGCGATCCGCATCCCTGCAGCTACCTGCCCGGTCTCATCGCGAAGCACGAGTATCTGTTCCCTTCGCGGATCGATCCGGCCGCGTACGAGTGGCTGATGGATCAGGGCTTTCGTCGCAGCGGTCGGCTGATCTATCGCCCCACCTGCGAAGGCTGCCGCGAGTGCATTCCTATTCGCGTCCCGGTCGATCGCTTTCAAGCCACCAAGTCGCAGCGCCGCGCCTGGCGTCGCAATCAGGACGTACAGGTGGCGGTCGACCGGCCCGAGCTGACCGACGAGAAGTGGGCCCTGTACCAGGCCTATCTCAAGTTCCAGCATCAGAAAGAAGACGACTCGCGCGAGGACCTGCAGCAGTTCCTCTACAACTCGTCCACCACCACCCTGGAAATGACCCTCTCGCTCAACGGGCGGGTGATCGGCTGCGGCATCCTCGATGAATGCCCGCACAGTCTTTCGAGCGTCTACTTCTACTTCGATCCGACGGAAGCCAAGCGCAGCTTGGGCGTCTTCTCCGCCTTGTGCGAGATCGAAGCCTGCCGCACGGCGGGTTTGAAGTGGTGGTACGCCGGCTTCTACATCCGCGGCTGCGACCGCATGAACTACAAGTCAAACTTTGGCCCGTACGAGTTACTTGGCCCGGATGGCGCCTGGCACGAACCGCCGCAGACAACTGAAGAATAAGTCGCGGGCTTCGATCCGGTGGCAATTCAAAAAGAAGAACGAGGAAAAAGGCACCTGTCCGAAGATAAACGCGGATGAAATACAAAGACAGGAAAGAAGAGACGAAAGATGAAGTGCGAGAAAACGATGAGGAGCCATTGATCCGCACAAGGCCATCGCCTCGCGACGATCCTAGCTTCTTGTACTTCATCTTTTTGCATTCCATCTACGTTCAAGGTCTTCGTATCTGCTTTCCGTATTTCGCATTTGCATTCCCATCTCGAATCTCAAATCAGATTCCTCCCCTCCTCCCCTCCGCGCCTCCGCGTGACACTCCCTCCCTAACCTCCCTCCCCCATTACAAACTTCATTCAAATCCATCATTATTCTGTTATCAAACCGTGAGTGGCCCTCAACCCGCAAAGTCACACCCCTCCCCTAGGCGCCGGGCTGTATAAAATACATTATCAACCCGACAAGTTACATCGCATCAGTCTGATGTCAGCAATAGATACAGCACAACCCGCAAGGTTACACGCGAAGGGACGCACTTCCTTCAAAAGCCCTTCACGTTGGACGCATTGGGCCGCAAGGTGCGAGCGCTGCTCGACATGCCTGCGTCGACGCTTCGCTGATCAGATCCTGGGGTTTGCCGACTTCATCCACGTCATTGCGGATCAAGGCCGTGGGGCCGTCGATGAGGCCCGTTTTCTTTCGCGCTCCCCTGTTTGCGATTTGCTGAAGAAGGAGGCGAGATTCACCAAGTGCTGACCACTGGACGGCTCGGCAAAAGGGGGCCGCTCCTTGCCAGAACCACTTCTTGGGGGAAGTGATCGCATCCCGACTCGGTGCGCCGCTCGCTACTCCGGCATCTTCCCGGCGGCGAGCTCTTTGTCCCACTCGTCCATCAACGGCCAGTCGAGGGCGCAGGTGCCGAAGTCGGCCATGTGCAGATAGGTCTCGAGCCGCGCGATCGCTTTGTCCAGGATCGCGTTGTCCTTCTTGAAGATCGGGCCGTGGCTGGGAAGCAGCCACTCGACCGTGCTCTCGCGAATCCGGCGGAGCGAACTCAAGAAGGCATTGATGTCGCTGCCATGGTGGGCGTCGATCGCGCCGACGCAGGCGTCGCGATAGATGTTGTCGGCCGAGAAGAGCAGGTTCCCCAACCGCAGCGAGATCTGGCTGTAGGTGTGCCCCGGCGTATGCCAGACTTCCAGCTCCAGCTTACCGACCTTGATCTTGTCCCCTTCGTTCACGGTCGTTTCGATCTTCACGCCCGGCATGGGGATGTAGATGTTCTGGGCCTTGATCTCAGCGAAGGTCAGAATCGGATCGCCGGTGGCCAGCGGCTCGACCGCGGTCGGATGGCTGGTGGCCGTGGTCTTGAGGATTCCCTTGGCCTTCGAGAGACCCTGCACGTGATCGGCGTCGGCGTGTGTCGCCACGATCGTCTTGCACTTGGAGAGAGGGAAGTCGAGTTCGCGGATCATGTCCACGATTTCGTCCACCGAGTCCTCGAAGCCGATGTCGATCAGAATCCATTCGTCCTCGCTATAGACCAGGTACACATTGCACCCGATCCGCTCGCGGGCCTGGTAGTTCATCTCGATGACATGCTCAAAGACAGGACTCCGCTGCATCATATCGATCGATCCTCAAATGTATTTGTAGGGGGCGGAACGTCCCTGGCTGAATGGCTTGGTAAGTTGCATGCCCGGGAGGGGGCACGCCCGTTCCACAATTTCCCGGCTGTGTTATCGTAAAAGGATGTACGTCGGCGAGCAAGGCGGTGACGGGCCGCACATCGATACAGTCGTGCAAACTTTCCTCCACAGGCTGCCCATGTCCTCAGGCTCGCATCGAGCGCCGGCGATGCATCCGGCCCCTTGGGTGCGCGAATTGCCGCGCGGACTGGCTGCGGTCGATGCCTTTCTGGCCGTGGCACATCTGCCTCATCCCCTCTTTCTGGATAGCGCCCGGCGCGATCCGCTGCTGGGGCGCTACTCTTTCGTGGCAGCCGATCCCTTCGCTGCACTGGTGGAAAACGGTCAAACGCCTGACGCGTTAGGGCGACTGAAGCAGAAGATGAGCCATTGGCAATCGGCCACCGTGGAGGGGCTGCCGCCATTTCAAGGCGGAGCTGCCGGACTCTGGAGCTATGACCTGGCTGGGCAGTTGGAACGGGTCCCGCCCGCGCGGATCGATGAGTTCCAGGTGCCACGGCTGGCGATCGGCTACTACGACATCGTGGCTGCGTTCGATCATGTGACGAGTCAGGCGTGGCTGATCTCGCACGGCTGGCCCGAGACGGACCCCGGCCGGCGCGAAGCCCGGGCCGAGGCCCGACTGGCGCAGTTTGCCGAAGTGATCGCGCGCGGTCGGCCGCGCAAACTGCCTGAACCGGTGGAGCAGCTCGCCCCGTTGGCCGTGTCGCAACTGGCCCCGCAGTTCCCCGTGCAAGGCCCGGCGGCGCTGACCAGCAGTTTCTCGCGCGAAGACTACCTGCGGGCCGTCGCCAGGGCGATCGAGTACATCCACGCCGGCGACATCTTTCAGGTGAATCTGGCGCAGCGGCTGCTTCATCCCGCCCGCAAGAAACCGCTCGAGCTTTACCTCGATCTGCGGGTCCGCAACCCGGCCCCCTTTGCCGGCTACTTCGACGTGGGCCCGTATCAGATCGCCAGCGCCTCGCCGGAGCGATTCCTGGCAGTGCGCGGGCGCGAGGTTGAAACGCGGCCCATCAAGGGGACACGACTGCGCGCGGGACAGCCCGAGGCCGATCTCTTTACCGCGGACCAATTGAAGGCCAGCGCCAAGGACCGGTCCGAGAATGTGATGATCGTCGACCTGCTGCGCAACGATCTCTCGAAGGTCTGCGAGGCCGACAGTCTGCGCGTGACCGGGCTCTGCCGGCTCGAGACCTACCAGTACGTGCTGCACCTGGTGAGCGAAGTCCGCGGCCGGCTGCGCGACGAATGCGACGCCTGGGACCTGCTGCGGGGGGCCTTCCCCGGCGGCTCTATCACGGGCGCTCCCAAGCCACGGGCCATGGAGATCATCGCGGAGTTGGAGCCGACGGCCCGCGGACCTTACTGCGGCAGCCTGGGCTATGTCGGCTTCGACGGTGCGATGGATACCAGCATTTTGATTCGCACCATCACCGCCGGTCGAGGCTGGTGGCAGGCGCCCGTCGGCGGAGGCATTGTGGCGGCCAGCCAACCCGCCGACGAGTACGCCGAAACCTGGCACAAGGCTGAAGGATTACTGCGCGCGATGTAGGGGTCGAGCTGCGAGGAGCTTTCAATCCTCCTTGCCGCTCTCCCCCGCGCTCCACACGATCCACTCGACAAAACCCACGCCGACAAACAGGGCGGTCACCAGCAGCCCCAGCAGCAAGAGCGTGATTGGCTTGGGTACGTTCAGCAGATTGAAGATGCCATAGATCACCGCGACCACGAACATCAGCTTGAATATCCCCAGCACCGTGAACTGCCGCCGAGCTCGGCCCGGCTTCTTCGCGGCAACCGGGGATGCGAACGGATTCGCGGGCTCCGGCGGTGGCACTTGGCGGGGCTCGTCCATCGGCTATTCCCAGGCCTTGAACTTCTCGAGCGCTGCCAGGATGTCGTTCCGGCGTTTCTCGAAGACCGCGAACAGGGCGATGATGCCCGCTCCCAGCACGATGCCGGCCACGTACCAGATCCAGGTCTGACCCAGGCCGACGGCTGCGTGCCAGATGAGCGTGGTCACTGCCAGCAGCAGGAACGACACGCCCAGGAACAGGAACGGCCGGATCCGCAGCACAATGCCCGCCAGGATGCCCAGCACGCTCAGGCCGGCCAACACCAGCGGCAGGTACCAATGCTCGCTGTCGATGCCCGCCAGGAACATGTCGGCGGTCGACGACGCGTAGATCACGCTCATCGCCAGGTAGCGGATCGACGAGGCCTGCTGCCGCGACAACCGGCGATGGTTGATCTGCTCGGCCGCCAGCACCGAGAGCCCCAGCGGAATCAGCCAGAGCTGCAAGTGTTCGGTGAAGTTCAGATTCTGTTCGTGCCAGATGACCCACAGCCCGACGTTCAGTGCGGCCGCAGCCAGGAAGCCAAGGGCGAAGGAGCCCCGCTGCACCGAGAGGAATCCGTAGAACAAGCAGATCAGGAACCAGACCAGCGGGCTCGGCTGGGCCAGGAAAAAGTAGCTGAGCGCGGTGACAATCGGCAGGGCCAGCGAAGTCCGCTCGAACGGATCGGCCAGCACCAGCACCTTCCGCCGGCGGAAGAGTTCGGCCAGTCCGGCCGCGGCAAAGGCTACGCCCATCAGCAGGAAGACCCCATAGCGCTGGAAGAAGCCGCCGCCGAAGAGTTCGGGCCTGGTCAGCCGCACATGCAGGGCGAGGACGACCGCCAGAGCCTCGGCGGCATAGACCATCCCCTGCCGCTGGGCCAGCGAGAAACCCGTCCCTTCGGCCCCTTCTTCGCCCCGACCGCTGGCCAGCGCCCAGCCGATCGCCATGGCGATCAGCCCCAGGATGCCCACCGCGACCGAGAGCGTCGTCGCCCAGCCGACCGCCACGTCTTCATTCAGCAAGCGGAACTCCAGGAACAAGATCGCCAGCAGCGAGAGGGCTGACAGCGCACCCCAGCCGGGCGTGACCCGCGCGTTCGACCTGGCCCACGGAGAATCGGCCGGCAGCCACAGATTCAAGCCAAACGCACCCACCGCAAGGGACAGACTGGCTGCCGGAAGCAACACCGCCAGGGCTTGCAGCAAGCGCCCCGCGCCGTCGATGCCCACCGGCTCGAACATCGGCCAGGCGGCCCAGCCCAGCGTGGAAAGGAACAGCACCCCGCCGATGAGGACCATCGCCCGCAACGTGCGAAGATAGCTCTCGTGGGCCCAATCGCCGAAGACCATCAGGAGGGCCGCGCCAAAGACCATCGCGCCGGCCAAAGGTCCGGCCAGTGCCTCGCCGGGGGAGAAGCTCCGATCCAGGGCAATCCACGAGCTAAGGGCGAAGACGACCAGTGAGATCGCCCCTTCAAGGGAGAAGAACCAGTGCGCGCCCGGCTCGCGCGATTTCCAGAAGTTGGCCGAGGCAGCCCCGCGCGCCGCGGCTGCGGCGCTCAGCACATACGCGGCCAGCCCCAACGTCCCCCACCATCCCAGATCGCGCGGCGACAGTTCCGCCTGATGCAAACCCAAGGCCAGCGCCGTCAGCCCTCCCAGATAGAGCGTGGCGGTGGTGTAAGTGACCGAATGCCCGATCGCCAGGATCGCAATCGACAACAGACTGACGACGAGCGCGCCCCAACCGAGCGCGCCGCCGAGGGTGAGCGAGGGCGTGAGCGCGATCAGCTTCAAATCGCCGGCAATGCCCGCGACGACCAGCAGGCCCGTGCTGACCACCGCCACCACGGCGGCAACATGCGCGTAAGGGGGCGTGCCGTCTGTCGGCCGCACGGCTTCAGCCACGCGTCGCCAGGCGAAGCCGGCCAAAGTCCAGCCCAGGCTCGTGCCGGCCAAGGCCAAGACGTTCGTCAGGGCCAACCGCTCGAACAGAATCCTCTGCCCGCCGGTGCCGGCCTCAAAATGCCACCAGACCAGGCTGGCGGCCACGCTCACAAACAACCCGGCCAACCAGGCATGCCAAGGCAACCGCAGCCAGACCGCCAGCATTGCGACCAGCGCGCTGGCGATCACCGCCTGCGAGGCCGACCAGTACGGGCCGTGCGGATCTTCGATCCCTCGCAAGGCCAGTGCTGCCAGGGCCAGTGCGGTGACCGTGACCCAGGCGTTGATCGAAGTCGACTCCACCCACGCGGGCAGTTTTTCGCAAAGCAGCAAGCCGGCAGCCAGCAGCAACACGCCTGCGACTCCCCACGAGAGCATCAACGTGTGATAGGCCGGCCAGGTATCGCTCCCCGCGGAGATCCCCGAGAGCACCTGACAGGCCAGCAGCACGCCGGCCGCCAACAGAGACGGCGCGACCACATCGGTCGTCCGTTGCGGGGCGATCTGCCGCACATAGAGCAGCGAAGTACCGGCGGCCAAAAGCAGCGCGACCCAACTGGGCGCGTGCCCCAGATCGGCCAGCCATTCCGGAGCATCGGCCGGATCGACCACCAGGGCGAAGCCGGCCATGCTCACGAAGACGGCGCAGCCGATGGCCGCCAGCCCGACTTGAAGTCCCAACAGCGGGCCGGCTTCGACACTCAACTCGGTTCCGGCATACATCCGGCGTCGCGCGGCCAGCCACAGCAGGCCCACCGCGCCGCAGGCGATCGTGTTGGCCTGCAGGAAGTAGAGCCACCAGACATCGCCTGGGATCTCTCGCGCCAGCAGGAAATGCCAGACCACCAGCGTGGCGGCAACGTTCGCCCCCCAGCCTGAGACAAAGGCCCAGCCTTCGCGGCGTCGCCAGGCGGCCATGGCGGCACCGGCCAGTGCGGCAATACTGATCCCGGCCGCCGCATAGAGCTGCTCGCCGTGCCAAAGGGCCAGCTTCAAGCCAACCAGTACCGCCAACATTGCCGACACGCGGACCCAGCGGGCCGCCATGCCGGCCAACTCGTCCACCACCTCGGGCTTGAACTCGCGCAGACGCTCGGCAACGGTCCAGGTCCCCGCCACCAGAGCGACCGCATAGAAGGCCCAGTTGAACATCAGCGCCCGCGCACCCCATTGGCTGTCGAAGCTTTGCACGGTGCAGGCCACCAGCCCCAAGGAGGCCAGGCCGATCACGCCCACCATGTTGGGACGCGGTTTGCGGCCGGCCTGCTGCGTGCGAATCACCCAGGCGGCCACAACGGACACGAGCGCGGCCCATCCCCAGCCGTTGCCGGCCGCCTCGGGCCAGGTCGCTTCCCAGGGATGCAGCAAGGCCAGAATCAAGCAAGCCAGCGTGATCAGCAGCGTGTTGCCGATCGCCCCCAGCGACAGTTGCATCGTCATCAGACTGCTGGCCCAGCGCGATTCGCCCGACTCTTGCCAGACCCCCAACCACGATCGCATGCCGAGCCAGGCCAGGGCCCACACACCTGCCGCCAGAGTGGCAATCTGGATGGCGATCACGAACTCGTTCAGCCTGAAGGCTTGCCCGGCCAGCGTCCCCTGCATCACGTAGCCGGCCACGCTGGCCAGACAGAAGATCAGCCCGCCGGCGAAGGCGTACGTCGAGGAGGTCTCGCGGACGGCGAACCCCACCATGGCGGCGATCAACAGCAGCAACGGCAGCGGATAGTTGACCAGCGGTTGCCAGCCCGCGAAGAAGCTGCCATCCGCGGGGCCACTCGCCTTGCTGCCGAACATCAGGTTCAACATGGCGAAGCCCGTCAGTGCGATCACCGGCAGGACCAAGGTCGCCAAGGCCAGGATCTCGGCCCCACGCGGGCGCGGGCTGGCTTTCTCAAGCGAGGCCCCGCAGCGCTCGGCCAGGGCCCGCATCGGAGTGCGTCCCCACAGCACTGCGCCGACGAACAGGAAATCGATGGCCAGAATCCAGCGGAGCGCCGTGGCCACGGCCACATCGGCGTGGAACGTTCCCGCCAGCAGATAGCCAGCGCTGATGGCCACTGCGATCCAGGCCACTCCGTCGGCCGGACGCCAGCCGTTGAACAGTGCGCCGATCTCCGTCGCGGCAGCCAAGGCCAGCACGGCCCAGCCGATGGGCCCGCAGATGATGTCGTACATCGCCCCACTGGCCGGCGTGTAACCGCCGAAGAGCTCGTGGCTGGCCGCACCGAGCACCCACGCGCCGTTCATCAACAGCACGCCCAGCACCACGCCGCGGGCCAGGATGCGATCGAACGCCGGCCAGCGCGGGTTCATCAGATCTTGCGCGATGTCGGCTTTCGTCATCCCTAGGCGAACGAGCGACCAGGCCAGGGCCAAGACGCCCAGGCTCAGACCGAAAGCCTGCGCGGCCTTGGGCGAAGACAGCGCAAACCCGCCGGAGGCCGCGTACCAAGGTTGGACCTCGATCCAGGCCTGCGTTCCGGCGACAACCGACGCGGTGAGAGCGATCTGGAACGCCGTGAACAAATCGGGCATGCGCCGCGCCATCGAGCCGGCCAGCCACAGCGCCGCCAGCCAGCCGAACAGCACCGCCAGTTGCGTGGCGCTGTACGAGGAGAAGACCGCAATGGCCGGGAAGCTGATGACCGACGCCGCCAGGGCGGACTCGGCCAGCGGCTGCGAGAAGATCGCATCCAGACGGGCCAACATGCTGGGCGGTACGGTCGGGGCCGATTCACTGTCCATTCCTGCCGCGCCTTCCGACTTCCTTGGCGCGAGCCAGGCCAGCAGCGCCGCGGGGATCCCGAGCGCCGTCGCCGAGACTAACGCCGCCACCGACCAAGGATAGGCGGCCCAGGGAGCCCACGGCCCCGACAACGCGTAGCCCGCGCTCACGAAGAAGAGCAACGCCGCCAGACGAACTGCCAGTGGTTCGGCGAAACGCCAAGCCAGCAGCAGCGCGGTACTGGCCAGCATTATGCCGGCCCAAGCTGGCGCGATCTCCGTTCCAAGCAACGCGATCGCGAACCACACGGCCAGGCCGGCGGCGACGATCGTGGCCAGTGTCGAACACCAGGCCGCGGGAAGGCCGAACGCCCGTTCTTCTTCAACCAGCGACTCCCCTTCAGCCAGAGCTGCTCCTGCGGCTCCTTGCGACCACTCGTACAGGGCCACCGACACGAGCGCCAGCAGCAGCGCCTCGGCCGCCAGGAATGCAGGCCAGATCCCCGTGATCGCCTGCTGATTCCACCACAGTCCCCACACGCTGCCCGCCATCAGCAACCCAAAGCCGGCGTAGCTGATCTGCGGTCGAAGCATCCGCGCGTTGATGGCCAAGGCGCCGATGCCATACAAGGCATAGACCGCCATCGCCCGCACGCCTTGGTCGGCTTCGGTGAATCCGCTCCAGGTCACGAGCGCCAGGCTGACCACCGCCACCAGCCCGCTGAACAGCGAGTAGGCATGGGCGTCTTCCGTGCGGCCCTGTTGGCTCAGCCACTCGCCGGCCAAGGATACGGCCAGGAAGAAGGCCACCAGCGAAGTCCCGGTCTTGGCCACCACTTCGGCCAGCGCGATCTGCTCCCAAGTGATCGGGCCCAGCAGTGTGAACGTCCCCCACAGCGAGTGAAAGCCCGCCAGATAGGCCACAGCCAGCACGGCGAGCGCCAGCAGATGGGCCATCGGCATGCGGGCCCGCAGCGCCATCGCCGACAGCGCGGCATAGTTCACCAGGCCGACCAGCATCAATTCCCACGGCCAAGGCCAGGCCGCCACGGTCGCGCCGGCCATGGCCACCATGCCGGCGATCGCCACTGCGGTGGACGCGGTGCGATGTCCGGCAAGTCCGGCGTCGTTTTTCAAGCGATCCATCAACAGCAGCCCTGCGGCCGCGATCGGGATGGCCGCCAGCGAACCGTGTACGGCGATCCAATCGCTGGCCAGTCCCAGATCGGCCGAACGGACCACCAGCAGGCCGAGCGCCAGCAGCAGCGCGAAGCAGGTCGTTCCCAGCAGGGCAAATATCCCTTCGGCTTCGCTTTGACGTGGGGCATCAGCCGGACCGTCGAGCGTCTTCCACAAGAGTCCGCCGATGGCGATTCCCTGGCTGGCCAGCGGCAGCAATCCCAGGCCGACGACCAGCGCCAGCGACGGAGTGCCGCTCTCGGCGGGCAACAGTCTTGCGATCAACAGCATGGCCGCCGAACTGCCCAGGATGCCGACGGGCATCAGCCACTTTCCCGCGGGCGTCAGCACTCTCGCAGCCTGGCTCGATAGATAGGCAAAGCCCGCCAGGGCGATCATCTCCAGCGCGATGCGAATCGCCACATGCCCCGACGCGCTCAGGGCCATCGCCAGAAAGTTGAGCGGCACCAGCAGGCTGGCGATGACCAGCACCCCGTGGCTGGTGGCGGCCAGCTTCCAGCGGTGCTGCGTATAAAGGCCGACACCGAAGACGGCCGCAGTCGCCAGGCTGAAGACCACGAACTGGTAATACGGAATCTTGGCCAGCGTGTTCCACAGGCTCAGGACCAGCGCGATCGAGCAGCCGACAATCAGCAGCCCGCCCACCAACTCGCCCCAGCGGATGTTCCGCTCTTCCATGAAGGAGCTCAGGACCTCAGCCAGCGGCTTGCGCGGCGGCGCGGGGGGCTCGGGCGGAGGGGGCGGAGGCAGCGGCTTGCTGGGAACGACCGGCCGTGTGATGGCTGGCGGAATGATCAGTGCCGGCCGCGGTGGTTCGACGACGCGCGGCGTCGCCGGCATCACGGGCGTCACCGACATCGCCGGCGGTTGCACCGCGTAGGACTCGGTCGTGGTGGGGACTGCCGGGGTGACATCCGCCAGCTTGGGTGTGATGACCAGTGCCGCCGGGCGCGGCGCAGCGGGGGCCGGTTCGGGGGCGATCTCGGCCAGGATCGGCGCGATGGGCTGCGGAGCGGGCGGAGCGATGGGCTGCGCCGGCTCTCGAACCGGTTGCGGTGCGATCGGCTTCGCGACCTGATCGGGCCAGACGTTGGGCTGCACCGCCGCTCGGGCGGTTGCTGGCTTCAGCCTCCCCAAAATCTCTTGCGCGATGGCCTTGGTCTCGGCCGGCGCGTCTCGCCGCAGCACTTCGCCCAGGAAGTAGCTGGCTTCGTCGATCAGGTTGCGACCGGCCGCCAGCTTGCCCGCTTCCAGGGCGGTCGGCACGCAACCGGGGTGGCTGCCGTGCGAGGTCAGCAGGCTGCGATAGACGGCCAGCGCTTTCCAAATCTGCTCGTCGCTCTCCAGCAGCTTGGCCAGGTTGTATTGCAAGGCGGCCGGCAGCGGAGCGACCTGCGGCAGCTCGACCAGCCGGGCCAGTGTGACCGCCCGGCGTCGCTCGGCCAGCGAAAGCTGCGGGCTCTTGTTCAAGAGCGGTTCGAGTTCGTTCAGTCGTTGGTCCGCGTCGAGGGCCTCGACCGGCGCGTCCTCGCCCGCCAGCCTGGCCAGTCGGGCGTTGACCTGCAGCAGGACAGGGGCCATCTCGGCCGTGCTCAACTCGCCGCGGGCCGCCATCTCCTTCAGTGTCTGACGCGTGGTCGCCAGGTCGCGCTGGTCGCGGGCCAGCGGAAGTTCATCGGGGATTTCGATTCGTGGCCGCGGTCGCTTGGGCTGCGAGGACTCCTTCCCCGTCAGGGCTCGATACAAGAACGAGAGAACCACCCACGAGCCATGCCCTGCCAGGGTGATGAAGGTCAGCAGGCACAGGCAGCCGAGCAGAAAGAAAAACAGATCTTCCACGAGCGAGACCTCTTGGTTGCTTCCCGTCTCCCGGGCAGGAGAGGGCCAGGGGGAGCGACCGATCGATCGCAGACCACCCGAAGGGACTTCATCTTAGGCAGCATTTTCTTCCTGGGCGAACACCAAACCGCGGGTGTCCCCGGTTCTTAAGGCTCGCTGGTTCTGGAGATATCACGCGTAGGAGTCAGGAAGAGGGCCCGGTACCAGCAAAGCTAGCATCGTCGCCTTGACTACGGTTCATTTGTACACTATAGTCCCCCGCATGGAGACGATGCATGACCGAGCCCCGGCAGGAACTGATCCAAAATCTGGCCGAGCAACTGCGCCGGCTCGAACAGACCCGGCGCGGCCCGGCCGAGAGGCAGCGGACCTCGCTGGGAGTGCCGGCCCTGGATCAGCTCCTCCCCGGACAGGGGATCGGGCGGGGGACGCTGGTCGAGTGGCTCTCGCGCGGCGAGGGGAGCGGCGCGGGAACGTTGACCCTGTGGGCCGCCCGGCGGATCTGCCAGGCGGAAGCAGAGAGAGAGAAAGAGCCAGGCGGGCTGGTGGTCATCGATCCGCGGGGGGAGTTCTATCCTCCGGCGGCCGTGGCCTGCGGCATCGATCTGACTCGATTGATTCTGGTGCAGCCGGCCAATCGCTCGGACCGCGATTGGGCACTCGATCAATCGCTTCGTTCGGCCGGCGTGAGTGCCGTGTGGTGTTGGCTGGCCGACGCCGACAGTCGGGCGTTGCGGCGCTGGCAACTGGCCGCCGAGACGGGCGGGGCCGTGGGGCTGCTGCTCCGTCCCATCTCGGCCCGCAACGAGCCCTCGTTTGCTGATGTGCGACTGCTGGTTGAAGCCTTGGGCAGCAGCCAAGGAGCGAATGGCAGAGAAGACCTGAGTTCAAGCACGACTCCTTTCTCGAGCCTGCGGCGAGTGCGCGTGGAGGTGCTCCGCGCGCGCGGAACCTCAGGCGGAGGAAGCGTGACCCTGGAGATCGACGATGAAACGGGTGATGTGCGTCTGGCTGCCGAACTGGCCGATCCAACGCGTCAGCGCCGCACCGGCAGCTAAGCAGGGAGCGGCAGCAAAGCAGCGAGCGATCGTGCTGCACGAACCGGCCGGCCAAGGTCGGGCGGGGGTAATCGCCTGCTCGCGCCGCGCCGCTGAGACCGGCGTTCGCCGGGGCATGCCGCTGGCCGAGGCCCTGTCGCTGCTGGGTTCCGAACCGGCCCGGGTCGAGCCCTACGATGCCACGGCCGACCGCGCGGCCCTGGTGCGATTGGCCGAATGGTGTCACCGCTTCAGCCCCCGCGTGGGGCTAGCCGAAGAGACCGGCCAAACCTTCGGCGACAGCCTGCTCTTTGACATCACCGGCTGCGAACGCCTGTACCACGGTGAACAGGCCTTGGCTGACGGTGTGGCGCGGCAGTTCCGCGAGCGCGGACTGGTCGTCCGTCTGGCGATCGCCGACACGATCGGCGCCGCCTGGGGACTGGCCCGCTACCTGGGCCAAGACCGCGAGTCGGTCGTTATCCCTGCGGGCCAAACCGAGCCCGCACTGGCCGGGCTGCCGGTCGCTGCGCTCCGCTTGCCTCCCCGCTCGATCGAACGCCTGCGGCAGTTGGGCATCGCTTCGATCGGCCAGTTGGAAAAGCTCCCTCGCTCCAGTTTGCCCGCCCGTTTTGGCAACGGACTACTGGGGCGACTCGATCAGGCGCTGGGCCGCGTGCCGGAGTTGTTCGTTCCTCTCAGGCCACTCGAGCCGTTGCGGGCCGATTGGACCTTCGAGCATCCGACCCAGCGAAGCGAGATCCTGACGATGGTCGTCGAGACCCTGGTCGAGCGCGTGGTGCGGCAGCTCGAACAGCGGCAGCAGGGGGCCGATGCTCTGCGCTGCTGGTTCTATCTGGAGCCGCAGGAGCTGCGCGAAGCCAGTCGCCGCGAACCCGTATTGATCGAGGTGGGGCTGTTTCACACGAACGCCTCGGCCGCCCACCTGGGAGAGCTGATCCGCATGCAGATGGAGCATCTGCGGCTCCCGCAAGCGGTCTCGGCGGTGCGTGTCGAAGTGCCCGCCGCCTCGCCGCTGGAGGAACCGCAGGCCGAGTTGTTCCCCGGCGCGGGCGCTGCGGGGCCGACTCCGCTCTCAGTGCTGGTTGAGCGGCTTACCAGCCGCTTGGGGCGCGCGTCGGTCGTGCAGCCGGAGTTAATTCCCGATCCGCAGCCGGAATGCGCCGTGCGCTACGAGCCGATGGTCGCGCGGCGCAAGGTTCCTGCGGGGGACCTTGCGGTGCTCGAGCCCGAAACGGAGGAGAGTCCGGCCGTGGGCCGCTGGCGTCCCCTGCGGATGGCGCCGCAACCGCTGGCAGTGGAGGTGACCGTCGCCCCCGACGGCCAGCCGATCCGCTGTCTCTGCCGGGGGCATGAGCATCGGCTGGTCGGCTCCTGGGGGCCCGAGCGGATCGAAACCGGCTGGTGGCGCGAGGGAGCAGTCCGCCGGGACTATTACCGGGTCGAAACCGCCAGCGGCTGCCGCTTCTGGCTCTTCCACCGCCTGAGCGACGGGAAGTGGTTTTTGCACGGCTGGTTCGAGTGAGGTTGCCTGCGCGATGAGCCTCGCCCTTGCCTGACTTGTCCGCGGGTGAATCAGTTCGGTGGCTGTCCCTCAATCTTTACGCCGAAGGCGTTGCGGAGCATAGCCCAGGGTTGGCGGCGCAGCCGCCTACCCTGGGTTTGCTCCATGACAAATCGATCATACCCCGAAGGGGTTACGGAGAGATTGGCCCCCAGTTCTCTTGGATCTCGCCATGTCGCAATCCCTCGCAAACATTCATCCACATCATTTTTTCCACGAAAGATCGCAAGCCGTTCTTTCAGGGCGACTTTGCGCAAGAATCCCACAAACTACTCGCCGGTATCACCAATCGTCTTGAATGTCCGGCAATCGAGGTGGGCGGTGTCGCGGATCATGTGCACATTCTCGCCCGGCAGTCGCGCACAATTTCGCTGGCGGAATGGGTAAAGGAACTTAAGCGGGTCTCTTCGATTGAGATCAAAGAGAACTATGCGGGCCTTAAGCGATTTCAATGGCAATCAGGCTATGCGGCGTTTTCTGTCAGCCAATCCAATCTCGAGTCGGTCCGGTCGTACATCCTTGGGCAAGAATCGCACCATCACCGCTTGACGTTTCAGGAAGAATTGCGGCTGTTCCTGGAACGTCACGAAGTCGCATTTGAAGAGCAATACCTGTGGGAATAGATGGCGACGATCTCCGGAACCCCTTCGGGGTACGTCGTGCGTTGTCAAGGTAACCCAGGGTAGCCCGCGCTGCGCGGGGCAACCCTGGGCTGTGCTCCGGAACGCCTTCGGCGTAAACGGTTCGGAATCGTTAATCACGGTTTCACTACCAAGCGCGTCGCTTCGCTCAATCCCTGGCTATCGCTAAGCCCCTCCAGGTTGCGTCGTCAAACACGGATTCGCAATCAATCGTGTCGCTGTGCTCAACTTGTATGCCCCATGCCCGATCCACCGCAAGGACAACTTCCGCGACGCTCACTGGCTGGCGTCATCGTCGCGCCTCCTCCGCCCGGGCCGGCCTATGCCGAGCTACATGCCAAGACCAACTTCTCGTTTCTGCGAGCCGCGTCGCATCCCGACGAACTGGTCGAGCGGGCCTGCGAACTGGGCTATCGCGCGCTGGCCGTCACCGACCGCAATACACTGGCCGGCGTGGTGCGGGCCCATGCGGCCGCCAAGGAACTCAAACTTAAGCTGCTGATTGGCGCCGAGCTGACCTTGGCCGATGCGCCTCCGCTGGTGCTGCTGGCCACCGACCGCGCGGCCTATGGCCGGCTGGCCCGGCTAATCACGCTCGGTTGCCGCCGCGCGGCCAAGGGCGAGTGCTTCCTCACGTTCGAAGACGTGGCCGCTCATGCCGAGGGGCTGCTGGCCCTGGTCATTCCGGAGCATGCGACTCCGCTCGATGACGATATTTTGCGCATCTGGCAGACCGACACGCCCCGCTCGCTGCGCGCCCACCTGGGACGTTCGCGTGAGGCCTTCGGCGACCGTGCCTATCTGCTGGGAGAGCGGCACCGCGGCCCCAACGACGAGGGGCAACTCGCCCGGCTCTCGGCTACGGCCCGCAAGGCCGGCATTCCACTGGTCGCAGGCGGCGATGTGCACTACCACGATCCGGGCCGCCAGGCGCTGCAGGATGTGCTGACCGCCACGCGGCTCAAGATGAGCGTCTCTCAGGCCGCCTGCGCTGGGCGGTTGTTCCCCAACGCAGCGCGGCATCTTCGTTCGCCAGCCGAGATGGCCGCCCTGTTCGCCCGCTATCCGCAGGCCATTTCCCGCACGCTCGAGGTGGCGGATCGCTGCCGCTTCTCGCTCGACGAACTCCGCTACGAGTACCCCGAAGAACTGGCACCGCCGGGTTTCACGCCGGCCGAGTACCTGCGCAAGCTGGCCTGGGAAGGAGCCCACACGCGCTACCCGCAGGGAATCCCGCCCGCGGTTCACGGGCTGATCGAGAAAGAGCTGGGCCTAATCGAAGAGCTGCACTACGAGGCCTACTTTCTCACCGTGTGGGACCTGGTCAAGTTCGCCCGTTCGCGGCAGATCCTGTGTCAGGGGCGCGGGTCGGCGGCCAACTCGGCGGTCTGTTACTGCCTGGAGATCACCGCGGTCGACCCGGCCAAGGTCGACGTGCTGTTCGAGCGGTTCGTGAGCCGGGAGCGGAACGAAGCCCCGGATATCGATATCGATTTCGAGCACGAGCGCCGCGAAGAAGTGCTGCAGTACGTCTATCAGAAGTACGGACGCGAGCGGGCCGGCATGACCGCCGAGGTGATCACCTACCGGGCTCGCTCTGCGATTCGCGACGTGGGGAAGGCGCTGGGGCTGTCGCTGGAGCGGGTCGACGCCCTGGCCAAGGCGGTCGATCACTTCGGCGACGACGCCCGGCTGGCCGCGCGGTTTCGCGAGGCCGGCTTCGATGTGCACTCCCGGCTGGGGCAACAGCTCGTGCGGCTGACCAGCGAACTGGCCGGCTTCCCGCGGCATCTATCGCAGCATGTCGGCGGCATGGTCATCAGTCAGGGACCGCTGTGCGAGCTGTCTCCCATCGAGAACGCTGCCATGGCCGACCGGACCGTCATTCAGTGGGACAAGAACGATCTCGATGCGCTGGGCATCTTGAAGGTCGATTGCCTGGCGCTCGGCATGCTCACGGCCATCCGCAAATGCTTCGGCCTGATCGAGCAGCACACGGGGCTGGCCTGCACACTGGCCAACCTGCCCAAGGAGGACCCGATCGTCTACGACATGATCTGCCGGGCCGACACGATCGGTCTCTTTCAGATCGAGAGCCGCGCCCAGATGAGCATGCTCCCCCGGCTCAAGCCGCGCGAGTATTACGACCTGGTGATCGAGGTGGCCATCGTCCGCCCGGGACCGATCCAGGGGAAGATGGTCCACCCTTTTCTCCGGCGTCGGGCGGGGGAAGAGCAGGTGACTTATCCGAACGAGGCGATCAAGTGCGTCCTCGACAAGACGCTGGGCGTGCCGATCTTCCAGGAGCAGGCCATGCGGCTGGCCGTCGTGGCGGCCAACTTCACGCCAGGCGAGGCCGACCAGCTGCGCCGCGCGATGGGGGCCTGGCGAAAGTCGGGCGTCATCGAGAAGTTCCGCGTGAAGCTGCTGGAAGGGATGCGGGCCAACCAGCTCTCCGAAGAGTTCGCCGAGCGGGTCTTCGAGCAGATCCGCGGCTTCGGCGAGTACGGCTTTCCCGAGTCGCACGCGGCCAGCTTTGCACTGCTGGTGTATGTCTCGGCCTGGCTCAAGCGTTACTACCCGGCGGCCTTCACCGCGGCGCTGCTCAACAGCCAGCCGCTGGGGTTCTATGCCCCCGCGCAACTGGTGCGAGATGCCCGCGAACACGGAGTCGAAGTCCGCCCGGCCGACGTGAACCGGAGCGATTGGGACTGCACGTTGGAAGCGGCCCAGCCGGGGGCGAAGCTGTCGTTCGGCGAGCCTTCTCCCTGGGCGTTGCGGTTGGGGCTGCGAATGATCTCGGGGCTGCGGCAGGCTTCGGTCGAGGTCATCCAGGCCGCGCGTCGTGCGGGGCCGTTTGCGTCGCTCACGGATTTCTCGGCCCGCACCCATCTGGGCCAGGGGGATCTGTGCCGGCTGGCCATGGCCGATGCGTTTTCTTCACTGGGGGTCGACCGTCGCGGGGCGCTGTGGCAAGCCTTGGAACAGGAGGAAGAGCTGCCGCTGTTCGCCGGCCTGGAGCCCGCTGTCGAGCGCGTGGTGCTGCCGGCCAAGGAACTGGTGACCGAAGTGGTGGACGACTACCGCACGGTCGGGCTGTCGCTCCGCGCCCATCCCGTGCAGTTCCTTCGCCCGGCGCTCGACAAGCTGCGGGCGGTCTCTTCGCAGCGATTGCTCAAGCTCACCACCGGGCGCAAGGTCCGCGTGGCCGGACTGGTCCTGCTGCGGCAGCGCCCCAGCACGGCCGGCGGCATCACGTTTGTCACGCTCGAGGACGAGACCGGCACGATCAACCTGGTGATTCGTCCGCAGACCTGGGAAAAGTATCGCCATGCCGCGCGATCGGCGGTGGTGATGCTGGTCGACGGCCGGCTGGAACGCAAGGACGAGATTGTGCACGTGCTGGTCGAGCGCCTGGCCAGCTTCACCTCGAGCCTGGACGAAACGCCGCCGGGGTCGCGCGACTTCCGCTGACGCCGCAATCTGTAGGGAACGCCCTCCGCGGCGTTCCGTGCGACGCTTCCCTTTCAACCGATCCCAGATGGAGCGATGGACGAACATCCCGGAACGCCACGGAGGGCGTTCCCTACAGCGCACCGATCTGTCAGCGCACCGATCTGGCCGAATTCCTATGAATCGCCGCTCAGCATCCGCCCGATCCCACCGAGCGCCGAGCCCTCTTCCTTTCGTCCACTCACACCACTGGCGGCCACGATGCGGTCGGCCAGTCGGCTGAAGGGGAGACTCTGCAGCAGGATGGTTCCTGGTCCGGTCAGTGTGGCTAAGAACAGCCCCTCGCCGCCGAACAGGGTGTTCTTAATGCCGCCCACCATCTGGATGTCGTAGTTCACGTGCTCCTGAAAGGCCACGATGCAGCCGGTGTCGACGCGCAGCTTTTCGCCAGCGGCCAGTTCCCGGCGGATCACGGTTCCGCCGGCGTGAATCAGCACCAGCCCGTCCCCCTCGAACTTCTGCATGATGAAGCCTTCGCCGCCGAAGAGGCCGGCCCCGAACTTCTTGGTGAAGCCGATGCCCAGCTTTACGCCCAGCGCCGCACACAGGAAGGCGTCCTTTTGAGCCATGAAGGTCCCGGTCTGCGCCAGATCGAGCGGAATGATCTTGCCGGGGTACGGCGCGCCGAAAGCCACGCGGGCCTTGCCCGACGAGCCCATGTGGGTGAAGTGGGTCATAAAGAGGCTCTCGCCGGTGACGACACGCTTGGCCGCGCTGAACAGCTTGCCCATCAGCCCCTGATCCGGCTGCGACCCGTCTCCCATCTTGGTCTGCATCTCGATCATGGGGTTCATGTACATCATGCCCCCGGCCTCGGCCACCACGGTCTCGCCTGGGTCGAGTTCGACTTCGACAAACTGGGTTTCATCGCCGTGGATCTGGTAGTCGATTTCGTGGGCCTTGCGCGTCATGAATGAGATCTCCGAACAGCGGTAGCCAATAAGTGCCTGAATCGCTGGGATTCTAGCGGGACGCGCGCAGCTTCGCACGCGTGCTTCTCCGGGAATTCGCGGGAGGCTGGAGATTCTTGGCAGAAATCCGTGACGCGAACAAAAAAAGCCCGGCCGCGAACCGCATGGCTGCGGATCGCGGTCGGGCCGGATACTGCTGCGTTGAATCGACTTTAGTCCTCGATCTGCAGTTTGATCTCGTCCGAGTTCCCCTTCAGTTCCGGAGCGTACATGGCGCTGGCCCGGGTGGGGAGCGCCGAGAACTTGCCGGGAATCTCGGCCCGCATGCGGTAGCTGACACTGTGCTTGCCGCGAGCCAGCGCCCGCACAAAGAAGCAGACCCGCTCGTCTCGAAGCTCCATGTACGCGCCCAGCGAGTTCGAGTTGTAGCCCGATCGCAAGTCGACCGGCTCGAAGCCCGAAGCCTTCATGTCCTCGAAGAGCAGGTACTCGTAGTCGTTCTTCGAGTCGATCTCCAACTCGATCTCGACCAGATCGCCTGACTTGAGCGGGGCCAGATTGGCCAACTCGCTGCGGTCGTACTTCTCCACCTTCTGATCGACGGCCTGGCCGCGCGAGCCAGAGGTTTTGATCGACTTGTCGACCTTGGTCAGCTTGAAGTACTTGCGGTTCACCTTCACTTCCAGACCCGCCTTGGTGATGTAGTCTTCCAAGGTGAAGTTCGTCAGGTAAGCGTTGAAGTAGACCGGGCCCGTCCCTTGCCGGCGAAGTTCGAGCTTGTGCTGGCCGTCGGTCACGGCGTCGCCGAAGAGCACGAACTTGTTGTCGAAGGTGAACAGGTCCTGGGCCGTGATCTTGACCTCTTTCTGCTTCTTGCCGTCCAGCCAGACTTCGACGGTCATGTCCGGCTTGCTCTCGCCCGACGCTTTGAGGTACTCGGCCATCGCTTCCACGCAGATCGCCGTGTCGCGAGTCGAGTTCCAATAGGTGGCGTGCTTGCGGTTGTTCAGCAGGTACTTCACCAGGCCCGAGGCGACGTCCCCCTTGGGATCGGTCTTCGAGAGCAGCTTCAAATAGTAGCCTTGGGCTTCGTACTCGCTGCCGTACCAGTACCACCAGTAGTTGTCGGCCGGGAGCTTGAGGTACGCAGTCTGGTTCTCGGGATCTTGGACCACATACTGCGAGATGTTCTCGAGGATCATGTCGAGCTTGTCCTGGACCTTCTGCTTGTGCAGCGCCAGGCCGAACATCGCCTTGGTATAGACCGCCAGGTGCGTGCGATCGCGATAGAGGAAGTCTTGCATCGCCTGGTTCTCGACCTTGCCGTCGACCAACACCATGTAGACGAAGGCGTCGACATCATCCGCCCGATCCTTCCAAGGCTTGGTCTTGGTCGGAGCGTTCTTCAACATCTGTACTTGCTTATCCTGATAGCGCTGCAGCCAGGCGGTGCCGTTTTCCAGCACGCCGGGGACCAGGGCCACGTCGTTCTGTTGCGCCAACTGCAAGCCGTGCACGACATAGGCCGTGGTATGGGGCCACGACTGCTCGCCGTAACCGTTGAACCAACCCCAGCCGCCATCGGAGCACTGCATGTCAGTCAGCCGTTTCAGGCCGTCTTTGACCATGGCGGTGACTTCGCCCTGATCGAAGACCGGGTTGCGATCGAACCGCTTCCAGCCCTTGGCCCGTTCGACGTCGTCGCCGATTTCCTGAGCGCTGAGGTTGGTTCGCTTGGCTTCGATCGCCTTCAGGTCCAGACCCATGTCCAGCAGAATTTTCTGCGTGATCACGGTCGGCAGGAAGCGATTCAGGGTCTGCTCGGTGCAGCCGTAGGGGAAGTCGACCATGTAGGGGAGCGCATCGACCATCGCCCCGGCCAAGGTCGGCGAGTAGCGGACTTCGAGTCGCGACTCGTTCATGCGGCGATCTTTGGGGACCGTCAGCGTCACTTCAGCGCTGTTCTTGTCGCTGCGGATCACGCCGGAGTAGCTGTCGGTCTTGAGCATGCCGTGCACAAAGACCGGGAACGTCATTTCCATGGCGTCGGATTCGACATCGGTCTGGGCCTTCATGCGGATGATGGCCTGGCCTTCTTCCAGCACCTTCACGCGGAAGTCGACCCGCTGCTCGCCGCCCGCGTCGATGCTGACGGTGGCCGTGGTCTTGCCCATCGGCGAGAGGGTTTTGCCTTCCAGCTCAAGGGTCACCTGGGCGGCCTTCTTGGCCTTGAGATAGTTGTGCACGTTGGCGGAGAGGACGACTTCGTCCTTCTGCACGAAGAACCGGGGCGATTGCAGTCGCACGATCAGGTCCTTGCGGGTAATCGCTTCACTCTCGCCTTGGCCGACGCGGGTGCCGGCCCCCATGCCCCACACGCGGATCTTCCACGTGGTCAGGTTCTCGGGCATGTCGATGGGGATCTCGGCGATCCCCTCTTTGTCGGTCGTGATCGAGGCGACCCACTTGGCCGTGTCGGCAAAGTTCTTGCGAACGGTCGGCTCGACCAGGTTGGCAGGGGGAGCTTCAGCACCGGCTCCGGGTTTGTCCTCGCCTGCGGCGCGATCGCTCTGCTGTTTTTCGCTGGTCTCGGCCTTGGCGCCCAGCGCCATACCCGGCGCCATCGGCGCACCAGAGCGTTTTGCCGCTCCCTGTTCCGCCAGGCCATCCTTAAGGTGGCGCCGGTTGTCACCGAGTTCGCCATTCTTGTTCTTGGCAAGTTCGTCGGCCACGCTGCCGCCGAACACGCCCAGATCGCTCATGCCGATCTCGTTCTGCTTCAGCAGGTTCATGAAGTGGGCGGCGAGGTTCGTCTCAGAACGCGGATAGTGGTTGCGGCGCCACTTCCAGAAGAACTCCTTGATCTCCGGCACATTCGAGCCGCCGGAGATGTACTCCACGCTCTTGTCGTAGACCGTCATCACGGTCGAGCCGACAAACGCCTTGCCCGCGAAGTCGGTCAGCTTGAGCTTGATCTTCCCCTTCTCGCCCGGCTTATACGTCTCCGACGACGGAGTCACCTCGACATTCAACACCCGCTTTTCGGGCGGGACGATGATCTCCTTCGTCTCGGCGTGCAACCGGCCGCCGTGCACGGTGATCGCTTCCAGGAAGAAGTTGGGCATGTCCTTCTGCGCGACCTCGATCTCCTCGATCGCACTCTTCCCCTTCAGGCGGATCACGCGAGGAGCCAGATAGACCCCGTTGGCCGGCTTGATGAACAGCAGCACGGTGCCGTTGGTCTGGTTCGAGTTGACTTGCAGCTTCACCTTCTCGCCCGGCTTGTAGTCCTGTTTGTCGTTGACCAACTCCAGGTCGTTGAAGCGGAAATCCTTGCCGTCGAAGTCGGGGCCGATGATTGTGAAGACATAGCCTCCCTCGATCGTGTGCTTCTGATCATCGGTCAGCGAGTACGACAGCCGATATTGGCCCGCCTCGGCCGCCTTGATCTGCTGCTGGGCCTGGCCCTGAGCATCGGTGTCGACCTTCCAGGTCTGCACCGGGGTCTGCACAGCGACCAACTCGCCCGTCTTCTTGTCCTTCTCATAGCTGATCTGCAGCAGCTTCAACTCGCCCTTGCCGACCACCGGCTTCTTGTCGAGCGTGTGAGCGCTGAGATAAGCGTGAATGTCGTCGCCGGTCCGGTAGTAACCGCGATCGACCCAGGCGAAGACCTTGAACGGCTTGCGGGCCACCATCACGGTGCCGCTGCCCACAATGGTGCGGCGCGATTGATCGACCACCTCGGCCGTTATCGTGTAAGTGTGGTCCTGATCGGGATGGATCTCCTTGGCCAGCGTGGTGTCGATCGTCACCGGCAGCGTGCCGTCGGCTTGGATTTCCACTTCGGCCTCGGCGACGAGCTCGGGCTGTTCGCGGACCCCACCCCACCACCAACCCATCGGACGCTTGCAGCCCCAATCCTGCCAACCTGGCAACCAGCGGCAGTCGTAGGCGAACCACCAGTAACCGCGGCCGTACATCCAGTCCCACGGCCCGATCGGATACCACTGCTCGTTGTTCGAGGTCCGCATCACCTTGTACTTGACTTTGGCCTGTTGCACCGGCGCGCCAAAGTAGTAGCGGGCGTTGATCATGGCCGTGACCTTTTCGCCTAGCATGATCGGCTCTTTCGGGGCCTCGACCGTCACTTCGTACTCAGGCTTCTTGTACTCCTCGACCCGGAAATGGCCCGCGCCAATGCCGTTGGGGCCTTCCTTCAGCAGAATGTGGTACGCGCCCAGTGTCGCGCCCGAGGCCAGCTCGAACTCACCTTCCAAGCCGCCAAAGGTATCGGTCGTGTAGTCCTTCTCCAGGACCTTCTCCCCCTTGGGGCTGCGGACTTCGACCCCGTACGTTCGCTTGGCAAACTGCGAGTCCTCGGGCTGGTCGTACTTGGCATTGCCGACCCAGAACTTGAACTTCACGCTCTGCGCCGGGCGATAGACGGGCCGGTCGGTGATCGAAAAGACTTTGGTCTGGTTGTATTCGTGCTCGTAGTGGTTGGGGAACCAGACATTCGTGAAGCCCAGGTAGGCCAGCCGCCCTTCCGGCGTGCGGGCGGTGATAAGCCACTGGAACTGGTTCGACTGCGCCTGCTGGCCCAACATGATCTGGCCGTCGGCGTCGGTGTTCTCGGCGAAGTTCGTCACGTCGATCGCGTAGCGATTCTTCTCGATATGCCGCTGCTTGTAGCCGAAAAACTCGACGTTGGCCTTGGCGACCGGCGAACCATTGCCAGCATCGCCCACAAAGTAATAGGTCTTGTCGGGCATCGGCTTCTTGACGATCGCCGTGTCGGCCAGCCAAACGATGATGCGGCTGGTATTGCCGTCGGCCATCTTTGCGGTGACCAGATAGGCGCCGGCCTTCTGCAGCGGAGTGGCCACCGTCACGCGGGCATCGAAGTGATGTTCGCGCGGCTCCAACTCCAGTTCCCAACTGGCCTTCTTCTCGCCCAGGTACTGCGTTTCGTTCTGCTGTACCAGGCGATAACCGATGTTGCCCAAGTTGGTCTTGTTCCAATCGAGCTGCGGCGGGCTGGAGCGCAAATAGGCTTTCAAATCCGTCAGAAGCTTGTCGACCAAAATCTCGTGGGCCTCGAAGGCCACCTTCTTGCCGTTGCGGAAGCGGAAATCAATCGTGGCCCCCGTGCCGGCCGGCTGAGCGACCAGAGGCTCGAAGCGGCCCCAGTTGCCGATGATCTGCGCCAACCGCTTCTGCTTGTAGTTGTCGTGGCCCGGACCATATTCTTTGATGTTCCGCTTCCAGTATTCGGCCGCGCGGTCGTACTGCCGGCGGTTCTCGAACACCTGACCGAGCGCTCCCAAGGCCTGCTCGCCATAGCCGGTCTTCGGTTCGTCGGCGATCTGCTGGAAGATCTTCACGTAGTTGAACTCGTCCGGCAGCTTGAAGCGCTTGATGCCGGTGGCCAGGCGGGCGATGGTCTCGTCCTCGCCGATCGTGTGCAGCGCGAAGGTGCCGCTTTCGTTCTTCTTGGTGTCGTCTTCTCCGCGACGGCCGAAGAAGTAGCCGTACTGGGCCATGGTCTGCTCGCCGAACTGGCTCTGCGAGAACTCGGCCAGGTGCCAGCGAACTTCATTCGTGCGGGCGGGCGAAAGCTCCAGCGCCTGCAACAGGCACCAGCGCCAGCGCTCTCCATCGTTCGCGGCGTCCTGATAGCTCTTGGGAATGCTGTAGTAGATTGGCTGGCCATCGGGACCGACCGGCGCGCCCTGATTCCGTCGTCCGTAGTACCAGCCATCGACGTAATCCGGCAGCTCGGCCAGATTCGAGAGATACTGCAACCGCCAGGCTTCGCCCCAGCCTTGGTTCGAGAGCATCGTGCGGGCGAAGGCCATGTAGAAATCGCTCTTGGCCCGTTGATCGCTCCCCTTGTCCTCGGCCAGCTTGTCCATGGCCGCTTTGAAGAGCTGGAGACTTCGCACGCGATCGCGCTCGAAGGTGTTCACCATCCGACCGCCACCCCGTTTGTGGCCGCGATAGAACTTGCCGGCCACGATGTAGCCGTAGTGCTCGGACTGCATGTAGCTCTCGCCCGCCCCCCACAGGGCTCGCCACTGGCCGGCATGCGTGGCGGCCACGGCCTCGCGGAGTTCGTCTTGCTCGTCCACCCGGCCCAGGTTGGCCAAGGCTTGCATGGCCATCTGCAGATCGGGCCCGACTTGGGCCGGCTCGTTCTGCGGATTGAGGGCCAGCTTTTTGTAGCCCTCGAAGGCGTCCTTGTAGTTGCCCGCCTGGAACATCTTGAGCGTGGCCGCCCGTTGTTCCGGCAAGGACGCATCGGCAGAGAATCCCGCCGAGCCAAACAAGAGTCCAATCGCGGCAACTAACGCAAGAGCCAAAGCAAAGCGGGTCTTCATAACAGGTCCCAGCGGGGGAGCGGGTGGGTAATGGGCGGGATCATAGGGACGGCCAGGCGCACCGTCCTCTGGCCCTACTGACGCGGGCTCCCCGCGGGAAGTTCCCGGCAACTTCAAGAAAAATGCCGAATCGCAAAACGAGTGGGCACAGGACGATGCGAGTGACAGCGGCGACAGCAATCGGGCATCAAGGCGCTGCGGGCATCACATTCAGCCCCAGCGGTTTACCGATCGCGTCAGGGGCGTTGGCCACCTGCCCCGGCGCCAGGCACTTGAGCGACGCTCGAAAGTCGAAGGGGCCATCCTCGCGGAACTGAAAGAACAGCAGGTACTCGCTGTCGGGCTCCAGGTTTTCTGCTGAGAGCATCTGCAGAATCAGAAGCGTGCCATCGGGCTGCAGCGACGGATAGAAGTTCCGAAAGCCTCGGGGCATGCTTCCCTTCACGGGGACGATCGACCAGCTCGAGAGGAATTTTTCGGGCAACATGAAGGCCCAGATCATGTCGCGTTTCTCGCCCGGCGGGGTTTTGAAGCGGACCGCATCGAAGCGGTTGCCTCCTGCATTCAGCTTGAAGGTCGTCCACGGAGTGGGCTGCTCGCCGTCGCCGGTCGGCAATTCGGCAAAACGCGAGGCCAAGGCCTGGATCGAAGTCCGAAACTCGTCCCGATTGCCCGATTTCAGCAGATTGGCCACCTTGGCCATTTCGCCGACAGGAACTTCGGGCAGCGATTGCACAGGGCCCTTAAGCGGCGCCTTGGTGACATCCACCGCATTGTTGCCCTGAGCCTTCCAGGCAAACGAACTGGCCTTGGTAAGCTTGATAGGGGGCACGGTCAGATCCGAGGAGGCCACGGTGACGTGCTCAATCACCGTGTCGAAGCCCTCCTTCGAAACCTTGATCTCGTGCGTGCCCGGCCCCAGCTTGATCGACAGCGGCTCGCGAACTGCGGGGCTGGTGAGGTGCATTGCGCCGTGGTCGATCACGATCTCGGCATTGGGCTCATTCACCTGAATCTTCACGGTGAACTGCTTCGGCGCTCGGAAGTAAAGAATGCCGGCCACCAGCGCGATCAGCAGCAGCCCGCCCACGCCGACCCCGGCCGCCAGGAAAGCCATCGGGTGAACGCCCGCCAGCGCGCTGCTGCGAGAGTTTGCGCTGATTGGCTGCGAGGCCCCCGGCGCGGGAATGGTTGAGCCGACCGTCCAAGGCTCGCCCGGCACGGCATCGCGGGCGAAGGCCGGCGAGGAGAGCGGGACGCTGGAGTTCACCGAGGTCAGGAACTGGGCCAACTGGCCGTCGATCGGCGGAGGCGATTTGACTTCGTCCCGGCGCTGGATCTTGCCCGACTGGCCGTCGAGGCAGGCCTCGATGTCGTGGATCACTTCCGTCATCGTCTGATAGCGATGCTCGGGCTTCTTGGCCACCATGCCGTTGAAGATGTGCTCGAGCCCCGGCAGCAGATCGTCGCGAAAGCTCGAAAGCTGTGGGATCGGTTCTTCGCGATGAGCCAGGATCTTTTCGATCACGGTCTCGCCTGGGTAGATCATCTTGCCGGTCAGCAAGCGAAACAGCGTGCAGCCCAGGCTGTAGATATCCGAGCGATGATCGGCCAGCTTGGTGTTGGCTGCCTGTTCGGGGGCCATGTACTCCACGGTTCCCAGCAGTTGCCCGGTGTTGGTCAGGGCCTCGACATTCGTGTCGGCCTCGTTGCCGGTCTGCCGCGCCAGGCCCATGTCGAGGATCTTGAGCACGCCGGTCTTGTCGACCAACAGGTTGCCCGGCTTGATGTCGCGATGGATGATCTTGAGCGAATGGGCATAGGCCAGGCCTTCAGCCGCCTGCAGCGTAAAGTTCAAGGCGTTGTTGACCGACAGCGGACCGTGTCGGCGCACCAGCGTCCCCAGGTCCTGCCCCTCGACTAGTTCCATCACCAAGAAGTGAAAGCCCTTGTCGTCGTCGGCGTCATAGGAAGCGACAATGTTCGTATGGCTGAGCCGCGCGGCCGCCATGACTTCGCGCTGGAAACGCCGGAGCTCGTCGGGATTCTGCGTGACGGCCCGCGACAAGACCTTTAAGGCCACCAGCCGGTCCATCCGGCGATGGCGGGCTTTATAGACGGTCCCTTGCCCGCCCTGGCCGATCTTGTCGATGAGCAGGTAATTGCCCAGTACCAGGGCCTCTTTACCCGAGTAAAGATAGTTGGCCTGAAAGAGGGTCAGCTTGCCGTTGTCGACCAGAAAGCGGGCGAAGGCCTCGGCGTCGTTGCGCGGCATCGCGGCCGGGTACGAGCCCAGTTGCGAGCGGACCTCGTCGGCCGACATCAGGCCGTTCGAGGTCAGTCCTGCCACGAATTGATCGAAGGTCACCGGCATGCGCCGCGGATTCTTGGGGGCTGGTTGAATGAGAAGGGGTGGCCCGCAGGCCGAGAGCCCCTCGACAGGTCCGGAATCGGCATTCAGAAATCGGCACGAAAAGATCTGGCGATTATACGCCCGCTGGGGGGCAGTAACAATCTTTCGCTAGCGCCGTGTCTGATGCTGATGTGGCTTTATGGGTCGGCAGCAGGTTTAGTGAGCTGCAAGGCGCTCACCTGCCACGTAGGGCATCAATCGCGGCCAAGGCGGCCGCGCGACCGACGGCCGGCGCCTGACACGCGAAGTTCTGACATTGATAAAGCGTGGGCGACGTTGCAGGCGTTGCTTGCCCGGTATCTTTGCCGGCAAACAGGGGATCGAGCCAGGCCGACTGGGCTGCGCCGGCGACCATGGGGGTCCGCAGCGCCACGACTTGCCGCGGCAGGAATCGGGCGTGCAAAGCGGCCAGGACCGCCTGCGTGTCGGGCTCGGCCGGATCGCCCAGCAGCACCACTTCGGACGTCGGCCCCAGATAGAAATCGAGCGCGATAAGCATCTGCCCTCCGGCGGAAGGCGAGCGCTCGATCAACTCGGCGTATAGCTTCAGCGTCCCCTCGGCGGCCGCCAGATAGTCGCCGCGGCCGGTCAGCTTGCCCAGTCGCAGCAACGCCGTGGCGGCCATGCCGCTGGCGCTGGGGACCGAGGCATCGTGGGCGTCCTTGTTGCGGGTGATCAGCGCCTCGTGGTCGCTGGCGGTGAAGTAGAACCCGCCGCCGGTCGTGTCGGCGAACTGGGCCAGCATCACATCGGCTAGCGCCACGGCCTCGTCGATCCAGCGTTCCTCGAACGAAGCCTCGTAGAGCGACACCAGCGCGTTGCACAGATAGGCGTAATCGTCCAAGTACGCATCGAACTTGGCCTGGCTATTCCGCCAGCTATGCAGCAGCCGGCCATCGGCGCGACGCAGCGTCTTGAGCAAAAAGTCCGCGGCCTTGCGCGCCGCCGCCAGATAGCGAGGCTCGGCCAACGGACCGGCCGCTTCGGCCATGGCCTCAATCGCCAGCGCGTTCCAACTGACCAACACCTTGTCGTCCAGGCCCGGCCAGATCCGCTGGCTGCGGACGGCCAGCAGCCTGGCGCGGCCTTCGGCCAGTTCGCTGCGCAGGTCGGCTTCGCTGCACCCCAGGATCTTGGCACATTGCGCCAGCGTCTTGGGCAGATTTAGAATATTGTGCCCTTCAAAATTGCCGGCGTCGCTGACATCGTACACGCGGTTAAAGACGGCCCCCTTCTCCGAGCCCAATACGCTCAGCACTTCGGCCGGCTTCCAGACATAGAACTTCCCTTCTTCCCCTTCGCTGTCGGCATCCTGCGTGCTATAGAACGGCCCCTCGGCGTGCGTCATCTCGCGCAGGATGAAGTCCAGCGTCTCGCGGGCGACCCGGGCGTACTCGGGATTCTGCGTGGCTTGAAAAGCCTCGGTATAGCAGCCGGCCAGCAGGGCGTTGTCGTAGAGCATCTTCTCAAAGTGGGGCACCAGCCACTTGGCGTCGACCGAGTAGCGATGAAAGCCCCCGCCCAAGTGATCGTAGATCCCTCCGCCGGCCATCTTGTCGAGCGTCAGCCGGATCATCTCCTGCTGCGTGGCATGCTGCTCGCGACTCCAGGTTCGCAGCAACACCCGCAGATCCATGGCGTGCGGAAACTTAGGCGCGCTGCCGAAGCCGCCATGAGTGAAATCGAAGTAGCCCTCGAACGAAGCCGCCGCGTCGGTCAGCATCTCCGGCGTCAACTCGCCTGCGGCGGATTCACGCGCGTTCATCTCGACCAGGGCCTGCGTCAATCGGCCGGCCGACTCCAGCACCTGATCGCGACGATTCTTCCAGGCGTCGCTCACGCCCATCAGCACATTGGGAAAGCCGGGCATGCCCATGCGACTGGTCGGCGGATAGTACGTGCCGCCGTAGAAGGGGCGCAGGTCGGGGGTCAGAAAGACTGACATCGGCCAGCCGCCATGCTGGGTCATCAACTGCACAGCGTTCATATAGATCTGATCGAGGTCCGGGCGTTCCTCGCGATCGACTTTGATGTTCACGAACAGGTCGTTCATCACCTTGGCGATGTCGGCGTTCTCAAAGCTCTCGTGCTCCATCACGTGGCACCAGTGACAGGCCGAGTACCCGATGGAGAGAAAGATCGGCTTGTCTTCAGCCCGGGCACGCTCCAGGGCCTCGGGACCCCAGGGGTACCAATCGACCGGATTGTTGGCGTGCTGCAGCAGGTACGGGCTGGTCTCGTGCGCAAGGCGATTGGGCATCAGGACACACAGAAGCAAGAGGTCGTGGGGGCGGGCAAGGTCAAGTGGGCTAGTCAGGCGGGCGGGCGAAACCGTATCGTAACGCGATCCCACCAAGGCTGCGAGACTGGCAAGAGGTCAAGGACGGACCATGTTCAACGGCAAGAGCGTACTCGTCACCGGCGGAACCGGCTCGTTTGGCCGGCAGTTCATCCGCACGTTGCTGGCGAAATTCCAACCCCGGCGGGTGATCGTCTTCTCGCGCGACGAGCTGAAGCAGTACGAGATGCAGCAGGAGTTGAATGCTCCGGCCATGCGGTACTTTCTGGGGGATGTGCGCGACGCCGACCGGCTGAAGCAAGCCATGCACGGCGTCGACTTCGTGGTCCACACGGCCGCCCTGAAGCAGGTCCCGGCGGCCGAGTACAACCCGACCGAGTGCATCCGGACCAACGTTTGGGGGGCCGAGAACGTCATCAACGCCGCGCTAGCCTGCGAAGTTGAGAAGGTCATCGCCCTGTCGACCGACAAGGCGGCCAGCCCCATCAGTCTGTACGGGGCTACCAAGCTCCTTTCCGACAAGTTGTTTGTCGCGGCCAACAACGTGGCTGGCGGTCACCGAACCCGCTTCGCCGTGGTCCGCTACGGCAACGTAGTCGGCTCGCGAGGCTCGATCGTCCCCCTGTTCCGCCGCATGATCGCCGACAAGGTGAAGGAGCTGCCGATCACCGATCCGCGGATGACCCGGTTCTGGATCACACTCACTCGCGGCGTCGAGTTTGTGCTGACCAACTTCACACGGATGTACGGCGGCGAGATCTTCGTCCCCAAGATACCCTCGATCCGAATCGTCGACCTGGCCCGAGCGATGGCCCCGCATTTGCCGCACAAGATCATCGGCATCCGCCCTGGCGAGAAGCTGCACGAGCTGATGTGCCCCAAGGACGACAGCCACCTGACGCTGGAGTTCGACGACCACTACGTGCTGAGGCCGGCCATCCGTTTTGTCGGAGTTGAGAATGACTACGCCCTGAATGGAATCGGCGAGGCAGGCAAGCCGGTGGCCGAAGGCTTTGAGTACAGCTCCGACGCGAACCCGCAGTTCCTCTCCCTCGAAGATCTGGTCCAGCTCGACAAGTTGCCATGATCCCCTACGCGCGGCAGAGCATCTCCGAGGAAGACATCGCGGCAGTAGTCGCGGTCTTGCGGAGCGAGTTCCTCACGCAAGGGCCGGTCATCGAGCAGTTCGAGCAGGCCGTGTCGGCGCGCTGCGGGGCACGTCATGCGGTGGCTACGTCGAGCGCCACGGCCGCGCTCCATCTGGCTTGTCGCGCCGCCGGGCTGGGGCCCGGCGATCGATTGTGGACCTCGCCGAACACGTTTGTCGCTTCGGCGAATTGCGGTCTGTATTGCGGGGCGGAAATCGACTTTGTCGATATCGACCTGCCGACCGGAAACCTGTCGGTCGAACTGCTCGAGACAAAGCTTCGCGCCGCGGCGATCATCGGGCGATTGCCCAAGGTCGTCGTCCCGGTCGATTTTGGCGGCCTGCCGTGCGATCTCCACGCGATTGCACAGTTGGGCCAGCGCTACGGATTCACCGTGATCGAAGACGCGTCGCATGCCGTGGGGGCGCGCTATCGCGGCCAGGCCATCGGCGACGGGCGGCTGGCCGACATGACGGTCTTCAGCTTTCATCCGGTGAAGATCGTCACGACCGGTGAAGGGGGTATGGTTCTGACGAACCGCAGCGAGTGGGCCGACAAGGTCCGCCTGTTGCGCAGTCACGGCATCACGCGCGATCCGGCGTTGTGGGGAGAGAAGAGCCCCGGGCCGTGGTACTACGAGCAGCTCGAACTGGGCTTCCACTATCGTTTGACGGACCTGCAAGCGGCGCTGGGATTATCGCAGTGGGCGCGGCTCGACATGTTTCTTGCTCGACGCAGAGAGCTCGCGGCGCAATATGCCAAGCAGCTTGCGGACCTGCCGTTGGAGTTGCCCAGCGAGTCGGCGGAATATGAGTCGGCCTGGCATCTATACGTGGTGCGGCTCCCATCTTCGTCAACGCCCGCCCGTCACCGCGAAGTCTTTGAGGGGCTTCGCGCGCGGGGGATTGGCGTGAACCTGCACTACCTGCCGGTCCACCTGCAGCCCTATTACCGCCGGTTGGGGTTCCGCGAAGGTGATTTTCCAAACGCGGAACAGCACGCCCGGCAAGCCATCAGTCTGCCGATGTTCCCGGGGCTTCGCGATGCCGAGCAGGACGAAGTCATCGCGGCGCTTCGGGCGGTCTTGAAGGACTAGCTCGCGCGGGACAGGTGATCGGAAGCCCGACTACGCCGTGATTCCTTTAGTCAGCGCCATGAAGGCCGTTTCCAGGTTCAACTCATCCTCGCGGAAAAGCGTCAGCTTGTGCCCTGCCTGAATCAGCAACGTTGGCAGGTCGCTGTAGTCCAGAACGCCGACCTTCAGGGTCACCACCAGCACCTCTTCGCGGCGTTCGATCTTCTCCACGTTTTCGTGGTCGCCGAGCAGCTTCGCGGCGGCGTCCTGGTCGCTGGCCACGGCCACGTTCAACAGCGTCTGGCCGCGGACCTGCTTCATGACGTCCGAGACGTTGGCGTTTACCAGCAGCTCGCCCCGTTCGATGATACCGATCTTGTTGCAGATGTCGGCCAATTCGGGAAGGATGTGGCTGGAGATCATGATCGTCTTGCCCATGTTCCGCAGCTCCTTGAGCAAGCCGCGGATCTCGATGCGAGCCCGCGGATCGAGACCGCTGGCCGGTTCGTCCAGCAGCAACACTTGCGGGTCGTGCAGCAGCACGCGGGCCAGGCCCAGGCGCTGCGTCATGCCGCGCGACAGGCTGGTCACCAGGGCGTCGCGCTTGTAGCCCAGGTCGACCAGGTCCAGCACTTCGTCGCAGATCTTGCGCCGGGCGGCCCCCTTGATGCGATAGGCGGCTGCAAAGAACTCCAGGTACTCCAGCACCTTCATGTCGTCGTACACGCCGAAGAAGTCGGGCATGTAGCCGATCACCCGGCGGATATCTTTGGCCTTGGTATAGATGGAGTATCCGCAGACATAGGCCTCGCCCCAGGTGGGATTGAGGAGCGTGGCCAGGATCCGCATGGTGGTCGTCTTGCCGGCGCCGTTGGGGCCGATAAAGCCGAACACGTCCCCTTTCTCCAGCTTCAGGTCCAGCTTCTTCAGGGCGTACAGATCTCCGTACGTCTTGGTCAAATCGCGAGTTTCAATCACCGCTGTTGTCCTTCGCTGGCGCTGGGAGTCACCGGAAACACGAATCGATAGCAGGTCCAGGTCTTGGCTTCGGCGTCGCCGATCGGCTGACCATCGTTCAGCAGGTTGGCGCCGGGCGCTTCGGTGCGGCCCACCAGGATCGCCCGGCCGACCTGCAGATGGCCCGAGAGATCGATGAACCGCTGAAAATCGTTCTGCATGCTGGTATAAGCCCGCCCTTCGATGCGGCGGAAAAACATCATCGTTTCCAGGGTCTCGAAGACGTCCAGGCTGCGCGGGTTGTAGGGAGACGACTCGAACGTCTGGCTGAACTTGTCGTCTTTGGAGACGAGCTGCGTGTTCCTTAACCGGTTGAACAGGTCCAGGCGGGTGCGAACGGGCACCGGCACGGCGACGCCGGCCTTTAACTCGCCCATAGCGTAGTACGAGTTGCCGAAGGCCAGAAAGCAGTTCTTCAGGTCGACGTGGCTGGTGATGCTCCCTCCGGAGATCTCGTCCCCCGCGCCGGTCAGCTTCCCTTCGGCGAGTTCCACGCCCGTCTGATTCCAACGCCCCGTGATGGCCTTGGTCGACCAGACCTGCACCGGAACTCGGTCGATGGAGTTCTTCTCGAGATCCAGGCTGTAGGCCGTTCCTGCCATGCTGGCTTCGTTGGAATTCATACCCCCCAGCCCATGTTCGGGCAGACCCAGCCAACTGAGCAACATCCGGGTGGTGGGGGTGTCATCGGGCGGAACGACGGGGGCCAGCGATAGATGATAGCGCTGCGTCTGCGGGCTGAAGATGTTGACCCAGGCGGTGCCGCGGACCAGCGGATCGCTGGCCCCGTCGGCATTGCGATGCGACAGGTCGACATCGATCACGGCCGCCTGACAGATCCGCAGGCGGCTTCCCTTCATCCAGCCGGCCAGCCAGTACGAGGCCACGCTGACCAGCAATACGATCGTGGGGAACGTGATCCAGGTCATCTCCATGCGGCCTTTGAAGAAATGCTTGACGAAGAAATAGTCGCCAGGGCCGATGAGCAGGATATAGATCACGACCAGGAAGGCCACCAGGCCGAAGGGGACCAGGCGGACTCCTTCAAACTGATCGAGCCCCGCGCGGAGCTGCGTGCTGATGTCGGACTGGCGGATGCCGACCATCGAGGCGCCCCCGCCGGCGTTGTCCCCCTCTTTGACCGCGGTGGCAGCGGCAGGCCAATCCAGCAACGCGGCATGAAACTGCGGAGCATCGGTCCAGTCGAGAAACAGACGCGAGTCCAGATCGCCGGCAACGAAGGTCACTTCGCCAAAGCCGTAAACACTGCGCACGATCAGCGGCAGATCGAAATCACGCGCCACGACCTGGCCCTGCACCTCGCGCAGGAAAGGGACGTTCATCTTCTGATCGGCGCTGGCAATCAGCCGCGCCTTGCGTCGGGCCGCGGGGGCGGACTTCTCGACGTACTCATCGAAGCCCTGACTGCGATTCAAATCCTGAAAAGCATCGACCTTGCCGGGCGTGAACGGATGGAGCGCTCCGCCGGGGATCAGCAGCGGACGCGAAGCGGAGCCGGCAGAAATCACCACCCGGCCCCCCATGCGGACCCACTCGGTCAGCGCGTCGCGCTGGGCATCGGACATCTGGCCGTACAGTTCGGGCTTGCTGGTGGTCAGCACCAACAGGTCGACGCACTGATAGCCATACCAGCGTGTGGGAAGCTGCCGCGTCGTGCTGAGGGTGACGACCTCGGGCGTGCTGCTCTCCGGCCAACGGGTCTTTTCGAGCAGAATGGAATCCTCAAGTCCGACGGCCGAACCGAGCACCAGATAGAGCGATCTGCCGGCGTCCAGGTTCTCGGACTGGTAAGAGTCAGAGCTTTCCACCAGCAGGCGATCGGCTTGACCGGCCACGCCTGCCTGGTCCTGGTAGTCGAAGCGGACTCGCAGCCCTGCGTCTGCGCGGCCGATGGGAGCCAGAAAGCGGATCGGCTCGGCAACGCCAGCATCGAGTTGCACCTCGCGCGCGACTTCTGCAGGGATGCCGTCGCCGTCGGGTGCGACCAACGACATGCGGCCGACGACCGTCTTGGGACCGCCGCGGACCATGACTTCCACAGGCGTCCAGAAGCCAAGCTTGTAGTACGTCTTGCTCGCTTCGCCGAAGCCGATGCGGACCTGCTCGCTGAAGACAGGCGCCTGGGGCGCGTCGTCTTTCTTTTGGGCATAAAGCGGCGAAGCGAAGAGTGCGGCTGCCAGCAGCGCAGCCAAAACGGATCTGATCGGCATCGAGCGGTTTCTCACGGCTTCTCCGCGTTGTCGCAAACGCATACATAACGCCCGCAGCCCGGGCAACCTGCCCCATACTTGCGAGCCACGGCATCTGTCAGATCGACGTCGGCCACGTTGGCAATGGTCACGAGCCAGGCCAGCACGTCGGCGAACTCCAGCGAGCGTTCTTCGTGCGTGCCCGATCGCAGGGCCGTAGCCAGCTCGCCCACTTCTTCCATCAGCCACAGGAAGGTCCCTTCGATCCCGCGGGCTTTGTCCTTCTCGAAGTACATATTGCGGATCAGCCCCTGGAACTCGGCCAGGGTGATCGACGAAGGAGGAGAGCCCTCGGGCTGCGCGGCTTCCTTGCCATCTGGTTTCCCGCTCACTTGGGAAGTCCTTCCAATAGTTTGCGGGCATCGACCGCGTCGGGAAATAGTTTCAATAGTTCGGTCAGGATCACGCGGGCCTGGGCCGGCTTGCCGGCGCCGATGTGGGCCTGAGCCAGTTCCAGCCGCAGTTCGGCGGAGTCGGGATCCAATTCGACGGCCACTTCGAACTCTTCGGCCGCTTCCGGCCAGGATTTGGTTTTCGCCAGGGCTCGCCCCAGCCAGGCATGAATGTCCGGATCCATCACGTTCACAAACATTGCTTCGCGCGTCCAGCGAATAACGCCGGGATAGTCCTCGGCCTCGAGGGCCAACTGGGCCAATTTTTTGCGGACGGTGAAGTTGTCGGCGTCGATCTCGGCCAGCCGGGCCAGCATTTCGTTGGCTTGCTTGCTGTTTTTGGTGAGGACGGCGATGCGGGCCAGGCCCTTGATCCAGCGAGGATTCTCGCGATTGGTCTTGATGCCCAGCTCGTAAAGCTCCGAGGCTTCGGCGTATTTCTCGGCCTTTTCGCTCAGCGCGGCAAGCAGGGCCAGCACGTTCTCGTGCGGATTGGCGCGGTCGAGCGACTCGAGCAGGACCTTCAAGGCTTCGTCGTTTTCGCCAATCACCAGATAGGTGCGGGCGATCACATAGCCGGCCAATGCGTGCTTGGGGTTCACCTCGCGGGCCTTCTTGGCCTGGGCACGGGCCCCGGCGTAGTCCTTGCGCGAGAGAAGCGAGTAGGCCAGCCTGGCCAGCAGATCGGCATTCTTGGGATCGGCCTCGATCGCCCGCTCCAGATCGGCGGGCTTCATCTCCGGCGGTTCGCTGCGTGCCGAGATGGCTGCCACGATCGGCTTGAGGAACTCAAGGAAACCCTTCTGGAAATCGGCCGGCGTGACATGGAAGGCATGTTGAATTGCCGCCGGCGTGTCGCGGTTCGAGGAGAACGCGGCCAGCAGCTTGGCCACCGCATCCTCGCCGAAGCGGGCGAACATGTACTCCACGTACAGCTCCGACTGGCAATAGGCCATCTGCCAGTCCAGCCCGGACTGCGGGCGGATGAAGCCGAAGTTCACGTTCTCGAGCGTGAAGAGTGTCCCCTTGGCGGCTCGCTCGACCAGCAGTTCGTTCCATTCCTGCGGACGGGGATAGCCCTCGTTGAAGGTGGCGATCCCTTCGGCCAGCCAGTGGGGCAGATTGAAGTTCGACTGCTGCAAGTTGATGACGTGGATGAATTCGTGCCGAAGCACGCGGCCCCAGTGATAAGGCTTTTCGTTGGGCGAGGCGATGCCGACCATCTTCCCCGCGCAGGCGCCGACCGTGCCCAGATAAGGCAGGCCGATCAGCCGGGCGCTGAACCAGCCGTGGCCATTGGTATTCTTGGCCTTGGAGAAGATCTCGATCAGCGAGGGTTCCGGCACCTGGAAGCCGAACTGCTTGCAAAGCTCGGGATACTGCGACTCCAGGAACTTGCCGGCGTAGCGGGCCAGCAGTTTGTCGGGTTTGTCGTTGTAGCGAATGATGAAATGCTCGGTCCGCAGCGTCTGGTAGGTGTCGAGAACTTCGATCACCTTCAGCATATTGCTGGTGCGGACATTGAACGGGTCGGCCTCGAACGATTCGGCCAGCAGTTTCTGACCTTTGGCCTCTTCACCCAGTCGCATGTAGAGCATGCCCAGGCTGCTGCGGGCTCCGGTGAGCTGCGGCATCCGCCGGTTGGCCTCTTCGTAGAAGCGGACCGCTTCGTTGAAGCGGCGACGGCTATCGAGTGCTCGGGCCAGCGAGTAATAGAACGTTCCCGCCGCGGGATTCCGCTCGTGCACGCTGTTCATCAGCTTGCCGAAGCGGGTCTGCCCATCGGCGTCTTTCGGCGAAAGCCCGTCGAGCACCACATAGCAGGCTGCCAGCCGACCGAGCGTCGCTTCGGCCACCGGATTGAGCGGAAGCACTTTCTTTTCGATCAGCTCGGCCGCTTCCGTGACTTTGAAGTTGGCCAGCAGCACGTCGACCGAGATCAGATGGCCGTCGACCAGCGTCGGATTGAGCGACTGGGCCCGCTCGGCCAACAACGTCGCTTCGTCCAAGTCGAACTTCTGCACGGCGAGCTGCCCGAGCGCGGCATAGATCTCGGCTGCATTGGGATTGATCGCCAAGGCCGCCTTGAAATCTTTGTTGGCATCGGACTCGTTGAACTTTTCGAGGAACAGATGCCCCGCTTCGTACGGCGCGGGCCAGTAATTCTTGTCGAGCCCCAACTGCTGCTGCCGAAGGTCGTTCACCAGGAACGAGAACTGCTCACTGTCCCGCTTCCAGCGGGCGTACTCGGCAGCCGCCAGGCCCACGGCACGCAGATCGTCCGGGTCATCGAGCGGGTGATCGGCCTGCTCGCGCTGATTGTAGTAATCGATGAACCACTTGAACTGCGCTTCGGCCTCTTTCAACTGGCCGGAGTCGCGGGCGAGCTGTGCCTGGATCCAGCGGCTCTGGATGTGGTTGGCATCGAGTTTGATGGCCGCGGCCGATTGCTCGGCGGCATCTTTCAAGTCGCCTTTGTCGTACGCTAGTCGGGCGAGTTCGGCGAGCAAAGCTGGCGAGGCTGGCTTGGATTGCGCGGCGGCATCGCTCAGGGTCTTCGTGGCTTCTTCACGCTTTCCGCGAGCGGACTGACAGCGCGCGATGCCCAGCGCGGCTGCCAGTGGATCCTTCTCGGCCGCTTCGGCATAGCCTTCTGCAGCCTCGGCGTATTTGCCCCGCAGGAAGAGTGTGCGGGCGGCCGTGATCGCCGGGTCCGCGACGCGCGGGGCGGGCTTGGCCGGCGGCTGCTTGGCGTCTGGCTTTTTGGCCTCAGCAGGAGCCTTTGGCTCGGCCTGCTTGGCTTCGACGGCCTGGCCGTGCAGCGATGCATGAATCGCCAGGGCGAAAGCCGCGGCGATGGAGAACGCTCGGAATGTCACGGCGATCGAGCGTGTCATGCAAATGGTTGAAATGGAACAGGTAATGCGGGCGCGCAGCATGGAACCTTGCAGTTTACGGTATCGGACGCCCAAAGGTTCAGCAAGCCTTCCGCCTGCGCCCATGAAATGGTAGATAATCGCTTGCCCTACTTTGCCCCGCCCTGTTTGCTGCTGGAACGATGCAATGGATGACAAGCCCAAAGTGCAGGATGACAAGCCCAAGGTCACCTATGAAGATTTTGCCAAGCTCGACCTGCGTGTGGCGCAGGTGCTGGCCGCGCGGCCGCACCCCAATGCCGACAAGCTGCTACTGTTGCAGGTGAAGGTGGGCGAAGAAGAGAAGCAGATCGTGGCCGGCATCCGCGCGCACTACACGCCGGAGACGCTCGTCGGCCGGCAGATTGTGATCGTGAACAATCTGGTCCCCGCGGTGCTGCGAGGCGAAGAATCGAACGGGATGCTGCTGGCGGCTAGTGACGCAGCCGGCGTGGTGCTGCTGCGAGCGGATCGCGACATGGAAGCGGGCTCGCGCGTGAAATAGCGCTGTTTGAGGTACAGGAGGTACGCCTGCGTGAAGGGGGGCAGGCTCTGTCAGCAGATCGCAGCAGGCGGGACGCCTGCACCACAATGTTCCAGCAGGCGGGACGCCTGCACCACCACAGGGGCTAAGGAACGGGCGTAAGCGCTGGGCCGGTCGGCGGCGTTATGCCAGCCGGGGGCAGTCCACCCGCGGGTGGCAACACGCCATTTCCCTGCACCGCGCTCGCATCCAAGAACGGGTCCGTGGCAACTTGCAGGTCGTTCTGGACCTGATAGACACCCGGCTCGAGCAGGGCCAGTTGAGCAGCCAACTCGCGGGCGTGTGCGTTGGGGACCACGCCTTGCAGAATTGCGGTCCGATCCTGCAGCATCACTTCAACCTTGGCGCCGGGGACTCGCACGGCCCGGGTGATGCGATTCCCCAAGGCGGCGCTGGCAGTGGCGGCCGATGGCAGTTTGTATTCAAAGCCCACCACACGCTGCGTGCGATAGACCGGGCGGCGATTCTGGCCCCCCATGTCGTTCATGCCATCGTTGGGATTCTGGTTCTGATTGCGATTCATGCCAAGTTGCTGGCCTCGGCCACCCTGCTGACCGCTCATCGATGAGAAGATGCTGCTGAGGTCCGCGGAATCGCTCCCCACGAATTGCCCCTGCCGGTTGGCACGGACAAACCGCTCGCTCCCGGTGACGGTGCCAGCGGCGTCGGCGGTGCGCGTGCTGCCCGCGACCCCTCGCCCACCGGTCATTGATCGCTGACCGCCGGACAGAGTCGATCCCAGACTGCGGCTGCCAAACATGCCGCCGGTGCCCGAGCCGGCCTGCGTTCCGCCCGCGGTGGTTCCCAGCCCTCCGCCTGTGGAACCGCCTAGATTTCCCCCCAAACCGCTGGTGTTGCCGCTGGGTTGGAATTGCGCCTGAGCGAGGCCGGCAAGGCTCCACCAGGCGATGGCGAGCGCGACGGGAAGGATTCGAGTGGCCATAACGCGTTTCCCCGCAGGGGATTTCGGCTCAATAGAACGGCTATACGTAGTATAGCACAGCACGCAGACCGATTCACTGGAATATCCAACCCCAGGTGCTAGCGGGAGTTTCGCGGAGGAACCGGCCCCAGTCGCAGACGAAATGGTTGGACCATCCGATCACGTCGACGTGAGTGGCTGGTCCAACCATTTTGTCTACGTTGGTTGCGCGTTTCATTTTTGAGCCGGAGGAAAGGGAGGCAACGGAGGGGGTTTCGCTGGTAACTCTGTTTCCGCCTGTACAAAGAAAAGAAGCCAGGGCGAGATACGAACGAAGGGCAGCCATCAGATTGATACTGAAACGCTCGCAGCCCTCGGTCGAGGTTCTGGCTCGGCCCCTATTTGGCAGTACCGCCGGCAACTACACTGAACGCCGAACCGAATTCGAGCCTCACGGGGATCGCTCGAAGAGCCGGCGCTTGGTGGAGTCGATGTGAGAGAGTCCGCAACGAGATATGGCGTGACGGTCGCCGTCGTTGCCGTAGCCGCGATCGTTCGTCGACTGCTCGATCCCATTCTCGGGGACAGTCCCCCCTTCCCCACCTACTTTATCGCGGTCATCTTCTCCGCCTGGTATGCGGGTCTTCGTCCGGCTATTCTGGCCACGCTGCTCGGTTTCATCGTCCCGTCGTTCGTGTTTGCTTCCCCGCAATTCGCGGTGTTGGAGGGCACGGCGCCGCAGCTTCTTGCTTCTGTGATGTACTTTGTCGTCTGTTCGGCCATCATTGCCTTCAGCGAGGCGATGCGTATCGCCCAGCGCCGGGCAACGCAATCCGAACAGTTCGCCCGGCAGCAGGCTGAGACGCTACGCATCACCTTTGCCAGCATCGGGGATGCGGTCTTGACCACCGACGCCAGGGGGCGGATCGCGTTTCTCAACCCGGTGGGCGAGGCCCTGACCGGCTGGAAACTCGTCGAAGCGGTCGGGCAGCCGCTCGAAGCAGTCTTCAACATCGTCAACGAACAGACGCGGGAGCGCGCCGAAAACCCGGTTGCCAAGGTGCTTCACGACGGCAAGATTGTGGGCTTGGCCAACCACACCCTCCTCATCGCCAAGGATGGCATAGAACGAGCCATCGACGATAGCGCTGCCCCGATCTGCGATGCAGCCGGAACCATCGTCGGCGTCGTGATGATCTTTCGCGACGTGACGGAGCAGCGGAAAGCCGAAGCCCGCGAACGGCAGTTGCTGGCCCATATGGCGGCCACGAACGCCAAATTTCGAGCCTTCTTTGAACAAGGGGCTCTTTTCTCCGGCATCATGGACATCAACGGCACCCTCCTCGAGACCAACCGCCTGGCTGTAGACGCCTGCGGTTACACCAAGGAGCAGGTCGTCGGACGTCCTTTCTGGGAATGCCCTTGGTGGGCACCCTCCGCTCCCATTGTCGATCGCATTCGCGAGGCCTGCGGCATCGCGGCAGCGGGCGAGATGTTTCGCGCCGAGATGCCTTACTTTGTGGCCGACGGCACTCAACGTCTGGCTGACCTTATCATCTCGCCCGTCCGCGACGACTCAGGGCGGGTGGCTTTCCTGGCCCCTACCGGGAACGACATCACCGACCAAAAGCGAATGGAAGGGGAGCTGCGCCGCAGCGCCACAGAACTCGCCGAGACGGAACGTCGCAAGGACGAGTTCCTGGCCATGCTGGGGCACGAGCTTCGCAATCCGCTGGCCGGCATTGTTACCGGGGCACAAGTGCTGGAACTGCTACAACTCGGCGGAGACGCGGGTGAGATGGCCTCGGTCATCGGCCGGCAAGCGGCGCACATGTCGCACATGGTCGATGATCTGCTCGATGTCTCACGTATCGCCCGCGGCAAGTTGGCCTTGCGGTTGGCTCCCGTGGAGATGGTCGAGCTGCTGGAAACCGTCGTGCGGGACTACCGCAAGAGTCATTCTCTGGAAGAGTGGCAGGTGCGATTCGCTGGTTCAGGCCGCGAAGCGTGGGTGCAAGGCGATCGCACGCGGCTGGCCCAGGTGGTGACGAACCTTCTCCATAACGGCTGCAAATTCTGCGATGGCCCGCCCAACGTCACGGTGTCGCTCGAAACGTTCCGCGAGACCGCCACCTTCGACATCATCGTGCGTGACCAGGGAATTGGCATGTCCCCCGAGACGATCGCCCGGATCTTCGAACCTTTTGCGCAGGCCGACAACAGCCTGGACCGAAGTCGCGGCGGGCTGGGGCTGGGCCTGGCCCTCGTTAAAGGCGTGACCGAGCTCCATCAAGGGTCCGTTCGCGCGGCGAGTGCCGGTCTGGGGAAGGGGACCGAGTTTCGCCTGACGCTTCCCTTGTCGCCTCACCCGGCGCAAGTCGCGTCAGATCAAGCCGAGAGTTGTCCTGTGCAGGTCGCTGCCACCTTGCCGCGTCATGTACTGCTGATCGACGATCGCCGCGATGCCATCTGGCCCGTGCAGAAGTTCCTGGAGATGGAAGGGCATCGGGTCAGCACGGCGTGCGACGGCCCCTCGGGGCTGGGCAAAGCTCGCGAATGCCGGCCCGATGTGGTGCTTTGCGACATCGGACTGGCTGGCTCGATGAACGGTTACGAAGTCGCAATGGCTCTGGGCGCCTTGGGCCATCGTCAAGCGATGTACGTCGTCGCAGTCACGGGCTATGGCCAGGATGAAGATCGCCGCAAGGCTCAATCAGCCGGCTTCGACTACCACCTGACAAAGCCCGTATCGCGCGAACAACTGAACGACATCCTGTCGCGGATGCCGCACTTCGAGGCTTGAGGCTCGTTACTCGCCGTCGAGAATCTCGCGAACCTTGTTGGCCAGCATTACCGGCGAGAAAGGCTTCTCGAGAAAGGCGCCGCCTGAATCGGCGATGCCATGCCGTGATACGGCATCTCCCGCATATCCCGAGAGAAACAGCACTTTTAGCAAGGGATAGCGAGGCAGCAATGCCTCGATGAATTGGGGCCCGCTCATGCGAGGCATCACAACGTCCGTCACCACCAGGTGAATCGGTTCGCGGAGACGTTCGATCAACTCCAGCGCTTCTTCCCCATTCTGTGCTGTCAGCACCTGGTAGCCATAGGACTGCAGTACCGAAGCGACCAGCCTTCGCACCGGGTCTTCGTCCTCGACGAGCAGCACGGTTTCCGTGCCGCGCTCGGCAGTCGCGGCCGGGCTCGGGCCGATCGTCGCGGCCTGGGCGTCCATGCGAGGCAAGTAGATATGAAAGGTAGTGCCGCTGCCGGGCTCGCTTTCAACCTCGATAAAGCCTTCGCTCTGAACCACGACGCCGTGCACGGTGGCCAGCCCCAACCCGGTCCCCTTGCCGACCTCTTTGGTCGTGAAGAAAGGCTCAAACAGATGAGCTTTCACCTCGGGCGTCATGCCGCACCCACTATCGCTGACCGATAGCTGAACATATCGTCTGGCCGTCGCATGCGGCCGGGAGCGAACCTCATCCGCTCGAAGTTCGACGTTGCGCGTCCGCATGGTAAATCGCCCGCCGTGCGGCATCGCATCGCGCGCATTGAGAGCCAGATTGACGATCACCTGCTCAATCTGTCCCGGGTCAGCCGTGACCTGTCCGATCTGCGGATCGAGTTCGGCTACCAGTTCGATGGTCTCGCCGATCAGGCGGCTCAGCATTTTCTGCAGATCCAGAACGGTGCCATTCAGATCCAGCGTCACGGGCTTGAGAAACTGCTTGCGACTGAAGGCCAGCAACTGTCGTGTCAATCCGGCCGCCCGATCTCCCGCTCGACGAATTTCCTCAATCAAGGAGTGATTCGGATCGCTGGTTGGCATGTCCGAAAGCACCAAGGCGCTGCAGCCGGAGATGACGGTCAACAGATTGTTGAAGTCGTGGGCAATGCCGCCTGCCAGTTGTCCCACGGCTTCCATTTTCTGGGCCTGGCGCAGCTTCTCTTCCAGTTGCTTGCGCTCGGTCAGGTCCAGCACAAAGGACACGCCCCGGTCTTTGTATCCTTCCAGAAAGTTCCCTCCCAGCAGCACAGGAACCCTTCGGCCGTCTTTGTGGAGGTACTCCTTCTCCCTGGGGAACGCCTCGCCGGTTCGGCACAGATGCTCCAGGCATTCGAGATCGCCCTGGCGCCACTCTTCGGGGGTGATGGCGTCCCAGCGGATGAGGCCCTCGCGCAGTTCCTCGCGCGAATAGCCCAGCAAGTCCAGAAATGCCTGATTGGCTTCGGAGATCGCCCCTCCGGCTTCCCAGTAGATCATGCCGACCAGGCTGGATTCAAAGATCCCGCGCAGTCGCGATTCACTATGCCGCAGCAGTTCCTCGGCCTGGCGGCTGCGCGTCACATCCAGCGTGATGCCCAGGGCGCGAGGGGGACCGCCCTGATCGGAGAGAAGAAAACGCCCTAGTGCTGTCAGCCAGCGCTCGCCCCGTTTCGGATGCATGATCCGAAATGGAATGTCGAACTCAAGCTGTTCAGTAAGCGATTTCTCCAGTTCCTGCATGACACGATCCCGGTCGCGCGCATCGACGATTGTCAACCACTCATCCAACGACAACGGTGGGCCCGTCGGATCCAGACCATACAACTCGAACATCTCCGGCGACCAGTGAACGCGATGCTCCCCTCCGTCCCAGTGCCAGGCGGCGGCATTGGCCCAGCGCAACGCCAGCCGCAGCAGGTGTTCGCGGTCGCGCGTCGCCGCTTCGGATGCATTGACCGCTTCGCAACCGGCCACACGCGCGCGCAGTGCAGTGAGTTCTTCCAGGAGTTGCTCGCGGGTTTTGTCGAGGTCGTTCATATCGCGTTGCTGTTGTCCGGGGTCATTCGGCCTTCTTCACTGGAGGAGTCTCTTGGCGCGGAAAGTAAACTCGGACCTGATCGTGCATCGTATAGAGCCGATACCGCGCACCGTCGTTTACCAGGATTCCGCTCGACTGATTGTCAGCCACGATCGGGTTTTTGCTATACTTCAACCAGAGGCGCAAATCGCTCGAAACCGCCACGCTGGTCGACCATTTCCGCCCCGGCTGTTCCGAGTCAGAACCGTGGTAGTAGCCGTAGTACTTCCCCTGGTGTTTGACGATTTGGTTCATCGCCACGGCGCCTCGGTCGTACAGTTCGGGCCCGCACGCCAGCACCGGTTGATCATCCGCGTTGGTCCAGACTTTGCGGTCTCGCGAGGTTGCCAGCCAGACTCCTTTGTCATTCCGCTCGTAGAAGAGATGCCACACGCCGTCTTCGATCCATACCGCCGGCGTCCCTCGCGGACCTGGCGGAATCTCTTTCCCATCCTTCAATCGGATGTCGAGCGGGCCCACGCGGGTCCAACGCAAGCCGTCGGGCGAGGTGAGCAGTTGGGCGATGTCATCCTGCCCCTCGGCGAACATATAGTAGACGCCGTCGTGTTTGACGACCGTCATGTCTTCGACCCAGTCGGTCGAATAGAGCGGGTTGTCGGGATGCCGCGTCCAGTGCAAGCCGTCCGTGCTCAAGGCATAGCCCAGCATCTTCTTGCCGGTCCGCTGGCCATCGTAGCCGGTGTACCACATGCGATAGGTCTGGCCTTCGCGCAGGATCCAGCCACGCTCGCGCAGCCGCGCATCCCAGTCGCCAGCTCCTGCCGCCGCAAATACCGGGTTATGAGCATAGGGAACGAAATCGACCAGTTCGGAAGGGAATTCTTCGCCGCGCAACTCGCTGGCCAATGCGACAAAAGTCAGGAACGACAAGCACAGCAAAACACGCGGCATCGAAGGTGTCTCCCTCAAGAATCCGTTTCGGGCTTGTTTGGGTTCTCCCATATCAAATCGCTTGTGACAACAACATCGCCCAGTTTCGGCTTGCCGCGGCGCTCGTGCAGGGAAGTCGGAAGGCGACTTCTCAGGGGTGACGGACGTCCTAGAATCCCCGGAAAGCAACCCGTTGTTTGACGGGCTGGCATCGGCTATGCTTGACGCGTCAACAATCAACCGTTCATTGGCCGACGCGGCGCAAAGCATTGGCCGCCTTCGCTTCCGCCCACGTTCAGGAGCCAAGTACCCGTGAGCACCCCCACCGGCGTTGCCGACGCGGCCCAGATCAAGGCCGCCCGCGAGAAGCTCGATGCCCATGTGCTGGAGATCATCCACTGGCACTTCAGCCCCGAGACGGGCTGCCCCTTCTGGCTCGACTACGCCAGCAAGCTGGGCTGGGATCCGAAGAAGGAAATCAAGAGCTTCGACGACATCAAGAAGTTCCCCCTCTTCGAGGACGACTGGCTGCGCGGCGGCCCGGCACGCCGTTGGGTCCCCAAAGGCCTGGCCAACAAGCCGACCTTCATCTTTGAAACCGGCGGCACCACCGGCATCCCCAAGAGCCGCGTGGTGATGGAAGACCACAAGATCGACTACGAAGTCTTCAGCGAGACGCTTCCCGATAAGTACTTCCCCAAGGGCTCGAACTGGTTGATGCTCGGCCCGTCGGGCCCTCGGCGACTGCGGCTGGCAGTCGAGCATCTGTGCCAGCACCGCGGCGGCATCTGCTTCTGCGTCGACCTGGATCCGCGCTGGGTCGTGAAGCTGATCAAGAAGGGCTGGATGGAGCATCTGCAGGCCTACAAGGATCACGTCATCGATCAGGCCCTGACGGTCCTTTCGGCCGGGCACGACATCAAGTGCATGTTCACCACCCCCAAGCTGCTCGAGTCGCTGGCAGAGGGCCTGGACAAAAAGAAGAAAACGATCAAAGACACGGGCATCACCGGCATCTTCTCGGGCGGGACCGAGTTCACCCCGCAGTTCACGCGCTTTGCGGTGGAAGAGTTGCTGGGCGGACCGCCGGAAGAAGGCGGAGTCTACATGACGCCGACCTACGGCAATACGTTGATGGGCCTGGCCTGCTCGAAGCCGATCAGCGCCGCCGATGGCTACAAGATCAGCTACTACGCCCCGCAACCCCGCGCGGTGACCGAGGTGGTCTCGTTCAAGGATCCGCTTGAGGTCGTGAAGTACGGCGAAACCGGTCGGGTGAAGCTGACGACGCTGACCAAGGAGTTCTTCGTCCCCGGTTTCCAAGAGCGGGACGAGGGGGAGCGCGAGCAGCCCTACACGGCTTACCCCTGGGACGGCGTAAGCGGAGTGCGCCCCTTCCACGAGATCGCCGCGTCGACGACCGTTGGCGTGTATTAGCTTTATTGTGGTGCAGGCGTCCCGCCTGCCTGCCCTGCGCGAAACCTTCGCCTGCATCGAGCGGCCTGGCAAGTTTGCCGGCCGCTCGCGTTACTTCCTGACATTCCTGGCCGCCACACAGGCCATTTGACAACAACCTTGTGCAATGTCACGATAGGCACTTTCCCGCTGAAATAGCGGCATTCCCCGCCCTATTCCGCGCCCTCGCGGTGCGCCGTCCCCTTTCCTGGAGTCCTCCCCACGATGCCCGCTTTTCCTGACATCAAGAAGATCGCCTTCGAAGGCGCCAAGTCGCGCAATCACCTGGCCTTCAAGCACTACAACGCCGACGAGATGATCGAAGGCAAGTCGATGAAGGACCATCTTCGCTTCGGCGTGGCCTATTGGCACACCTTCCGCGGCACGGGTGGCGATCCGTTTGGTCCGGGCACGGCCCAGCGTCCGTGGGAGAGCTCGCCTGATGGGGTCGAGAATGCCTGCAATCGGGCCCGCGTGGCCTTTGAGTTCATGGAGAAGCTGACCGCGCCGTTTTATTGCTTCCACGACCGCGACGTCGCCCCCGAAGGCAAGTCGCTGGCCGAGAGCAACAAGAACTTGGACGCCGTGGTGAAGGTCCTCAAAGAGGAACAGCAGCGCTCGGGCATCAAGCTGCTATGGGGCACCGCCAACCTGTTCTCGAACCCCCGCTACATGCACGGGGCCGCGACCAGCCCCAACAGCGATGCCTTTGCCTACGCAGCCGCGCAGGTCAAGAAGGCGATTGAAGTGACCAAGGAGCTCGGCGGCGAGAACTATGTCTTCTGGGGCGGCCGCGAAGGCTACCAGAACCTGCTCAACACCGACATGAAGCGCGAGGTCGACCACCTGGCCAAGTTCATGCACATGGCCGTCGACTACGCCAAGGAAATCGGCTTCACCGGGCAGTTCCTGTTCGAGCCCAAGCCCAAAGAGCCGACCAAGCATCAGTACGACTTCGACTGCGCCAACTGCATCAACTTCTTGCGGACCTATGGTCTCGAGAAGCACGTGAAGATGAACATCGAGACCAACCACGCCACGCTGGCTGGTCACGAGATGCAGCACGAGCTGGAGTACGCCGGCAGCCAGGGCTTCCTGGGCTCGATCGACGCCAACACCGGCGATCCGCTGCTGGGCTGGGACACCGACCAGTTCCCGACCAGCGTCTACCTGACCGCGCAGTGCATGCTCAGCATTCTCAAGTACGGTGGTCTGGCCCCGGGCGGTGTGAACTTCGATGCCAAGGTGCGCCGCGAGAGCTTCGAGCCCGTCGACCTGTTTCACGCCCACATTGGCGGCATGGACGCCTTCGCGCGTGGCCTGAAGATCGCCGCGGCGATCCGTGCCGACGGCGAGATCGGCCGTCTGCTGAAGGAACGCTATGCCAGCTGGGATATCGGCCTGGGCGCCGAGATCGAAGCGGGCAAGCACAGCTTCAAGACGCTGGAAAACTACATGTTGGAGAAGGGGGAGATCACGCCCAACAAGAGCGGCAAGCAGGAGCTGCTTGAGAACATCTTCAATTACTTCATCTAGGCCTTTCGTGGGGCTCTTTGGGCCGGCGTCGTACGCGGTGCGACGCCGGCTTTTTTTTGTTCGACTTTCAGGCTTGCAAGAACGCGGGCAACACGATGTCCAACAAGATTGTCTGCCCGAACTGCGGCAGGGAATATCCCGCACGCCCAGAACTCTTCGGGCGTCGCGTTGGTTGCAAGCAATGCGGGCAGGCCTTCATTGCCGAAGACCCGTCGTCAGCACCACCTACTGAATACGCATTGGGTGGACTGCTGGATGAAGTAATGACAGAAAGCGCGAACGCCGAGGTTCGAGCCCGTGAGGCTGCCGAAGCCGCCGCCAACGATCCACATGCACCTAAGCCGAAGAAGAAAAAAAGGAAGAAAACGGCGACGTCAAGACTGACCGGGTTCCTGGGCCAGGAATCCAACAAAGCGATGTACGCCTTGACGATCCTGGGCGGACTAGGAGGACCGACGCTGCTCGCCCTGATTTCAGGAAGCACCGAACTGGGGCTTTTCGCAATCATCGTGGTCTGGGCGACCAACATTGCGGTCCAGCTTTATACGATGTGGAAATTCCTCACGACGGAGGAAGGCGGCGCCATCATCCTCTTCTGGGCGCTGTTCTGCACGTGCGGACCGGCGTTCCTTTTTCTGATGATCTATTTCCTGATCACCAATGGCGACGACAACCAACTGATCCTACTCTCGTACCTGGTTTGCTTTGTATGCGCCATCTCGCTGGCGGTGCGGTTTGCGCCGATGATGGCTCACTGAGATTGCCGACAGAACGTGGCCGTTCTCCTCGATGCGGCCGCACGATTTCAGCAAAAAAGCCCGCGGTGCACCAATGTGCACGCGGGCTTCTTTTGTAAGTACCGAAGGTGGGAGTCGAACCCACACGAGGTTGCCCTCACTGGATTTTGAATCCAGCGCGTCTGCCATTCCGCCACTCCGGCAAGTCTTACGCAGTAGCAGTTTGCGTCGCGTTGGCAGTTTCGTCAAGGGGCCGCGCGCGCCGGATGAACAAAGAATTCAAGCTCAGTCTGATGGCGTTGCCAACTTGTCTCTTGCGACCCATCCAGGACGGTCCAGCTGGTTGGCGAATGGGTCAACCTCTACTTCTCGGCCGACAGCTGCACAGCATCCACCACCACGTAGCCGTCGGTCTTGTCGTTCGAGATCTCGATCGTGGCCGCGTCGCCGGTGAAGCGGAACGTGCCGAGCTTGGCGTAGCCTTCGCCCACGGGCTTCTGACGCTGGTTCAAAGCGACGTTCGCTGTGCCGTCGGCATGAACAATGGTGACCGGTACGTTGGTCGCCCGATTCGGGTTGGGCGTGTAGTAGAGCCGCACTTCGTACTTGCCGGCGGTTTCGATCGGCAACTTGTAGAGAATGGACTTCTTCCCCTTCTCTTCGTTGTTGTCGTGCAGGTAGCCCGCCCCGACGAACGGCCCGACCGTGGCGCTGGCCGACCAGTCGCCGGTTTTGGCGGCTTGAGCGTCGTCGATGACCAGCCCGCCGAGCTTCTTCACGTCGATGCCCGCACCGGGACCGCCGCCACCCTTCCAGGTCAGGATCTGACCGTCCGCCAGCAGACGCTCGGTGAGCTTGGCGACGTCGACCTTTTGGATGGCGATCTTCTCGTCGATGGCGAACGAGGCGGCCGTGGCAGCCGATTGGCCCAGCACCATGAAGACCGGCTCCATGCGGATCGAGCCGTAGGCGATGTGTGTGGCGGACAAGCAGACGGGGACGAGCAGGTTCTCGCACTCACTTTGCTTGGGAACGATCGAACGATACGAGATCGAGTAGGGGGGGAAGCCGCCGACCTGCACGTCTCCCTCGTTCAGTACCCGGCCATCCTGCACGAACCGCTGCGTGTTATGCGAGTCCATCGTATAAGCGGCCAGGCCGACCGCGTCTTCGGCGACCACCTTGCCCTGACAGTTGTGCTGCGTCATGACGTAGTCCGAAATCATCCGGCGGGCTTCGCGAACGTACATCTGGTGCGGCCAGCCGCCGGTCTCGGGGAACTCGTCCTTCGAGAGGCCCCAGCGGTTGGTTTGCAGACGGATTCGCTCGGGGACGCGCTCGTCATTGGCCCAGAACCACATCAGGCCCTGCTGATAGCGGACGTGCTCGTCGAAGATCTTCTGCCGCGTGGCGTAGTCGCCATCGGGATAGTCGTAGTTCATGCCGATGTTGTCGGTCGAGAACGCGCCGTTGTTGTTGGTGTCGGTCTTGCGGTTGGGCATGCCGACCGGGTTGCCGACGCCGTCCCACTGGCCGGCGAGCATCGTCCGCAGGCCGAGTTCGTAGCGGAGCGGATCGTAGCCCTCGGGCTTGGGGAAGGGGAGCTTGTTGTCCGCTGCGTCGGTCAGGCACATGCGGAAGTTGTAGGCCTGGACCTTCTTGTCCTCTTCGCCGTGCTTGCCCGGGTCGGTGAAGATGGCCGGGAGCAGGCCACTGGTCGGATCGCCTGGCTTGATGTAGGGGTCGACCTTGACGTTGAACTGGTGCTTCTTGTGACCGAGCTGCACGCCGTTCAGGGTTTCCTTGTAGGTGGCATTGGCTTCGCGGCCGACGTGGTAGGAGACCCCCGCTTTGGCCATGACGTCCCCTTCGTAGGTGGCGTCGATGAACATCTTGCCGGCGAAAGTCTTGCCGCTTTCCATGGTGATCGATTCGATCCGCCCGCCTGACTTCTTGACGCCGGCCTTCAGGTCGAGCCGCTCGCCGTAGACGACGGGGACCTTGGCCTCTTCGATGAACTGGCGGAAGATCTTCTCAGCCACATGGGGCTCGAAGGTCCACATGGTGTCTTCGTCTTTGGGCCGGCGGGGCGATTCCTGCTTCCAGACGGCGGGGTTCTCGTAGTACTTGAAAATCCGCTTGTAGAACTCGCGGGACAGCCCGCCGATGGCCCCCTTGTTGCCGATGTCGGTGGCGCCCAGTCCGCCCGAGGTGAGCCCCCCCAGGTGCTTGCCCGGCTCGATCAGTACCACCGTCTTGCCATGCTTGGCGGCTTGGACCGCTGCAATCACTCCACCCGACGTGCCACCGTAAACGACCACGTCGTAGCTGGCCGGTTCGGCCGCGTGTGCCGAAGGCGCACCTGCGAGGGAGAGAATGAAGCCGACGATTGCCAGAGAAAACGTGGCGAGAATTCGGGGCGTGCTCATGGGGAAAGATCTGCGGCGGGAGGGAGCTTGGAAAAGCGATAAAACCATGTGGGGCTCAATCGTAAAGTTCCACAATCTTCAGAATTGGACAGAAGTTCCGCCCGCATTTGCTTGTGCCTGTTCGCGCTTCAGCAGGCTGCGCGACTGTCAGGCAGTACCTTACGGAATCAGGGCGGTTGTTGTCGCACCTACGTCACCCCCCAAAATCATGTTTCGCGTCGTAACATGCAATCCTGTCAACAACTTTTGACGGATCACCCGCATTCCGCAAATTTCTGGCATTCGGATTGCTATCACTTCAACTGTGCGCTCGTTCTACACCTCGAATTGGTGGGAACTTTGCGCCAAAACACATCACGACGTTGCTCACGGCCAGCGGACGGCGCGAAGTCGATCGTGACTCCGAATCGCCGATTGAAGTGCCGGGCGGGTATCTGCCCGGGATAGTGCCGCATTCCCCTATTCCACCGTTTCCTTCGCAACCTCTCCGCGAGATTGGTCAGACCCTGTATGGACGAAACCGCCGTCGCCGACCTGACTCAACAGGTCACACAGGCCAAAGAGCTGGCACAGCTCTGTTGGCTGCTGGTCAGTTCGGCCCTGGTTCTCTTCATGCAGGCCGGATTTGCCTGCCTTGAGGCCGGGTCGGTACGGCACAAGAACTCCATCAACGTGGCCATCAAAAACCTGGTCGACATGTGCGCCAGCGTGCCGGCGTTCTTCATCATTGGCTACTCCTTGATGTTCGGCGACGACTTGTACGGCTTCATCGGAAAACCGACCCTGTTCTTGAGCAATTTGACGCCCAAGGACATGGCGATGTTCTTCTTTCAAGTCACCTTCTGCGCCACGGGGGCCACGATTGTCTCCGGCGGAGTGGCGGAGCGCTGTCGATTCCTGCCCTATGTGATCATGAGCGTCGGGATCGGGCTCTTCATTTATCCGGTCTTCGGCCACTGGGTATGGGCCAGCGGCCCCGGCCAGGGCTGGCTCTCGAAGCTGGGCTACCACGACTTCGCCGGGTCCTCGGTCGTCCATATGCTGGGTGGCGGTGTGGCCCTTGCGGGTATCCAGGTTCTGGGGCCTCGCATTGGACGCTTCGACAAAGATGGTAAGTCGCGTCCGATTCCCCCGTCCAGCATTCCCCTGTCGGCTTGCGGAGCGTTCATCCTTGTTTTCGGCTGGATCGGTTTCAATGGCGGTTCGGCCCCGCTGGGAGAGATGACCGCCACGATTATCGTCAATACAATTCTGGCAGCCTGCTTCGGCGGTTCGCTGGCGATGCTTATCAACTGGGCCTACTCGGGCACCGTCTCGGTCGAAATGGTGATTAACGGCATGCTGGGCGGTCTGGTGGCCATCACAGCCAATTGCGACTGCGTGACGCTGACCGCGGCCAGCATCATTGGCATGTTCGGCGGAATGTCGGTGGTCGTTGGCACCTACGTCCTGGAACGCCTGCAGCTTGATGACGCGGTAGGGGCCGTCCCCGTCCACTTCTTCGGTGGCATCACCGGCATCATTCTGACCGGCGTCTTCGGCGATATGGCGATTCTCGGCCCCGAGTCCACTCGGCTGCATGTGATCGGCGTGCAGTGCCTGGGAGCACTGGTATGTGGCATATGGTCGTATGCCACCGGTCGCATCTTGTGGCAGGTTACCGGCCTGATCTCGAAGCTCCGCGTCGGCGAACTTGAAGAGCGCGTCGGGATGAACTTCAGCGAGCATCAGGTCGAGGACTCGATCCAGGATCTGACGGATACGGTAGTGGCTGCCAGCAAAGGCCTGCATCTGAATGGCCAGACCCTGGAGATGTTCGAGAAGTTCCGCGACAGCGAGAACGCACGGCTGGCCCGCGCGGTTCAAGACCTGGCCGGCAAGGCCCAGGACCAGATCACCGTGGCGAGGAAGTTCACCTCGAGCATCGCCGAACTGAAGCAGTCGCTGATGGACGAACGCCTGAAGGGTCAGGAATCCGTGGGCCGCGCCCGCAAGCAAAGCGAGGACGCCGCCAAGATTCTCGACAACCTGATTCAGTTTCTGCAGACGCATCATCGGGCTCACATGTTGTTCCCGGTGTTCCTGGATCTCGCAACGACCCTGCGTGATCGACTGACGGTCCTTTCAGAAACCCTGCCTGGCACGGCTCGCTGCTGGGAAAACGTAGGGCAAACGGCGAGTCGGCTGGACGGTATGGCGATTGTCTTGGCGGACCGTCGTTAACTGTCCAGTCCTTGTTGAATCAGCGTGAGTAATTACAGCCCCGTATCGAGCGTGTGAGGAACAGGCTGGATCGCCTGTTTGTGTCCATGGCGGAAATGATGACAGGCCAGACGATTGGCAAAGTCCATCTCGGCAAACTGCTGGGCGAAGGGGCTGCGGGAGTCGTGTACCACGGCTACCACACGACCCTGGGAATCGAAGTCGCCGTGAAGATCCTCAAGATCAATCGCGCCGACCGTGAAGACCACGTCTATCAGGAGCGATTCCGCCGCGAGGCCCAGTTGGCCGCGCGTTTGGAACACCCTGGGCTGGTGCGAGTGCTGGACTTCGGCGACCACAACGGGCAACCGTACCTGGTCATGAACTATGTCGACGGCTATTCGCTGGCGCACTATCTGAAGCTGCGCAAGACGGCCATCGATGAGCGGACGGTGGTCAAAGTGCTCTACGCGGCTGCTTCGGCACTGGCCGTGGCTCACGACGCGGGCATTGTGCACCGCGACCTGAAGCCCGCGAACTTGCTGATCAGCAAAAAGGGGCAGCTCAAGATCACCGACCTGGGGCTCGCCCGCGAAGACGGCATGGCCAATTTGACCATGGACCAGGTGACAGTCGGCACACCGGCCTACATCTCGCCCGAGTGCCTGATGCCGGGGGGCCGAGCCGACCAGCGCAGCGACATCTACTCGCTGGGCGTGGTGGCCTATCGTATGGCCTTCGGCAAGAAGCCGTACAGCGGTTCGCTGCAGCAGATGATCCACGGGCACTTAGGGGGCCGGGCCCGTTTCGACGAGGCTTCGGAATGCAGCCCCGAAACCGTGGCCATGATCAAGAAGATGATGGCCGCCGAACCGCAGAACCGCTTCCAATCGTGTAACGAGTTGGTGGAGCACATCCGCAACGTCGTCAATCCCAGGATCATCGACGTCAAGCCCAAGACCCGCAACGGTACAGACGGCTCGTCGAACAGCATGTCGCGTCCCAGCGATTTTCGCGGGATCGTTGGCTTCCTGGATGGGCGGCTGGGCGAGTCGAGCTCGATGCGCGAAGGGGGCAAGGTAATGCACACCACGCGTAACGAGCGACAGATGGTGTGGGCTCTGCTGGCCGGAGTGGTCTTGGTGGCTGGCACCGGGTACCTCTTCTTCAACTAACTTGACGTTTCGCTCGGTTGCGAAGGCAATCGAGCCTGCTTTCTTGTCAACCCGGTCGACGCCCGCCACAATGCTGGTGGGGCGGTTTCGTCGTACGAGGTTCTGGTGGGAGAGCGCCGTTGAAATGCCAAGCCCGCTGGGTGGCCGCACTGCTATGGGCGGCCGTGTGTCTGCACGAATCATACGCGCGGGCTCAAGACGACGATGACGAGCCGGAGTACAAGTCCGGGCTCGTGGCTCGCTATCGTGTGGGCGATGTCGAAGCCCGTCGGCTCGATGCCGACGTGGCGTATTCTTGGGGCACATCATCGCCCGATCCGCGACTTCCCCCTGGCAAGTTCACCGCGCAGTGGACCGGCCGTCTGTTCACGATCGTGCCCGGCGAATACCAACTGCATGTTTTTGCGGCGGGTAAGCTGAAGATCGAACTGGCGGGCAAGGTGCTGATGGAGTCCACCTTCGAGCGGTCGGGCTGGGGGGCGACCAAAGCGGTGCGATTGGAGTACGGACACCATCCGATCACCATCGCGTTTGAGAAGATCAGCGACGACGCCCGGCTGGCGATCTTTTGGGAGGGACCTAAGTTTCAGCTCGAGCCGATCCCCCCACGGAATCTGTTTCACGACCCGAAGGAAACTCCCGCGTCGGACTACGAGCAGGGCCAGCTTCTCACACGCGGGCTGCGGTGCGCCGCGTGTCACGCGATCCCCGGGCAGGCGACGCCGATTGCGGCTCCTTCACTGTCTAGCGCGGGGAAGCAGCTCGACGCAGATTGGCTGGTGCAGTGGCTCGCGCCGAAAGATCCGCCGGCCAAGACACCGGAGATCACGCGGCGGATGCCCCATTTCGGCATGTCGCGAGACGACGCGCAGGCATTGGCGGCCTATCTGGCGAGCGAAGCCCAGAAAGTGGGCGCGCTCACGATCGAGCCCGATCCGACTCCGCCGAAAGCAGCCGAAAGCGAAAAGAAGAAGAACGACGAGAAGCCGAAGAAGGTCAAGCCGACGGCGCAACTGGGGGCCACCCTGTTTCGCACGGTGGGCTGCTTGGCCTGCCATCAGGCCGAAGGACTAGGCGCGGGGGGACTGTTTGGCGGAGGCGACCTGACGCAGATCGCTGCCAAGCGGCCCGCGGAGTTCTTTGCAGGATGGCTGGCCGATCCGTCGGCGTTCAATGCATCGCATCGCATGCCGGTCTTCCGGCTCTCCACGGCGGAGCGCGAAAGCCTGGCGCTTTATCTGGCGACCCTGGGCAAGAATGTCGAACAGGACAAGCCCAAGAAGCCTTCTGCCGACTTGATCGATCGGGGGCGGAAGCTGGCCGGCGAGCATCGCTGCGCCGCGTGCCACGTGATGCCAGGAAAGCCGGCGACGGGCGAAGTGGCGAAGGGGGTGCGCAGCAAACTTCCGGCAAAGCCGAATTGGGATGCAAGTTGCCTGGCCGATGCCGACCTTCCCAAACATCGGCCAGGCTATGCACTGCACGAAGAAGCCGCCAAGCCGATTCGCGCCTACCTTGCCGCCCAGCTGGCGCTCGCTGGAGACGTGCCCGCTGTCGACCCGCAAGAGGGCGCCTTTGTTATGGCCGAGCGGCAGTGCCTGTCGTGCCATGCCCGCGATCCGGCATCGGGCATTGCGCCTCATTTGGCCAAGGTCGTGGCGCTGGATGGCGAACTCGCCGCGCAATTGCCGGCGCTCGCGCCCCCGGCGCTGAACGGGGTTGGCGACAAGCTGCACGAGCAATCGCTGCTGTGGTCCATCGAGGCGACGCGGCCGCTCCGGCCGTGGCTGCGGATTCGCATGCCCCGATTCACGCTGGACGCGCGCGAGAAGAAGGCCCTGGTCGACTACTTCGTAGCGCACGACCGGATCCCCGATCGCCCGGCCGGCCGGTCCACGACGAGTTCGGAGCCGATGATGCAGGTCGCTGGCAGCCGGCTCGTCACGGCCGACGGCTTTGGCTGCACGAGCTGCCACCAGGTCGGCAGTTCCATGCCGCATCAGGTTGCCCTGAACGCCCGTGGAACCGACCTGTCGATGATCCAAAACCGGGTTCGCCGGAGCTGGTACGACCGTTGGGTTCGCGATCCGGCTCGCATCGTGCCGCGCATGGAGATGCCCAGCGTCAAGCTTCCCGTGCGGGGCGTGTTGCGCGAAGACCTCGACGAACAACTCGCGGCCGTGTGGCATGTGGTGAACGAGCCCGGCTTCGAGCCTCCTTTGCCGAACCCGATCCGTACCGTGCGCAACACCGGTTTGCCGGTCGATACTCGCAGCCAGGTAGTGGCCGATGTCTTCCTCGACGGCAAGAAAAGCTGGATCAAGCCACTGGTGATCGGGCTGCCAAACCGCCACAACGTGTTGTTCGATCTCGAGACGGCAAGCCTGGCGGGCTGGTGGATCGGCGATACGGCGCGGCAGCGGACGCGCGGCAAGAGCTGGCACTGGGAACCGGGCGGGACACATGTCTGGCCGCTCGCCCGGCGCGAGCCCGAAATGAGCATCGAGCGCGACGGCAAAATGCTGACGCCGATTGTGCAGGGACAGTTCGCGGCGAACTTCGACTCGATCGAGCACATCCCCAACGGCGTGGCAATCGAGTATCGCCTGCGATTCACGGCCCCGCCGGATCGAGCGATTCATGTTCGACAGGTGTGGAAATCTGTCACTGCCGATGTTGGAGTCTCTCCGATCAGTTTCCGTCGCGAGATCGATTTGACGGGGCTGCGGTCCAAGGACAAAGTTCTCCTCAGCCTTGCACCCGCGATCCCGTTTAGTCTCGCGCGTGACGGGCGCGAGATTCAATCACCGGCGAAACATTCCGGTATCAAGATTTCCCTTCTCGAGCCTCGCCGCGAAGGCGAAGAGCTGAAGGGAACTGACGGGACTTCGGAAGCAAGGCTGTCGTTTGACGCGGACGCGCAAGGAAACGCCCGTTGCGTGCTCGAGTACGCGGCCGCGCTCCCCATCGACCAATACCTGCCGGTGAACGTGCCTTTGATCGAGCGGGCCAGCCTGCCGCTGGATGTAGTCCCCGGCTACGACGCGGTTCAGTGGCCGCTGGGCGAGCAGGTGATGCCGACCGGGTTGGCATGGATGGTCGACGGCACGCTGGCGGTTTCGAGCTTGAAGGGCGAAGTCTGGCTGGCCAAGGATCGCGACGGAGACAAGGCGCCAGAGACCTGGCGGCTGTTCAGCGACAACCTTTCTACGCCCTATGGGTTGGCCATTCCGCCTGGGACGACCGGCACGATCGACGTCATCACCAAGTCGGCCCTCGTCCGGCTGACGGACCACAACCGCGACGATCTGGTCGACCGATGCCAGGTGCTGGCCTCCGGATGGGGGCATACCGATGACTATCACGACTGGGCCGTGGGGCTGATCCGCAACGCGGCCGGCGACTACTACGTGGCACTTCCGTGCGAGCAAGACAACCGCAGCGAAGCGGCGGCGCATTTGCGCGGCAAGCTGCTGCGAATCGCACCGCCCGAGGAGTCTCGCCAGGGCGCTCGCTGGGAAATCGAAGAAGGATGCGGGGGGCTGCGGTTCCCGATGGGGCTGGCTTTGAACCGGCAACAAGAAATCTTTGCCAGCGACAACCAGGGGAATTTCAATCCGTTCAACGAATTGAATCACCTATTGCCGGGCAAGCGCTACGGCTTCATCAACTCACTCGAAAAGAAGCAAAAGCTTGAACCTCGGCTTGAAGAGCCGGCGATCAACATTCCGCATCCCTGGACGCGCAGCGTGAACGGCATCTGTTTTCTCGAAACGCCTGCCGACCTGCGCAAGCGCGACGGGGATCTGTTTGGCCCCTTCGAGGGTCACCTGATCGGCTGCGAGTACGACACCCAGCGCCTGGTTCGCATGAGCCTGCAGAAGATTGGCGAGACGTACCAAGGGGCCGCGTATCCTTTCAGCCGCGACGCTGCCAAAGGGAAGCGAGGACTGGAGGGGCCCGTGGTTTGTGCCATCTCTCCGTCGGGGGACGTGATCGTGGGGAACATGCGCGATAGCGGCTGGGGAGCGGGGGCCAATGTGGGCTCGATGGTCCGCATTCGTCCGCAGGCCAAGTTGCCCGCCGGAATCGCGGAGGTCCGGGCCACGGCAAACGGGCTCTCGGTCGCCTTCACCACCGAGGTCGATGCGAAGGGGGCCGCTGATGCTTCCCACTACGCGGTCGACGCTTATCGTCGCGTCAGCACGCCGGCGTACGGCGGGGCGGACGTCGATCGGCATGCCGTGAAGGTGACGGCCGTCCACGTCGATTCGTCCCGAAAGCAAGTTGAACTCGTCCTTGAATCGTTCCGCGAGGGCTTTGTCTACGAATTGCGTGTGAAGAACCTAGCCGCGGACCAAGCCGAGTTCTTTCCGGCTGAGGCCTACTTCACGCTCCGCAAGAAGCCAGCGGAATAGGACTGTGAATCCAATAGAAATGAACCACAGAGGCACAGAGTCACAGAGGAAAATAAGGATCCGATTCACTTGGATTTCCGCTTACTCGCTTCGTTTCTTTCTTTCTTTCTCTGTGACTCTGTGACTCTGTGGTTCCACTAGCGTTTTTCTCAGCGTCCTGACCGGAGTGGTGCGATGACCCGTTTCCCCGCAATGCAGTGTGTCTTCGCCCTCGCCATTGCGATTACTCCGTTCCCGGCGAGCGCTCAGGAAGCGATCAAACTGCCGGCTGTTGCCAAGAAGGACGATAAGCCTGCTCAGCCCGCGGCGGTCGCCACCGTGGAAGCGATTGCCAAGCGCGCCAACCCTTCGATCGTGGTCATCACCTTTCTGGGGCGAGACGGCAAGACGGCCGGACTGGGGACCGGCTTTGTCATCAGTGCCGATGGACTGATCGCCACGAATCACCATGTGATCGGCGAGGCCCGGCCGATCTTCGTGAAGTTCGCCGACGGCAAGTCGTTCGATGTTACCAGCGTCCACGCCCACGATCGTCGGCTGGACCTGGCGGTTCTCAAGATCACGGCCAAAGATCTGCCGGTGCTGACGCTGGGGGATTCCGACAAGCTGGAAGCAGGGCAGGCGGTGGTGGCCATCGGCAACCCGCAAGGGCTGGAGCACAGCGTCGTAGCGGGCGTGGTCTCGGCTCGCCGAGAGGTCGACGAGCGGCCTATGATCCAGGTGGCGATTCCAATCGAGCAGGGGAACTCCGGCGGACCGCTGTTGGATATGCAGGGGCGCGTGCAGGGGATCATGAACATGAAGTCCCTGAAGACGCCGAATCTGGGGTTCGCCGTCGAGATCAACAGCTTGAAGCCGATGCTGGCCAAGCCCAATCCGATCGCGATGAGTCGCTGGCTGACGATCGGCGCGCTCGACCCGCGCGAATGGAAACCGCTGATGGGGGCGCGCTGGTGGCAACGGGCCGGGCAGCTCTTTTGCGAGAGCTGGGGCACTGGCTTCGGCGGGCGATCGCTCTGCCTTTCGGGCCAGCCAGCGCTCGAACTGCCCTTCGAGATCGGCGCCGCGGTCAAGCTCGATGACGAAGCGGGCGCGGCGGGCCTGATCTTTCATTCCGACGGCGAAGACAAGCACTACGGCTTCTATCCCAGTTCGGGAAAGCTGCGACTTTCGCGATTCGACGGGCCCGATGTCTTCTCGTGGAAGGTGCTGAAAGAGGTCGGCAGCCCGCATTATCGCCCTGGCGAGTGGAACTATTTGAAGGTCCGTCTGGAAGCCGACAAGATCCGCTGCTATGTGAACGACCAGTTGGTGATCGAGTCCGACGATCAGGGACTGACCCGCGGTTCGGTCGGGGTGGCCAAGTTCCGAGCAACCCGGGCGGTCTTCAAGCGGTTTCAGATGGCCAAGGAACTTCCGCCGGCGATGGTTCCCGAAAAGCTGGCGGCCGAGGTGCGAGCCCGAGTGGAGAACATCGCGCCGCTTGGCCCGCCGGCGCAGGAGATGGTCGACGGGGTCTCGGCCGTCGGTTCGCCTGGCGTGCAGGCCTTGCGAGATCGTGCCCGCCTGCTCGAGCAGCAGGCGGGGCAGCTTCGTACACTGGCGCGCGAGGTCCATCGTCAGCGGGTTCGCGCCGCCCTGGTGAAGGAACTCTCGCAAGATGAAGAAAAAATCGACTTGCTGGCCGGCGCGCTCTTGCTGGCGTGGCACGACAACGACGAATTGGAGATCGAGACCTATCGTCGGCAGTTCGATCGGTTGGCGGGAGATCTGAAGAAGTCGCTCCCTGAAAAAGCCGACGACACGGCGAAGCTCGAGCGGCTTGTAAAATTCCTGTTCGATGAGCAGGGCTTTCATGGAAGCCGGGGGGACTACTACAGCCCCTCGAACAGTTACTTGAATGAGGTGCTGGATGATCGCGAAGGTCTGCCAATCACGTTGAGCGTGCTGTTCCTGGAACTGGCCCGACGCATCGGCCTGCGGGCCGAAGGAGTCGGTCTGCCTGGGCACTTCGTGGTGCAGGTGCGCCCTGCAAAAGGAGAGTCCCAACTCATCGATCCGTTCGACAGTGGCAAGCGGATGACACGCGAAGAGGCCGGCAAGATTGTCCTGGAAGGTACCGGTGCGGAGCTACGCGACGCGCATCTGGCCCCGGCCACGAAGCGGGCGATCCTGACGCGGATGCTGCAGAATCTCTTGGGCTTTCCGCGACGCAACGAAGACGCCGAGGGGATGCTGCCGTACCTCGACACGATTCTGGCCATTCAGCCCGCTTCGGCCGGCGAGCGCTGGATCCGCGCCTTGATTCGCTATCAGACCGGCCGCCGCGAAGAGGCCATCGCCGACGTCGACTGGGTCATCGAGCACGAGCCCGAAGGCCTGGACCTGGATCAGGCGCGGGAACTGCGGGCCCTGCTCGAGAAGCAACGGGAAGCAAAGGAGTAACGCGCCGCGCGTTGCGAACGACCCCTCTCCAGCCCTCCCCACAAGTGAGAGGGAGCAGGAAAGACATGTCATTAGAGTCGACAATGACAGCTTGAAAGGGGTGGCGCAGCCATCCCTGCCAACAGGAAAAGCCTGCTCGGTTACCCCAGTTGCACGACCCCTTGAGCGATGGTCAGCACGCGGTCGCCAAGCAACGTCGCTTCCGCCCGGTTGTGCGTCACGTGCAGCACGGTCACGTGCGTCTGCAACTGCACCCGCTTCAGCAGTTCGCACATTTGCTGCCGGGTCTCTTCGTCGAGCGCACTCAGCGGCTCGTCCAGGCACAGCACTTCGGGCCGGGCGCTCAGCGCGCGCCCCAGGGCGACGCGCTGCGCTTCGCCGCCGCTCAGGCCCTTGGGATAGCGACCCAACAGGCTGACGATGCCCAGCATTTCGGCCAGTTCCTCAACCCGGGCGGAGATCTCGGCCGACGGGCGTTTGCGAATCGCCATCGCAAAGGCCAGATGCTCGCCGACGGTCATGCTGGAGAAAAGCGCGCCGTCTTGCGGCACGTAGCCCACCCCGCGCGCCGCCGGCGGCCAGCCAGTCACATCGCGACCGGCCAGCATCACGCGTCCGGCGCTGGCTTGTTTCAAACCGCAGACGGCTTCCAGCAAGGTCGTCTTGCCGCTGCCGGTTTTGCCCATCATCACGCCGTACTGGCCGGTGGGAACCTCGAACGACACGCCGGCCAGGCGAAACGTTCCCACGGCGATGTGCAGGTTCTCGACCAGAATCATGGTTTACACCAACGGCCGCTGGAGGCCGGCGGCCCGGGCGATGAGCAGCACCACGCCCGCGGCCAGCACCATGATCAGCGAGACCGCCACGGCGGCGCGGATGTCGCCGACGCTCATTTCGAGAAAGACACTGGTGGAGAGGACCTCGGTCCGCATTCGCGTGGCGCCGGAGAAGATGAGGATCGGACCGAACTCGCCCAGCGCCCGCGCCCAGGCCAGCGTACCGGCCGTCAGCATTCCCCGGCGGGCTTCGGGGAGCACCACCATCCAGAAGGCCTGGCTCGGCGTACATCCCAGCGTCAGCGCCACTTGTTCGGCGCGGGGATCGATCTGGTCAAAGGTGACCCGCATGGTGCGGCAGGCGAACGCACAGGCCACCATGAATTGGGCCACGATCACGCTGGGGACAGCGAAGGTTACCACCATCACGTGCCGCTCGAACAAGCGACCTGGCGCCGTTTGAAACAGAATCAGCAGCCCCAGCCCGATCACCAGCGGCGGCAGGACAATGGGAATATCCAGCACCAGATCGAACAACGCCTTGCCGGGGAAGCGATAGCGCGACATGAGGTAACCGGTCGGCACCGCAACCCACAAGGAAAGGATCGCCGTGAGGGTACACGAGATAAGGCTCAATCGCGTGGCGTAGCGGATCTCGGGCGAGGCCAGTTGCTGGAGCAGGGCTTCGACCGACGTAAAGGCCGCCATCGCGGCGAGCATGAGGACGATCAGCAGCACATACGAGCCGGCCAGCGCCCCCATGCCGGTGAAGAACAGAAGCCCGCTCGAGCGAATCGTCGGCGAACTCTTGGAATCGGCTCCCGTCGCCCGCTGGTTCATCGCCCGTCTTTCCAGCGAAATCCGATCGACTTGAAGCGCTCGCGCGAGATCTGGCCCTGGATCGTCTCGAGCAGCCGCCCCATGAGCTGGGCGTGCTGCGAGTTCTTCCCCACGGCAAAAGGCTGCGAGGCAAACGCCAGCGGGGCCGTGATCTCCACCAGGTCGACATGCTTCTCCAGGTTCTCGGGTGTGGCCAGCGCGTTGCTGCGATAGACGATCGCCGCGTCCAGCGCGCCGGCCACGATCTGATTCAACAGGTGGTCGCCGGTGGCGGACTCGACCTTCACGTTGCCCGAACTAGTGAGCGGCTGGAACTGATCGTTGGCCTTCAGCAGCCGGACGGTCACCGCCCCCAGCGCCGATTTGTCGGGGTGGCCCAGACCGACCCGCAGACCGGGCTGCGTCAGATCGGCCAGCGTTTTCACGCGGCCCTGTCCTTTGGGGACCAGAATGACCAGGTCGTTCTCGGTCAGTTCGCGGGGTGCATCGAAGTATTCCTGGACGGGTGGCAGGAACGAAATGTCGCAGGCAAAGTAGGCGTCGGGACGAGCCCCCCCCAGGATCTGCGTGTTGAGAATGCCGCAGCCGTTGAAGATCCAGGTCAGCTCGATCCCCTCGCGGGCCTCGAACTCCTTCAGCGTTTTCTCCAGGCTCGGCCGGAGCATGGCGCCGGTCATCAGCTCGATCTTGGGACGCTCAGCCCACTGGTCGGCCCCTGGGATGGGGGCATAATGGTGCTTCGCGAACTCGAGCTCTCCCTTGTCGCGGGCCGAAAGATAGCGGGCAAAGTGCAGGGCCGTGCTGGGATGCTTGGCGCTGGACAGCACGCCGATTTCGATCAGGCTCTCGACCCCTTCCAGTTCGGGCACCGGCACGACCGCCAGGTCGAACTGCCGCGCGGTAGCATCCCAAACAATGGCTGCCTGGACAGCGCCCACCTGCACCGCTTGCGCCGCTTCGTTCACGGTGCCGACAGTCGAGACCTTGGCGGCGAACTGCGCACGCTGGGCGTCGAGTTTCTGCCAGTGACCGCTCTTGCTGAGCTGTTTCTTGGCCAATAGGCCGACGGCAGTGATCTCGGGATTGGCCAGGGCCACTTTGACGTCGTCGGCCAGCAGGTCGTCGAGCGAGTGGATCTTGCCTTGGCTCGCCGAACCAACGGCCAGCACCGGACGCTGCCGAACGACAGGGATCACCTCGCGAACGCGCGGCGGCTGATCGCCTTGCAGTTTGTCGAGGAAGCTCTCCTCGGCCGACAGGAACAAGTCCCCCAGGTCCGGGGCCGCCCGAATCTTGGCCATCAACTGTCCGCTGCCTGCCGGTTCGATCTGAACCGGCACCCCGTAGTCCGCTTCATACTGTTTGGCGATCGCCTGAACCGGCTTGATCAAACCGGCCGCGCAGTAAACAACCAACGGCTGCTTGCTCGGTTGTGTTGGAGTCCAGGGGCTCCAGAGCAGCAGCACCAGCCCCGCGATGACCAGCGTCGATACCACGACATAAACCCACGGGCTCCGTCGGGCCAGATGCGGATCGTAGGTTGCGGGCGTGGACATCGTTCACCTGGAAGAGAGTACGCCGGACTCGAGCCGAACCACGCGACCCGCCTGAGCAGCCGCCTGCGCGTCGTGCGTGACCAACAACACCGAGCCTCCATTCTGAGCGAACTCGGCCAGAGCCGCCAGCACCTGCTGGGCGCTGTCGGGATCGAGATTGCCGGTCGGTTCATCGGCCAGCAGCAGGGCAGGTTGGGTGAGAAGCGCCCGGGCCAGGGCCGTTCGCTGACGTTCGCCGGTGCTCAACTCGGCAGGCAAGTGCCGGCGGCGCGCGGTCAGGCCGAAACGCTCCAGCAGTTCCTCCGCCCGCTCAGTAGCTCGCGGAACATCCAGCGCCAGACTGGGGGCCAAGGTGTTCTCGAGCACGTTGAGATAGGGGACGAGATGAAACTGCTGGAACACAAAGCCGATGTGCGCGGCGCGAAATCGGGCGCGAGCATCGCTGCCCAAGGCATAGGGATCCTGGCCAGCTACCTGCACGCTGCCCTGATCGGGGGCCAGCATGCCGCCGGCCACCAATAGCAGTGTCGACTTGCCGCAGCCGCTCTTGCCCTCAATGGCTACGAACTCGCCCGCGGAGACTTTGAGATCCACACCGGCCAAGGCGCAGACCTGGCCGTCCTTGCCGTGGTAGGTCTTGGCGATGTCGGCAAGCTCGAGTGACATACGACTGGCGGGCAAGAGAGGGCGGGTGAGGTTGAATCATAGCAGCAGTGCGGGCGTGCTTCTACGAGCCCGCAGATACAGGTGCGATCACTAATGACGTGACTCGACAAGCCCCCCGTCCCTTTCCCCCGTGGGAAAGGGACGGGATGCAGACCTTACACAGCCACGGGCGTGCCGCGTGAAAAGCGGAACTCGCCGTCGGTGTAGTCGAGCCGGATCGTGTCCCCTTCGTGGAACTCTCCCTTGAGAAGTTCCGTCGCCAGAGGATTCTGAATCTGCTGCTGGATCACTCGCTTCAGCGGACGCGCGCCGTAGTTCGGGTCGTATCCCTCTCGGGCGATCCCGTCCAGCGCCGCTTCGTCCACTTCCAGCGACAGGCCCAGGGCGGCCAGTTGCTTCCGCAGCCGCTCGACCTGCAAGACCGCGATCTCGCGAACGTGCGTTGTGTTGAGCGGGTGGAAGATCACCGTCTCGTCGATGCGATTCAGGAACTCCGGCAGGAAGTGCTGTCGGAGCGCCCCCTCGACCGCCTGACGGATTTCGTCCTGGTTGCCGCTCTTGCGGGTGATGTCCTGAATCTGCTGGCTCCCCAGGTTCGAGGTCAGCACGATCAACGTGTTGGTGAAATCGACCGTGTGCCCCAGGCTGTCAGTCAACCGCCCGTCGTCCAGGACCTGCAACAGAATGTTGAAGACGTCTCGATGGGCCTTCTCGATTTCGTCCAGCAGCACGACCGAGTAAGGACGCCGACGGACCGCTTCCGTCAGACGGCCCCCTTCTTCGTAGCCCACGTAGCCCGGAGGCGCGCCGATCAATCGGCTGACGGTGTGCCGCTCCATGAACTCCGTCATGTCGATGCGGATCATGGCGTCTTCGTCATCGAACAGCACTTCGGCCAGCGCCTTGCACAGTTCGGTCTTGCCGACGCCGGTGGGGCCCAGGAACATGAACGAGCCCATCGGCCGGTTCGCGTCCTGAAGGCCTGATCGGCTGCGGCGCACCGCATTAGCCACCGCATGCACAGCCTCGTCCTGGCCGACCACGCGCTGATGCAGGCGGTCTTCCAGCTTCAGTAGCTTCTCGCGTTCCCCTTCCATCATGCGGCTGACCGGGATGCCGGTCCATTGGCTGACGACTTCGGCAATCTCTTCGGGGCCGACCTCTTGGCGCAGTAGCCGACGGGCACCGGTCGGGGCCGGCGCGGGGCCGGTCTCTTCCAGTTGCTTGGCCAGGCGTTGACGCTCCTTGTCGAGTTCAAAAAGCCTCTGATACTCCTGGGCGCTGGCCACCATGCCCGAGCCCTGCTTCTTGTTGATCTCGTCCGAAAGCTGCTTGAAATCGAGTTCGGCCTTGTCGAGTTGCGTTCGGATCTGTCCGACATTGCCCGCGCCGCGCTTCTCGGTCTCCCATTGCTTGCGGAGCGTGGCCAGCTTCGTCTTGAGCTCGGCCATTTCGTCTTCGATTTCGTGCAGACGATCCTGGGCGTGCTCCTCGGTCTCTTCCGTCAACTGGCGATGGGCGAGTTCGAGCTGCGTGATGCGGCGCTGCACCTCGTCGATTTCGCCAGGAACGCTCTGCAGCTCCATGGCCAGGCGGCTGGCCGCTTCGTCGACCAGGTCGATCGCCTTGTCCGGCAGAAAGCGGTCGGCAATGTAGCGATGCGAGAGCTTGGCCGCGGCCACCAAGGCCGAGTCCTTGATCTTGACTCCCTTGTGATGCGCTTCGTAACGCCCCTTCAGTCCGCGCAGGATGGCGATCGTGTCCTCGACCGAGGGCTCGCCGACCATCACCGGCTGGAAGCGCCGCTCCAGGGCAGGGTCCTTCTCGATGTGCTTGCGGTACTCGTCCAGGGTCGTGGCCCCCACACAGCGCAGCTCGCCACGGGCCAAGGCCGGCTTGAGCAGGTTGGCGGCATCCATCGCCCCTTCGCTGTTCCCTGCGCCGACCATGGTGTGCAACTCGTCGATGAACAGGATGACCGAGCCGGCCGATTCGGCGATTTCGCGAAGAACGCTCTTCAAGCGGTCTTCGAATTCCCCGCGGTACTTAGTGCCCGCAACGAGGGCGCCCAGGTCGAGCCCGACCACGCGCTTGTTGCGGAGGCTCTCGGGCACGTCCCCTTCCACAATCCGCAAGGCGAGCCCTTCGGCGATGGCGGTTTTGCCGACGCCGGGCGAGCCGATGAGAACGGGGTTGTTCTTGGTGCGCCGCGAAAGGATCTGAATGACCCGGCGGATCTCCTGGTCGCGGCCGATCACGGGATCGAGCTTGCCTTGCTTGGCCCGCTCGACCAGATCGATGCCGTACTTCTTCAGGGCCTGATACTTCCCTTCAGGATTCTGGTCGGTCACGCGCGAGGAACCGCGGACTTCGCGCAGCGCCTTGAGGATCTCGGGGTCAGTGACGTTGTTCAGCTTCAGGACGTTCTTGGCCTTGGAATCGATCTTGGCCAACGCCAACAGCAGATGCTCGGTCGAGACGAACTCGTCCTTCATTGTGTCGGCTTCGCGCTGCGCGGCGTCCAGCACCTGCATCAGCTCGCGGCTCGGCGCAGGCTGCCCTCCGCTGGACGATTTGACCAGGTGCTCCAGATCCGCATCGAGGATACGGTCGAGCTGTTTTCGGTTGACGCCGATCTGCTCCAGGATGGGCGCGATGGCCCCTTCCTTTTCGGCCAGCAAGGCGTGCAGCAGGTGCAAGGGATCGATTTGCGGATTGCCGCGATCCTGGGCCAGACCCTGAGCGCGCTGAACAGCCTCTTGGGCTTTTTCAGTCAGTTTGTCGGGGCGAAATGCCATGGAAGTGACTCCGTTCTATAGCGAACTTTGAGTTTGAACGTTGGGGTGGGAAAGCAGAGCCGGGGCGCAGGCTTACGAAACCGACATCACAGGAGCGCCCGCAGAAAGTTCCGCCAGCGCTAGAATCGCGCGAATCGGCGAGGCGAGTCTGAGATCTCAAATTTCAAATTTGAAATCTCAAATCTGAGATTTGAAATGGGAGACTCGAACCGCCCTCTCTTGTCAGAGAACCGTCGAGCCAGATAGCGGGGGACATACCAATCATCGTCCGGGCCGAGTGGTAGGCTCGGCCCGGGACGATGCAAGATTCAGCACTTACTTCTTCACTTCGAACTCGGCGTCGGTTACGTCTTCGTCGGCCGGTTCTTCCGCCTTGGCAGCGCCACCCGGCGCGGCGCCGGCCGGTGCCGCCTTCTCATACATGGCCTTGCTCAAGGCATGCGTAGCCTGCTGCAGTGCCTCGAAGGCCGACTTGATCGCGGCGGGTTCGGTACCCTTGGCCGCTTCGCGAGTCCGCTTGATGGCCGACTCGATCGCCTCCTTGTCGCCTGCCGCCAGTTTGTCTCCATTCTCCTTGACCAGCTTTTCGGTCTCGAAGCACATCGATTCCGCACGGTTGCGCTGTTCGACCAGTTCGCGCTTCTTCTTATCGTCGTCGGCGTGAAGCTGGGCGTCCTTCCGCATGCGATCAATCTCTTCCGCCGACAGGCCGCTCGACTTCTCGATTTTGATCTTCTGCTCTTTGCCGGTGCCGAGATCCTTGGCCGAGACATTCAAGATGCCGTTGGCGTCGATATCGAACTTGACTTCAATCTGCGGCATGCCGCGCGGTGCGGGGGGCAGGCCTTCCAGGTTGAACCGATCGAGCAGCCGGTTGTCGGCCGCCATTTCGCGCTCGCCCTGATAGACCTGAATCGTGACCGCGGTCTGATTGTCGTCGGCTGTGCTGAAGGTCTGTTTCCGCTCGGTGGGAATGGTGGTGTTCCGTTCCACGAGCTTGGTCATCACGCCGCCCAGGGTCTCGATACCCAGCGAGAGCGGAGTCACGTCCAAGAGCAAAACGTCTTTCACTTCGCCGGCCAGCACCCCGCCTTGGATGGCGGCGCCTACGGCGACCACTTCGTCGGGATTGACGCCCTTATGGGGTTCCTTGCCGAAGATCTTCTTCACCAGTTCCTGCACCTTGGGGATGCGGGTCGAACCGCCCACGAGCACGACTTCGTCGATCTCGGCCGGTTCGAGCTTGGCATCCTTCAGGGCCTGCAATACCGGTCCGCGGCAGCGCTCGATCAGATGATCGCAGAGCTGCTCGAACTTGGCGCGGGTGATCGACATCTGCAAGTGCTTGGGACCGCTGGCATCGGCCGTGATGAACGGCAGGTTGATGTCAGTCGAGTTGGCCGAGCTGAGCTCTTTCTTGGCCTTTTCGCAGGCCTCGACGAGCCGCTGCAGGGCCATGACGTCCTTGCGGAGGTCGATCCCTTGATCCTTTTTGAACTCGTCGGCGACGAAGTTCATCATCACTTCGTCAAAGTCGTCGCCGCCCAAGTGGGTGTCGCCGTTGGTGCTGATGACCTGGAAGGCACGGTTGCCGTCGTCTTCGCTGGTGGCGACTTCCAGCACCGAGATGTCGAACGTACCACCGCCCAGATCGAACACGGCGATCTTCTCGTCCTTCTTCTTGTCCAAACCATAGGCCAGCGCGGCCGCGGTCGGCTCGTTCACGATGCGCTCCACCGTCAGCCCGGCAATCTGCCCGGCGTCTTTGGTGGCTTGACGCTGCGCGTCGTTGAAGTAAGCGGGGACCGTGATTACGGCCTTGTTCACCTTGTGCCCCAGGTAAGCCTCGGCGGCTTCCTTGAGCTTCATCAGGATCTTGGCGGAGACTTCCGGCGGGGTCAGCTCTTTATCGCCGGCCTTGACCTTCACCAGGTCCTTGGGACCGCCGACGATTTCGTAAGGGACCATCTTCTCTTCGCCGGCCACTTCTTCGTGACGTCGGCCCATGAAGCGCTTGATCGAGTAGATTGTGCGCTTGGGATTGGTCACGGCCTGACGACGAGCGGGCTCGCCGACCAGGATGTCTCCCTTATCGGTGAACGCCACCACGCTGGGGGTGATGCGGTTGCCTTCGGCATTGGGAATGACCTTGGGCTCTTTGCCCTCCATGATGGATACCACCGAGTTGGTGGTGCCCAGGTCGATGCCAATGATTCGTTCGCCTTGTGCCATAGTCTGCTGCTCCTTGCGGCTAAGTGAAATGCTTTGTTTCGCCCGCTGGGGGGCGAGGCGGGATATTGAATGAGTCGTTGTTGTCAGTTGGGTCGCAAGTCTGCCTTGTCATGCGCATACCTCGCGGCGGAAGCGGTTAAAGCAAAGTGCGTGCCAGGAGTTGCGTATCCCAGCAAGTTCGGTTGCAAGCCACCTAAAGTCATATGGATACAATGGATACAAAAACCCAGTGAAATACCGGCACGCGAGCCCGCCTGTGCCGGGCTGTCATAATGACACCTGCCAGCATGAGCGGTTTTGCTCACTGCCAAAATGACAGAATGGCGTGATTCGCAGGGAATATCAAGCAAAAAGTGGAGAGACGATGGGACCCTCGACAAGCGATTGTTATGTATTTCGAACCAGTCTGCGACCAAGTCCGAACTACTGCGGTCGCGGCAAGATTCCCTTTGGCTTTCAGGAGTTGTGCTGGCTGAATTGCTTGACACCCCCCTATCACCCCAGTACAAGAGGAAAACTCTGGGTGGCGGCAAGCGTGATGGTGCCGGTTTTTCCTTTCTGATTCTTTTCCCCTTGGCTGGCCTGGTTGGGCCGGTTTTGAACGACAGCGTTTCGGAAACTGCCCCTCATGGCCAAGAAAACCACGGCTTCCAAGTCCAAGTCTCGCCCTACACTGGCCAGCCTGCGTGCTGAGATCGACCGAGTCGATCGCGACCTGGTGAAGCTGATGAATCAGCGCGCTGAAGTGGCGCTAAAAATCGGACAGATCAAGCTCGCCGAAGGGCAATCGATCTACGCTCCGTCGCGCGAGGAAGAAGTCATCGGCCACGCCCTGGCCTCGAGCAAAGGCCCGCTCACCGAGTTCTGCGTGCGGGCGATCTATCGCGAATTGATTTCCGGCTCGCGGGCATTAGAGAAGATCCTGAAGGTCTCGTACTTGGGCCCTTCGTACAGCTACAGCCACCTGGCAGCGATCGAGCGTTTTGGCCAAAGCGTGGAGTTCGTGCCGGTCGGCAGCATCTCAGCCGTTTTTGAAGAAGTGAATCGCGGGCATACCGACTTCGGGTTGGTTCCGCTGGAGAACTCCACCGACGGCCGCATCGCCGACACGCTCGACATGTTCACCCGCCTGCCGCAGAAGATCTGCGGAGAGGTGCAGCTTCGCATCCATCACAACCTGCTGGGCAAATGCCCGCGCGGGGACGTGAGTCAGGTCTACAGCCGGCCGCAGGCGATTTCGCAATGCCGTAACTGGCTGTCGAAGCATCTGCCCAACGCCCGACCGATTGAAGTGGCCAGCACCGCCGCGGCGGCCCAATTGGCCGCCGAAAAGCCGGGTGCCGCCGCCATTGCCAGCCGCGAAGCGGGCGTGCATTACGGCCTGGAACTGCTGGCCGAAAACATCGAAGACAACCAGTCGAACCTTACCCGGTTTGCCGTGATTGGCGACCTGCCTGCCGATCGAACAGGGCATGACAAGACGGCCCTGATGTTCCAGGTCGACCACAAACCTGGCGCGCTGGCCGACGCCATGATGATCTTCAAGAAGAACAAGCTGAACCTGACCTGGATCGAGTCCTTCCCGATCGCGGGCGCCAAGGAAGGCTATTTGTTCTTCGTCGAGTTCTCGGGCCATGGCAAAGACGCCCGCGTGATACGCGGGATCCAGGCCTTGCAGCGCAAGGCGCTACGGCTCGAGGTGCTGGGGACCTATCCCACCAGCCCGCCGGTCAACGCGACTTAGTGAGCGGTAAATTGGCGCTGTGACAGGGGCTGCCCTTGAGCGCCATGCCCCTCAGGACGCGCGACCGTCCCGGGGCTTACTCAGCCTCGTACTTCTCCTGGTGAAGCGTCTTCTGGCGGACGTATTCCCTGTGCTGTCGGGCGGTGACGTACTTCGCGTAGAAGATCGCCGCGGCCGCTGCTTTCTCAGGGTCCTTGCCCCTTGGCAGCTCTTCGCCGGACTTCTTGTCGTACTTGCGTCCGCCCTTGTGGTTAGCGTATCGGCGCGCACGGGTCCAACCCATCTGCAGAAACTTGCGGGCCATATCGGCGCCGGGAAAGTCTTCGGCCTTCAGGTACGCAAGAAACATCTTGTAGATCTTGGCCGACGATTTCTTGGCCTCGGCGACTGTCTTGAATCGCCAGTGGGGAAGGATCTCGCCTTTGTAAGGCTCGACCAGCAGCACGCCCTGTTCGCCTTTGCCAATTCGGTAAAGGTTGCGGCGCTTGCGGAAGTCGATTTTGGCAAAATCGAGGCTGTAGTCGAACATCGCTGCTCCCGCATACTCACAACGAGCGCGCACCGAAATCGCCTTCAAATGGAAAGGCATGCCTTCGGTTACACCCAGAACGGGCATTGGCGCCTTTTACGAATCGGGCTTTGCGGCAAGCCATGCCCGCCCCTTTTCGGTGATTCGCATCTTTTGATGCCGGCTCTGTGGCTTGTCGGGAATCGTCAGATCAGCCAAACCGAACCTGCGAAGTCGCTCCAGCGATTTTTTCAAGTGACCGCTTCGGCCTGATTTTACACCGAGAAACTCTGCCAATTCAGGTCGGCTACGAGGAATGGTCGTCAAGTAGACCAGAATTCGTCCCTCCGTCTCGGTCAATTCTCCATCATGGGCCTCATCATGGGCCTCATCATGGGCCTCATCATGTCCCTGGGCCCCTGGTAGCTGCGGGTGAACGGGCAGTTCGACCAGAAAATACGTCCGCCCCTCATCTGTCGAGAATCGAGGGGGAGGGGAGCCGTTCGTCTCCATCGCTCCCCGAATCTTAGGGATACCAGTGCAGCGGCCTTCCGTCAGTTCCAGTTCCTTCAAGAACTCCCCGATGCGGCGATTGCGGTAGCGACGGGCCACAATCTTGTCACCGTTCAACGCTTCAAGGCGGATCGAAGCGTCCGGGCCAGGATAGCTTACGATCTCAATCCCGTCCGGGTTCACCCGCACTTCCACCGGTTCCCGCTGTTCGTAGCTGCGGTGGTACACGGCGTTGACGACCGCCTCTTCAATAGCAGGGAATGGGTAATTGAACAGCCGCGTCGCCTCGGCTCGGTCCTGGTGCTTGATGACCTTTTCCCGGATCACGTTACTCTCGATGTAGCGTAAAGCGTCTCGCACCTGCTCGTGCAGCGGGCCGTGAAACTCCTTTTCGATCAGTTCATCGCCACCCGGTCCCTTGGGGAAGATCACCACGTCGATCTGCGAACCGGGAATGAACTTTCTTGGTTCGTCGTGGAAGAACAGCACGCCAACGTTTCGGGGTTTCACGAACTCCTCGGCACCATCCACAATGTTCATCAGCCGACCTAAGCCCACCAGCGGCATTTTGCTGGCATCTCTGTGCAAGTCGCTACCAACTTCCTTCAAGTAGGACTGGAGTAGTCCGGGTCGAAGGTCGTCCACGTCGGCCTGACGGCATTGGCGGTCGTCGAATGGCACAGTTGCCGTCAGACGTAGAAGTTCCTGTTCGTCATCGCTATTCGACTTCACTTCAACAGTGCTGGAATAACGCCGGATAAAGTAGTGGTACTCCTTCGTCTTGGCGGTGACGGCGCGGGGCGCTTTGTACGGGCGGTTCAACCCGCCAGGAGACCACAGTACGATCAGGTTCTTGCCTTCGTACATCTCAAGGCTCAGGATCGGAAAGTAGCTCGGCTGAATCAGGTTGCAGTAGCCCAGCAGTTCGCGCTGGATCGGGTCGAGCTGGTTCGCGTTCAGGCCAATCGGGGGAAACTTCGGCTGGCCTTGTTCGTCGCAATCCTGGCCGATGACGATGTAGCCGCCCCCCAGATTCTCGAAGTCGTTGGCGAAAGCGCAGAGCGTTCGTACCACGGCGTCCGGGTTCCAGCCCGACTTGTACTCAATGCGGTCCCCTTCGACGGTCCGTTGTCGGAGAAGGTCATCCAGGTTGAGTGGCAACTTGCTGCTCACGGCTTAGCCTCTGACGGCACCCGCCAACAAAAAACTGACCAGCCCCCGGTGACAGAAGGGTGGTCAGTTGATGCTACGATGTCGAGTTGGCGATGCACCCCGAATGCACTGCATTTCGGGAAACGCACCCCATTTTCGGGCGGTCCCGGTTTTCTCTCGCAAGTCCTTTAAGACTTGCGGAACTTCGTGTCATCTATCAATCTCGCCCATCACGATGTCCAGCGAACCTACAATCGCCGGTACGTCGGCAATCAGGCAGCCCTGGCAGATCTCGTTGGTGACCGACAGGTTGCAGAAGCAACTGCTGCGGGCCCGGGCGCGCCAGGGAATCGGCGAACCGTCGGAGACGATATAAAAACCCATCTGGCCGCGGGGGGCTTCCGTCTCAAGATAGGCTTCACCCTTGGGGAGCTTCTCGGTCAACTTTACGGGGACCTTGTACGAGCCGGTCGCCCGCGAATAGCGGTCGATCGCCTGGCGGACCAGGTCAATGGACTGCATCACTTCCAGCATCCGCACATAAAAACGGTGCCAGCAATCGCCCAGCACGGCCTCGGGCGGAATGGCTGGGTATTCGTGATCCTTGGGATAATGGCCGTTCTTCTGCACGATCACTTCAAAGGCATAGCCATCGTACATCTCGGTAAAGCGTTCTTCCCCATCACGGCGCAGATCGTGGTCGACGCCGGAGCCGCGCAGCACGGGCCCGGTGCAGCCGTAGCTTTTGGCCAGTTCCGCCGACAAGATTCCGATGCCGGCCGTCCGCTTGATAAAGATCGCGTTGGTCGTGAGGAGCGAGTGATACTCGGTGATCACGGGGAGCAACTGATCCAGAAACGCGTCGCACTTTTGCAGCCAGCCCACGGGCAGGTCGTGCGTGGCGCCGCCCACCGTCAGATAGCTGTACGTAAGCCGGGCGCCGCAGGCTTCCTCGAACAGGTCCAGGATCTTTTCGCGCTCGCGAAAGGCGTACAAAAACGGGCTAAAGGTGCCCAAGTCCAGGCCATAGGCACCCATGCCGACCAAGTGGCTGGCGATGCGGCCCATCTCGGAGATGATCACCCGCAGGTGCTTGGCTTTGTCGGGCAGTTGCAGTTTCATGAGCTTCTCGACGGTCAACGACCAGCCGAGATTCATGTTCATGCCGGCCAGATAGTCCATCCGGTCGGTGTAGGGAATGAACTGCCGCGGGGTCAGGTTCTCGCCGATCTTCTCGGCACAGCGATGCAGATAGCCGATGTGCGGGGTGACTTCGCTCACCACTTCGCCATCGGTGCGAAGGACCAGCCGGAGCACGCCGTGGGTGCTGGGGTGCTGAGGCCCCATGTTCACCAGCATCTCATCGGTGCGGACGTCGAACTCGATGATCCGCGGGTCGTCTAGTTGGGTCGCCATGGTCGCTGCTTCAGAAGACTTGTGGGGATGCGGGCGATGCGGTGCGGTGCGTCGTGGTGCGTGCTTACTTGCCGCGGATACCGTGGTATTCGAGCGGCATTTCGTAATCCCTTCGCAAGGGATGGCCCACCCAGTCCTCGGGACACAAGATGCGTCGCAGGCAAGGATGGTTGGTGAAGAACACGCCGCTCAGGTCATAAACTTCGCGTTCGTGCCACTCGGCGGTGCGCCAGATGTGGGCCACGCTGGGGACCTCGGGCAGTTCGCCCGGCTCGTCGTTCTTCCAGCGAGGGAGGATCACCTTCACGACCAGCGTGCTTTTGGTGTGAAAGCTCCACAGGTGGTACACCACTTCGGTGTGGGGCTGCCAGGTCACCTTGGCGGCTTTCTTCGCATCCGGCTCGAAGTAATCGACCCCTGAAATGCAGTTCAAGAAGTCGAACTGCAGATCGGGCTGATCGCGAAGGTAGAGCGACAAAGCCACCAGTCCATCCGGCGACACCTCGACCCAAGGATCGAGCGCTTCCAGATTCGCGCCGGTGATCTTGTCGCCGAACTGCTTTTTCAACCGGTCGAGAAAGGTCGTTCCGCTCATAGTCGATGCGTGGCTAGAAGAGTAGGGCTGCGATGCGGGGCGGGCGGTAGGAAGATGGCGATCAGTGCGAGCTGCTGGCCAAGGCGGGAGCAGCAACAGGCAGCGAGGGATCGGGCAGCGGATCGTGGCTGAAGGTCGGAGCGCGGCGGTGAATCTCTTCGCGACGTTGAGCCTGCACGGCACGCACCCAGTCGATGTCTCCGCGCTTCCAAATGTAGGCATAGCCCACCAACAGCACGGCGAAGAACACGGCGATGTCCAGGATGCTGATCCAAGCCAGCGTGCTGGCCGACGAGCGAACCTGATTCACCAGTTCGGCTTGGGTCTGCGTCCCCACGACCGGGGCCGCCGCTCCCAGCGTCTCGTACAGATTCACGACGGCCGGGTTGATGGCCATCGGCGAACCCATCGCGATCTCGAGATTGGGATCCATCAGATGCGTGGCGGTGCCGAAGACCGTCGCCCAGGGAAAGAAGAAGGCGACTTCGACATCGAACACTAAGAACAGCAGCGCGACCACGTAGAACCGTAAGTCGAACTGCACGAAGCTCGAACCGATAGTCGGCTCGCCGCACTCGTAGACGGTCAGCTTTTCAGGGTTCGGGGCGTGTGGCCGCAACAGCCAACCCACCAACAGGTTGGCCAGCAGAAAGACGAACCCAACAATGAAGAACAACGCCAGATAGGCGACGATGGAGACCGGCGTAGCCATGCATTTTGCTCGCGGGAAGAACGGTGCAAGTCCCTTCAGGCCACCGCATTCTAGGCGAAGAGCCCTTGTTTGCAAGCGGGGGACAGTCGCAGGCTTGCGATGCCATCAACAGCGCGCAAGGCCTTGATGAAAAAAGACTTGCGAGTCGCAAGCGAGATGCGGCTCAGTCTTGCAGCCGGAACAGCTTCTTCAACGCGTCCAGCAACCCATGCGGCACCCCGTCGCGGGCTTCGTCGCGCAGGCTTTCCAGCGGAGGGTGCAACAGCTTGTTCACCAGGCGGTCAAACGCCCTCCGGATTTCCTCGCGGGCTTTGGGGTCGAGCTCCGGCAGTTTGCCGAACAGTCGGTTCAGCTCTTCCTCTTTGGGACGTTCCCAGTCCTCTTTGAGCCGACGAATCACAGGGCTGGTGGCCCGATGATTCAGATCGGTCATAAAGCTGACCGTCTCTTCTTCGATGATGCGGATCGCGGAATCGAGTTCCTTCTCGCGATCCCCCTTATTGCGCTCGCAGACGGCCTTCAAATCGTCGATGCCGTACAAATAGACGCCGTGCAACTGGCCGATGCCTGCCTCGAAGTCGCGCGGAATCGCCAAGTCCAGAATGCACAGCGGCTGCTGATGCCGACGCTGGAGCTGCAGCGGCTCGAACCGCGCGGTGGTCATGATCGGTTCGGTGGCCCCTGTGGTGCTCACCACCAGGTCGGCCGTCACTAGAAACTCGTCCAGTCGATCCCAGTGGGCCGCTTCCGCCTTCCACTCCATGGCCAGGGCCTCGGCCCGTTCCAGGCTGCGGTTGATGACGGTGATCTTCACCGCCCCTTCGTCCTTCAGATAGCGCAGGGCCTCTCCGCCCATTTCGCCCGCCCCGATCACCAGCACGTGCTTGTCGTCGAATCGCTCGAAGATCTCGCGGGCAAAGTCGCCAACCGCCACGCTGGGAATGCTGACCCGCTTCTGCTGGATCAGTGTTTCGTTGGCGACCCGTCGTGCGGCCTTTAAGGCCCGTTGAAAGATCGCATGCGTCAGCGGTCCGGCGCTCTTGCGGGCCTGGGCCATCTCATAGGCCTGCTTCACCTGCGAAAGAATCTGGGCTTCGCCCACGACCATGCTGTCGAGACTGGCCGCCACATAGAACAGGTGCCGCACCGCATCTTCGCCCGTGTGATCGAACAGATCCTGAAAGATCTCGTCGGGATGCAGCCCGTGAAAGCCGGCCAGAAACTCGACCAGCTCCATGTGCGAGGGGCCGTTGGCCGGCACTTCCGCAGCCGTGTAAAGCTCCACACGGTTGCAGGTAGAGATCAGTACGGCCTCGGTATTGGGGTACTTCTCGCGTAGTTGATCGAGCGCAGTCCCGGCCTCGGCAGGGCTGAAGGCCAGTCGTTCGCGGACGGCCACGGGCGCGTTGTGATGGTTGCAGCCAACGACGTGGAGTTTCATGCGAACTCCTGTCGAGGCCAGGGGGCGAGGGGCGAGGGGCGAGGGGCGTGAGAGGATTGAGGATTGAGGATCGAGGATTGAGGGAGAAACGCGACTTGGACGTTAGGCGGGATCGCGCGCACGGCACTCTCGCCGTTTCCGCCGGCGCGGCTTCCATGCTGACTGGTGGCCAGCAGCGAGATCGCCAGATGGCAGGCCAGGACCACGCCGGTCGCCACCGTCAGATAGGCCACCTTATGCCCTCGTTGGGCCGGCTTGTAGAACCAACTGAACAGGGCCGCAGTGAAGACCCACAGCGTCAGCAACGCCGACGTCAGAATTACCGGATCGGTCCAAGGCAACTCGTCGACCTGCTTGCGGTGATTCACCAGATTCAGGATCAGGCCGGAAATAATTCCCAGGCCGACGCCGACCACCGAGATCACAATCGCCCGGCTGTTGGCCCGCTCCAGCCATTCCAGGCTGGGCAGCTTCAATCCGCGCGGGGCGGGCAGTTTGCTCTTCAAACGACGGGACTGCAGCAGATACATCAGCCCGGCCATAAAGCCGAACAGCATGGCCACGGTGCCGATCAGCCAGAAGACGCCGTGAATCATTCCCCAGACCTGCGTCGAGAACGCCTGCGGAAACGGCTTGGGATCAGCCCCGAACCGCGCGACGGCAATCAGAATCAGCACCATCGGCATTAAGAACAGCCCGATCGCCGCCTGGGGATGGTAGTACGTCAGATAGAGGTAAAAGATGACCAGTGCGAGCGCCGCCACCAGGTAATAGTCGAATGCGCTCGATAACGGCGAAACCGGCGGACTGGAAAGGGCCACGTCGGCATAGGCCCGGTAACCCAAAAAAAGCACCTGGGCCAGCAGTCCCGCCCCCGCAAAGCCCAGCATCACCGCCCCGCGCACGCCAGAGCGGAACCAGAGCCGCGAGATCTCGAGGGCGAGCGTCACGGTGTAGCTGGCAGCAAAGCAAAAGACGCTGATTCCGGCGATGAAGCTTCCCATGCAGGCGGGCGCGTGGTGATGGGGTGATAGGTCGGTGTACTCTATTCTAGCGTTCCGTCCCCTGTTGGAGCAGCCCTTCCATGATGTCGCCTTCCCCGCGTCTGGGGCGCGACCGACCTACCCCGGAAGGCACCGCCGTAATCGATTTTGACCTGGGCTTCGCCATCGTCCTTTGAGCCCCGTTTACGGGGCTTCTTCGGCGAAGCCGTCTTAGGCCCGTGCTTTAGCACGGGTTTCGCAAGCCGACAGGAATGCGTGTTAGTCATGCATGGCAGCCCCGTTCACGGGGCTTTCCGATCAACGGCTTTAGCCACCGATCATCGAGACATCTCCTGAATGGAAACGATGCCGCGAAGGTCCGTGGCTAAAGCCGATCAACGAGAAGCCCCATAAAATGGGGCTCCTAGGCTCCGAGGATCTCCGGTTCAACCCGTGCTAAAGCACGGGCCTAAGACGGCTTCGCCGAAGAAGCCCCGTAAACGGGGCTCAAATGCGGACCCACCGGTGTTTCGGCACGGAACCTCATGCGCCCTAACCCGCTTCTTCCTCATCCGCCGCGGCGTCATCCAGACCGTAGTCCTTCAGCTTCTTGTGCAGCGTATTGCGGTTGATGCCGAGTTTGGCGGCCGCCTTGATGCGCACCCCGTGACTGGCCGCCATGACCTGCGAGATCAGCTCGCGCTCCACGCGATTCACGATCTTCGAGTACAGGTCCCCTTCGTCGTCGGGCGCGCCGGCCACGCCCATCTCCACCAGTTCCTGGGCCAGGCTCTCCAGATCGGCCGGCTTGGATCGCGGCATGCCGGGCGAGCGCTTCCCCAGCACCGCCGGCGGCAAGGCCTCGCAAGTGAACTCGTCCCCTTCGGACATGACCACCGCACGGGCCACGTAGTTCTGCAGCTCGCGCACGTTGCCCGGCCAGTGGTAGTTGCACAGTGCGTCCAGAGCGGCCCGCTCAATGTGTACCACGTAGCGGTCGTTCTCTTCGTTGAAGACGTTCAGAAAGTGCTCGACCAGTTCCGGCACGTCCTCGCGCCGCTCGCGAAGCGGGGGGAGCGTGATCGGGACCACGTTCAAGCGATAGTAAAGGTCTTCGCGGAAGTGACCGATGTCGACTTCGCCCAGCAGATCGCGATTGCTGGCCGCCACCACGCGGGTGTCGACACGGATCGTCTGGGTATCGCCGACCCGTTCGAACTCCTGCTCTTGCAGCACCCGCAGCAGTTTGACCTGCAACTGCAGCGTGGTGGAGTTGATCTCGTCCAGGAAGATGGTGCCCGAGTGAGCCGCTTCAAAACGTCCCGTCCGGTTCTGCACAGCCCCGGTGAACGATCCGCGGACGTGGCCAAAGAGCTCGCTTTCCAGCAGGCTCTCGCTCAGCGCGCCGCAGTTCACCCGCACAAACGGGGCACCCGCCCGATTACTGAGCTCGTGGATCGCCTTGGCGATCAGCTCCTTGCCGGTGCCGGTCTCGCCCAGCAGCAGTACCGAGGCATTCGAGTTGGCCACCTTGCGAGTCAGGCGATAAACCTGCTGCATGGCTGGTCCCGAACCGACCAGGCCCGAAATCGGCGGCCCAGGCGGGTGGGAGTCTGCGGGACGGATAGGCGTGCTCATGATGTCACGCCGGAATAGGGCCGGGACGTCCGCAAATCAAGGCGATTTTCAAGCGACTGCCTTGATTCCGCGCTGCACGCCGGAGAGATGCGCACAAAGCAGATGCCTGAGGTCGGTTGCGGGTGGCGATTTTCCAGCGGGCGGGTTCTCCGTGACCAGATTCGGCATCGTACGAGCACGACGCTATCATCTTACACGATTCTTGCCGTCCGGTCTTGTAGTGAATTGCCCTAAAGTGCAGAACTCTGCTCAATTCCTGGGCAAGGAAAACGACCGGCTTTTCCGCTTGGAACCCCCAGGAATGGGTACATCCCTTGCAGCTGCACGACATTCAAGCAGCCCAGGCGGACTACTTCTCGACCGGCGGCGGATCGGCCTCGACCACGCGCCCGGCCTTGGCTTCGATCGCATCCAGGATCGAGGCCAGCACGGCCTGCGTATCCTTGTCGGCCGTTTCGCTCTCGTTGTAGCGATCGTACTGCCGGCGAATCTCAACCGTGGTCAGCAACGTCCCCCAACGGGCCACACTGGCGGCAAACGCCTCGGCGGCCGCCTTGCGAAGTTCCAGCTTCTGAGTCCCCAGGCTGGCCAGTTCGACCAACGCCACCTGCCCGCCGGGCGAAGCGACGTCTCCCAAAGCCTGAGCGGCCTTCGGCGAAAGCTCGGGAACGAACAGGGCCAGCTTCAATGCCCCCTCGAGCCGACGGATGTTATAGATCCACGCGAACTCGATATCGGCTGCCGGGGCGGCCTGCTTCCCCGCCAAGACCGCGCGGCGTGCGTCGCGAAGCTGCCCCAACTGCTGGCTCAACTCCGAAAGCAGCTCAATAGCCCGCAGCGACTGCTTCTTGCGAATCTCGCCCGACTGAGCGCCTCGCCCTAGTTGCTGCAGCAGCAGCTTCACCTGAATCTCCATCCCCTTCACGTCGTCGGGACGGACGATCAACGCGATCAGTGGATCGCCTACCGACATCTGCCGGGCCAGTTGCAGCTCGGCCATGGAGTTGGGCAGTTCGGGGTTTACCGGCGAATAGACGATCCCAATCGGCAAGCCGGCCGTGCGGCCGTCGTTCCTCAGCCGGCGGATCGTCAGTTCCAGCTCCAGGCGGCCCATCGTGGCCGAGAGCAGAATCAACTCCACATCGCTGCGGGCGACCGCCAGCTTAAAGCACTCGTATTCGCTGCCCGCGACTTCGGCTTCAAAGCCCATGCCGGTCAACAGCGAGGCCATGCGGCGGGCCTCGGGAATGCGAGGGTCGGTCACAATGGCCCGCGGCGCACCGAGCGTCGCCACGAAGAAGCCCAGCGACTCCATCACGTTGCTCGCGCCGGGATACGGCTCGGTCGGCTTCAGCTTCACCACGGCCTCGGCCGCGGCCAATCGCAGCCGGCGATCCTTGTGCAGGGCGGCCGCCACCAGCGGAGAAACCCGCGGCGTGTACTGATGCAGCAGCTTCGAGTCCCCCATCTCGCCGATCAACTGCGCGGCGGCAATGGCGGCCGGCACGTTCTTGCCGTCGAGCGACTGCTCCACGACTTCCATCAGCGGTTCGATCCCCAGTCGCTTGGCCTCGTCTTTCATCGCCCCGTCGACCGTGGCATCGAGCCCGGCCGATAGCATGCCCGCCTCGAGCAGGGCCGTCAGATAGAGCCGGCGAACCTTCGCATCTTCCGGCGAAAGATGATGGCCGTCGCCGGCCAATCGCGCGGCGTAGGTGGCGTAAGCAGCATCCGCAGGCACGCGGACCCCGACGCTCTCCTTCTTGGCGTCATCCCAGTGCCAGACCTCGACCTGTCCTTCCAGATCGGTATCAAGCGGGACGAAATGCTCCAGATACGTCGCGGCCTTCGTGCGGAGCAGAAAGACCCCTTCGGCCACGCTGGGAACCTTGCCCAGCAGGTGAACCATGGCCTGATCGGCCGCGGCCTTCACCACCGGATCGGATTTGGGATCCAGCGCCGGCCAGATCAGAAAGGGAGTCGCCCGTTCGTCGTTCAGGCGAGCCAGGACTTCAATCAACTGGGCCTTCAGGGCCGCGTCGCTCGTTTCGATCGCCCCGATCAACGGATAGGTGATCACCTGCCCCTGCATCACCAGGGCTGTGCGAACGTACTTATGAACCTTGGCCTGAGCGGGATCGGCCAACGTCTTCACCAGCGGGGCGATCGCCAGCGTACCGGCCGAGCGCATCTGCAACGCGGCCGTGTCGCGGACATCGTGCCCGGGGTTGTCGAGCTGCGCGACCAGAGTGGCCAGACGCTCGGGATTGACGGCTTGAGCGCGGGCCGCGGCCAGGGCTTTCTCGGCGAAATCTTTCCCCTCGGGCAGCAGCTCGGGGGTCATGATCATCTGCAGAAAGGGGCCCGAGCCAAACTCGTTCACCAGATTGGCGAGCGCTGCCTCGTCCAGATTGTGAGCCAACAGCGGGCCCATGTATTGCTTGGCGTACTGCGGGTGCTTCAAGCCGATCAAAAGCTTGATCGTTTGCACGAGTTGCGACGGGCTCTTGGGGTTCGAGGCCAGCAGGGCCTCGACCGTGCGATCGAAGATCAGACTCGAAGGAGGCTCGGCGGCTGCGCCGGCCTTGCCGGGCGCCTTGGCCGGGGCTTTCCCCTTTTTCTCGTCCTGGGCCTGAGAGATCTGGGCCATCGGGGCCAGGGCCAGCAGCCCCGCCGACGCCAGTACAATCAGGGCGAGCCAGCGCTTCGAAGCAAACGATCGATTCATGGCAACTCTCAAAGTCGTTACGGCTTTGATGCGTCGAACATCAACGGACCTCGTAAGGACGAGTGCCCCTCTCTTGCTCGGCGCGCGGATACTTAACGCTCTATCTTAGTTTGCCACGCCCGAATCCGTGCGCGTCTCTTTTCCGATTCCGAGTCTTTCCTGCCAGACCGAAATCTGCCGGCGGACCTCCCCCGGAGCGGTCGACCCGTAGCTTTGGAACGCTTGTACGGCCGCTTTGGTCCCCAGCACCTGGTACACCCCCTGGTCCAGCCGCGCGTCGGCCGCCTGAAAATCAGCCAGTGGCAGTTCGGCCAGGCTCACCCCGGCGTCCAGGCCTTTGCGCACCAACTGCCCCACGACTCCGTGGGCGGTCCGTTGCGGAACTCCCATCTGAATAAGGTATTCCATCAACGTGGTGGCATCCAAATGCCCCCGCTCAAGCTGTCCGGCGATCACCTCGCGACGCAGCCTAGCCCCGGCCACCAGTGGCGCGGCCAACTCCAGACTTCGCCGCACGGTCTCAAAAGAGTCGAACAGGGCCGGCTTGTCCTCCTGCAAATCGCGGTTGTACGCCAAGGGCAGCCCTTTGATCAGAACCAGCAAAGTCTGCAGATTCCCTACAACCCGCGCCGTCTTCCCACGAATCAGTTCCAGCACATCCGGATTGATCTTCTGCGGCATGATCGAGCTCCCCGTGCAGAACGTCTGGGGAAGCTGGATGAAGTTGAATTCGATGGTGCTCCATAGAATCCACTCTTCCGCCCAGGTGCTCAGGTGCTCGGCGATCATGGTCAGCGTGAAGGCGAACTCCACCACAAAGTCGCGATCGCTGGCCACATCCAGGCTATTGGCCGCGACTCCTTCAAAGCCCAATCGCTGGGCGACATCGTGGCGATCGATCGGCAGGCTGCTGCCAGCCAGCGCCGCGGCCCCCAGGCTGCACACGTTCACGCGTCGGCGGCAATCGGCCAGCCGGCCGCGGTCGCGCTGGAGTTTCTCGCAATAGCACAGCCAATAGTGCGGGGCCAACACCGGCTGGGCCCGCTGGAAGTGCGTGTAGCCCGGCAGGATGATGTCGAAATCGGCTTCGGCCCTTCCGACAAAGGCGTGCTGCAGGGCCAGCAGTCGGGCGTCGATCTGATCGATGGCGTCGCGGACCCACAGCCGCAGGTCGGTGGCCACCTGGTCGTTGCGGCTTCGCCCGGTGTGCAGCTTGCGGCCAATGTCGCCGATGCGGTCGATCAGCGCCCGCTCGATGTGCATGTGGATGTCTTCAAGCTCGATCTTGAAGGGGAACTTCCCGGCGGCGATCTCCTGTCCGATGGCCGTCAGATGCTCTTCAATCTGGCGGCATTCATCGGCTGTCAGCAGCCCCACTTTGGCCAGCATCTGGGCGTGAGCAATCGAGCCTTGGATATCTTGCGCGTACAGGCGGTGATCGAAGCTGATGCTCTCGGTGAATTCCTCGACCCGCTTGTCGGTCGCCTGATCGAACACGCCGCCCCAAGGTTTATCAGCCACAAGAGTCTCGCCAGTTGCACGGAAGGAATGGACCGCAGAGGTTCAATCTCTTGAGGGTAAGACGAGGGGCAGAGAGTGTCAAAGGTCGACCGACGGTCACGCGCAGCCGCTGTTGCTCGAGGTTTCGCGTCGACGCAACGGGTGTCGCCTGAAAATGGTATCGATCGAATGCTCGTTTTCGACTATATCCTGCCGCCCGTTTGCAGAGACCGATCGGAACCCATTCCACCCAGAATGTCCGTTCCCCCGATCCGCACGTTCACATCACCTGACATCTTCTGTCCGCGCCCAATCGGCGTGCAAAGGAATAAGTATGCCTTTTCCCATTTCGCGGGCCCGATTTATGTCGTTAGGCATATTGGGGTTGGTCGAAGTCGCCACATTGGGCTGCGGCACCATCCTGTATCCCGCACGCAAAGGGCAGCCGGCGGGTCGATTGGATTGGGGCGTCGTCGCCCTGGATGCCATCGGATTGCTGTTCTTCTTCATCCCTGGCGTGATTGCGTTTGCGGTCGATTTCAACAATGGCACGATCTACTTGCCCCCGGAAGAATCATGGGTACCTGCCCAGGCGTCGACCGATCGCACGCCGAAACGCCCGCTCACTTCCATCGAAACGTCCCCCCAGCAGTTGACTCCCCAGGTGATCGAGCAGACCCTTGCCCGGCACACGGGTCGCGAAATCCGTTTAGTTCCCGGGTCTTTTCGGACCAAGGTTCTAGACCGCTTGGATCAGTTCTGGACGACTCGCGCTGAGTTTGAGTTGGGTTGATCGGCCAAAAAGGGAACCGCCAATAAGTTGTCTACCGAGAAACCCGAAGGGGCCCAACATATCAGCCTGGGGCATCGCCCCAAGTCTCGTGAGCAACTGATTGGAATTCGCAAAGAAAAGAAGCCCATTCAGAAATCCCAATAAAATCAATAAACCAGCTTAAAAACAAACTCATGAAATGCTATACTGCGTAATGGATAGCAGGCCAGAGCAGGGATCGGTGGCTCCCGAAGGGTGGGGACCCGGGACGGGATGAGTCCATTTCTGCGAGTGGGCTTTGAAGAAGGAGTTCCCTACGGGGAACAACCTCGGCAACGAGGACCTGGACTTAAGAATCCGAAGCGTCAAATGCCAAGCTGCCGAACTCAACCTGAAAACTTGCGCGCGCCCCCCGGGGCGCCTGCGCCCCGTGTGGCCTCCGCGCCCCGTGTGGCCTCCGCGCCCCAACCGGCAAAGTTACAACCCTTCCTTATCCTGCTCCCTCCCACCCGGTGGGGAGGGCTGGGGAGGGGGGCTGCCGTTCGTTCCGCTCAACCAACCCGCAAAGTTACACGACCAGGCCTCGCGGGCGCGCTCCCAACTCGCAGACTTGTGCGCCCCCCGGGGCGCCGGCGCCCCGTGTGGCCTCCGCGCCCCAACCCGCAAAGTTACAACCTTTCCTTATCCTGCTCCCTCCCACCCGGTGGGGAGGGATGGGGAGCGAGCTGCCGTTCGTTCCGCTCAACCAACCCGCAAAGTTACACGACCAGGCCTCGCGGGCGCGCTCCCAACTCGCAGACTTGCGCGCCCCCGGGGCGCCGGCGCCCCGTGTGGCCTCCGCGCCCCAACCCGCAAAGTTACAACCCTTCCTTGTCCTGCTCCCTCCCACCCGGTGGGGAGGGCTGGGGAGCGAGTTGCCGTTCGTTCCGCTCAACCAACCCGCAAAGTTACAAGGCCAAGCCTCGCGGGCGCGCTCCCAACTCGCAATCTTGCGCGCCCCCCGGGGCGCCGGCGCCCCGTGTGGCCTCCGCGCCCCAACCCGCAAAGTTACAACCCGACCCCCACGAGCTCGCCTCGTGGGTGAAGGAGGTTGAAAGGCTAGATCGGACGACTTCCACCCCTAACCGAGACGCCCACACCGCCGTGACCGAACAGGGGGGAGGCCACTGACGGATGGCACCTGTCTTGCTATTCTACTGGCTTCATTGGTCTCTCTGTTACGAGTGGGAACAACATGGAAGCTGGTATCGTCGGACTCCCCAACGTCGGCAAGAGCACGCTCTTCAACGCCCTCACGCAGTCGGCGCAGGCACAGAGTGCGAACTATCCGTTCTGCACGATTGAGCCCAACGAAGGAATCGTCCCCGTACCGGACGACCGGCTCGCGCGGATCAGCCGCTACATCGTCCCCAAAAAGCTGGTCCCCACCGCGCTCAAACTGGTCGACGTGGCCGGCATCGTCAAAGGGGCCAGTGAAGGGCAGGGACTCGGCAACAAGTTTCTCAGCCACATCCGCGAAGTCGATGCCATCTTGCAGGTCTGTCGCTGCTTCGAGGATCCAGACGTGATCCACGTCGCGGGAAAGGTCGATCCGGTGTCGGATATCGAAACCGTGGAGATCGAACTGCTGCTGGCCGACGGACAGATGATCGACTCCGCGTTGCCCAAGGTGGAGCGGGCAGCCAAGAGCGGCGACAAGGAAATGTTGGCCAAGGCCGCTTTGCTGAACAAGTGCAAGGAGCAGCTTTCCAAGGACGAACCACTTCGAAAGATGGAGTGGGACAAGGACGAGAAGAAGCTCATTGCCTCCTACGGGTTTTTGAGCGCCAAGCCGATTCTCTACGTGGCGAACGTCGACGAATCAGACCTCAAGGGGGAAGGCAAACTGGTCCAGGCAGTGCGGGAGTTTGCCACCAAGGTCGGCGCGGGCGTCGTGCCGGTCTGCGCCAAGCTCGAGGCGGAAATCGCCGAACTCGACGAAGCCGACCGCAAGAGCATGCTCGCCGATAGCGGCCTGACCGAGCCGGCCCTGGCCGTGCTGGCCCGCGAAGCCTACCGCACGCTCGGTCTGCAGAGTTACTTCACGGCCGGCGAAATGGAAGTCCGCGCCTGGCCGGTTCCGGTCGGAGCGACCGCGCCCCAGGCGGCCGGGGTCATCCACTCCGACTTTGAAAAGGGTTTTATCCGCGCCGAGATCTACACGCTGGAAGACCTGGAAACGTACAAGACCGAAAAGGAAATCCGCGCGGTCGGCAAGCTTCGCGTCGAAGGCAAGAGCTACATCATGAAGGACGGCGATATCTGCCACTTCCTGTTCAACTGATGAACCGCTTGAGCATCGCGGTCGGGTGCGAACGCGATCGCCCCCTCTTGGGGTGGTCGCGCGAACCCTCGCCGTCGGTGTCAAAGCCGCCGGTGTCAAAGCCGACGTGATGCCTACGTCAGCGCCAGGCTCTTTTTGAAGTTCTCGCTCTGCCGCTTCCACTCGGCGGTGTCGATCTTGCCCGACTCCAGGCTGTTGTTCGTGCGCTGCATGTCCTGCTCGTACAGGTCCCAGCGTTTCTTGGCTTCCTTGATCTGAGTGTCGAAAGTGGCGGCCTTGGTCATCGTCGAGATCTGACCTTCAAGCGTCTTGATCGTGTCGGCCATGGGGCGAATGCTCTGGGAAGATGTGGTAAAGAGGGAATGCCAGGACCATAGCCGCTAAAAAACCCGAATGCGAATGATTCGTGTCAGATGTCTGCACCCCAAAAGGCCTGCGACTTTGATTGCCCCACTGAGCCGGGCTACACTGACGGCTGATTTCACCGGCCCGTGCCGGTTCATGCGAGCCATCCTTCCCTTGGAGATTTCCCCCCATGCGCCACCTCTCTTGCCTGTGCCTGGCTGCCGTGTTGTCGGCCGGGTCCCTGATCGCCTTCGACGTTCAAGCCCAAGACAAGAAATCGGAGTGGGTCACGCTCCTCTCCAAGGGGGATCTCGCCAAGAACTGGAACACCAAGGGGAACTGGATCCAGTCCGAAGAAGGGGACACAACCCTGACCCCGCGAGAAGGAGAAAAGGGCTGGTCGCGCTGGGAGTCCTATCTGTGGTCGAAGAAGGAATACACCGACTTCGAGATCGAGTTCGAGTACAAGACGCAAAAGAACGGCAACAGCGGCTTCTATTTCCGCGTGGGGGACGTGAATGACCCCGTGGCCAAGGGGATCGAAGTCCAGATCTACGACTCGCACGGCAAGGCCCAGGACAAGCTGAGCGATCACGACTCGGGCGGAGTCATCCCGGGCATCAAGCCGCTCAAGAACGCCGCCAAGCCGACGGGCGAATGGAACAAGTTCCAGATCACCTCGAAGGGTGACAAGCTGACCATCGTCCTGAACGGCGAAGTCGTGAACGAAGTCGACCTGGCGCAGGATAAGCTGAAGAGCCGCCCCAAGACCGGCTACATCGGCTTCCAGGATCACGCCCTGCCGCTGTCGCTGCGGAACATCCGCATCCGCGAGTAGCAACGCGCTAATGGAATCGCCGGACACCCGGGGAGAGGCTGGCTCTCTCCGGGCGTTCCCTTCCCCGTCAAATCTCAAATCTCAGATCTCAGATCTCAGATCTCAAATCTCAGATCTCAAATCTCAGATCTCAAATAGTCGCAGCCCCTACTTGGCCAGCCACTTCTGCAGGTTCACGCGGATCTGCTGCTTGTTGGCCGCCTTCACCACCGCGGCTTCAGCCTTGGTCAGCAGGTCTTCTTCCAGCGACGGCTTCACCTCGTCGACCAGCTCCAACAGCGCCTTGCCCACCACTTTGGCCGTCGTTCCTCCCACTCCGGCAATGTGCTCCACCACCAGGTCGTCGTAGCTGACCTGCACGTTGGAGACCTTGGGCCGAATCACGGCCTCGGGGAGCAGGTCGCCCGGCTTGGTATCGAGCGCGACCGAGATCGTGTAGTCGAACTGCGCCTTGACCCGCAGCCGGACCCGCACGCTGCGGCTGAAGAGCCGAATGCCGTTCTCCCACAGTTGCTGTTCCAACTCCACGGTTACCGGCAGCGAAAGGTTCGCCCGACAGGTACCTGGCTGCTGGGCATCGCCCGGGATCTCGGAGAGAGCAAGCGTGAAGTGCTGCGCCGGATCGCGGGCGGTGACCGTCCACTTCCGCCAATTGCCGTCGTTCTTGGGGACCTTGATGACCTTGAACTTGCTCCAGCTCATCCGGCTGAAGGTTGACGAGGTCCGCCCCCACTCCTTCTGCTTCACATGCAGCGGAGTGGGCATGTGTTCGAGGATCAGTGGCCGAACCAGCTCGGCGACTTTGGTCAGCTCATCGCCGCGCGCCTCGACGGCCAGCAACAGCCCCAGGAAGGCCGCCAGCAGCGGGCACCAATTCCTTCGCGGCATGTTGCTAGCTTTCTGCTGTGATGGGCCGTCGGCCGAGAATCTCGCAGCGAAGCATACCTCCGGCTCGATTTCGAATCGACGGCAGTCGCGGCATGTCGAGACGTCTTCGATGCTGTCACACTTCGCGGTGGATCTTGAACAGCTTGTGTCCCTTCATGCCCGAGTACCCTAGTTCGGCCCCTTTCGCCCGGGCAGGGTCATCGACGATCTGCATCGCATCGGGAATGCCTCCCAGAAAGTCCGCCTTGATGAACATGAAGCCCAGCGTCGACACTGCCAGACCCCCCGCAATGCCCATCGCGATCAGGCCAGCCAGTTCGAACGCCTCTTTGGCTTGTCCAGGAACCAGATAGAGTGCTACCCCAATCCCGGCGACGACCAGCGTGATGAACCAGAATGCCAGCGTGAACAGCAGATGCAAGCGGGCCACGCTGGCCAGCTTGATCTGCAACTCCTCGCCACAGACCGGGCAGGACATGCCGACCTTCTTCGTTCCCTCCTCGGGCAGTTCCAGTGCCAGCGGAACCATGGCATACGTCTCTTGCCAGCGAACGGTCGTGTTCCCATCCAGAATCAATCGCGGCAGCATCTTCGATTCCTGGATACAGCCCAGATCGGCACACACGCGCATGAGAAGAGCTCCACAAGATCGAAGAGACGGAATGGCGGTTGGGTGCTTATATTTTGCTCAAGCCGGGCGCACAAGCAAGCAGTCTCCGGCGGCTTCGGCGCGCAGCGATCGCGATCTACGCGCCTGCGCCAGTAGCCTTGTTTCCAGGGCTTTCCTGCACATTCTGGCGACTCGCTGCCGATTCGTCTTGGCGGCATTTGCGGGTTGTGTTAGGGTACCGCTCCGCACTTGGAACTCCCGCCCCTGCGCTTCGTTTTGGCGTTAGCGGCCGAGATCCAAGCGTGGCTGATTCGGCCGACAGGGAAGGAGGCCCCATGAGCTGCGAAGACCGTCAACAATTACGTGTTCATATCCGTTGGATGATCCGACGGGATATGCCCGAGGTCCTGGAAACCGAACACCAGGGGTTCGAGTTTCCGTGGTCGGAAGAAGACTTTCTCCGCTGTTTGCGGCAACGCAACTGCATCGGCATGGTGGCCGAGCACAACGAGCGGGTGGTCGGCTTCATGATCTACGAGCTGCACAAGACTCGCTTGCACATTCTGAATTTCGCGGTCGCCCGCGATGCTCGGAAGCAGGGGGTCGGCTCGCAGATGGCCCAGAAGCTGGCCAGCAAGCTCTCGCAGCAGCGCCGCACGCGCATCATTCTGGAAGTCCGCGAAACCAACCTCACGGCCCAACTCTTCTTTCAGAAGGTCGGCTTCCGTGCGGTCTCGGTGTTGCGTGGCTTCTACGAGGATACGCCCGAGGACGCCTACGTAATGCAGTACCGCTACCAGGCGGCTGCTGCTGAACTGCTCCCCGGATCCCGCTTGGGCGGCAACCGGTTGGCAGGCTAGAAAAACTCAGCTTACGACTGGGCGAGGGAGCTTCGTACGAGGCTCCCTCGCCTTTTTTCTTTGACGGCTCACCCGCCGGCCAGCGCTCCCACCACCAACAGCGGCTCCCTTCCCGCGATCACTTCTTCGGGCAACTCTGCATCGGGCGACTCCAGGGACAGATCACGTTTGCAGGCATAGAACCGCAGGAACGCCCGCCGATGGGCCGTGACCTGATCGCGGATCGTGCCGCGGAGCATCGGATAGCGGGCTTCCAGCGCATCCAGCACTGTGCGCTGCGTGACCGGCGCGGCCACCTCAATCGCCACTTCGCCGGTCACTTGGGCCAGCAATCGCAGATGTTGCGGTAGTTGGACGCGGATCATGCCAGTGTCTGCACTTCCACCGAGACAACAGGGGGAAGATCGCGCACGATCGGAGCCCAGTGATCGCCGGAGTCGGGCGAGACATAAACCTGCCCGCCGGTCGTGCCGAAGTAAATGCCACACGAATCGAGTCGGTCGACCGCCATGGCGTCGCGCAGCACGTTCACGTAGCAGTTGGCCTGCGGCAAGCCGTTGGTCAGCGGCTCCCAGTCGTTGCCGCCGGTCCGGCTGCGATAGACCCGCAGCTTCCCTTCCGGCGGGTAATGCTCGGAGTCGCTTTTGATCGGCACCACATAGATGGTGTCCGGCTCGTGCGCGTGGATGTCGATCGGAAAGCCAAAGTCGCTCGGCAAGTTGCCGCTGACTTCGCTCCAGTCGTCTCCGCCGTTGTCGCTCCGCATGATGTCCCAGTGCTTCTGCATGAACAGCACATTGGGTCGCTGGGGATGCATGGCAATGCGGTGCACGCAGTGGCCGACCTCGGCATCGGGATCGGGGATCTGCCCGGACTTGAGTCCGCGATTGATCGGTCGCCAGGTCGCGCCGTCGTCGTCGCTGCGGAAGGCCCCTGCCGCCGAGATCGCGATGTAGATCCGCCCCGGATGATGCGGATCGAGCACGATCGTGTGCAGGCACATGCCGCCTGCCCCCGGCTGCCAGTATTTGCCCGAGCCGTGGGCCCGCAGGCCCGAGAGCTCCTGCCAGGACTGTCCGCCGTCGGTGGTGCGGAACATGGCGGCATCTTCCACTCCGGCATAGACCGTGTCGGCATCCGTCAGCGAGGGCTCCAGGTGCCAGACCCGTTTGAACTCCCACGGGTGCGGAGTGCCGTCGTACCACAGGTGCGTGCCGGGGAGCCCCTCGTAAACGAACTTGTTCCCCATCGGGTTGAAGGTCTTGCCGCCGTCGTCGGAGCGCTGGATCACCTGTCCAAACCAGGCGTTCGACTGCGAAGCATAGATCCGGTTCGGATCGACCGGCGAGCCCTTCAGGTGATAGATCTCCCAGCCTCCAAAATGCGGCCCATCGACCTGCCAATCCTTTCGGCCAGCATCCGAGGTGAGAATGAACGCGCCTTTGCGCGTGCCGACCAGGACTCGTACTCCGCTCATGCGATGCTCCAGGAGAGAAACAGAAAGCTGATCGTTTGGACCGGTTCGGGATCACTCTGCCTTGGTGGATTCCGATTTGGGCGATTCCTCCACGACCTTTTTCATGTTGGCCAGCCCGGCTTCAAAGTCCGCGCCCAGCATTTTGTCCATGTCGAGGAACAGTTGCACCGCCTTGGAGACGAAGTTGCACTGGCCCTCCATGCTCCAGGTCACCACCGTGTTCTCTCCCTCGGGCGTAAACTTGAACTGGGCCATGCTGGTATCTTCGAACGGCTTCTTGAACTCGAGCTTGAGGACTACCAACTCGGCCGGCTTGCTCTGGGTGATGGTCATCGCCCCTTCGCCGATTTCGTCGTTGCCGGCCCAGCGAAAGATGGCCCCTTCCCCTTCTTCGGGCCCTTCAAATGTGGCCTTGGCGTTGGGATCCTTCTTCGCCCAGGGAGACCAAGCGTTCCACTGTTGAAGGTTGTTCACGTGCCCAAAGACCTGCTCCGGCGGAGCCGCAATCGTCGCCGAGCGCTCAATGCGGAACTGCGATGGCCGCGAGGCGATGAAGCCCAGCAGGCCCACAAACAACAACAACACAATGGCCAGGGCGATCAGTATCTTTTTGCGCACGGCTTGGCATCTCGGAAGGAAAGTATTGAGGCGATCGATGCGCCGTTGAGACTACCGATTCAGCAAACGACCTGCCAGACCAGCCGCCGCTCAGCCCGTAAGTCCTGGCTGCGTTTGGTCCACGCAGAACTCCATTTTTCCGTTGATCCGCAGGATCGTTTCGTTCGTACTGTTGGGCACATGAGGTTCTCAAGACGAGGTCCCAACCAAGGCTTCCCCCATTCTTCACAGTCGAAGAATGTCGGCTCATCGGGCCGTTGCTCGAAGTCTAAAACGCTCTACAAAAATGCGAACCGGTGCTTAGGCGCCGTTGTCCGAATGTCGCTTGAATGACCGCCCTTGTTGAGGGCGGTTGCTCCAAGTGATCTCGATCCCCGGGCGAGAAGATTGTCGCCCGATACTCTGGCTTGTTGATTTGCGCTCGCGGTCTGTCTGCTCTCCAAAGCAGTCACGGCGAGCCGAACAACTCGAACTGTGGAGCCTGACATGGAAAACGTCTATCTGGCCTGTGCCGCACTCGGTGGCACGATCTTCGTCTGTCAGTTTGCAATGGCCCTGCTCGGCTTTGGCGGAGGGGGCGACCACGACATGGGATCCGATCACGACGCCGGCGGCGGCGATCATGGCGGAACCGATGGGGAACACGGCCACGACGTCGGACACGAAGCGGCAACCCAATGGCTGGTAGGGATGCTGAGCGTACGGACCGTTACGGCGGCCGTCGCCTTTTTCGGCCTCGGCGGCATCGGGGCCACGCAGGCTCATGCCGGTCCGGCCACAGCGATTGTGATCGCTTCGGCCTGCGGGCTTGCCGCCCTCTATATCGTCGCCTGGAGCATGCGGCTGCTGGGCCGCTTGCGTTCCGACGGCACCGCGCACATCGAACGAGCCTTGGGCCAGCCGGCCCTGGTCTATCTCACCATCCCGGGCCGCAAGCAAGGGACCGGAAAAGTGACCGTCACGGTGCAGAACCGCACCATGGAATATCAGGCCCTGACCGAGAACGACGACCTGCCCACCGGAACGCCGGTAATGGTGGTCGGCGTGGTGGGACCTGACACGGTTGAAGTGGCAAAGAGTGCCTAGTGGCCAGTGGTGAGTGGCTAGTGAGAAGAGGCAGCGTTGATGGAGCGCTCGGGGCAGTCCATCAGTGTTCTTCTCTTGCTAGCCACTCGCCACTAGTCACTCGCCACTTCCATCCCCCCTCCATTCTGAAAGGAAATCCTCATGCCAGATCTTGCTTCTACGGTCGGTATCGGCGCCATGCTGGCCGGCCTGTTCGTCTTCGGCACGATGATGCTGGTGGCCAAGCGGTTCGTCCGCTGCCCCAGCAACCGGGTGCTGGTGATCTTCGGTAAGGTGCGCGGAGGTTCCACCTCCAAGTGCATCCACGGCGGAGCGGCCTTCGTCTGGCCGGTGATCCAGGACTACGCGGTGCTGCACCTGGAGCCGATCCAGATCGCCGTCCCCTTGAAGGACGCCCTGAGCGCTGAGAACATCCGCGTCGAAGTCCCCTGCGTCTTCACGGTGGCCATCGGCACCCAGCCCGAGATCATGACCAATGCGGCCATTCGCTTGCTCGGGCTGAATAACTCGCAGATCAAGCAACAGGCCGAGGACATCATCTTCGGACAGCTGCGGCAGGTGATCGCCTCGATGCGAATCGAGGACATCAACCGCGACCGAGATAAGTTCCTGCAGAGCATCCAGCACTCGCTGGAACCGGAACTCCGCAAGATCGGCCTGGTGCTGATCAACGTGAACATCACCGACATCAAGGACGAGAGCGGCTACATCAAGGCCCTGGGCCAGAAGGCGGCCAGCCAGGCCCTGCAACAGGCTCGCGGCGACGTGGCCGAGCAGGAGAAGTCGGGCGAAACCCGTGTGGCCGAGGCCGAGCGTGACAAGCAGGTGCTGGTGGCCAACGCCTACAAGCTCCGCGAGATCGGCATCCGCGAAGCCAAGCAGCAAGAAGCGGTGCGGGTGGCTCAGTTGAATCAGGACCAGGCCGTGCAGGTCGCTCAACTGAACCAGGACCAGGCGGTCCGTGTGGCCCAGCTCAACCAGGAGCAGGCCGTGAAAGTGGCCGAGCTGGATCGCGATCAGAAGATCGGCGAGCAGACGGCTGCCTTCGCCCGTGAAGTGCAGATCAACGCGGCCGAACAGAAGAAGCGGATCGCGGTCGCCGCGGCCAACGCCCTGGCGATCGCCGGCGAAGCCAAGTCGCAGGCCGAAGTGGCGGCGGCCCAGGCCGAACTGCAAGTAAAGAAGGCCGACGCCTACCAGATCGCAGAAAGCCGCAAGCGGGAAGCCGAGGCCCACGTGCTGGAAGTCCAGAACCGGGCGATGGCCAAGGCCGCTTTGGCCGACGCAGAGCGTGTGGAAGCCGAACGTCGGGCGGCGGTCGAAGCCCCGGCCAAGGCCGAAAAGGCCAAGACGATTGTCGAGGCCGAGGCTGAAGCCGAGCGTCGGAAGATCGAGGCCGAAGGTCAGGCGGCCGCCACGTACGCCCGCATGAGTGCCGAGGCCCGCGGTCAATACGAGTTGCTGGCCAAGAAGGGCGAAGGCTTGCGAGAGATCATCTCGGCATGCGGCGGGGCCCAACAGGCCTTCCAGCTACTGCTGTTGGAGCACCTGCCGGTCCTGGCCAAGACCTCGGCCGAGGCGATCTCGAAGATCAAGTTCGACAAGATTGTGGTCTGGGAAAACGGCGGCGGCAACGGCCAGTCGAGCACGGCCAACTTCCTGCAAGGCCTGACTCACACGATGCCTCCCATGATGCACGTGCTGAAGGACATCGCCGGGATTGAAGTGCCAGACTACCTGGCCAAGATCAACGTCGACACGAGCGTGCCGGTGGTTCCGGTCGCCAACGGCTCGATGCCGGTGGGCCCGGTCCCCGCGGGTCCGGGACGAATGGCCGAGGCGGTGGGAAGCTAAGGTTGGTCGTAGCTGAAAGATGTCACAGGGAAGGCGCGGTGCGCCTTCCCTGTCTTTCTTGGTCCCAGGCTCCGCCTGGGACCACACTGACCCGAGGCTCCGCCTCGTTGAATTCTCGAAAGACTCCGCCTACGTTTTGGCCCCTACCGCCCCTTCATCGTCTGAATAGGTGGCAACACAATTGCAAGGTCAGCGGATAGCATCCTGAAAAGGGGGCGTGTCCAGAAGATTCCACGAGGCGGAGCCTCGGGTTCGTGTGGTCCCAGGCGGAGCCTGGGACCAAGGGTGCTGCGTCTTCCCTGTCTTTCTTGGTCCCAGGCTCTTCTTTCTTGGTCCCAGGCTCCGCCTGGGACCACACTGACCCGAGGCTCCGCCTCGTTGAATTCTCGAAAGACTCCGCCTACGTTTGGGCCCCTACCGCCCCTTCATCGTCTGAATAGGTGGCAACACAATTGCAAAGTCAGCGGATAGCATCCTGAAAAGGGGGCGTGTCCAGAAGATTCCACGAGGCGGAGCCTCGGGTTCGTGTGGTCCCAGGCGGAGCCTGGGACCAAGGGTGCTGCGTCTTCCCTGTCTTTCTTGGTCCCAGGCTCTTCTTTCTTGGTCCCAGGCTCCGCCTGGGACCACACTGACCCGAGGCTCCGCCTCGTTGAACTCTCGAGAGACTCCGCCTACGTTTTGGCCCCTACCGCCCCTTCATCGTCTGAATAGGTGGCAACACAATTGCAAGGCCAGCGGATAGCATCCTGAAAGGGGGGCGTGTCCAGAAGATGCAACGAGGCGGAGCCTCGGGTTCGTGTGGTCCCAGGCTCCGCCTGGGACCAAGGGTACTGCGTCTTCCCTGTGCTCGTTTCTCCCTGGTAGCCTAGGGGTGGCAACCAGCATCCCTCTCTCTTGGAACCTGCCGTGATCCGATCTATCGCAAGCTGCATGCATCTTGGGCTCACGTTCGTGGCCACAGTTGTGCTCTCCGCCGAGCCTGCCAAGCTCGAGCTCATCGCCCATCGCGGGGCCTCGGCCGACGCGCCGGAGAATACGCTGCCGGCGATCAAGCTGGCATTCGAGCAGCAGGCCGACACCTGCGAGATCGATGTCTGGATCAGCAAGGACGGCAAGCCGATGGTCATCCACGACAGCGATACCAAACGGGTCGCCGACTTGGCGAAGAAAGTCAGCGAACAGACTCTGGCCGAGTTGCAGCAGCTCGACGTCGGCCGTTGGAAAGACGCCCGTTTTGAAGGGACGCGCATTCCGACGCTGGAGGAGGCTCTGGCCGCGATTCCGCCCGGCAAGCGAGTGTTTGTCGAGATCAAGTGTGGCCCCGACGGAGTTCCGGCCATCGTAAGGGCCGTGCAGCAGTCGGCATTGAAGCCGGAACAACCCCTCTACATCGGTTTCAGCGCCGCAGTTCTGACTCGGGTGAAGCAAGAGCATCCCGAAGCCAGAACGCTATGGATCGTCTCGCTCAAAGAGGACAAAGAGAAGCCGCCCCTTAAACTGGCCGATTTGATCGCCAAGGCACGCGAACTGAAGGCCGAAGGGCTGAATCTTTCGGCCAGTCCACGAATCGATGCCGAATTTGTAAAGCAGGTACGCGACGGGGGACTGAAGCTCTATGTCTGGACGGTCGACGACCCCAAGGTCGCCCGGCCGCTCCAGGCGCTCGGTGTGGATGGCATCACGACCAACCGCCCAAGCTTACTTCGCAAACAACTGCAGGAAGACTCCCCGGCCAAGTGATACGATCGTCGCTAGATCTCCAACTTCCCGCGAAATGCCTTTCTCAACCCGGGCTTGAACTCGTTGCCGACCTGCGATTGCTCCAGGTTCAAATGCATCAGGCTGGCCAGAGCCTCGGATTGCACCAGCGCCTCGGCCCCCTTGTCGGTGAACAACGAACCCGACAGATCGAGCGCTTGCAGCCGATCCAGACCACTGGCTCGGGCCAGCGACAGGGCCGCGGGATCGCGCAGCGAGGTCGAAAAATCGCCGGAGATGCCCAGGTGCGTAAGTTGCCGAAATACATCGGTTCGGGCCAGCCCGGCGATGTCTACGTCGCGGAGTGTGCCGGAAATCTGCAGCCGAGTCAGCTTGGGCGGGAGCACCAGTTTGCCGAACACCCGTCCCATGTTTTCGGGGAGCAGATCGATCCGCAGCATCGTGGCTTCTGCTAGAACCGGCGCCGCGAACAGTCGATTGCAACTGGTAATCACTTCGTCGGCGGTAAAGTTCGGTGTGCTGAGCTGTAATCGCGAGGGCTGCAGTCGCGAGCTGGCAATCTGCTCGAGCGCCTCACCCCAGGAATCGGAGATGAACCCAAAGGTATCGAGATGTTCGATGCCCTCCCATTCCAGAATAGCTTGCAGGTCCTTGGGACGCTCCACCCCGCGAACCTTGAGCCAACGCAATCGGTGCGAATGGGGCCCGTCGAGAAACGTTCGCAGCGCAAGCCCGATCCCGCGTGGATCGCTGACATCCAGCCGCCAAAGCGGTCCCAGTTTGGGCGAAGCAAGAATTGGCTCGACATGTTCCGAGGCGGGCATGATCAAGGCGCCGATTCGACTCAATTGCGGCAGCTTGGCCAGGGCCTGCGCGTCCCGCTTCGATTCGATCGACAGATAAAGCTCGTGAAAGCCAAGTTCGTCAACGAGCAGCTTCGCACGCTTCAGGAAGCCGTTGACGTTCTTGGGCTGCACCGCTTCGGCAAAGCCGCGGCTGAAGTGATGTCGCCTTCCCTTTCCATCGAAGTTCCAGTACGCGCTATCGATTCCCCGGTTTGTGCCGGGGAGTTCGGGATACGGTGCCAGCCACTTGGCCCGCTGTTTTTCAAGGATCGCATCAACCCGCTGCAACATGCCGGAATACTGCGGATCCCGCGCACGCAGGTTCGCCAACTGGCATTGCAGGCGAATGAACTCGGCCCGCGTATCCCCCCGCTCTTCCAGCCAGTCGGCAAACACCAGGCGTGGGTCGTCGTCGAAGGGCAGGGCTCGGATCTCGCGGATAAAGGGCCATTCGTCAGCCGACCAGATACCATGAGGGTCTACAACGGCCGTAGCGAGGGAAGGGGGCGGGACCTTGGTCGCCAACTTTTTCGAGGGCTTTGCAGACTTGGCCATGGCAGCAAGCGGACGCGAGTGGATCTTCGTTTGGAATCGATCGCTAGGATCGATTCTAGTGGAACCACGCCCGATCGTTCCAGGCGATGAATCTGCTGGCAACAGTCTCACATAGATGGGGTTGTATCGGTCGGCCGTGGTTTAGTGAGCGGCAAGTCGCTGCCGCCGGTGATTTTGCATTGTCACAGGGGCTACCGGCGGCTAGCGCCACCGCTCACCCTGCAACGTCGAATCGCAATAGGTCACCACACGTCCCAGAAACTCACGAGTTGCCTAGCGCCTCGGTGACCTGTTCGGCAGTCACATCCCCCACCAGTTCAACGTGCCCCAGGCGCGAAGGGAGGACAAACCGCAGCTTGCCGTCGTGGACTTTCTTGTCGCGCGACATGACGTCGATCACCGACTTAGGATCAAGCGCGGGGACGGCCACCGGCAGGCCGAGCGCCGTGAGCAACGCATGCTGTCGCGCGGTGACCTCGGCCGGGATTCTTCCCAAAGATTCGGCCAGACGCGACGCGCAGAGCATGCCGATCGCGACCGCTTCGCCGTGCAGGTAGGTTCCGTAGCCAGTCAAGTTCTCGAAGGCGTGACAGAACGTGTGCCCGTAGTTCAGCACTGCCCGCAGACCGGTCAGCTCGCGCTCGTCCTGGCGGACGACATCGGCCTTCAGTTCGCAACTGCGATAGATGATATGCCGCAGCGCCTCGGGCGAGCGGGCGTTCAGATCGGCCACGTGCCCTTCGAGCCAGGCAAAGAACTCGGGATCGAGAATGACCCCGTACTTCACCACTTCGGCCAGACCCGAGCGGTACTCGCGCTCGGGCAGTGTTGCCAGGACGGCCGTATCGATGAGCACCCCCAATGGCTGCCAGAAGGCGCCGGCCATGTTCTTGGCGCCGGTCAGGTTCACGCCCACTTTGCCTCCCACCGAACTGTCGACTTGCGCGAGCAGTGTCGTGGGAACCTGCAGAAACGGCACCCCGCGGGCGTAGCTGGCGGCCACAAAGCCAGCCAGGTCGCCAATCACTCCCCCGCCGACGGCCACCACCACCGTCTGACGGTCGGCCTTCAGCTCCAGCATCTTGTCGAGCAGCATGCTCAGGTTGGCCATCGACTTCTGCTCTTCACCCGGCGCGATCACGAGCAGTTCGACCCGAACGTTCGGTTTGGCCAGCGCGTTGGCCACCACAAAGGCATGCGGATCTTCGACGTGCTTGTCGGAGATCAGCACATAATGTCGAGGAGTTTGCAGCCGGGCGGCAAACTCTCCGATGTTCGGCAGGTTGCCCGTGCCAATCTCGATGTCGTAGCTGCGCTCGGCCAAGGAGACGCGAAGTGTTTGCGAGGGAACGGCGGTCAAGCGAGGACCTCGGGGATTTCGAAGGGCGGGAGCGGGCGAGTTCCAGCAGTGCCTTCAAATTGAACACGCCCACGCCGGTTCGTCGAGTCCCCGTGACCCCGCGACGAAAATGCCATTTGCGTCGAAACTTAAATGCGTCGTCAAACCTACGAAGTTGGGTTGGCTCATCACAACCCGAAGCGTAAGCGAGGCAGCCGTTTCTGCGCGTTCGCCTCGCTAACGCTTCGGGTTATGATGGTGCCAGCATTCATGGATCAAGACCTGACAGGGCACTAAATCGAGCCCAGCGAATCGATCGCGCTGCGGATCACCTGCGCGCTGGCCCGCAAGCCGGCCTCTTCGGGCGCCGACAGCGGCAGCGGGAATGTCGCCAGCACGCCGTCTCCGCCCACCAGATGCGGCAGAGCCACGGCCACTTCCTTCACGCCCGAGACCTCAGGCATGACGCTGGTCACGGTCAGGATCGCGCGCTGGTCATTCAGCACCGCACCCACCACGCGGGCCAGGGCGCTGCCAATGCCGTAGTACGTCGCCCCTTTGCCTTCGATGATGGAATAGGCGGCCCGCCGGACCTTACGGTCGATCGTCTGCCGCATCTCGTCGTTGAAGGGGACATTACGCAGCGTCGAGAAATCGGCCAGCGACATCCCGCCGATACGGGCGACCGACCACGAGAGAACCTCGGAGTCGCCATGCTCGCCGACCACATAGGCATGCACATGCCGCGAGTCGACGCCAAAGTGATGTCCCAGCAGAGTGCGGAAGCGGGCGGTATCGAGCGTGGTTCCCGAGCCGAGTACGCGCGAGTTGGGCACGCCGTGCCGCGCGGCAAAGCGCGCCGCCAGTTGCGTCATTACATCGACCGGATTGGTCGCCACCACCAGCACCGCCCCCGGCGCGTGGGTGACCACTTGGCTGATCACTTCCTTAAAGACGACTGCGTTCCGCTCCAGCAATTGCAGGCGGGTCTCGCCAGGCCGTTGGCCGACGCCGGCCGTAATCACCACCACATCGGCGCCCGCCAGATCGGCGTAGCCGCCGGCGCGGATCTCCAGCGGGTGCGCGAACGGCACCGCATGGGCAATATCGTCGGCCTCCGCCTTCGCTCGGGCTTCGTTTTTGTCGACCAGGACGATTTCGCGGCCGATCCCCTGCATGACCAGGGCATAGGCCCCCGTGGATCCAACCAAGCCGCTGCCGACAACCCCTACCTTCATGGAACGCTCCTGTTCGCCAGAGAACCACCCGAGGGGGCATTGTAGCGTGCAAGTCTCCGCTGTCGTACCCATCTCTTGCCCGATCGGACGACGAAAAGCCTTGCAAGCCCGGGGAACGTCTGCCAAAATGGATGGATCACCGTTGATGTGTTCCTGGGTGGAACCTCCCGGCTGGTAGCTGTGCCCGCTGCCAGTCCAAGCACCCCGCCCTTTCCCTTCACAGGGGGAAGGGAGCCCGCCAATCACATTTCTCTAGGTGTGTTCCATGAGGACGAGCCTTTGGGTGCTCGCGAGCGCGCTCGTTTGTTTTTCGGCCACGGCAGTTCAGGCCGCCGATGCCAAGGTGCAGCCGCTTCCGGAAACCGTTAGTTATCACCACGATATCCGCCCCATTTTCCAGGCGCAGTGCCAGGGCTGCCATCAGCCGGCCAAACCGCAGGGAAAGTACGTGATGGTGGAATTTGCCACGCTCTTCGCCAAGGGCGAAAGCGGCGAGGCGGGCATTGTGCCCGGCCAACCCGACAAGAGCGCCTTGCTGGCTCAGATCAAAGGCAAGCCGGGCGAAAAGCCGTTGATGCCCAAGGAGCGCGAACCGCTGACCGAGCGGCAAGTGCAACTGGTCGCCAAGTGGATCGCCCAGGGGGCAAAGGACGATACTCCCCCCTCGAAAGATCCCAAGATCGACCAGGATCACCCGCCGGTTTACAAACTGCCGCCGATTCTGACTTCGCTCGACTGGTCCCCCGACGGCAAGCTGCTGGCTGTGAGCGGCTATCACGAAGTGCTGCTCTACGACGGCGAGAAATTTGCCGATCCGAATGTGCCGGTTGTGCCAGCCGCGCGGCTGGTCGGACTTTCGGAACGGATCGAGTCGGTGCGATTCTCGCCCGACGGCAAGCTGCTGGCCGTCGCTGGCGGTTCGCCGGGCCGCTTCGGCGAGATCCAAGTGTGGGACATGGAGACCAAGAAGCTGGCCCTGAGCGTGACCACCACGTTCGACTCGGTCTACGGGGCCACCTGGTCACACGACAACACCCGCATTGCCTATGGCTGCGGCGACAACACGTTGCGGGCGATCGACGCCAAGGGCGGCAAACAGGTCCTGTTCCAGGGCGCCCACAGCGACTGGGTGTTGGCCACCGTCTGGTCCAAGGACTCGTCGCATTTGGTCTCGGTCAGCCGCGACCGTTCGATGAAGCTCACGGAGTTCGCCACCGCCCGTTTTGTCGACAACATCACCAGCATTACGCCGGGGGCCCTCAAGGGCGGGTTGATCACGGTCGACCGCAACCCGATGAACGACGAACTGCTGATCGGCGGGGCCGACGGCACGCCGAAGATCTATCAGATGCACCGCACCAAGGCCCGCCAGATCGGCGACGACTTCAATTTGATTCGTGCGTTCGAGATGCTGCCCGGGCGGATCTTTGCCGCCCGGTTTAGTCGAGATGGGAAGCTGGCCGCCATCGGAACCAGCAACCAGACCCAGGGCGAGGCCCGCGTCTATCAGACGGCAGACGCCAAGTTGGTGAGCAAGTTGGAAGGCCAGCAAGGCGGAGTCTTCACAGTGGCCTTTGCCGGCGACGGCAAGCTGGTCGCCAGCGGCGGCTTCGACGGCAAGATTCGTATTAATGATTCGGCTACCGGCAAGCTGGTGCGGGAATTCATTCCCGTTCCTCTCTCGCCGGACGTAGCCGCGAAGTAGGTTGAGGAATGCGGCGATCCGACCCCTCCGGGGTCTCACGAATCGAGAGTCAGAATTCAGCGGTGGGCACAGCCCACCCTACAAAAAGAATAACGGCAAGGCCGCCCAAGAGGATGTTCCGCTTGGAGGTCACAAATCGCCTTGCTGCGTGGGGAAGAATGGCTTCCCCAAGTGCGTTTGAGTGAGGAAAGACCCATGTCAGGTCGACATTCCTGGATTCGAAATACGTTGGCCCTGGCCCTGGTGATGCTGGTTGCTCCAGCTTCGTTGCGGGCTGCCGACTTTGCCGCTGTCGAAAAACTCCCTGCGGGGATTCAAGTCCTGAAACTCGAGGTCTTCCCCGCAAAGATCGAGCTGTCCCATCCGTTCGATTACCGCCAGTTGCTGATCACGGGCCGCGGCCCGGCCGGCGAAGGGGTCGATCTGACACGTGCTGCCACGCTGTCGACTTCGGCCGACATCCTGGCTGTCAGCAACATCCGGCTCGTTCGCCCCAAGGCCAACGGCACGGCTGAGCTGACCGTGACCTATGGCAACCTTTCGGCCAAGGTCCCGGTCGTCAGCACCGGCTACGACAAACCTCGCGATGTGAGCTATGTGCAGGACGTGATGCCCATTTTGGCCAAGGGGGGCTGCAACTCCGGCACCTGCCACGGCGCCCAGCAAGGCAAGAACGGCTTCCAGTTGTCGCTGCGCGGCTACGATCCCCTGTTCGATTACCAGGCCCTGACCGACGACCTGCATGGCCGGCGCTTCAATCGCTCGGCGCCTTCGCATAGCTTGATGCTGATGAAGCCCGCCGGCGATGTGCCCCACATGGGCGGCATCGTGTTCCGCGCCGGCGATCCACATTACGAACTGCTCAAGAGCTGGATCGCGGCCGGCGTAAAGCTCGACCTCGACAAGCCCCGCGTGACCAAGATCGAGATCCTGCCCCAGAACCCACAACTGCCGCTCGAAACCAACAAGCAGCAGATGGTGGTGCTGGCCCACTACAGCGACAAAACCATTCGCGATGTCTCGGCCGAGGCCTTCATCGACTCGAGCCTGGCCGAAGTGGTTGAGATGGACAAGACCGGCCTGGCCACGGCCATTCGCCGCGGCGAAGCGGCCGTACTCGCCCGCTACGAGGGAGCCTATGCCGCCACCACGATCACGGTGATGGGGGACCGGACCGGCTTCGCCTGGCAGGAAGTCCCTGAGAACAACTACGTCGACACGCTGGTCTACAACAAGCTGAAGCAGGTGAAGATCCTGCCCAGCGAACTGTGCACCGATGCCGAGTTCATCCGCCGGCTGTACATCGACCTGACCGGCACTGCGCCGGAGCCCGAAGAAGTGCGGGCCTTTTTGGCCGACACGCGCCCCACCAGGGTCAAACGCGACGAACTGGTCGACAAGCTGGTCGGCTCCGGCGAATACGTCGACCACTGGACTCACAAGTGGGCCGATCTGATGCAGGTGAACCGCAAGTTCCTGGGCGAGAAGGGGACCTTCGCGCTGCAGAACTGGATTCGCCAGGCCGTGGCCAGCAACATGCCCTGGGACAAGTTCGCCTACGAGATCCTGACGGCCAGTGGCTCGACGCACGAGAATCCGCAGGCCGGCTACTTCCGCGTGGTTCGCGAGCCGGACGAAACGGCCGAGAACGTGACCCACCTGTTCCTCTCGATTCGCTTCAACTGCAACAAGTGCCACGATCATCCGTTCGAGCGTTGGAACCAGACGCAGTACTATCAGTTCGCCGCCTTCTTCGCGCAGATTGGCCGCAAGAAGGGGCCGCAAACCGAAGAAGAAGTCATCTACGATGTCGGCGGCGGCGACGTGAAGCACGCCCGCACGCAGTTGGTCACTCCGCCCGAGGTCCCCTATCAGCCAGAACTGGCCCCCAAGGCGGCCACACGCCGCGAGCAGTTGGCCAAGTGGATCACCGCCAAGGAGAACCAGTACTTCGCCATGGCATTTGCCAATCGCATGTGGAGCTACATGCTGGGCCTGGGCATCATTGATCCGGTCGACGACATCCGCGCCGGCAATCCGCCCACCAATCCCGAACTGCTGAAGCGGCTGACCGACGAGTTCGTGGCCAGCGGCTTCAACACGCAGGAGCTGGTCCGCACGATTTGCAAGTCGCGCGTCTATCAGCACTCGATCAACTCGAATAAGTGGAACGACGACGACAAGATCAACTTCTCGCACGCCATACCCCGGCGTCTTTCGGCCGAGGTGCTGCTGGACACCATCCACACGGCGACCGGCGCCAAGATCCGCTTCGACGGCATGCCGGTCGGTTTCCGAGCCACGAACCTGCCCGACTCGTCGGTGCAGGTGAAGGGGAACTTCCTCGACCTGTTCGGCCGACCGCCCCGCGAGAGCCCTTGCGAGTGCGAGCGCTCGACCGGCGTGGTGCTGGGCCAGATCCAGTCGCTGATCAACGGACCGATCGTCTCCGACGCAGTCCAGGCCGGAGACAACCGCATCGCCAAGCTGGTGAAGACCGAGATGGACGACGCCAAGTTGGTGGAAGGGCTGTTCCTGGCGATGCTGAATCGCTTCCCCACCGACAAGGAGCTGGCGGCCGGCATCGACGCAGTGAAGGCCGGCGGCAGCGAGCGGCTGGAAATGGAAGCCGCACTGGCCAAGTTCGAGAAAGAAGTCCTGCCCGGCCGTCAGGCCGAGTGGGAAAAGAGTCAGTCGCAAGAGACGACGTGGACCGTGCTGGACCCGACCGACCTGAAGTCGACGGGCGGAGCCACGCTGACCAAGCAGGCCGACGGCTCGATTCTGGCAACGGGGGCCAAACCGGTCACCGAGACCTACACGCTCGTCGTCAACACCGATCTGGCCGGCATTACGGGCGTGAAGCTCGAGGTGCTGCCCGACGCTTCCCTGGGCGCGCAAGGCCCGGGCCGCGCCGACAACGGCAACTTTGTGCTCAACGAGTTCCGCCTGGCGGCCGCTCCCAAGGCCGATCCGGCCAAGGGAACGAACGCCGTGCTGACGAGCCTGGGGGCTGATTTCTCGCAAGAGGGTTGGGCCGTGGCGGGCGCGGTCGATGGCAACCCGGCCACGGGCTGGGCGGTCTCGCCGCAGTTCGGCAAGGAGCACTCGGCGATCTTCGAATCGAAAGATCCGTTGGGGGCTGCCGGCGGCACGACGCTCACCTTCACGCTCGACCAGTCGTACGGAATGGCGCATGTGATCGGTAAGCTGCGGCTCTCGGCCACCACGGCCAAAAAGCCGATCGGCGGCAAGAGCAATCTGCCCGCTCCGCTAGCCGCGGCCCTGGCCGTGCCCGCCGATCAGCGGAACGACGCTCAGAAGGCCGAGATCGCCAAGTACTACCGCACGATCGACGGGGACCTGGTCCGCATGACCGCCGAGCTCGGCGCCCGCGGCCCCGGCGGCGACCCGCGATTGATGGGGGCCCAGGACCTGGTCTGGGCCTTAATCAACAGCCCCGCGTTCCTCTTCAACCGCTAAGGTTGCGAGCGGGAATGCAGTGATTTGAAAGCACGACGCCCTCTTCCGGCCCATGCCGGAAGAGGGCATTTTTTTTTGGTGTGCGGAAACCTCAGTCGCGTCCGAGCGTGTCGCTTCGCGAAGCCTGGGCTCATCGCGGGACCGACAGGCAGGCGGGACGCCTGCACCCCAAGGGGCGCTAGCGCCAGCTCAGTCGCTCACCGCATACTGCAAGCGTTGGGTTCGCTTCAGCATCCCCTGGGCTTCCTCATCGCCGACGAAGGCCTCGCGCGCAGGGTCCCAGTTCAGCGCTCGCCCCAGCCGACACGAGATGTTACCCAGATGGCAGGCGCTGGTGCTGCGATGCTGTCCGGGCAGGCTCGAGACAGGCGGCTCGCGCGTGGCGACGCTTTCTAAAAAGTTTCTGAAATGGCTGCCCGGCTTGCGGCCTCCGTACAGCCGCGCCATCCAAGTCTGCGACTCTTCGGCCAGGCGGGCGTCGTTGGCCTGCCGACGGATGGCTTCCCCTTCCAGCCGTTGCCGCGTGACCTCGATGCGGCCGGCGTCCCCTTCAAAGCGGATGAACTCGTTGCCGGTCGTCAGGTGCAGTTCCACGCCGTCGGCATAGCGATACTCGATGCGAGGCTCGCGCGGCGTGTTGAATCCGCCGGCGAGCTTGGCGAGTCGCGTGCGACTCCCGTCGATGGCGACCGGCCCCGAGTTCTCCACATCGAGGGCCCATTGGGCGATGTCCAGGTGATGCGCGCCCCAGTCGGTCACAATGCCCCCCGAGTACGCATACCACCAGCGAAAGTCGTGATGGCTTCGCTGGGGACAATAGGGGACGGCCGGGGTCTGGCCCTGCCAGAAGTCCCAGTTCAGCCCCTCGGGAACGGGCTGGGGACGAAAGGGACCCCCTTCCATCGTGGTCAGCGGCAGCGAGACGGTCACCCGCCGGAGCTTGCCCAACTGCCCGCTACGGACCGTGGCCGCGGCCTGCAAGAACTTAAGATCGTACTCGCTCCGCTGCTGCGTGCCGATCTGCACCACGCGCCCCGTTGCCTGCGCCATGCGGACCAGCGTCTGTCCCTCGGCAATGGTCAGGGCCACCGGCTTTTCCAAATACACGTCTTTGCCGGCACGCATGGCGTCAATCGCCGTGCGGGCGTGCCAGTGATCGGGCGTTGCGATCACCACGATGTCGATGTCGGTCCGGTCGAGCAGCCGGCGATAGTCTGAGAAGACTGCAATCTTCCCTTCGTCCAACTCGGCAGCCCGGGCCGCGTGCCCCTGATCGACATCGGCCACGGCCACCAGGTCGGCCATCGTGCAGGCGTTCTTTAGAAGGAAGTACCCCTGGCCGCCGACCCCGATGCTGCCCATTCGCCGGCGTTCTTCAGGGGCCCGCGCCCCGTAGCACAGATCGCCGAGTAAGGCCGGCGTCCCCGCAGCGAAGCCCACACAGCCGAGCGAACGGGCGAGAAATCGGCGGCGCGAGCGGAAGCGATTCATATCCGTCCTTATTTCACCGGCGCGAAGCGGGTCACGCGCCAGGCGACCGGCAGGTTGGCTCCCATGACGTGTCGCTCGTAGCGCAGCGGATAGCCCAGTTCGGGGTCGAACATCGCCTGCTGAATCACTTGCGTGCCGGCCGGTACGCCGTATCGGCTTTGTGGGTCGGCGGCGCCTTGCAGCTCGAGTTCCAGCGTTTCGAACTGGCCCGCGACGGTCCAAGTTTCCCAGGTGTGCCGGCGAGGGGCGAGCCCGTTCCGGGTGCAGGCCGTCACTTCGCCCCGGCGAACTTCGACATGGAACAGCCCAGTCTGGCCTCCCGAGATCTCTACGTCCAAGTCATAGCTCGGCGGGCCGAGTTTGCGCCACCGCGCTTCGGCCGCGTGGAAGTTGGCTTCCTTGAGCCGTGGCATGCCGGCCTCCCCTTGGCTGGCCAGATAAAGCCCGCCGACGACCAGCGTTCCGAGCCCGCCCAACAGGACGCCCAGCAGTACGACGCGGACCGACAACCAACGGGGCATGATGGCGCTTCGCAAGGAACAGGAATTTCGACAAGTCCGCAGCACGGCTCGCTCTCACTCTATCATAGCGCGGGGGCGATGGAGTATCCTCTCGGGATGCCTCGATCTGTACTCGTCATCGCCGTAGACAAGCCCGACGTGCCCCCTTGGAGCATGCCGGAGCGATTCCGTCACGAGATCACCTACTTTATGACTCCCGGCGGCGAAACCGGCGTCCCCACGCTGGCCCCCGGCGAGTACTGGATCGGCTTGAGCAACGCCCGCACCTGGTACGACGAGGGAGTCTTCTCGCTGGTGTCCCCCTTGGACAGCGAAAACAAGACCGAAATCGAGCTCTCGGACGAACAAGAGGACTGGCTGGCCTGGATGATCAAGCACGAGGTCGAGCGGGTGCGGGTTACCGACGGCCCCACGACTTACGTCGACGATTGATCCGGCGGGCGGGCCCCCTCGTTCTCAAAAGTAAGCAGCCCGTCTCTTCCGGCTGCCCTGGAGCAGGTTGAGCCTGCACCTACCAATCTTCTGGAGTTTTGCCCATGCAGGACAATGATCTTCCCGATCTTCCGCTCCCTTCGACGGCCAAGATTCTGGAAGTGATGGGTGTCTGGGTGCGGGCGTTGTGTTCGATGGCTGGCCTGCTGGTGCTGGCTGTGGGCCTCTATCTGGCGGTGCGCGTTTTCTACAACGTCTACGACGTGGCGATGCACCCCGAGCGGTCGCAGGAACTGGTCGGTCAATGGGCGCAGGTTCTGGGGGCTGAGAGTCTGAAGATTCAGATTGCACCGGAACAGACCTTGGACTTTGGCCGTCTGGCGGGCATGGGCGTGCTGATCTCATCGGCCTTTCTGATGGGCATACTTTCGTGCACGATGATGATTACCGGCGCCCGCATCGTCTGCTGGACGACGAGCGACCGGCAAGCCGTGAAGGCCATCGTGGAATACGCGATCGAACGGCGCAGCAACGGTGGACCGTGATAGGCCGCTGTCTGCACTACACGCCGTGCTATTTCCCGACGTCGGCGCTCATGCCCTGGGCCATCACGATCTTGCGGTCGTGATTCACCGTGAACGCAATCTTGTGTGTCACGGCGTCGACCAACGCGGCGGCCGACGGCTGCCCGTTGCCGCTCTTCTTCACGCCGCCAAAGGGAAGATGGACCTCGGCGCCGATGCAGGGCAGATTCACATAGCCCATGCCGTAATCGCATTCGTCGCGGAACAGTCGCCAGCGGCGATAGTCCTCGGACACGATGGCCATCGACAACCCGTAGTGAGTATCGTTGTAGATCTCGATCCCCTGCTCGTCTCCCTCGAAAGGAATGATTGCCAGGTGCGGCCCGAAGACTTCCTCGCGAATCGTACGGACGCCCGGTTTGTACTCCTGACGATAGATGAAGGGTGACATGAAGTAGCCGCCGGTCCGTTCGGCATCGGTCAGCCGGCCTCCGTCGAGCAGGATCTGGGCCCCTTCTTTCTTGGCCAGATCGTTGTAGAAAGTGACTTTGTCGACCCCCGCCTGATTCACCAACGGCCCGGCAAAGGACCGCTTGTCGAACGGATCGCCGAAGCGAATGTTCTTGGCCCGGGCGACGACCATCTCGGCGACCTGATCGATGACCTTCTTGTGTACGATGGCCCGGCTCCCCGAAACGCAGCGCTGGCCGGTGGTCTTGAACGCCGACAGCAGAATGGCATTGGCTGCCAGTTCGAGATTGGCGTCGTCGCAGACAATCACGCCCGACTTCGAGCCCATTTCGCAGGCGCAGCTTTTATCGAAGCCTTCTGCCGCGACCTTACGGATGTGCGTGCCCACGTCGTAGCTGCCGGTGAAGCAGATCACGTTCACATCGGGATGCCGTGCGAGCGGATCTCCCACTTCCTCTCCTAGTCCGTGGACCAGGTTCACGGTACCAGCGGGAAAACCTGCTTCAAGAAACAGCTCGAACAACCGCTGCGCGATCTGCGGGGTCTCTTCCGAGGGCTTGAAGATCACCGTGTTCCCCTCGAGCAGACTGGGCCCGAGCATCCACAGCGGCACGGCGAAGGGGAAGTTCCACGGGGTGATGACCGCCACCACACCGCGCGGTTTGCGGCGGATGTACAGATCCTTGGCCTCGATCTCGCTCTCGACCACGTAGCCCGTCGGCTGCCGCGCCGTACCGAAGACATACTGCACCATGTGCAGTCCTTCGATCACCTCGGCTCGGGCTTCGTCGAAGATCTTGCCGCTCTCGGCCGCCACGATGCGGGCGAGCGCGTCGACATCACGCTCGATCAGTTGCCCCAGCTTGTTAAACAAGTCTCCCCGTTTGACACGGCTGGTCCGCCGCCACCCGGGTTGGGCCTTCTTGGCGCAGGCCACCGCCTTGTTGGCGTCGTCGGCCGTGCCGCGGGGAAACTCGCCCAGCACGATTTGAGTGTTGGCCGGATAGCGCTTCTCAAGCCGCTTGTCGCCGGCATGCCAGGCGCCATCGTAGTAGTGCTTGCCAGTCCAGGGGGGGAGCGGGGCAGTCATGATCATCCTCCACACGACAGAGAGAGGCCAAAATGTCGAAAGAGAGTGCGACGAAGGGATACTGAACCATACGCGGGCCGAGCTTCGAGACAAGACCCGCAGCCGGCGTTTGCGATCGATCGCAACCATCCATCTGGCAGCAGGTTACACGCCCTGTGCGACGATTGACAAGGCAATCGGAGGTCACCACGCGGGATTCTTTGGAGCGGGAAGCTCGACGAGCGCGCGACGGGACCTAGAATGGTATGCACTTTGCGATCGCTCCGTCACGATTGCAAAGGCGATTCACCACCACCCGTTTTGGAACCGCATGATTTCGCTGCCGGGCCAAGGACCGATTGGATTGCTGCTGAGCGGCGGGCTCGACAGCGCTATTCTGCTGGTGGAGCTGCTCCGGCGCGGGGAGCGTGTGACGCCTATTTATGTACGCTCGAACCTGAGCTGGGAGCCGGCCGAATCGGCCGCCGTGCGCGACTTTCTGGCCGCCGTGGCCGAACCCAGGCTCGAATCGCTAGTCACATTGGAACTGCCGGTCGACGACCTGTACGGCGAACATTGGAGCGTTACCGGCCGTCGGGTCCCCGATGAATCGACGCCCGACGAAGCGGTCTTTCTGCCGGGCCGCAATCCACTGCTCATCATCAAAGCGGCGATCTGGTGTCAGTTGCACGGCATCGGCCGATTGGCGCTGGCTCCGCTGGGGTCGAATCCTTTCCCCGACGCCACACCCGAGTTCTTCCTGGAGTTTGCCGGGGCCATGAGCCGCGCGCTGGGCACGCCGATCGAGATCCTTCGCCCCTTCGCCGCGATGCACAAGCAGGACGTGATGGCACTGGCAGGCGACGCGCCGCTGGAGCTGACCTTTTCGTGCATCAACCCCGTCGAAGGGCTGCACTGCGGGCATTGCAACAAGTGCGCGGAGCGGAAGTCGGCCTTCAAAACGACTGCGCTGGCCGACCCGACGCGCTATGCCGACCGGGTACCACGCCAGAAGGCGCGGCACTGACGAGTGTTCCTTAGAATCAAATGCGCCGCTACATCTTCTCCTCCGGCGGCACTGCGGTTGCCGCTGCGCGGTTAGCCTTCAGCAGGTCGCGGATCTCCATCAGAAGCTCCTGGTCCTTGGTCGGCGGCGGCGGAGCGGACGCTTTCGTCCGCATCACCCAGCGGAGGAACTTGACGATGAAGATATAGAGCGCGAAGGCGATCAGAACGAAGTTGAGGATGTCCCCCAGAAACAGACCATAGGGGATCTCCTTGGCGCCAATCACCAGCTTCCAGCCTAGATAGCCCTGTTCGCCCGGCAAAATCACACCTACGGTCGGCATGATGATGTTCTTGACCAGCGAGTCGACGATCTTGGCGAACGCGCCGCCAATAATCACGCCGATCGCCAAGTCGATTACGTTCCCTTTGAAGGCGAAGTTTCGAAACTCGTCAAACAACGAAAGAGCTTTGGTGCGGGCGTTGGCCACGGTGGACATGCGGTCGGCTCCTGTCGGCGGGGTGCAATGATTGTGGCAGGCGCGCGGAGGGAGGGCCCCGCGAGGCGGTCCATCATAGCCACGACACGACCCATGGTCAGGGGCATCGCCCCCTACGGCGCCCACGTTCGGTTACTCGGCTACTTTGGGCGCCTGCCTGGTGATCTGCACTTTCTTGTCCCCCTGGATCTTTGCGATCTCGGCGCCGATGTCGCCGACCGCTTTTGCGCCGACGTGCAGGCCGAAGTCCAGGCGGAATTGCCGCGACTGTCCGGCGTCGAGTTTTGAAAGACGCCCGGCCTTGCGCTCCACGCTGCGGTTGTACGGATAGTTGGTTCCGGGCTCCAGACCGGTGACGTAGCCATCGGCTTCCGCGGCGGTGTTCTTCCACTGCGTAAAGCAGGGTAACTCCTTCGTCGACCAGCGAATGGAAGTCCCCAGATCTCCGGCCGAGTTCTTTAGCATCACCACCGTCTGGCCGCTGGAGTCTGCCAACGGCTTCATCAGATAGACTTGCTCGACGAAGCCCTTGGTGGGGGCCTGATACGTCGCGTAGTCGTCGGTCCCCTTGGCGGCGCTGTCGTTCATCGGCATCACTTCGGCCAGCGGTGCGACCAGTTGCGAACCTTTCTCCAAGAGCGGCGTTCCGTAGTTCGTATGATAGATCAGCTCGAACTCCTGCGGCGACGCGCCGTGGTTGGTCACTTTGTCTTCGATCCGCAGCGTGTCGCTCCCCGGATCGGTGGAGATCTCGGTGAGCAGCTCCAGTTTGGGGCCGAAGAAGCTCCGCTCGTTCACGGTGCCGCGCACCCGCAAGCGATAAGGCGGGGTCTTGTCGACCACGATCTCCACCTCCGAGGCCGGTGTGTTGCCGATCTTGCCGTGCAGCGTGAGCATCATCTCGTTCTTGGCGCCGGTGTTGTCAATAAACTCGTCGCGGCCCGGGTGCCCGGCGTACTCCAGCCCACAACGGCACATCCACTCGTTGAAGCCCTCGACCCAGCCGATGCCGCCGCGGCCATCGAGTCGCATCAGGTTCGGGTTCACGTGCTCCTTGACCGGCGAGTTCCAACCGAGTCGCACGTCGCCTGCTTTGACCTGGTAGACGCTCATGCCGCGCGTCGGCAAGACGACGATCGACAGCTTGCCGTTGTGGATGGTGATCTGCTCGACCCCTTCCTGTTTTCCCCCGTGCAGGCGCGTCATCTCGATCCGCCAGGGGACGGGGCAGTTGGGTGTCTGTTCGCTTCCCAGGATCGTTTGCTCTTTGATGTCGCGGTTGATTTTGACGCTGATCACCGACTCGCGGTAAGGCTCGGGGGCCTGTGCTGCCGCAGTCAGCGGATAGGAAGCGAGCCATGCCGTCATGATCCAAGCGAGCCTCGACATCGGTTGTCTCCGTTCATTTCGAATCGCCCTTTGGGCTTTGTGGGCACCTGGGCGGAAGGGTGTGCGTGCTGGGAAATGTTCTAACGCCTGCTCGGGTGCCGTTCGAGAGGGGCGATGGGAAAAACAGGGACGCGACCCAAGGCATGCCGCTACAGCCCAAAGATCCCTTCCACCGTCTTGCGCATCACGGCCGGATCGGCGTCGATGCCAGTCCAGTATTTCACGCTGATCACCCCTTGATTGACCAGCATGCCCAGCCCGTCGATCACGACCGCTCCCCGATCGGTCGCTTCGCGAACCAGTCGTGTGTTCGGATGATTGGCGATCACATCAGCCACGACCATGTGCGACAGGATCGTGCTGGCGTCGATCGGCAGACGGGCGTCGACATCGGGAAAGAGTCCGATCGACGTGGCGTTGACCACAATCTCGGCCCCGTCGGGAATGACATGCTCGCCGGTCCATGGGGTGAACTCGGACTGGGCAGGCGTCTTGGTCGCAAGCAATTCGGCCAGGGCCTTTCCGCGGCTCGGGTCGCGATTCACCACCGTGATCTTGCGCACGCCGGCCAGAGCGGTTTCGACGCCGATCGCTCGGGCCGCGCCGCCGGCCCCAAACAGCACCAGATGCTTGCCTCGCGGATCGACCCGTTCGGCCAGGGACTTCAAGAAGCCCTTTCCGTCAGTGTTCTCGCCGATGAACTTGTTGCCCGCAGTTGACCGCCCCCATGATGCTGGCCGATTCGCCGAGCCCATCCAGATGCGGAATCACGGCGACCTTGTGCGGGATGGAGCAGTTAAAGCCCCGCCAGCCCATGGCGCGGGCTCCGCGGACAGCGTCGCTCAGGGATTCCGGCGGGACCTCGCAGTTGATATAGCGCCAGTCGAGTCCATGATGGCGAAAGGCCGCCTCGATCATGGCCACCGTTGGATTGTCAGCGGCGCCTTGCGAGAAGGAACCGACGAGAGAACTGAGGAAGGTGCAGGTGGTCATGCGAAATCCCCGTGGGGCGTAGGATGCTCGGATTAGGAAGAAGAAGAACGGAGTTGTCCACAGATGTCGCAGATAGACACAGATGAAATACAAGACGAGACAATGGGAGTTATGCCTTGTTCTTCTTCGTTTTTATCTGTGTTGATCTGTGACATCTGTGGACAACCCGGTCTTCTGTCTTTGTGTTTTGTCTTTCGTGAATTCAAACTTGCGAAGAAGGTTCTGCAACGAGTTGCCTAATCTCCTGCGGCAACGTCACCGTGGCCCCCGGTTGCGAAGCGACATACGCCCCCATCCGGTTTGCCAAGTCGACAGTCTGCTCCGGCGACCAGCCCCGAAGCATGCCCATCACCAGCCCGGCACTGCACGCGTCCCCCGCTCCCACGGCGTCGGCCTGTGGATGCGGCGGATACGAGACCGGCGAGGTCTCAATTCTTCGCCCAGGCAAGTACAGAACTGTGCCCGCCGCGCCGCGAGTCAGGACCATGGCCGACAGTGGAAACCGCGCCAACATCTCCCCGGCACGATCATCGGGCGTGGCCGGGTGCGTCCCCAGGCCGGCCAACTCACAAACGATCGGCAGTTCGTCTTCGTTCAGTTTCACAACCGTGGCTAACTCACAGCAGGACTTCACGATCTCTGCATTGAAGAACGGCGATCGGAAGTTCACGTCGAACAACCGAATCGCCTGCGGAGCGGCAACCAGAAAGCGGCGAATCGTTTCGCGCGCGATCGTGGACCGCTGCCCCAGCGTGCCGAAGAAGACGGCATGGCACTCGGCGGCCAAGGCCTGCAGCCCTTCGGTGAACTCCAGGCGGTCCCAGGCGACGTCGGGCACGATCGCAAACTGCGTCTTGCCATCCACGACCTGCACCAACGCCCGGCCGGTTTCGGCCTGAGGATCGACCTGCACCCAATCGGTGGCCAGCCCGCGGACGGCGAGTTCGTCGACGGCTCTTCGCCCCAGCGGATCGTTACCTACGCGCGTGACCACCACACCTCGCCCGCCCGATCTCGCGGCAAGCTGATGCGCCTGAAAGGCTGCATTCAGCGGAGCGCCCCCCAGCATCGCGCGGTCTTCGACCACATCGAATAGACATTCCCCCAGGCCCACCACAATCGGCCGCAGGACCGGGGAAACACGCGGGAGAGGTTCGCGTGCTTCGTTCATAGGGCGGCTCCACACGATTTGCGAACTACCAGCGACGTCTGCAACAGCACCGTGCGCGCCGGCATCTGTGGGCTGGCGATCCGTTCCAGCAAGGTCGTTACGGCCACCTGCCCCAACTCGTCGCACGGTTGGCGCATGGTGGTCAGCGGCACGGCCAGCAGCCGGGCGTACTTCACATCGTCGAAGCCGACCACCGCCACCTCCTTGGGAACGCGAATCCCCAGGTCGAACAGCGTCTGCATCAGGCTGGCCGCAATGATGTCGTTGCCGCACACAAAGGCATCCGGTTGCCGGCGGTCGAAGAACTCGCGCACGAACTTGGGATCGAGCGGATCACCCAGCGCGAGATCGTCGAGCGACACCGGCAAACCCGCGCGGAAGAGGGCGTCGCGATGCCCGGCCACGCGGCGCTCCAGGGTCGGCGCCGAGCCTGGCCGGCCGAAGAAGCAGACCCGCTTGCGGCCCTGCGACAACAGATGCTGGGTGGCCACGAACCCACCGCAAGGATTGTCGACGCCGATCAAGTCGTAGCGACTGCGCTCCGGGAAGGGGACGACATCTCGATCGAGCAGCACCACGGGGATGCCGGCCGTCTCGAGCTCGCGCAGGATCCGCAGATTAATGTCGTGCCCGGCGTACTCGACCGGAGCGTAGAAGACGCCGGCCACATGCTGTTCGATAAAATGCTGGCTGGCGGCTTGGGCCCGCGCCACGCAGGCCTGCGGATTGGGAATGACGGGATCGCCTGGCTCGCCATCGGTGCCGCAGTCGCACCAGACGAGCGCGTGTCCCAGGGCCTGGGCCTGACGGGCGATCTGTCCGCAGATTGGCTCGAAGATCTCGGTCCGCCCCAGTTCGGGAATCAGCAGCCCGAAAAGCTTCCGCCCTTTGTTAGCCGGAGCCGGGCCCGGGGCCTCGCGCACATAGGTGCCGGAGCCGACTCGCCGCTCGATCAGCCCCGCGTGTTGCAACTCGCGCATCGCCCGGGCTACCGTAGGGCGTGACGCGCTGAAGCGTTCGACCAGTTCGTTCTCGCTAGGGAGCCGATCGCCGCCGTGGTACTCGCCTTTGGCGATGGCGTCGGCCAGATGCTCCGCGATTTCGACGTGCTTGGGTCTCTTGGCAAGCTGCATAGCGAAGTGCTTTCCGAGAGGAAGGCTGCATTGACAGGGAAACATTGGTGCCACAAAGATGAGCTTACAAAAGATTATCAACTTGTCAACTTGACATCTCAAGTTCGCCAGATAGATTCAGGTGATCACCCTTTTCAACTACGCCAAAGTGAGTGCCATAGGACGGCACAGCGGAGTGTGCCTGCCCCATTTAACTTGATTTTACAACTTCCTGAACTATCCGGGCTCCCCTTTCCACCTGGAGAATGAAATGCGACGCTTCTCACGCACTTTGCTGCTTCTAACAGTCGTTTCCCTGGCCGGTTGCGGTGGAGAACCCGCCCCCTCCACGGTCGCCAACGGGGACGGCAAGACGCCCGCCAAGGCCGGGGCGACCAAGGAAACCATCGCCGTCAGTGTGCTGACCCTGACCAATCCGCACTTCAAAGTCATCGCCGACACGATCACGGCTGAGGCCGCCAAGCACGGCTACGACACGATCATCACCTCGGGCGAGAACGACGTCGCCAAGCAGCAGAGCCAGGTGAAGGACTTCATCGTCAAGCGCGTGGCGGCCATCGTTCTCTGCCCCTGCGACGCCCGGGCGATCGGTCCCGTCATACGCGAGGCCAACGGCGCTTCGATTCCGGTCTTCACCACCGACCTGGGCTGCCTCGATCCCTCGGCTAAGGTCATCTCGCACATCGCCACCGACAACCTGGCCGGCGGCCGACAAGCAGGCGAGGCCATGATCGAAGCTCTGGGGGAGGCAGGCGGCAAGATCGTGGTCCTTGATTTCAAAGCGGCCGAATCGTGCATCCTGCGGGTAAAGGGTTTTAAGGAGGTCATTGAAGCTCACAACGCCAAGACCCCCGCCGGCAAGATCGAGATCGTCAGCGAACTGCCCGGCGACGGCGCGAAAGAGAAAGGCTTCAAAGCCACTGAAGACGCGCTGCAGGCCCACGGCGACCTGGTGGGCGTGTTCGCCATCAACGATCCCTCGGCTCTCGGGGCGCGAGCGGCCCTGGAGAAAGCGGGCAAGGCTGATCGGGTGAAGATCATCGGGTTCGACGGCGCCCCCGAAGGCAAGCAGGCCATCCGTGACGGCAAGATCTACGCCGACCCCATCCAGTTCCCCGACCAGATGGGCTCGATGACTGTCGATTCGATCCTCAAGTATTTTGAAGGGGCCGAAGTGCCCAAAGAGCAGTTGATTCCGACGGCCCTGTATCGCCAGGCGGATGCACTGAAGGATCCGACGGTACCGAAGTAGTCACGATGTAGGGTGGGCTGTGCCCACCGAGGCGATGCGGGACCGATGGCGAAGTTCAATAGGTGTGTGATTCTTTGGGAGAATTGTAGACGATCCCTTGAAGCGGAATCGTCAAAGTGGCGATGGTGGGCACAGCCCACCCTACGAATGTTCGCGGAGGAAGAGCAACCCATGACCCATCTGCTCGAAATGCGAGGCATTCAAAAATCCTTCCCGGGCGTGCATGCCTTGCGGGGGATTGATCTCGATCTGCACGCCGGCGAAGTGCTGGCCCTGTTGGGCGAGAACGGCGCGGGGAAGAGCACGCTGCTCAAGTCGCTCGGTGGGGCTCACATCCCCGATGCCGGCACGATCCGCATTGATGGTCGCAACGTGCGGCTCAGCAGCCCGCTCGAGGCCCAACGGGCCGGCATCGCCGTGATCTATCAGGAGTACAACCTGATTCCGGCCCTCTCGTCCTGCGAGAACATCTTCCTGGGTCGCGAGCGGACCCGCTTCGGTTTCCTGCGGCGCGGCGAACGACAACTGGCCCTGGAACTCTTCCGCCGACTGGGGGCCGACATCAATCCCGACACTCCGTGCGGGCGGCTCTCGGTCGCCGAACAGCAACTAGTCGAGATTGCCAAAGCCATGTCACTCGATGCGCGGGTACTGGTGATGGACGAGCCAACGGCAGCACTCTCTCCGCCCGAGGTCGACAAGCTGTTGGCCATCGTGCGTGACCTGAAGTCTCAGGGGATCGGCGTGATTTATGTGAGCCATCGCCTGGAAGAGATTCAGCGGATCGCCGACCGGGTGATGGTGATGCGCGACGGCCAGTCGGTGGCCAGCAGCCACATTGCGGCCGCCGGACGGCAGCAGATCATTGAGTGGATGGTCGGCCGCAAGCTCGAGAACGAGTTTCCCTCACGCAAGCCCAGCTTCGGAGAACCGCGGCTCGCCGTGCGGCATCTGTGCCGTGCCGACAAAGTTCGCGATGTCTCGTTCGAGATCCGCCGGGGCGAGATCCTGGGCATGACCGGTCTCGTGGGCGCGGGGCGGACCGAGGTCGCCCGGCTGATCTTCGGAGCCGATCGTCGCGACTCGGGCGAGATCGCCGTCGATGGAAGGCCGCGCGACATCCGCGAACCGCGCGACGCCATCCGCGCGGGCATCTGCCTGCTGACTGAGGACCGCAAGCACCAGGGACTCATCCTGGGCCAATCGATCCTGCACAACTACGGGCTGCCGAACCTGAAGCGGTTCTCGACCTGCGGCTTTGTGGGACATCGCGAAGAACGCCGCACCTTCGGCGATTACATGACCAAGCTGGGCATCAAGGCCCCCAGTGCCAGCCAACTGGCCAAGAACCTTTCCGGCGGCAACCAGCAGAAAGTCGTGCTGGCCAAGTGGCTGGAAGCCAACTGCGATGTCATTTTGTTCGACGAACCGACGCGCGGCATCGACGTGGGGGCTAAGTTCGAGATCTACCAGTTGATGCACGCCCTGGCCGCGCAGGGCAAAGCGATTCTGATGATCTCCAGCGAACTGCCTGAAGTGCTGGGCATGGCAGACCGGATTCTGGTAATGCGTCAAGGACATGTCTCTGGCGAGATCCTTGACGTGAAGTCGACCAGCCAGGAAGCGATCATGGAAATGGCCGTACACTAGCGTTCACCACAGGACCTCTCTCATGGCCCATTCCGACTCTCTCCGTCGGTCGCTTCGTATTGTTGTCAGTGACTACGGCATGCTGCTGGTGCTGCTGGCGATCGGCGCTTACTTGAGCGTGGTCACCTATGCCGAGCAGCATCCGACCGGCCTGGCTGCCGCGCGGCAACTGGCCGCTAGTGTGCGACAGAAGTGCAGCGACAACGCCCGCGTGCTGGTCGTGGCCCGCAATGGCGCCGAAGACGAAGCCTTCGCCAAAGAGTTGAAATCGCAGCTTGAATCGAGCGGTCTTCGCGTCGCTGGCGTGGTCAACGGTGAACCGGCCGACGCTCGCAAGGCTCTCACGGCCGCTGCCACCGAGAAGCTCGATGCGGTCGCCTGTCACCCGGCCGCGGCCAGTTGGACACTGTTCGAGAACATGGCCCGTATCTCGCCCGCGCTTGCGACGACGCAGATTCTCAAGCCCGAGAGCTACTACTGGCCAAACTTTCTGAAAGCCGAGAATCTGTTGAATATTGCCAATCAGATCGCGGTGATCGCCATCGTGGCGATTGGCATGACGATGGTCGTCATTTCAGGCGGTATCGATCTTTCGGTTGGCAGCTTGATCGCATTGAGCGCGGTCGTCGTGGCGCGATTGATCCGCGATTATGGCGGGGGGACCTCGGCCGGCACACCGGCTTTGCTAGTGGCCAGCGCCGCGGCGATCGCACTGTGCGCGCTGTGCGGTGTCTTCTCGGCCACCATGATTACTCGTTTCCGGGTCCCGCCGTTCATCGTCACGCTCGGCGTAATGCTGATGGCCGGCGGCGAGGCCCGGGCGATCTCGGAAGGAGAGACCATCAACCAGGTGCCACAGAGCTTCATGTGGCTCGGTCGCGGCGCCGATCTGTTCGGCATTCCCAACGCCGTGGTTCTGATGTTGGTGCTCTACGGAGCGGCCCATGTAGTGATGACGCGAACATCGCTGGGGCGGTACATCTACGCGGTGGGCGGCAATGCCGAAGCGGCCCGACTCTCCGGCGTGCCGGTCCGCCGAGTACTGCTGGTGGTTTACGCCGTCTGTGGAGCGCTGGCCGGCTTGGGCGGCGTGATCCTGGCGTCGCTCTTCCAGGGCGGCTCGCCCGTCTACGGCAAGATGTACGAACTTTATGTCATCGCGGCCGTAGTCGTCGGCGGCGCCAGTCTGTCGGGCGGAGAAGGGCGGATCTTCAGCACCCTGATCGGCGCCTTCATCATCGCGGTGATTCAGAACGGCATGAACCTGACCGGCATCCGCAGCGAGTCGCAGGAGGTCGTGCTGGGAGCGGTCATCCTGGGTGCGGTCATTCTCGATAAGCTGAAGAACCGCGGCGTGGGGTAGACGCAAATCTCACATTTGAAATGGCATAGTCAACTCGAGCTGCACCATCTCGCCGCGCACTACTGAAAACGACTCTTCGCGGGGCGGACTTCCACATCCTCCACCGAGACGATCACCTGTCGGCCATCCTCCAGCGTCAACGGAACGAAGCGTCGCTCGACTTCGACATGATGTCCCGACGCTTCCATCGCCCGGCGGACATCCTCGGGAATTGCCGACGGCTGATCGCGGACCCACTGCTCGTACTCCGGCCCGCGGAAGACCGGCACTTCGACCGATTCTTGCGGCGTGCGACCCAGCGTGAGCGCGCCGACAAGCTCGTTCTGGCTAACCAACGTCGCCTGATTGTCGGCGGTCGATGGGGCCTTGTCGGGAACGCGAGGCACGTCGGGGACGACGGCGATCGTCTTGGGCGCATCGGCGGCCGGCCAAATTCGGCGCGCTTCCAAGCCCAGAAAGAAGGCACACAACAGGCTGGCCGCCAAGGTCATCGCGGCCTGCGACCAACGTGGCAGCCGGAATCCACGCGCAGGGCGAACGGGAGTTGGGGGAACTTCATCTGGCTTCGGCTTCGTCATCGCCGGCGGTTCGACGGGCGAGGGGGCCGAAGAAGGGGGCGAGGTTTCGGCACGCACGGCCGTCATCGTACGCAAGTCGCTACGCCAAGCTTGCGACTCAACAAACGCCAGCGCGCAGCGCCGCCAGCCCTCAGGTCGGGCGTCCAGTCGGGCGAACAGCTCGCGCTGCTCCTCGGTGCTCAACTCGCCATCGACCAGCAGATCGAAGAGCCGTTCGTCGGGCGATTCACCCAGCGCGCGGTTCGTCGTTCCTTCGGCATGGTTCCAGTCAGATTCGATGAAGTCTTTCATGCTTTTACCTCCGCCCCTTCCAGGGCGGCCAGTTCCTCGCGCAGTCGCGCGCGTGCCCGATGGAGTCGAGCCTCGACCGCGCTGGTCGACACGCCCAATCGGGCGGCCAGATCGCGGTAGCTCCAATCTTGAGTGTACTTCAGTAGCAGGATTTCGGCGTCACGGCCCGCCATCCGCGCCAGCGCCACGCGGACCAGCTTGCGACGTTCATCAGCCAGCAGCCAGCCCAGCGGATCGCCGGCCCCCGCGTCGCCATCGCGCGGCGGCACGCGCTCGGTGTAGCGGTCGAGCAATTTCCGTTGCCGGCCCATCTTGCGGCGATAGAGCAGGCTTTGCGTGACCGCCAGCCGATACAACCAAGGGGCCACCTTGCCCGAGTCCCGCAGCGGGGCCCGCTCGGCCACCGCGGCCAGCGAAACCTCTTGCAGCACTTCCTCAACGGCCTGGGGCTCGCCGACGCGGGCCAGAATGACCGTGCGCAACCACCGGCCGTGCTCTGCGAGGGCAGCGGTCCAGTCGATACGGGCACTTTCGGAGCCCGCGGCCTCAGGAGGTGGGGACGTCTCCGTCATGACTGGAACTATAGTTTCCGCAGCGGGAAAGATCTTGCGGAATTTTATTCCCGCTCGGCGTGGGCCCAGCCGGCCTCGTCCCCCACCCGTTCGCGCACCACTTCGCAATCGGGGAGCGACTCCAGAAACGTCTTGCCATAGGGCTTGGTCAGGATGCGGGGATCCAGGATTACCACCTGGCCCGTGTCATCTTTGGTGCGGATCAATCGCCCAAAGCCCTGCTTGAGCTTGATGATCGCTTCGGGGAGCTGATAGTCGCGGAAGGGGTTGCCCCCCGACTCGCGGATCTGGTCGAGCTTGGCCTCAAGCAGCGGCCGGTCTGGAACGCTGAACGGGAGCTTGGTGATGATCACGTTGGTGAGCGCGTTGCCGGGCACGTCGACCCCCTGCCAGAAACTGTCGGTCCCAAACAGGACCGAGCGCGGGTTGGCTTTGAACTTGTCCAGCATCTGCGTGCGGGGCAGTCCGTCGGCCTGGCTATAGAGGGCCAGGTTCCGCTCGGCCAGCCAGGGGGCCAGCGCCGCCGCGGCCGCCCGCAGCATCGTGTAACTGGTGAAGAGCACAAACGCCCGACCGTCGGTCTGGGCCACATATTTGCGAATCATCTGGAACGCTTGCCGATCGTACGCCCGGCCCTCGGAGGGATCGGGCATCCCCAGCGGCAAAACGATGCGGGCCTGCTTCTTGTAGTCGAAGGGGCTCCCCAGCATCAGCGTGTCGGCCTGCGTCAGCCCGATGCGGGCCTTGAAGAAATCGAACGAGTTCTTCTTGCCAACCGCCAGCGTGGCGCTGGTCATGATCACGGTCGGTACGGTCTCGAACAGCATCTCGCGCAGTGCGGGCCCCACATCGATCGGGGCAGCGGCCAGCGAGATCTTCCGCCGGCGACCTTCCTGCGTATCGACCCAAAAGACGCTCCCCTCGGACTTTTGATCGAGCCACATGCGGAGCGAGCTGGCCAGGCCCGCCAGCTTCTCGCTGGCCGAGCTGCAGTCGGCCTTGCCTTCCGGCGGCAGCTTGTCGCTCTTCTGGCGGATCAGGTTGGCCAGCTTCTCCAGCGATTCGCTCAGCGTGTTGGCGATCTCGGGCGGGGATTCGATCCGGCCATTCGAGCGGCCGTGCTGGTCCAGGTACTGTTGCACGTCGAAGAAGAACTCGTCCGCCCGGATGCGGCATTCGTCGACCAGCTGCTGGCAGTCGGTCCAGCGATGATGCACCAGCAAGCCGCGCTGGGTCCGGTCGTTGTAGAGCTTGTTGAAGAGGTAATCGAACTGCCCCGAAGAAACGGCCAGCCCCAGATGGTCGCCGGCCACTCCTTCCACGGTATGGGCTTCGTCGAAGATTACCACGTCGTAGTCGGGCAGAATGCTGGCCCCGGACTGCCGCAGTTGCAGGTCGCTGAAGAACAGGGCGTGATTGACCACCATCAACTGCGCGTTGTGGACCCGCCGGCGAGCCGCGTAGTAGAAGCACTCCTTGTAAGTCGGGCAGTGCTTGCCCAGACAGTTGCCCGACTCGCTCTGAATCTCGTCCCAGACTTGCGGCAGCGGTCGGAATGAGAGATCGCTGCGCGAGCCTTCGCTGGTTTCGTCGGCCCACTTCTTCAGATCGCGAAGCTGGGCGTGCTCTTCGTCGTCGTTGAACAGCGACACAGCCCGGGCTTGCGCGGCCCCCATGCGGCGGAGGCTTATGTAGTTACTGCGGCCTTTGACCAGCACGGCCGAGAACTCGACCGGGGTCACGCTTCGCAGGAACGGGATGTCTTTGTGGATGAGCTGCTCTTGCAGCGCGATGGTATGCGTGGCAATGACCACCCGCAGTCCGCGGGGCTCTCGCGCCGCCGACGGATTGGGCGGAGCCGTGGCGGTGGAACTGGTCCCCGTGGCCAGAATGGCCGGCACGAGGTAGGCGAAGCTCTTGCCGACGCCGGTGCCGGCTTCGACGATCAGATGCTTCTTCTGGCGGATCGCTTTGGCCACCGCGTCAGCCATTTCGAGCTGCTCGCTGCGGTGCTCGTAGCCTGGCAATCGCGCGGCGATCCGGCCGCCCGGTCCCAGAATATCGGCAGGTGACAGCGAGTTACTCATACGCATGCAATCCGTGAGGCCAAGCGAGGCAATCCATTGCCTGTAGCCTAGCGGGGAGAGGGGACCGCCGGGAAGGGGTCCGCTATCACCACGCAAAGATTGCCTAGCTTGCCAAACTGCCGACGCCAGCATGGGCGAAGGGCAATCCACATTGACTCATTCTTGCTGGCTCGGCTAGGTTCCCCCACTTCTCAGGAGTTTCAGTTGGAAGGGCAGGATGCCGCTTTCGCCGGAGCCCTGGTCGATTTTCGAGAGGTCACGGATGACGCATCGCCCCGACTGGCAGCCGCTTGCCGCACTCCTGGTGCTGGCATGGTGCGCGCAGTACTGGACGATGGCTCGCTCCACCGTGCCCGCGCAAGACTCTGTGCGATTCATGGCGTTCGCCCGGGCGGCCTCGGCATATGGCTGGCCGGCCACAATGACGGACCGCAATGACTCGCCGGTCTTTCCGGCCATCGTGTCGTTGGTGCATGGTGCGATTCAAGTTTTCTCCTCGCCCGCCGATGGATGGGCGTTGAGTGTCACCTGGGCCGCGGCTTTGCCGGCGGTTTTGGCGGTGTTTCCGTTGTACGGCATTCTGCGGCGAGCCTTCGACCGGCGCGTGGCACTGGTCTCCACGGCGCTGTTCTGTGTCGTGCCGACGGTGGCGCGACTGGGGGCCGACGGCCTTTCCGACAGCACACAATTGCTGTTGGTGCTGCTGGCCGTCTGGGCGTGGATGGCCGCGGAAGAAACAGACAACCAGGCCGTTCGTTGGGCGCGTTGGCTCTCGGCCGGCGCGTGCCTGGGACTGGCCTGCCTGACTCGCATCGAGGCCGCGGCGATGGCGCCGGCCATGTTGATTTCCGCCAGTTGGACGAGCGCCGGCAAGCCGCGCAGCCAGGCTGGGGTCGCCTTGGCGATCGGGCTGATGCTGTGGTTCTTCCCTTATGTGGCGACGACCGGCAAGGTCACCCCCAAGCATTCGCTGCGATTTCTGGCGGATCTGACTTCCGTTGCGACCAGCACACAAGCCGCCGGCGGCCAGACGAAGCCCCCGGTCGAGTCAGCAACTGCAGCCACGGACGGCATCCCCCGCTCTTTCGATCCGAAGGATCTGTCCATCACCTCGCGGCGCTACGGCTATGCCGCCGCGCTGGCCGAGTTCTTTCGCGAATTGCCCCACGGCTGGGGCTATTTTTCAGGTCTCTTGTCGATCGCCGGGGTGGTGTTGATGCGCCAGTCGGCGCGCGTCGATTTCGATCTGCTGGTCGGCGTTTTCCTGGTCACGTACCTGGCAGCGCTGCTGCACTACGCTGCCGGCGCGGGCTATTTGGCATCTCGCCACTTTCTGCTCCCGTCGGTTCTGACGCTCGGCTGGGCAGGCGTGGCGATCGTGCGACTGATGGACAAGCTGGGCGTAGTCGTGGTCACGCGCTGGCCGCAGATCTCGCCGCGCGTGGTCCCCGTCGTGCTGATGTTGTCGGCCGCGCTGGTCTGCCTGGCGCCCCACTTCAAACCGCTGCGGACGAATCGCCTGGCGTATCGCCGCGCGGGAGAGTGGCTGGCGGAGACCGCCGGCGTGGGGGCCACGATTCTGGACACTCGCCAGTGGACCGCTTTGTACTCGGGCCGAACGACGTACGGCGCGGATGCTTCCGTCGTCGCCCTGGCCGACCCGCTTTTGAACTATGTCGTTGTGGAACGACTCGAAATCGAGCGTAGCAGCTCGCGGGCTCAGACCCTGCGGGCGCTGATCGCCCGGCATGCCGTGTCGCTCGTCGGGTTCACCGACTCAGGCCAGATCTCGCCCGATCCCGAGGAATCGTCGGTGCTTGTCTATCAATGGAACCCCGCTGGGGACGACCGAATTCGCGAGACGATCGCCAGGCGAACATTCCGCACCCGAGCACGCACCGCTTCTCAACACCGAATACTGTCGAATCAAGACACCCCGCCTCGACTTCCCGCCACCGCTCACCCTGACCGGGTAGATCCTGCCTTGGAGCTTTGACCATGCGTGACAATGTTCGAGCCTTTGTCGAAGTTGCCTCCCAGACGCTTCCCTTGGGTGGTCCGATCTTTGAGTTCGGGTCGTACCTGGTTGAGGATCAGCGAGGCCGGGGCGACCTGCGCCAGTTCTTCAAGGGCGAGTCCTTCACAGGCTGCGACCTGCGGCGTGGCCCTGGCGTGGACCGCGTCGAAGACATGTCGTGTCTGAGCTTCCACGACGGGGCGGCCCAATCGATTCTGTGCCTGGATACTTTGGAGCACGTGTTCGACGTTCGCAAAAGCGTCGACGAGATGATTCGCGTCCTGGCGCCGGGCGGGGCGATGCTGGTCGCCGTGCCGATGGACTTTCGCATTCACGAGTACCCCGACGACTACTGGCGGTTGACTCCCAGTTGCCTGATGCGGCTGCTGGAGCCGTTGGCCGGCCGGGTGATCGGCTACCAGGGACTCGAGAGCTACCCGCACACGGTCTTCGCCATCGGCATGAAGGCCCCCATCCATCCCGAGATGATTCGCGGCATCGGCCGCTTCATTCCGGCCTATCAGGCCTGGCTCGATAGTCAGCTTGAAGAGATGAGCCTGGCGCGGCGCTGGAAGCGATTGGTAAATCTGACGCTGCGCGGCAAAGGGATTCGCCAGCGCGAGCAGGAGATGTTCCGCTCGCATTTTGTTCTCGATGTGCCCGCCGAACTGGCGATGTCGCCGGCGCTGTCGCTGGCCGGTAAGCAGATCCCGGCTACGGCAGGTCGCCGTGTCGGGCATACCCCTTCGGACCGAGGTTGAACGATGGCGGATCGGGTGATGGTGCTGGGGCTGGATGGCGGAACGTTTGACGTTTTTCGTCCGCTGATCGAAGCGGGCAAGATGCCGAACCTGGCGGCGCTTGCGCGACGCGCGGCCGCGGGCCCGCTGGAATCGACCGAGCCCTACATCACGCCCACCGCCTGGAGCACCTTCCTCACCGGCTGCGATCCCTGGCGGCACGGCGTCTTCGATTACCGCTACTTCGACAACGAGCAAAAGCAGATTCGGCTGCACCACGCCGGCCGTCTGCAACAGCCAACGCTTTACGATGCCGTGTCGCAGTCTGGCGGAGATGTCGTCTCGCTGAATCTGCCCATGACCTATCCGCCCCGCGCAGTGGACCACGGCCCAGCCGGCGATCCAGAGCGCTACGCCAAGCGGCTGATTATCGGCGGGCTCGACAGTCCCTCGGCCGAGGCCACGCTGGCCCCTTATCCCGAGTTCCATCGTCGACTCAAGTCCGCGGGCATTGGCCTCGATCTGGATCCGGTCTGGCGACGTCGCCCCAGAAGCCTGGCCGAGTTGAGCACCGGCGTGACGCGTTCGGCCGGCAGCTTTGCCGCCCGAGCGGATGCGGCAATCCTGGCCGACGAGATGACTGACTGGCGGCTGATGGTCGTGCAGTTTCAGGTTCTCGATTCGTTCCAGCACTTCTGTTGGTCGTTCTTGGGGCTGGACTCGCAAGCCGACGTGCCGGACGAATGGGTCGCCGTCGCTCGCAAGGCGTTGACGGCGCTCGATCGCTCGCTGGGGCGGCTGCTGGAACTGGCCGATCGCCGTGGCGCGGCGGTGGTAGGGGTCTCGGATCATGGCTTTGGCCCGTTTCGCCAGCAGGTGTCGCTGCCGGAGGTGTTCCGTCGGCGCGGACTGTTGGAGCCGGCTCCCCTCGTCGAGCATCTGCGTTTCAGCGCGGCGTGCCTGGGGCGCAACTTCCGCAAGTGGCTCCATCGCCGGGCCGGAAAGGGAAGCACGGCCGGCGTGGCCTGGTCGCTACATAGTGTCCTGCCTTGCGATTGGAAACGAAGCCGCGTGGTGGCCCTGCATGGCAATCTGGCGGGACTGATCTATCTGAACACGCCTGAGCGATTTGGCGCGGGACCTGTGCGTGGCGCGGCCGCCCGACAACAGACATTGGCCGAAACGACGGCCGCACTGATGGAAACGCGGCATCCCGAGACCCAGGAGCCGCTGTTTGAGAAAGTGCTGCTCACGGAAGAGTACTGCCCCGGCGAAGCGGTCGGGCGGATGCTGCCTGATCTGGTGGCGATACCTGCGCCTGGCTTTCACACGCGCACGCGATTGGACGGGCCCGGCAAACTGCTCCGCCGCGAGCCCGAACTTAGCGGTACGCATCGCCGCGAAGGGGTGCTGCTGGTCGATGCGCCGGGCGTCATCCCGGGCGACTGCTCCGCCAAGCTGCGCGACGTAGCCCCCACGATTCTTTCGATGCTCGGGCTCGCTCCTACTGCGGAATGTGACGGGCGCGTGCTGAGCGAGTTGTTCCATACGCCGGCGCACGCGGTCCGTTCACCCGATCAAGGGCACGGGCGACCCGCGGCGGGCTCGACCTATCACGACGAAGAGACGGCTCAGATCGAATCGCGCCTGCGGGCGTTGGGATATATGGACTAAGGGCTCGCACAATGTGGAATCGCTTTCGATTGTCGCGCGGACCGCTCCGCTGGTGGCTGCTGGCCTGCGGGCTGGTGCTGGCCACCTTCGATCCCGTGCGCATGGCCATTGGCTTGGCCCTGGTGCTGAGCGGGGCCATACTGCATCTGATCGCGAAAGCTTGCCTGTGGCAGAACCGCATTCTCTCGACGGCCGGTCCGTATCGATTCACACGCAATCCCTTCTACCTGGCGAACCTGGCAATTGATGCAGGCCTGATGGTGGTCATCGGTAGCTTGTGGATGGCGGCCGTCTTCTTGACGCTTTGGGTGGTCGTTTACCGACAGACCATTGCCGACGAAGAACGGACCCTGCGACAACTGTTCGGCGAGGCCTTTGATGCCTATTGTGCGCGGGTGCCGCGCCTGGTTCCGCGGCCCTGGCGGTACCTGAAGCTGGACGAATCGACGGGGCCGAGCCTGACGTGGCGCAATCCGAATCTGGTGACCGGCACGGAGTGGCCGCGCGTTCTGCGGATTCTTTCCTCCCCGTGGATCATGGCCTGCGCCGGTGCAATGCGGGCCTCGTGGCTCGAGCAGGAAGGCCCATGGCTGGCGATGGCGACCGGTGGATGCGCGCTGACCCTTTGGTGCCTGGGTGAACTGGCCGCATTGTGGATCGCCCGCCGTAAGGCACGCTGGGCGAGGGTATAAGAGGGAAACCTCGAGAGGGAAACCTCGAGGAACGCCAGCCCCTCACCCTGGCCCCGGTTAGCGAGCAACTATGCGGGTTGAGCGCGTCCATCGCACCGGCCCATGTAACTTTGCGGGTTGAAACTTCGCCTGGGCGCTGCATCGAGCCCCGAAGGGGCGCTCTATGACAGCCTGGGACGCAGCCCCAGGTAAACGTAAGCCCATATCGCTTCCATCCCCCTTGGCACCTGCTGCGGCTTCGCCGCAGCAGGTGCCAAGGGGTGAACAAGGATAGGGATCGCGGACCTGGGGCTGCGCCCCAGGCTATCTTTGTGCGCGCCTTCGGGACTTCGGACAAAACGCGGTCCTCAGCGAGCACATAGAGAACGGTAGGGTTTGTAACTTTGCTGACTCTACCGGATTCTATGTCTACGAAAAAACCGAGCTAGCTTTGCAACGCCTTCATCTGGCATCCTATCTCTGCTCAAGGAGGAGGATGCCAGCATGGACGCTGCTCTGCGAACTCGGCGGTGTTGTCGTACCCGAATCATTCAGAAGTCGCAACGCATTCAGGGCGCAAAGCAGATTTGCGTGGCGATGACTCGTCAGGTCTATGATCAGATTTGTTGGCCGCCGGTGAATTTGCGCTGTCGCAGATGCTACCGGCGGCTAGTGCTGAAAACGCTAATTCCGTTCCCTCATCCAGTGCTAGCATCTGTTGGCGATCATTCCAGGGGCGGCCAGTTTATGCTCCATGCGGCGAACCATGAGCGTTTTTGGCACTAGCAGGGTGCTGAAAAACTCCGAATCGCTGGCGTTTTCTCGACTTCTCGCATGGATTGGCCGCCGGAGGCTCGATCCGCCGCACGGCGTGCCTCAATTCGCCGCCCGTGATACCCCTCGGAGTCC
>Ga0335394_10000017_pt1 | contig 187503 bp, 183 predicted proteins | sample MAT03_FD_205741 | JGI IMG/M metagenome (GOLD analysis project Ga0335394, IMG submission 205741) | Freshwater microbial communities from Lake Fryxell liftoff mats and glacier meltwater in Antarctica - MAT-03 (spades assembly) (version 2) ... | reverse complement strand
TCCGTTTTGAATCGTACCCATGACAAGGGTGGAGTTATCAAGGAGCCGGATGAGGTGAAAGTCTCACGTCCGGTTCTGAAGGAGAGGTAGAGGTAGCAATGCCTCTATCGACTCTAACTAGCAGCCCGCCCTTTTAAGGCGAAAGGATTGCGCCCGGAAACCCTATTAATAGGGATATTAAGACCGAAATGTCTTAAGAATCCCATCCCCTTCAGGGGTGGGAGTGTCAAGCTTTTGTGTTTGTACGTAGCACTCACCATACCCTTACCTTTTTTGGCGAAGGTGACGGCGGCACCTGTATCGCCGATGTTATTGTGGGTGGGGATTGGTCTGGGTGCGATCGCACTTTATGGCGCATTAAGCGAACGAGTAATTTTAGATGAGGAAGCAATACAAGTAACGTATCCCCGCTGGGTTCCCCATTTGTTTCGTAAAGGTTGGTCGTTACCTTGGACAGAAGTGCAAGAATTAAAATGTCGTACCACAGGTCAAGGGGGACTGGTTTACTATTTTGTGAGTAAATCCGGGAAAGGTTACTTGCTACCTATGCGTGTAGTTGGTTTTGCTCAAATGGTTAAGCAGGTAGAAGCTAAAACGGGTATTGATACAACAGATATTCGTCCTTTGGCTCAGCCTTGGATGTATTTAATATTATTGGGTGTGAGTCTGATATTGCTATTGATTGATGGTTGGACAATTTGGACTGCACTCCATCTATGACTACACTTCTTGGTTAAATGGTATCAGCACAAATTCCCATATTACGGCTAGCGCAGGTGAGCTTAAGGGCACCTGTGAGTTTACAGTATTTGCTCAAAAATATTTCTTTTGAAGTATTTCCTGGCGATCGCATTGCCATTGTAGGGCCATCAGGGGCTGGGAAAACCTCACTTTTGCGACTATTGAACCGACTGATTTCGCCCCACGATGGTTCAATTTATCTAGAAAATCAGGACATCCAGCAAATCCCCGTCATCCAGTTACGTCAGCAAGTCACCCTAGTGCTGCAAGAACCCAAACTTTTGGGGATGACAGTTCGAGAAGCAATAGCCTATCCCCTGCTGCTACGACGCTTGCCACCACAAGAGATTCAGGAACGAGTACACTACTGGATCGAGCGTTTACACATACCAGAAGACTGGCTAGGACGGACTGAGGTGCAACTTTCAGCCGGTCAGCGACAATTAGTAGCGATCGCTCGTGCCTTAGTAATTCAACCTAAAATTTTATTGTTGGACGAGCCAACTTCCGCCCTTGACGCCGGTCGTGCATCCCACCTCCTACAAGTGTCGATCCGGTTAGCCCAGGAAACTAAAATTCCGATTCTGATGGCTAATCATCAGTTAGATCTAGCACAGCAGTTTTGTACGAGAGTCTTGCATTTGCAACAGGGAGAACTCGTTCAAGACGTAGAAGCCGATCGTCTTGACTGGAACAAGCTGCGCGAAACATTTATCCAATTGGAGCAGCAGACGGTTGATGAATGGCTTTGAAGGCAAAAGCACTTCATTATTTAGGGCTTGCTGAATAAGTCGCAGAAAAGGAACAGAAGGATAAATTAGCTAATGAAGTAAGCATGGCAGATATTTTTTTTCGTTTATAACTAGCTAACAGATAACTTTTATTAATCATCGACCCCGAAAAAGTTATTTTTTGTAAAAATACTCTGCAATATCAAAACAATAAGATGTGAAGAAATATCATGCTCTGTAAACATCTTTCCGATGTTTGCATTGTAATAAAAGAATGATGAGTTCTTCATCGCCGATTTCATAACGAACGCGATAATCACCGATCCGAATACGGTACTCATTATCAGCACCTTTCAGCTTGACCACCCCATCTGGGCGCGGGTTTTCGGCAAGTTGCATGATTTTGACAGCGATGTAGATTTATTTGCCCGTTGTGCCATGTATTGATCGAAAGTTGTGTAGTCTCCTGCTTTGTAGTCAGCACGGGCAACTTGAATTTCGGCCATATCTTCTGGAGAATCATCCTCATCCGGGAATAATTCAGCTTCCAAAAATTCCCAGAGCTTGTATCTTTCAGCAATTCCCAGTGATGAAATAGCTTCCAGCAGTGATTGAAATGAGATGTCTACTTTCACGGTATTCTCAGCCATCAGAACTTTCCTCTACTTTTAATTCTACACTGAGCATATTTCTTCAGGATTCTCAAAGTAGCTGGATCGTGATTCTATCCTATAACAAGTTCCTTGATGGGATGGAAATCATAGCGCGGGCGGCAAAATCGATGCCTTAATTGTAGCGATTTTGGCTCCTACCACAGTCAAGGAGAATCTTCGCATATATTCCAAGCCTGCATTGAGCGAGATCCTCCCGAACGCGGGGCTAAAGCCCTCGGGCTTCTACCCATAATTATGATGTTTTTGATGAAGGGGAGTTTCATCTAACTCAGATCCATACCCTCTAAGAAACTCTGGATTAAAGCGATACCCCACATTCCGAACTGTTTGAATTAAGCTGGGTTGACGCGGGTCAATTTCGAGTTTTTTACGCAGCGAGAGAACGTGAGTGTCTATAGTGCGGGGGTTATCGATCGCATCGGGCCAAGCTCTATTTAACAGTTCCGAACGGCTCAGCGGCAGCCCGCCAGCTTGAGCCAAGACATAGAGCAAACTGAACTCTTGCGGCGTCAGATCGATCGAATCTTCTTTAAAGTGGACGCGGCGCTGCACCAAATCGATTTTCAGATCCCCATAATCCAGGTAAGCGGGTGGAATTGCCATTCGGTTGCGTCGCACCAGCGCTTCAACTCGCGCCAAGAACTCTTGCATACCAAAAGGCTTCGTCAGATAATCATCTGCCCCAGCTTTTAATCCGGCGACGATATCCGCTTCAGTGTTATGAGCCGAGAGCATCATAATATACGGCTGTTGCTGCCGTAGCAGCCACCCGCAAAACTCGGAAGCATCCCCATCAGGAAGTTCCGAATCGATGATTACGACTGTAGGTTGGCGCAGATCGAAAACTTCCCTCGCCTGATAGAGGCTGGCGGCTTGATAAACCCGGTATCCTGCCTGCTGCAAGTGCCAACCTAGCAGCGATCGCAGATGCGGATTTACCTCAATAATTTGAATTCCAACTGATTCCACGGAGGCTTGCTTTCCTTGCCCTTATTAAATCTCACGTTAACAGAGCCGTTTTGACAATTTTGTAACGATTGCTACCCTGGACTGGACTGTATTTTTATTGCTTATTATTCCATTGTGGATGCACGCTTGCTGCTCTGGGCACCAAAAGGCCCGATCGTTTCTCCTTTTTACCTCTGAGTAAGCCAGTCTATCCAGCCACAGAGGTAAGGACTTCGCCGGGATATAGCTAAAATAAAGTAACGTAGCGATCTGGTTTGAATCACCATATGCCCGAACTTTTGATTAATTATCAAATTCGAGCTAAAGTCAGCAGCGATGGAGAGCAATTTAAAAATCGCTAAACCTTTGCTCCTGATACACTCGGAGATTCAACAGGATCGGAATTTAGTCGATCGCGCACCTCACAATCTAATTGTAGGTCGTGTAGATGAAGCCAAAGCTGCGCTAGCGCCCCAGCCGACAAAGCCACAATCAAAAAAGCTTTTGCCGACAGGCGTCAACTTAAGTAGACACCAGACAAATTGAAGACACGATCATGCTTCAGGACACTGAAACTATCCGCCACTACCAAAAACTTACCGACGCCCTGGTCGAGATGTGGCATCGCGGCTATAGATACGATAGTTTGCGGTTATATTTGGACGGCTATTTAGCTGCACTGCGGCATACCAACGCAATTGAACCATACCGCATCCATCGCTTAGAGGAGGAAGCAACACGTTACATATACGATCGATCGAACTTTGAAATTCCACAGACTCAACCGCAATCCGACTACTACTGATGCTTTTTTAGTATTGGCATCACTAGGGTACCCGAAAAAAAATTTCAAGTGTTGCCTGTGGATAATACTGTTAAACGGTCTACAGGTACCCAATTTTTAGTTGCCGATTACAATCTTTATCGTTTTTTTATTCATTTTTGTGTAAATTTCATCTATCTTTTTACCTAAAAAATAAAATCCCTCATTACTTCTTACTCCGTTCCCGCCACAAGATTATGTAGGGGCGAAGCATTGCGGAATTAACGTTTCGGTTTAGAGTTAAGATTAATTCCGCAATGCTTCGCCCTCGCACTATACATAGTCTTCCAGCGGAAAGGGAGTAACTGCATTTAAAGAATTAGCTGAGGGGATGGACTCTTTTGTTTCTAAGCTCTCACGATCTAAATTGTAGTTAGGGACGGGCAAGATGCCCATCCCACAAGAATTTCATTAAATTGACTGTAAAATTTAGGTGCGTAGCAGCTTAGTATGCCAAATTATTAATATTTAGGGAGATAGCATTCCCCAAGATTTTGATTGGAGAATGCTACGCCCCTGCCTTCTAGATATACTCTGCACGGTCATAGATCGCGCTTTTTTGTGGACATCACTTACTGGGGGAGACATAAGGACAGCGCTCGGAAAAAGCGGAGTTTGTGACCGTGCAGAGTATAACGCAAGGGCCTTTGCTCTAGGATGCTAAAGCAACTTCTACCTTTTGCTGTAATTCACCCTTTTGATACAGCTCGATCATAATGTCAGAGCCGCCGAGTAACTCACCATCAACGTAAACCTGGGGAATAGTCGGCCAATTGGCATACTCTTTAATTCCCTGACGTATTTCCTGATCCTCTAAAACATCAAAAGTTTCGTAGGGAACTCCCAATGTGTTGAGAATCTGAACCACATTGTTAGAGAAACCACACTGGGGCATAAGCTTGTTGCCCTTCATGAACACTAAAATTTTGTTCTGCTTTACCAAATTGTCAATTCGTTCTTTGAGTTCCGGGGTCATAGTTTTTCAGTGCCTTCGTGTAAAATGCGCGTAAGCGCGATCGCTTTGTTGTCCAGTATTTTTTTAGCGCAATTGTGGGTTAGAAAATACTAAGGTCACCCTACGCTTGCTAGTTAATCGAGCCTTATTCCGCTTCAAGCAAACTAATCGGGGGCTTACTGAGCCTGGGGAGTCGAGGTTTTCAGAGCCAGAGCGTGGATAGCTTCTGAAGACATCGCTTGTCGCAGCGCACCGTAAACCATCTGGTGCTGTTGAACAAGCCCCTTGCCTTCAAACAAAGAAGAAACCACCGTCACTTGATAGTGATCGCCGCCGCCGGTCAAGTCTTGAACCTGAACCAGTGCATCAGGCAATTCCTCCTTAATCATAGCTTCAACCCGATCCGGACTAATCATTCCATTCCTCTCGCTTAAAAACGGTTCAGTCTTTGTTTTAAATCTAGTTTAACTATTGAGCCGAAGAAGACGGCGAGTTATTGCCAGATCTGGGGTAAGGCGAATCCACAAACCCCAATTCAAATAACTGCTGATAGGCTTTTTTCCCCAAATCGCGAGTCGGGTTTTGAGAGCGAATAATCTGAACCAGCAACGGCACAGCCAATTCAGGCTGATTTTGCGCCCGGTGTACCAGTGCCAGCTGATAGGTTGCCTCATCCCGCATTTGCGCCGTTTCTACTGCCTTGCGCCGTTGGCTATCAGAGATGCGGTTGTCGATCCCTGAGAAACTGCCAGCTAACTCTTGATAGAAGTTAGACAACTGATTGAAAACTTGACGAGCGTCCTGGAGTTTCTTCATAGCCAAAGCATAGTTTTGAGCCGAAACGGCGCTACTGGCTTCAGACATGAGACGCTGCCCGCCTTGGAGGCTAAGTAAACTATTATCCTGAGTTAGGGGACGCAGCTCGTTCGTGTCTGTCCCTTCCAAAGGCTGGACTTGATTGGGAGCAGCTGGCGGAGAAGATTCCTGTGCTTGGACGAGGAATGGTGCAAACACAGTCAAAGCTGCCAGGAGAGACAGGAAAGTGAAGCCGTTGACGTGGAGTAAGCGAACAGATCCAGAAACTACCATGAACTAGGTTTGCGTCTTAGCACAAACAGGATAAATATTTACTTCGGAGTATATTACCATTCCCAGGCAAAAGTGGGTCGGTATCTGACACAACTAATTTAAACACAGTTTTTATGCTAGCTCTCGTGCAGCATCCGAAGAGCAGTTTCCAGATCCGCAGTCAAACGTTGTGCCGCTTTTTTCACGGTTTCGGTGCGGTAATCGGCCACATTAAAAGCAGAACCGATGCTGATTTTAATATCGCAGCCTCTGTGGGGTATGGATTTGCTGTATTTAATGCTTATGGGGACAATTTTTATCCCCAAGCCAGATTTGCTCGCTTCTGCTTGTAGGGCTATACGCGCCAATCCAGGTTTAAGCGGGTGGATTTGGTTATCAAAAAAGATGTTGCCTTCTGGAAACAAAACCAGGGTTTCCCCATTTTGCAGTAGCTCAACTCCATGCCGCAAACTGCCGATTCCCGGATGCTCGGTGTCAACCGCGAAACCTCCGAAGCGGCGGACAAACCAGCCTTGGAGTCCTGTCATTTCATTAGCCGAAACCATAAACCGCAGATCCCGCCCGGTAATATCCCGACCCGCTGCATAGGGCACCATAAAGGAATCCCAGCGAGAGCGATGGGTGGGCGCTAGGATAACTGGCCCTTCTGTGGGTAAATGTTCCCGACCCGTCACCGAAATCTCACCGAAGTAAAACGGTAAAATAATCCGACGCCCCAAGGGATAAGCTAACTGACTGAACCAAGGCGCAACGCGAGAGGTAACAGTTGTTATCTTTGCCGGTGTTGAAGTTGCAAGGGTTTGTGCAGAAGAGTCGAGCGGGATCGTCATAGGGGCGGTTATTAACTATATCAAGGCATCTTCAATTCCACCGTAAATTTTCTGTGGTGAGTTGTCTTCTATTAAAGGGACAGTTCTACGGGTGTCATCTGTCGGAAAAATACATATAGCTAGGGGCAGAGGGGCAGAGGGGCAGAGGGGCAGAGGGGCAGAGGGGCAGAGGGGCAGAGGGGAAAAGAAATAAAAATGTTCTTATAATGACAATACCTTCGCGATTTATTTGTAGGTTGTGCCTGTGCTAGAGCGAAACCCAACCTACAAAGCGCGTCCATTTTTCGGTTTGGCGAAGGTATTGAATGAACAAAAGCATCACAACTCCGAAAGAGCCCAAAAGCGTAAGTCCTGTTACTTTTGCCTTTTTTGTGCAAACCAGGATTGCAGCTGGTGGCGACAGGCAGATTCTAAGATACCACCGAGTACGGATAAGCGGTGATTTGAGCAAGCGCTATCGGGAATATTGGCAACTGTACGAATTGTGCCAGTTTTGGGATCGTCTGCTCCATAAACTAACAGACCCAGCCTAGCTTGGACGATCGCACCCGCACACATGGGGCATGGCTCTAGGGTAACGTAGATGGTGCATCGATCGAGGTGCCAGTCTTGCAGAGCTTTGCTAGCGGCACGGATGGCGATGATTTCAGCGTGGGCTGTGGGGTCTTTGTCCCGTTCTTTGCGGTTTTCTCCTTCTGCGACGATCGAGTTACCGTTGCGATCGACTATGACGGCTCCTACAGGCACTTCTCCGGCGTCTCCAGCGGCTTGTGCCAGTTCTATAGCTCTATTCATCCATTGTCGGTGAATTAGATATTCTGGATGATTAATTGCCATATACTGCGATCGGTCACAAACCCAAATTTTACTGTTTGGCTGTTCATTGTTCATTCACAAACGGCATGACTGAAAAACGTCCATCGGTCGGCTCAGAAATCAAGCCCTAGCTGAGAGGGGCTAATTTTGCCTTTAAACTGCTGGGTCGGCTAGCAAGGAGTCTAATTTGGCTTCTCGATCGAGTTGATAGATGTCATCACATCCACCGATATGCCGATCGTTGATGAAAATTTGGGGGACTGAACGGCGGGAGTTGGCGCGAAAGGCCATTTTGTTTCTAGCTTCTTCGTCGCCGTCGATTTTATATTCGGTATAGTTAACGCCTTTCCACCAGAGCAGCATTTTGGCCCGGATACAGAAAGGACAGGTTTGCCAGGTGTAAATCTCTACGTTGGCTTTGATTTGCTCTGGATGGCGGCCCAGGATGGGGTTGAGGAAGTCGAGCATTTTGGTTTCCTTGATGATGGTGTAGTATAGCTAGGGGCTAGGGTCAGAAGGATGTATAATCAAGGGTTTCAGCCATTTTTTTGCTTTGTTGGGTTGAGTCCAGCGAAACCCAACCTACAAATTAGGCATTTTAGGTTTTTGGCGAAGGTATTGTCCAAGAAACCGGGTTTCTGGGTGTTCAGTTTATTTACGCCCACCTACTTAGTAACTGTATTTAGTCTAGATTTAAACATCATCGGGATTTATGCCGATCGATCGCAATCTTTGGGCTAGTCGTTCTGCTCGTTGCGAAACACCAGCAGCAAAACTTAACACGGCTTGAACCCCAACACCTCTGCACAGCGATCCCTACTCTGATAGACTTGAAAACTGTTAGAGCCAGACGAAACCTAGCAAAATCAAGCAGTTTGGAAGGACGCAGCCCGTGGAAAATACACTCAGTTTAGAGATTATAGAGGTAGTTGAGCAAGCAGCGATCGCATCTTCCCGTTTGATGGGTAAAGGCGATAAAAACGAGGCTGACCGCGTAGCGGTAGAAGCCATGCGGGAGCGGATGAACAATATTCACATGAGAGGTCGCATCGTGATCGGCGAAGGCGAACGCGATGAAGCCCCCATGCTCTTTATCGGTGAAGAAGTTGGTATCTGTACCCGTGAGGATGCCAAAGCCTTTTGCAACCCAGACGAACTGGTAGAAATTGACATTGCTGTTGACCCCTGCGAAGGCACTAACCTAGTTGCTTACGGTCAAAATGGCTCAATGGCGGTGCTGGCAATTTCCGAAAAAGGCGGTTTGTTTGCCGCGCCTGACTTCTACATGAAGAAGCTAGCTGCTCCCCCAGCAGCGCGGGGCCACGTCGATATTAGCAAATCCGCCACCCACAACCTCAAGGTTCTCGCCGAGTGCTTGAGTCGCTCTATTGAGGAATTGGTAGTGGTGGTAATGGATCGTCCCCGTCACAAAGAACTAATTCAGGAAATTCGTCAAGCCGGGGCAAGAGTGCGCCTAATCAGCGATGGTGACGTTTCTGCCGCCATTTCCTGTGCCTTTTCCGGTACGAACATTCACGCGCTGATGGGCATTGGCGCAGCACCAGAAGGCGTCATCTCAGCCGCCGCCATGCGCTGTTTGGGAGGACACTTCCAAGGTCAATTGATTTACGATCCAGAGGTGGTGAAAACGGGCTTGATCGGTGAAAGCAAAGAAGGCAACCTCGCTCGTCTCAAAGAAATGGGTATCAACGACCCCGACAAGATTTACGAGGCAGAGGAGCTAGCTTCTGGCAATACGGTGTTATTTGCAGCCAGCGGTATCACTCCTGGAACGCTGATGGAAGGCGTCCGCTTCTTCAACGGAGGAGCCCGGACTCATAGCTTGGTCATTTCTACTCAGTCCAAGACGGCTCGCTTTGTTGACACGATCCACCTGTTTGACGAACCAAAGAGTCTGCAATTGAGGTAGTCATTAGGTAACAGGGCATGGGGCATTGGGCATGGGCAAGTGCAGAAAAACTATGCCCAAACTGACCCCAATGCCCAAACTGATTCCAATGCCAAATTAGCAATTAGCAATTAGCAATTAACAATTAGCAAATGAATATTGCAGTAGTAGGGCTTAGCCACAAAACAGCACCTGTTGAAATTCGTGAAAAACTGAGCATTCCAGAAGCGCAGACGGAAAGTGCGATCGCGCAACTTTGCAGTTACCCCAATATTGAAGAAGTTGCCATTCTCAGCACCTGCAACCGTCTCGAAATTTACATCGTTACCAGCGAAACCGAACAGGGAATTTCAGAAGTACGCCAGTTCCTCTCCGACTACAGCAAATTGCCCCCGATTGACCTGCGTAAGCACCTATTTATGTTGCTCCACGAAGATGCTGTCATGCACCTGATGCGGGTTGCTGCCGGTTTAGATAGCTTGGTGCTTGGCGAAGGCCAAATTTTGGCTCAGGTTAAACATACTCACAAAATATGTCAGCAGTACAAAGGCGTCGGACGCATCCTTAACCGACTCCTCAATCAAGCCCTCACCGCTGGTAAGCGAGTTCGCACCGAAACCAGCATCGGTACTGGTGCAGTCTCCATCAGCTCCGCTGCTGTGGAGTTGGCGCAAATGAAAGTGCCAAATTTAGCAGCTTGTCGAATAGGGATTCTGGGTGCTGGCAAAATGTCTCGGCTGCTGGTGCAACACCTGATCTCCAAAGGCGCAAGTGAAATAGCGATTTTGAATCGCTCTATGCAACGATCTGAGGAATTGGCAAGTAAGTTCGTTAATGACGTGCAGCTGCAACTTTACCCGCTTTCGGAAATGATGCAGGTAATCGCAGCGTCGGATATAGTTTTTACCAGTACTTCTGCCACTGAACCGCTACTTAATCGCGCCAAACTGGAAGCGGTTTTGTCACCAAATCGGTCTTTGATGTTATTTGATATTTCTGTTCCGCGCAACGTGGATGCCGATGCGAACGATTTGGCTAATGTTCAGGCTTTCAATGTCGATGATTTGAAAGCTGTAGTGGCGCAGAATCAGGAAAGTCGGCGACAGATGGCGAAGGAAGCTGAGGTGCTTTTGGACGAAGAGGTAGAAGCTTTCGATCTGTGGTGGCGCAGTTTGGAAACTGTTTCTACCATCAGCTGCCTGCGGGATAAAATGGAAACCATCCGCGCCCAAGAGTTGGAAAAAGCTTTATCTCGGCTCGGTACTGAATTTGCGGAAAAACATCAAGAAGTTATTGAAGCCCTGACGCGGGGGATTGTCAATAAAATTCTGCACGATCCGATGGTACAACTGCGGGCGCAGCAGGATATTGAAGCCAGACGGAAAGCAATGCAGACTCTGCAAACGCTGTTTAACCTAAATCCAGAAACTCAATCCAAAGAGCAATATAGCTAATAGTCACTGGTCATTGGTCATTGTTCATTGTTCGTTGGTCATTGCGATGAACGATGAACAATGAACAGAATGACTAATGACTAATGACATTCACAGTAAGCACAAGCTTGAAGCAGGCGTCCGGTGTAGCAATCGGTCATACGGGATAGCTTTCGTTTAATATTGAAAAATGCCGACAGTTTTAAGAATAGGCGCTTACCGATTCTACTTTTACAGTCATGAACCAAACGAGCCACCACATATACACATTGACCGTGATGACTCATCAGCTAAATTTTGGCTAGAACCAGTCAGCTTAGCAAATAATATTGGTTTTAGCGCTAAAGAACTTCGGAAATTGCAGTTAATGGTACAAGAGAATCAAATAAGGCTTGTGGAGGCATGGTATGGGTATTTTGGCGATTCGAGCAGACGAGAGAGTTAAGGATGTTCGCTTTACAGAAGAAACAATCAGTGTCGATTTAATGGACGGTCGAACGATTAGTGTACCTCTAGTCTGGTATCCGATACTGCTTCAGGCTACACCCGAACAACGATCGCAGTGGGAAGTCTGTGGTGGAGGTTACGGTATTCACTGGGAGGAGATAGACGAGGATCTCAGCACAGAAGGAATGTTACGCGGTGCGCCTGCTCCCAGAGTATCAGTTATGGGTAGTTGAAGTTGAGTTACTAGCCTCAAATAGCTTTCAAAGTAGATCCCGATCCGCATCGATATTGGCTGTGTTCTATTTTACAATATAGCAACCGCCAAGGCGACTCTTGGCAGTAGGGGCGAAGCATTCGGGTAGTAAATCTTCGGTTTTAACCAATAAATTATATGCCCTAGCCCCTAGCCCCTAGCCCCTAGCCCCTAGCCCCTAGCCCCTAGCCCCTAGCCCCTGCCCCAGATTTATGGCTTAACCGCCAAGGCGGTTACAATAACAGTAGATGATAAAATTGTTTGATATGCCTGAATTGTCTGTTGGGCGATCGCACTCCAACTATACTCTTTCAAAGCACACTCTTTTGCCTTTAAACCCTTCCTCTGCCGTTCAGCTTTATCTTTTAACGCTAAGCGCAACATTTCTGTAAGGGATTCTACAGTTAAAGAGCAAACCCAACCTGCTTGTGCTTTTTGGACATCTTCCCAGATATAGACTCCTTCGGAAATAACTACAGGTATTCCTGCTGCCATCGCCTCTGCCACAGCAATGCCGAAATTTTCGTAGTAAGAAGGCAGCACGAATAAATCCGCATTTTGTAATAATGATGCTTTGCGATCGCCTGTCACAAATCCAGTAATTGTTGTATGCAAATTTATTGGCGAAGCTTCAATTTGCGCTTTGATTTTCCCTTCATAATCCGGGTCTTGCGGATTACCACCAGCTAAAATAAACTTAAATTTTATACCTTCAGCCAACAAATTTTCCAAGGCTGGAATTAACAAATTTAGTCCCTTTTTTGGGTCAATCCGAGACATGAAAAGTATTTGGGGAATTTCAACAGATGATTTATCTGTGTCGATCGCAGATAACTTATCTGTGACATTCGTTACCACACCCAGCGGAATCACCAAATCTCGCGTCGATACCCCAAATCGTGCCGAAATTTTGGCTTCCTGGGTACTGGTGAAGTGAATAGCCGCTGCACCTGCTATATTCGGCTTTTCTAGCAATGCTGCATAAATAAGCTTCAACAACCTTTTCTTTTGCAGATCGGCGGGATCGAGAGTGCCAAGAGGACGTAGGATGTAGGGGAGATGGTGCGATCGGGCCACAAAAGCCGCACAAGACGATACTGGCGAGAACAGCGCGTGAATATGCGCCAAGTCAAACTCCGCAGCGTGTTTACCCAGCCATCTCAGCAATTCAAGTGAAAATTTATACCTGCGAAATGGAGCGCAGCGAAAGTAGCGTATCTGGTAGCCATCCCGATCGACTGGGCGATCCAGAGGTACATCTAACGGCGCTTGTCCTGCATCTCCGTTAGAATCTGTGGTAAGAATTGTTACTTCTACATTTTTTCGCGCTAGAGCAGCAGAAAGTCCCAATACCATCTGACTTGGGCCACCGTAGACTGGGGAAATTGAAGGAATAATTTGCAAAATTCGCATAACTACGATCGCTCTTTAATCACTCTGGGCAAGTAAAAATTGAACTCAAGTCTTGGAAGCAAGATGCTGCATACAGATTTTATTTCCGTGCATGATGATGCCTTTTCCCACACAAAAGACATCATCCTTACCTAGAACAGATTACAGGATTTGCTCTAGCTAGAGTGATTAAAGAGCGATAGCGAATTGGTGATTGGCAGCTGGGTTTTTATTCCAATTACCAATTACCAGTTACCGATTACCCATTAGCTGTTTGTAAAAGTCTAACAGCTGTTTGGCTAAAGCCTGGTTGGTATATCGAGCGATCGCCCTTTCATAACCCATATTTGCCAAATTTGTCCTTAATTCCGGTTCTTCCATCAGCCGCAAGATAGATTTTTGCAATGCAGATATATCACCTTCGGGAAAGACTAACCCAGCTTTTCCAATTACGTGAGGGATCTCTCCAGAGTCCGAACCGATCGTCGGCACTCTGCAAGCCATCGCTTCAATTAAAACATGACCAAACTGTTCCTTCCAACCAACAGCTGTTAAAGTTTTAAATTGATAACTTGTTTGGGACGGTAGCACCAGAGTACTCATCAAATTGATATAGTTCACTACCTCATCGTGGGGAACGCTTTCCACCAAAATCAGTCGCTCTTTTATACCATACTCAGACGCCCGTTCCATCAGCACTGACTGCAACGGGCCACGACCTAATAGCAGCAATTTCCAGGGCCGATCGTGCAACCCAGCCATTGAATCTAGCAGCGTGAGTAACCCCTTTTCCTCCACAAACCTGCCCACAAATCCTACTACAAAATCTGTCGGTTCAATACCCAACTGAGCAGCTAATTCTAGTTGCATTTCAGGTTTAAAAATGCTTTCATCAACACCCAGTTGCGGTATTACCGACATCGGCCCTTTGTAGCCCCGTTCTCGCATAATTTCAGCACCATCTTGATTACCGACAATAATTCCATCAGTATTGCCAAGATTATAAGCTTCCAGGAGGGAGACGGGAAATTTTAGTTGATAAGGCAGGTTCCACCAGGTAAAAAACAGATTTTTAGCCTTTAGTCCCAACAACTTATTCAGGGTAATAAATTGAGCGTAAGCTAATGCCTTGGCACCCTGTTCCACCTGGATAATCTGGGGTTGAAATCGGCGCAATAAGGAAATTATGTCTACTCCAAAAGTCAGTAGTCCTTGATTGTTTTGACTGAAGTTAGAAATCGGCACTACCTGAAACGATTCTTCCTGGAGAAATTGCGTTTCAATAGTTTCATTTTGGACGCCACCGGGTTGCCAGCGTTGCGGCACAACCACAGTCACTTCAATCCCAGGTTCCAAAGTAGCCAACGCCCGCAATTTTTCGCGGTTGAGATCGACAATGTAGGTATGGCTAGCGACTAGAATCTTCATTGGACTACTTCCTGATGGCCTATTTGGGACTCTTGGCTTTGAACTAGCAGATCCATTTGACTATAAATTTGGCCGTCATTCCAGATCGATTGGATCGTCGTACCCAGAGCATTAAAAAAGCCCAATGAGTAAAATCCAGCACGACTGATAGTTTTGAGAATAGAACCACTTTTATTACAAGGAGGATGTCCCAAAACCTGGCAATCAAACAAGCGAATAAATAGTCGTATTTGTTGGTAAATTGTCAGATTTTTGAGTCCCATCAAAAAGTGATTGTGATAGAAAGTGAGTTGATATTCGAGCGATCGCGTAGTAATATCGTGGCAGCCACCCGTCTCCTCCCCCAAGTGAACCAAATGAGCATCTGGGTCATACCAAATTTTGTAGCCTGTCTGCCGTACCCTTAAACAAAAATCAGATTCTTCCCGCACCGCACTGCCCTTGAATCGCTCATCAAACCACAGCCCATACTTAGTGAAAATTTCCCGACGGAAAGACATATTGCAGCCTCTTGACGATATAACTTGCTGAGGCTTCACCGTATGCACCAAGTCAAGATAGTACCAGGCAATTCCTGCGTCCATTGCCTCTTTTGGCAAATCTTCAATAGTGAAACCATCATCAGCATCCGCTATTTCGATAGGGTTTTTAACCCGGCCAGCTACCGCCCCGACGTCTGGTTTTTCCAAATAATTACGCGCATGAGCAGCTAGAAAACCTGCTGGTAGCTTAACATCATCATCAATAAAGACGATAATTTCCCCAGCAGCCCGCCGCAGTGCATAATTGCGTGCCCCCGGTAAACTCGCCCAATCTACCATAAACCAGCTAATTTTACCCGATCTCGCCAATTCTTCTAAATAAGCTTGGGTTTCCGGTTGATGTGTCTTGGTTTGATCCACAACCAAAACTTCAAAGTTCGGATAGTCTTGCTGCACCACATCAAACAGCGTATCTCGCAAAGGTTGCTCACGCCTATAAGTGGGGACAATTACTGATATCAAAGGGAAAGTCATAAGTATTTATTGCTTTTTAGGTTTGAGCTTTCAGAAGGAAAACTTGTTAGTCAACTATGGCGTTGCCATCCTCTTAGTTAATCGTTTATTCTTCTTATTGTTCTTATTTTTCTTTTGAGACTCGTTTGGCTCTTCAGCATTCAGTCTTTCCTGTTTATCCAGGTCTGGCAATTTTAACAGAACTCCTGCAAAAAACCAATAGTAAACAGCAACTGGATCGACATCCAAAGGATAGTAGTAAGTTTGGTAGCTAATAAACAAAACAAAAACCCACAAACAGGCTCCAAAGCTTCGCAAACTCGGGTCTCGGAGAGAGCGGTAAGCCTTGAAGGTAAACACCGTCAGGCACGTAACAAGAGCTAAAAACGCGATTAATCCAATCGGCCCAATCTCGTGCATCACCTTAGGAAACCAAGTTTCGATCAGGGCGGTATAGCCAAAAACTCGAGCCGACCCCGTGGCTCGCCCTAATCCTAAACCGATCAATGAACCCTTAAGGTTCCTCCAAGTAAACTCAAATTGATAAAATATAAACTCGTCAGCCGGTGATGCCTCCCAACGACCAAAGAAACTATCTATGCGTTCTTGAACCACCTCAGGATACAGTGACGCTACAATTCCCAATACAACTCCTAGTCCGATCGCAATAGGTACAAAACGTTTGAGGTTAAGAATTTGGCCGGTTAATACCAGCAAAATCACCATTGAGACTGGCGCAAGGAGCAGAGCAATTCTCTGACCGGAAATAAATGCAATCACCAAATCGGCAGCCATTGCCAGCAAGCCAACAGTTCGCCAGATGGCCGACGGGTCGCTGAAGGTAGTTGCAAAGGTGAAATAGGCATTTGCGATGATGAACCAGCCCCACTGCCAAGGTGCGACAAAAGTTCCCGGCAAGCGGATTACCCCCTGTGAGGGACTATACAGTAGAGAGCCACCGACTAAACACCGGGCTTCTAGGGAAGCTTTAAATAAATCGGCTCCTTCAGCAAACTCGGTGCCAGCACATCGACCTGTGACTAGAAACATATACTGCACAAAGCAAAGGCCAAAGCAAATGAGTGCCAGAACTACGTGCAAGCGCGTCATCAAGAGAAAATCTTTTTTATTGCGGATGAGGTAATACGCGCAAGTGATTAAGGGAATGTACCCCATTAGCACTTTTAAGCCCAAAATCCCCATTGCAAATGGGCTTTCGGGCGGCTTCTTGGTGAGGAGAGCAACTTGCTGGGCATTCATCTGCTGCGACCCGTTGACAAAAAATAAAGTCATCAGACAACAAGCCAGCAGAATCATCAGCCAGGGCTTTATATCTTTAGGAATAATTATGGGTAGTCGCTTTTGCCGACACTCTTGGATGATGCTCACGAGTCCGGGAAGGTAAAAACCATCTTTTGCCAGCTGTAGCACTGGACTATTGCCCAAGCTGTAGATGATGGTTCCGCTAAATGGCATATAGATCAGGAATGCCCAAAGAGCTGGTCGGGGGTATTTGAAGGAAAAGGCGAGGCAAAGTATCCCTGCGATCGCACCGATCGCTCCCTTTGGCCCACCGAGAGGAAAGGCCATCATACCAATAAAAGCGGCACCAAATACAGCCGAGGTTGAGAAGCTAATCAACTCCTTCCGCTGATTCGCCACTTTTCTTTTTTCTGCTAACTGCTCCTTCAGGCTTAAAGTTGACGTTTTAGCAGCGCCAGAGGTTTTGGATTTTTGTTTTGATTTCTTTTTTAATTTAGGCATAATAGTGGAGTCAAAGTGATAAAATACTCCATCTAATTATTTTGTTGCCTCTATACAGATAGCGTACCAGTGTCTTTTTTTGTTTTCAACAGATTCAAATCGTGGATCTGCCCATTCACCATAATTACACCGCCGTATATTTTTAAAGTTATGCTCCGCCAAAGCATGAGAAAGCGATGGCTCATCCCACATCCATTGATGTCTTGAATTAGCAAATATTTCTCGCCACCTCTCGTAAAGAGTGCTTCTACTCCCTGTGTACCCAAGGTAAGTTTTTTCCATAAACCAATTAGATGCGTTTTTAGATAGCGCCGGATCGGAACGCTGTTCGATGTAATTATTTATATACTGTTCCAAGTCTGGAACAATAATTCGCAGTATTCCATCAGGCTGCAAATAGGAATAAATGTTATTTAATGCCACCTGGAAATCAGACAAGCTCAAGTGTTCCAAAACGTGAGAGGCAAAGATAAGTTTGCAACTGTTAGGCTTCAAGTTCAAACCCTTTAATAAATCACCGGACTTAATTGGATCGGGAAATTTGGGAGCCCCAATAGCTGATAATATAAAATTACCAATTCCAGGAATTTTAGAAATTTTTACGTAGGGTGAAGAATCGATATTTTCCCATCCTTCAGCTACATCAAGCCAGCAACCGATATTTAAACAAATGCCATCTTTATTCATATTCATAAGAAATGCTTTGCTGTGACATACCAATTTACGCTAATATTAGCCTAACTTGCAAATCTAAAACGGGCAAGGGGCAACAAAAGCTACTATTCTCGTAAATAGCGGTTAGCCAGATTGCTGACCGTACTTCTTCTGTGTAAGGTTAAATTATCCGAACAAAAGCTGATTTATGTTTGACGCACTATCTGAACGCTTAGAAGGGGCCTGGAAAAAGCTGCGGGGGCAGGATCGCATATCCCATGCCAATATTCAAGAGGCTCTGGGGGAAGTCCGCCGCGCCCTCCTGCAAGCGGATGTCAATCTCCAAGTCATAAAAGATTTTATAGCCGAAATCGAAACCAAGGCCCAAGGTGCCGAGGTAATTACCGGCGTGCGGCCCGACCAACAGTTTATCAAAATTGTCTACGACGAACTGTTGGCCGTGATGGGGGAAACCAACGTTCCCCTAGCTCATGCTGACACTTCTCCCACGATTATCTTGATGGCCGGGTTGCAGGGGACAGGTAAAACCACTGCTGCTGCTAAGTTGGCTTTGCATCTGCGTAAAGAGAACCGGACTGCGATGCTGGTGGCGACTGACGTTTACCGACCGGCGGCAATTGACCAGTTGGTAACCCTGGGTAAGCAAATTGACGTGCCGGTGTTTGAACTGGGAACTGATACGAACCCGGTGGAGATTGCCCGTCAGGGTGTGGAACGAGCAAAGGCAGACGGCATTGATACGGTGATTATCGATACGGCAGGTCGCCTCCAAATTGACCAGGACATGATGGCGGAGTTAGCCCGGATCGCGCAAACAGTGAAACCCCACGAAACCCTGCTGGTGGTAGACGCCATGACGGGTCAGGAGGCGGCGAATCTTACCCGCACGTTCCACGATCGAATCGGCATCACAGGGGCGATTCTTACCAAGCTGGATGGCGATACTCGCGGCGGTGCAGCCCTATCGGTGCGGCGAATTTCCGGTCAGCCAATTAAGTTTATCGGTACTGGCGAGAAGGTTGAAGCCCTGCAACCGTTCTACCCAGACCGAATGGCATCCCGAATTCTGGGTATGGGCGATGTCCTGACGCTGGTGGAAAAGGCGCAGGAACAAATCGACTTTACAGACGCCGAGAAGATGCAGGAGAAAATCCTGTCGGCCAAGTTTGACTTTACGGATTTCCTCAAGCAGATGCGCTTGATGAAGAATATGGGCTCATTTGGCGGTTTGCTGAAGATGCTGCCCGGAATGCCCAAAATTTCTGATAAGCAGTTGCAAGAGGCAGAAGTAAAGCTCAAGCAGACTGAGGCGATGATTAATTCTATGACTGCGGAAGAACGTCGCAACCCGGAGTTGTTGGCGTCTACTCCCAGTCGGCGGCGGCGGATTGGTCGGGGTTCTGGTTATGGGGAGTCGGAAGTCAGCAAGTTGGTGACAGATTTCCAAAAAATGCGAACTCTCATGCAGCAGATGGGGCAAGGCGGTTTACCTGGAATGGCGGGAATGGGTGGAATGGGTGGGGGGATGTCTCCCTTCGGCGGCAGTGGTAATCGTCCCTCGGCACCGGGTTGGCGGGGCTATAACGAAGCGACTGGGAAAAAGAAACCGAAAAAGGAGAAAAAGAAGAAAGGTTTCGGTCAGCTGTAGCTAAGGCGTGCGATCGCGAAAGCTATATACCCAAACATCAGAGTACAATGGTTATTTAGTCAAAATTGCGAACGTTATTTTTTCGGCATGATCAAACTGCGATTAAAACGATACGGCAAAAAGCGTGAGGCCAGCTACCGGATTGTAGCTATGCCAAGTACCTCTCGCCGCGATGGTCGTCCTTTGGAAGAACTCGGTTTTTACAACCCCAGAACCGATGAAACACGGCTAAATGTGCCAGCGATCCTCAAACGACTCAAAGATGGAGCCCAACCTACTGACACCGTTCGCAACATCCTCAAAAAAGCCAATGTCTTCGAGCCGGTTAGTGCCTCAGTTACCCAGTAACGGCCAAATCCAACCCCAACTAGCTATTCCAGACTATGATGGGCTGGTAAAGTTTTTGGTGCAGCCTTTCTTAGAATCTCAGGAGTCTTTGAAAGTAGACTGCGAAATATCTGCTAGTGGGCCACGGGTTTGGATTCGCGTCGCTTTAGAAGGAGAGGATAAAGGGCGAGTCTTCGGTCGAGGCGGACGTAACATTAAAGCGATCCGGACGGCTATAGCAGCAGCTGCGATCGCATCTGGGCAATCCGTCTATCTTGATATATACGGCGGCGTATTCCTGGAACAAGAAATTGGGCCACCGCCTAGTCGAACCGGAACGCGAACACTTCCACCTCCCTCCTCAGTTGCTCCTAAGTCGTCTCCTAGACTCCGCTCCCGCTAGAGTGTAAATTAGTGACGATCTGTAAAACTTACAGGTTGACGCCACAGCCTTAATCAAAAAAACGTTGATTGGCGTCAACACTTTTATACAAGTTTTAAAAGGCAGGTGAATAAAAGCAAGTGTCAGAAGTGCGTTTGGGTGAAAATGAATCGATCGATTCGGCTTTGAGACGTTTCAAAAAAAAGATTCAAAAAGCTGGGATTTTGTACGAAGTCAAGCGTCGCGAACGTTACGAAAAGCCTAGCCTTCGTCGTAAGCGCAAAGCTGAAGCATCCCGCAAGCAGCGTTACTAGAAAGTAGGTTAAATATTAATACCCAGTCAGTCGGCTGGGAAATAGTTGTAGGGAATGGTAGACGGAACAAGGATTGAACTGCCGAGTATAGAAAGCGCGATCGCCCTTAGCGGAGATCGAGAAGAAAATCTCAAAACCCTGGCGCGGCAAACAGGCGCTACGGTTGTGCTGCGCGGGCAAGAATTACTGATTTCTGGAACGGCGGATCAAGTTGACCTCTGCGGGCGACTGGTACGATCGCTCGAAGACTTTTGGAAACACGGCAAAAGCATCTCTAGCGTCGATATCCTCACAGCTCGTCAAGCCCTAGATACGCAGCGTAGCGACGAGCTGCAAGACTTACAGCGAGACATTCTCGCCCGTACCCGCCGTGGCGATGAAATCCGCGCCAAAACCTTCCGCCAGCGGCAGTACGTCCAAGCCGTGCGTACCCACGACCTCACCTTTTGCGTCGGGCCAGCCGGTACCGGCAAAACCTTCCTAGCAGCAGTTCTAGCCGTTCAAGCCCTATTGGCAAATCAGTACGAACGAATCATCCTCACCCGACCAGCAGTAGAAGCGGGCGAAAAACTGGGCTTTCTGCCTGGAGACTTGCAGCAGAAAATTGACCCATTTCTTCGCCCCCTCTACGACGCTTTATACGAACTCATCGACCCTGAAAAAATTGCCAACTTGATGGAACGAACCGTAATAGAAGTAGCTCCTTTAGGCTATATGCGGGGTCGCACCCTCAACAAAGCTTTTGTAATTCTGGATGAAGCCCAGAACACCACACCAGCTCAGATGAAAATGGTTCTGACGCGCCTTGGTTTCCATTCTCGTATGGTAGTAACCGGAGACATCACCCAAACCGATTTGCCCTCAAACCAACCATCTGGCTTGGCAGTAGCCCAAAAAATTCTCCAGCACGTCGAAGGCATAGCCTTTTGCCATTTCTCCCAGGCTGATGTAGTCCGCCATCCCCTCGTGCAAAGAATTGTCGCAGCTTACGAGCAATACGAACAATAGCTAATTGCAAATTTAAAGATTCAATTTTAAATTTGCAATCTAAAATTTAAAGTCTAAAATTACCAATTCCCCATTTTGATATGACTGCTAATTTGAAAGAATTTCTAGAAGCTTGCGAAACATTGGGAACGCTACGTTTAATTGTGACCAGCAGCGCCGCTGTCTTGGAAGTACGCGGCTCTCTACGTAAGCTATTCTACGCTGAGTTACCCAAAGGCAAGTACGCCAATATGCACGCCGACATTTTCGAGTTTCACCTAAATATGGACGCCATTAAACAGGTTAAATTTGAAACAGGTGAATCAAAACGAGGTAACTTTACCACCTATGCGATTCGCTTTTTGGATGAAAAACAAGAGCCAGCCTTAAGCGCATTTCTCCAGTGGGGCAAGCCAGGTGAATATGAGCCGGGACAGGTGGAAACTTGGCAGCAACTACGAGAAAAATACGGGGAAGTTTGGGAACCCGCGCCTGTGGAGGTTATTTAATTGGATTTTTCAACCACGAAGACACGAAGAAAAGTTTTGAGAGGGATTTGGAGTTTTTGTCTGGTTTTTGTGTTCCTGTTCTTGGGCAGTGAGGCAGAGGCAGGAGTACTCGCTGACAGGTTGGCGCAATTTCCTCAGTGGAATACTAAACCGCCAACTCAGAAGGTGGCTGCGGCTGAGGATTTAATCTATCCAGATTGGATGGCAGGCACTTGGAATGTTACGAGTACTCTTGTGGATTTGGTGGCACCTTTGGCACCAGATATTGTGACGCCTGGGTTTGAAAATAATCGACGGTATCTCAATGAACCCGTAACTTTTCCAGTGCGTTTTCAAGTCGCCAACCAAAATTATTTTGAATTTTCAATTTTCAATCCAAAATCTAAAATCCAAAATGTAAAATTACAGGAATCGGTGGTAGCAGATCGAGCTTTCAATGGGTTGAATATAGCCACGGCGGTTTTGGGCTCTAGCGCTATCTTATCCGTCAAAACAGACCCGCATAATCCCAATCGTCAGATTACTTTACTCCCAGGAAAACGTCAACTTGTCTCAATTGTTACCAGTCGAGCAAGTGAAATTGCTAATCCCGATCAATTTATTTCGACAGAAGTTTCTCAACAAATATTTCGCGCTCCTACTCAACTTTATTTGAATCAGGTAGAAACTACAACTGCTTACAGAAGGCTTCAGGCGTTTGGTGCAGCAATTGAGGCAGATCAAATAACTGCTGTTTACCTTTCGCCCCAAGACCCGAATTATTTTGCTGCTGCTGAAAGGCCAGTTGCGCTCTATCGCTATCGCTTAGAATTTTTTCCATAATCAAAGGAGGTTAAGGTGTGAAAGATTTTATTAATAATATTTTTTTAGTTGGCGAGCTAATTTTAATGTCTCCTCAACTATTATTATTCTATTTGTCTAGCGAGAAAGAAGTTATCGTAGCGGACGTAAAACGGTGGGTAGAAATATTTGAATGGAAAAGTACATCCGATTCAAGGAATTTGTTGTTTTTAACGGCAAAGAAGCAAGAGTTTAGAAACTTATATTATTACAGAATAGCTAAAGGTAATTTTGCAGCTAGATTGGTGATGCGAATAATTAAGATTTTTTATAAAGAATGCTCTTATCTCTTTTTAGATATGTCTAGCAATATCGGCCCTGGTCTATTTATTCAGCACGGCTTTAGCACAATTATTATGGCAGATATAGGTGAAAACTGCTGGATCAACCAACAGGTATCAATTGGCTACAAAGATAAAACTGGTCGGCCTAAAATTGGGGATAATGTCAGAATAACGGCTGGGGCAAAAGTGCTTGGTAATATAACTGTTGGGAACAATGTTACTGTAGGTGCTAATGCAGTTGTAATTAAAAATGTGCCTGATAATTGTGTGGTCGTAGGAGTTCCAGCTTACATTGTTAAAAAGAATGGTTTGAAAGTGAAAGAAGAATTAGTCTGATGCAGCAACCAAAGGTAATTTTTTTAGATGCAGTGGGCACTTTATTTGGAGTTAGGGGTAGTGTAGGGGAAGTCTACAGAGAAATAGCGCTTCGGTTTGGAGTAGAAGTTTCAGCTAAAGCGTTGGATCGAGCTTTCTACAATAGCTTTAAATCAAGTAGTAGGATGGCTTTTCCTGGAGTTGAACGGCAAGAAATACCGAGCAAAGAATTTGAGTGGTGGAGCGCGATCGCATTTAAAACTTTTCAAGAGGTGGGCGTTGTTCAGCAATTTGCCGACTTTTCCAGTTTTTTTGCTGAACTTTATGCCCACTTTGCTACAGCTAACCCTTGGTTTATTTATCCTGATGTTCTTCCAGCTTTGGAATACTGGCACAAACAAAATATTCAACTAGGCGTATTGTCTAATTTTGATTCTCGGATTTATTCTGTTTTGTCAGCCCTCCATTTGGCAAAATTTTTCACTTCGATCACGATTTCCACAGAAGTGGGTGCAGCTAAACCAGAACCAGAAATTTTTGTTAAAGGTTTGCACAAACATGACTGTCCATCTGAAGCGGCATGGCATATTGGCGACAGTTTTAAAGAAGATTATCAAGGTGCTAAGGCAGCTGGATTAAGAGCAATTTGGCTGAAGCGAACCGAACTTTTGCTGTAAGATATAAAAGTATTGAGATATTAGTTATTATGCCTTACAAGTTGCTATTCGTCTGTCTGGGTAATATCTGCCGATCGCCTTCAGCAGAAAATATCATGAATCACCTAGTTGAACAAGCGGGACTCAGGGATTCGGCTTCGCAGACGTTAGGCGATCGCATTATCTGCGACTCCGCTGGCACTTCCAGTTATCATATTGGCAGTCCCCCAGACCGACGCATGACCCAAGCAGCTCAACTTCGAGGCATAAAACTTCGTGGTGAAGCACGCCAGTTTCAAAAGTCAGACTTTCAGGAATTTGACTTAATTCTGGCAATGGATAAGGAAAATTACCGAGATATTCTCTCCCTCGATCCCACTGGCAAGTATCGGGATAAAGTGCGATTGATGTGCGACTTTTGTACTCGTCACACCCTTAAAGAGGTTCCCGATCCCTACTACGGTGGCCCAGAGGGATTCGATCGGGTTATCGATCTTTTGTTAGATGCCTGCGAAGGTTTGCTGCAATACATTACTGACACTCAAAGGATTTTTGACTTTTGACTTCCGCGTAGCGGCGCTAGCTATTCCACCAGATGTTGTTCCATCGCAAAACGAACCAGTTCTGTGCGGTTGCTAGTAGTAGTTTTTCTCAGAAGGCTAGTGACGTACTTTTCAATTGTTCTAGCACTTAAGTGCAGGCGATCGCCAATTTCAGCATTTGAGAAACCGTGAGTTATCAAATCCAGTACTTCCTGTTCTCGCTTGATCAACTTGCATTCTTTTAAGACTGTCTTAGTTTTGTCAAGCAGGGTTGTCGAGGCTCGTAAGTTCGAGTCAGATTGATCTATCTTTCGATGGAGGAGATTACGAATTATTGCCCCTAGTTCATTTATTTCAAATGGTTTGGGAAGATAGAGATCGCATCCTAACTCGTAGCCGCGAATCCGTTCTTCAGTACTCCTTCGCTCCGTCAATAAAATCACGGGTAACTGGCGGAACTCCGGTCGCTGACGAACCTGCCGCACCAGCTCGTAGCCGTCCATCCGAGGCATCATGATGTCGGTGACCAACAAATGAGGGCGATATGCCTCAACTAATTCCAGCGCCTCCTGACCATCCTCAGCTGCGATCGCTGAGTAGCCATACATCTCTAAGTATTCTGTGACAAAAAGACGTATTGCCAAGTCATCATCTGCAACCACGATTATCAAGGGCATGGGAGTAAAGATGGCTAGCCTATTTAACCCCTACAATAGGTCAAGTCTAGGCTGAAAGTTATCGACATAAGAGGTATTTTATTAAGATTTTCTTGCCTAGATGGGTACAGCTTAACACTAACCAATGCGTGAAAACCAACTCAAACGAAAACTAAAGCAGGGCGAAACCGTACTTGGTACGTTTATTAACTGCCCCTATCCGGCGTTTATGGAAATTTGCGGATATGCAGGATTTGACTTCGCCGTTATAGACATGGAACACGGTGCTTTACACACATTGGTTGCCGAAGACCTCTGCCGTGCGGCAGATTGTGTGGGCATAGCACCCGTTGTCAGAGTCCGCAAGAATGACGCCCCCCAAATTCAACGCGCCCTTGACATCGGCAGTGCTGGTGTTCAAGTGCCTCAGATTGAAACCAAGGAAGACGCCCAAGCCGTTGTGCTAGGTGCAAAATACAGCCCCCTTGGCGATCGCGGTCTTTCCTTCAACACCCGCGCTGGCTTGTACACAGCAGCAGGGACGCAAATCACCGACAAGTTGAACGAGGAATCTCTCGTTGTCGTTCACGTCGAAGGCAGGCGCGGCGTGGAAAACATCGCAGATATTGTCAGCGTCTCTCACATTGATGTTATCTTTCTCGGCCCTTACGATTTGTCCCAGTCGCTAGGTATTCCCGGACAGGTGCGAGATCCTCGCGTAATTGAACTCATGCAGAAATGCGTTACCATCATCCGCAACGCAGGGAAAGCCGCTGGCACGTTTGCCGACAATCCCGAAGTGGCGAAGCAGTGGATTGCTAGCGGCGTGCAATATGTTGCCCTTGGCGTAGATGTTGCTATTTTCCTGCGATCGTGCCAAGCGTTAGTGGAAGCAGTGCGAAATTAGTTTCATCTCTGACTTGGAAGTAAAATATATCACCTTCAGTAGGGTGGGATGTACTTACCCTACTTACTAGGATTTTGTTAAGTTATTTAACGTAAGCTCTATCACAACTTTGCGATTTTTGTAGTTTATTTAACTATAGTTAACAAAAATTTGTTTTATACTAGGACTATAAACCTCCTTAAGAAGAATCGGTTAAGGGGATCAAAGTATAAAGGGTAAAAGAAAATGCAAACTTTATTGGGAACGACGGAATCACCATATTCTATTAGTTTTGCTTTAGAAAAAGTCGATACCATCAAGCTGGAGGGTTTTAAGCGTTTTTTTAGAGATCTTCCTGTCGATCCTTATATAAAAGGTAAGTATCGTTTCCGAAGATTATCTCGCTTAAAAGTCGTTGGCAATGAGTTAACTAAGCTGCCTCATGGTTATCTTTTTCAAAGTAAGCAATACAATCCGTTGGTTGGCGATATCAGGAGAGAGTTTGGCGAACTAGATGATGCACTTGTAGAACTGGATGAGTTTAAAAAACTTGTCTTGGAATTCAGGAATTACTCTAAACTTGAGTCTGCCGTTGAAATAGGAGTTCATCAAATCAGAACTACTTGTTCGCCCAACAATTTTGGCAATCCAGCACCCGAAGGGATACACAGAGATGGTTGTGATTTTATAGGTATTTTCTCAGTTGATAGAGAAAATATTGAAGGTGGGGAAACCCATCTCTATGTGGCTAAAAAGGAAAAGCCCGTCTTGAAGAAAGTTCTTAATCCCGGCGAACTTTTGCTAGTAAACGATCGCAACTTCTTTCATTTTACCACTCCCATTAAACCGATATCTTCTGGAGAGGGGACAAGGGACGTTTTTGTTCTTACTCACCCCAGCTTACTTCACGATTAATCGCCCTAACTCTGCCGGTCAGGGAATTTCAGATTTAAGATTGAAAATTTCAAATTGAAAAAAATCTAAAATCTAAAATCTAAAATTTGAAATTACCCTAGCCCTGCTACCCTAAAAATCAACTGGCAGAAACAGTCAAACTGGCGGGTGACGCTGGATTGCCTTGTAGGACTACGCCGCGATCGTTAGCTGCTATATGGCGCAAAATCTTGTAAATTGCCTCTATTTCGTCACTAACACCAGCTTTTTCAGCTAACTGGGCAATAGAAACAGAAGTCCCTTCCTGCTTAAGTATCTGCACCACCCGTTTCTGTAAATCTAGAATAACTGCGGCTGCTTTCTTACCAGCTTCTACACCCGGTTGGTGATAAGCGTTGACGTTAATCAAGAAACCGTATAAACCGACGGCCCGATCGTAAAGCGCAATCAACGCCCCAACCGTGTGGGGATTAACTTGGGGAATCGTTAGGGTGATAGAATCGCGATGGTTTTCGTAAAGAGCTTTGCGGGTTCCCTGTAAAAAACCTGATAGATAATCTCCCGATGTAACTCCTGGGTCTATTTCTATCGATGGCCCCTGACGATCCTCTAAAACTTCAATAAAAGTGAGGAAGAAATTTGGGACGCCTTCGCGCAGTTGCTGCACGTAGGCGTGTTGATCGGTTGAGCCTTTGTTACCGTAGACGGCGATACCTTGGTGGACGATATTGCCATCGAGGTCTTTCTCTTTACCCAAGGATTCCATCACAAGTTGCTGAAGATAACGGCTAAATAACAGCAGACTATCTTTGTAAGGCAGCACCACCATATCTTTTTCGCCTTTGCCATTACCCGCAAAGTACCAGGATAGGGCTAGTAGGGCGGCTGGGTTATTTTTAATGTGGGGTACGCGGGTGGCGGTGTCCATTTCTTTAGCACCGGCAAGCATGGCGCGGATGTCGATTCCCTGCAAGGCGGCTGGAAGCAAGCCTACAGCTGATAATTCCGAAGTGCGTCCTCCCACCCAATCTTCCATCGGAAAGGTTGCTAGCCAGCCTTCTGACTTGGCTTGTTTGTCTAAATTACTGCCAACACCTGTGATGGCAACAGCGTACTGGGAAAAGTCCAAATTTTTGGCAGCGTAAGCTTTTTTGACTTCAATCATGCCGTTGCGCGGTTCTGGCGTTCCTCCAGATTTGGAGATTGTCAATACCATAGTGCTGCCAAGTCGGTCTTTTAGCTTGCTGAGAAGGCGATCGATCCCAGCTGGGTCACTATTGTTGATGAAGTGAATTCGCAGGAGTGGGTAATCTGGCGCTAAGGCTTCGGCGACGAATTCCGGGCCTAGTGCCGAACCACCGATGCCAATAGAAATAATGTCGGTAAATTTGGGGACGGATGGTGGATGAATGTCCCCGGTGTGGACTTTGCGAACAAATGCTTCGATTTTCTCTAGTGTCTCGACGATTTGTTGTTTGATTTCTGGCGTTGGGGCAAGATCCGGGTTTCGCAGCCAGTAGTGACCCACCATGCGGTTTTCGTCGGGGTTGGCTATAGCACCTCCCTCCAAAGCCGCCATATCCTGAAAAGCCTTTTCAAACTTGGGCTGCAACGCCTCCACAAAGGCGTCGTCAAACCGCATCCGACTGACATCTAGGTAAAATCCCAGCCCTTGATGGTAATAAAGCCAGTCTTGGTAGCGTTGCCAGAGTGCAGCTGCGTCCATAGCAAATATTATCCTATTATCTTTTTCCTTAACAGTTTAAGGTACTAGCGATTGAGGATTAGGCATTGGGCATTAAGAAGCATAAAGAATGTTGGTGTAGCCTGCGCGTATTGCTTCGACTAAAGCCGAAGCACTTTGCTATATGTCCGGTTTGGGCAAAACGCGCAGAAATTTAACGATATGCCCGGTCAATTCTACGCCAATTATGTAGTTATCTACACTGAATCGGTAAAAGATGCCTTCAGAATCGAGCCGTTTTAGCCCTGGCAAGTCTTTAATGCGATCGATCTGTTTGTACTTTTCAAATACGACTGCGTAAATATGCTCACGAGCTGCGTACTCTAAGTTTTTGATATCGACTAAAAAGGATCTGGCGTAGCGTACATCTAGACTCACGGGGGGGGCGTTCTCTAACTGCAAATTTTACATTATACTTGGGGCTAGGTGAATTTCAGATTTCAGATTTAAAATTTCAGATTTAAAATCGTCAATTCCAAATAAAAATCTTTAAATCAAAAATCTAAAATTTTAACTTCGATCCTAAAAAATCTATGGCAAGTGCAATAGTCGCACTGCTTCTTCGTAGTTCATGGTATCCCCAGGCTGGAGATTTCGCTTGGCCTCTTGAATGGCTTTGACCACATAAATATCGTAGTATACTTCTTGTAGTATACTCCAAGTCGTTTCCAATTCATCATCAGATAATTCATCGATTAAGAAATCTAGTTTGTAAGTTAACCGATGCAATCTACTTCTGAGAATGTTCCGTTGGGAAACTCCTGCTTTTAAGTATGGGGTTTCCCTTTCTCCTTGACCCTTTTCACTTTCCCCTTTCATAAGTTTTCTCTTTGTTGTGCCTTTGTCCTCCTTGTCCCCCTTGTCTCCCCATAGGGTAGAATGCGTTAGCGTAGTGCTATTTTTAAGCCGCATTCTCCCGATAGATTGTTTCGGGTAAAGATGCACCCTTCTGTTTTGCCATTCTATCTCTCAAACTCTACATGGTTGGTTATCTCGTTTTCCTGGCAATTTCTACAGGTATAGCTGCCCTGTTCAGCTTGGGACTAAATTTACAATGGGGCTACACTGGTCTGATTAACTTTGGGCACGTGGCCTTTATGACGGTGGGAGCTTATACCACCGTATTGCTAGCTTTAAAAGGAGTTCCGCTGATTATTGCGGTGCCTCTAGGTGCTGGTTTAGCGGCACTGTTGGGGCTGCTGATCGGTTTATCAACTCTGCGACTGCGGGAAGATTACCTGGCGATCGTCACGATCGGCGTTTCTGAGGTGATCCGTTTGATTGTGCTAAACGAAGAGTGGTTGACTAGAGGGACTTTTGGGGTGCAAGGTTTTCCTCTGCCACTGGCAACTTGGAGTCCAAATTTGCTGATGAGGCTGATGATGATTGCCCTGCTGACGCTGATTGCTGGCTTGACTTTTTGGCGAATGTGGCAGTGGTTCTCTAAGGAATTGCAGCAAGGAAAGACAGAAAACAGGTTTCCAGTCGGTTCGCTGATATTGGGGATGGCCAGTTCGCTGTTGGGTTTGGCGGTTTACGTTGCAGGAGTGATGGCGCTGTATGACTACACCTATAAAGCTGGGTTGATGGTGCTGTTGCTGCTGGTGCTGACGGTGATATTCTGGCAAATGGAACGATTGGCCCGATCGCCCTGGGGTCGCGTCCTCAAAGCTATCCGCGAAGATGAGGAAGTGGCTAAAGCTTTGGGCAAAAATGTTTTTTGGTATAAGTTGCAATCGTTGATGTTAGGAGGTGCGATCGCAGGAATTGCCGGTTCCTTCTACGCTTGGCAACAAACATCTATTTACGCAGATGATTTTATTCCCCTGACGACTTTTGAAGCCTGGACTATTGTAGTTTTAGGCGGAGCCGGTAACAATGTGGGTACAGTGCTGGGAGCAATTATTTTTTGGGCTTACAATACAGTGACGCGCTTTGTTCTGCCTGCACTTCTGCCTTTCGATGATGCCCGTTTGGGCGCATTTCGGGTGATGGTAATCGGTCTGTTGCTAATGGTGCTGATGATGGCGCGACCGCAAGGTATCTTAGGGAAAAAGGAGGAACTAACTCTTGGCAGGTAACGTTCCAATGCTTGCAGCTTATGGACTTGGCAAAAGTTTTGGCGGTCTGAGGGCGGTGGACGATGCGAAGCTTGAGGTGGCGCAGGGTAGCATTACAGGGCTGATCGGCCCAAACGGTGCTGGTAAAACTACTCTTTTTAACCTGCTTTCTAATTTTATTCGCTCCGATCGCGGTCGGGTGATTTTTGACGGCGAACCGATTCAGCACTTGCAGCCTCACCAAATTGCCCAGATGGGTATGGTTCGCACGTTTCAGGTAGCGCGAGTGCTATCCCGATTATCGGTGATGGAAAATATGCTTTTGGGGGCGCAAAAGCAAACTGGTGAAAACTTTTGGAATGTTTGGTTGCAACCCAAGCAGGTAATTGAGGAAGAAAAGCAACAGCGGGAAAGGGCTGAAGCCATCCTGGAATCTGTGGGATTGGCCCACATGGCTGGAGCTTATGCGGGGGCGCTATCTGGCGGACAGCGGAAACTGCTGGAAATGGCGCGGGCGCTGATGACCGATCCCAAACTAATTTTATTGGATGAACCGGCAGCTGGGGTGAATCCGACGTTGATTAATCAAATCTGCGATCGCATTGTGACGTGGAACCGCGAGGGTATGACGTTTCTGATTATCGAACACAATATGGACGTGATTATGTCCTTGTGCGATCGCGTCTGGGTATTAGCCGAAGGCCGAAATCTCGCCGATGGCACCCCCGCTGAAATTCAGCAAAACGCGCAAGTTTTAGAAGCTTACTTAGGATAATCATTATCAGTGCATCCGTGTATATCCGTGTCGTGCTGCATTGGATTGACACTTCCACCCGTAAAACTACTGAATTTGCTATTTTTCCCAAAAGTTATATATTGGTTTGAAGTATAAACACTTAAGTAATTTCCAGTAAAGTAAAATCTCCAGAGACTCCTAGTCAAGTCAAAGAGTCCTGCAAGCTTTTACAGGTAAGGGTTCACTTAACTGAGAAATACCTTTAGATCTGAGGGTAAACAATGGCGAAAATTTTTGGGAACAATTTACCATTTGGTTCAGCAGCATTCATCAACATCTTGCTAATTGCCAGCATCACCCAGTCTACGGAGTCTCAAGCATCTATAAATAAACGTTTTAGTCCTTATTCTTCCTCTTTTTCAGGTAGGGATGAAGAGGATAAAGATGGAATGGCGCAAGCCAGCTTAGTTTCGCCATTGTTAGAACTACAACTGACTGATTGGGTGTTTCAAGCATGGCAATCTCTAGCAGAAAACTACCGTTATATTCGAGTATATTCAGATCTCAGACATTGGGAAGATCGAGTTTTTACTCGCTATGAATTTGCAGCTAGATTAAATACCCGCTTGGAAAAGATTCATGAATCGATCGCATTGACTGGTGAAGAAATTACAGAAGAAGATTTAACCACTATGCGGCGATTGGAAGATGAATTTGCAGCAGAACTTGGGATTTTGCGCCGCAGAGTAGACACCTTAGAAGCAGGCACAACAAGATTATAAGCTCCGCATTTCGCCGGGTTTCAGATTTTAGCTTTCTTTCTTTAAAATCTTTGGTTAATGCCATAACGTCAAATTGTCTGTTGTCATCGTTGGTTAAATTTTTACCGCAGATGTAGGCGCTTCGCCTTCCCGTAGGGTAGACAGATGGACGCAGATGAACGCAGATGCAGAATAATCACAATAATTTTTTAGGTAACCGATGCTACCGGACATGATATGACCCGCTTTCCACACGACCAATTTGCCAAAGACTACCTGAAAGAATTATTAACTCCATTAGGACAAGTACAAACCAGCCGCAATGTCGCCGGAGAAGTGCGAGAAATCGATGTATGGTTTACGCCATCATCAACACTAACAAGCGAAGCACAAGCCTTGGGATTACTAGGGAGATTTGCTACCACTCCCTCAATATTTGAACCATTTCGTAATGCAGTCACAAGCAGCCAAGTTCGCAGTTGTATAAGTAAATTGTTTGACGTTCATGCAGATATAGAACGTCAGGCAAAACGAGAAAATACTCGCCTTAATGAATCGCAATTACCTAAATTATGGATTTTCACTCCCACCGCATCACCACTTTTATTAGATGAGTTTAGAGCAATTTACGACCGAGAAAACTGGCTACCAGGAGTTTATTTTTTAGGAGAGGGTTTGAAAACAGCAATAGTAGCCATTCATCAGTTACCCCGCACCCCAGAAACACTGTGGCTGAGAATTCTTGGTAAGGGAAAAGTGCAAAAACAAGCTATTAACGAATTGACGGCACTGCCAGAAGATAACCCATTGCGAGTAAATGCGCTAGAGTTATTATATAGCCTGCGCGTTACCTTAGAAGCCAATCAAAATTTAGATTCAGAGGATAGGGAGTTAATTATGGAATTATCACCACTTTATTTAGAAAGGCTGGATGCAGCTGTACAGTCAGGGGTGGAACAAGGAATCCAACAAGGTATTCAAAGAGGAATACAGCAAGGTATTCAAAGAGGAATCCAGCAAGGGGAACGCCTTGTTGTGGAAAATATGCTGCGAGTTCGCTTTGGTGTTTTGGATGATGAACTGAGGTCAATTATCGAACCATTGTTGGAATTGCCACCAGAAGAGTTTACCCAATTGCTGATGCAATTATCGCGAGATGAATTGTTAGATAGGTTTAGAAGATAAAGTTGACGCGATCGGTCTTTCAGAAACCCGGTTTCTCTCAGCCTTGAAGAGGACGGACGATCGCAGGAGTTGGTTTCTGCTGTTGGAAAATTGCATTGAGTGCTTGTTCCAGAGTTTCTGCCATCACGATGCGGTTTTGGTAAGCGACAATTACCCTTGCTAATATCGGCAAGCTATTTTCTGTTGCTTCCAGATAAAGGGGTTCCACATATAGCAAAGATCGCTCAATCGGAATCACCAAAAGATTTCCTTGCAGCGCACGCGAACCTTCGCGATTCCAGAGCGAAATCTGCTGGGAAATTACCGGATCTTGGTTAATCAACGCTTCAATCTGCTCAATTCCGTAGACCAGTTCCTGTTTGGGAAACTGGTAAAGCAATAACTTACCGTAGTTTTCTCCATCCGAACGTGCTGCTAACCAAGCAATTAAGTTGGGGCGTTGCGTGGGGGTAAACGGAAGCAGCAGAATGAATTCTTCTGTTGCTTCCGTTGGCAATTTCATAATTAAGTAATAGGGTTCCACCAGTTTCGGTTTATTGCCATAAATCTCTGTGGGAAGTTGCCACTGATCTTCTCGGTTGTAGAAGACTTGCGGATCGGTCATGTGGTAAGTCAGCAATCGTTCGGATTGGATGCTGTAAAAATCGACTGGATACCGAATATGACTTACCAGATTGACTGGCATTTCCTTCAGTGGTTTGAATAGTTCTGGAAAAATAGTTTTCCAAGAGTTAATAATTGGATCTTGAGGATCGGCAATGTAGAAAAATACGCTGCCGTTATAGGCATCAATGACGACTTTTACTGAATTGCGTATGTAGTTGAATTGGTCTTCACCAGGCTCGGAATAAGGGTAGCGATCGCTTGTGGTATAGGCATCGACAATCCAATACAAATAATTGGGTGATGCTGATGAATCTTTATTGTTTAAATTCGCATTGGCAACTACAAGATAAGGGTCACTGTCATAGCGCAAAAAGGGAGCGATCGTCCTAATTCGCTGGTTAATATCTCGGCGGAATAGCACTTTAGTTTCAGGAGTGAAATTTCTGGTAAAGAGCATTTGCCAATCCTGCAAGTACTTGGCAAACAGCAACCGACGCCACCAACTGCTAATTCCGATCCCACCCCGTCCATCATAGGTGTTATACACATTTTCATCGCCACTGGGATAGTCCAACTCCTTAACTTTGGTTGGAGCAATAACATAATTTTTAGTGATTTCGCCATAATAAATCCTGGGACGATCGATGGGAATGCTGGCGCGAATTCCCTCGCTGGAAGTCTGCAAAGTACCGCCGTCCTCAGTGGGATCGGGGCTGCTAATATTATTAACAAAGTAGTCTGGTAAACCCCCAGGGCCAACGGTATTGACAGGCGAGACGGTAAAACCATATCCGTGAGTATAAATTAAGTGTTTGTTCACCCAAGTTTGGGCTTGTTGAGGTACAGCGCTGTAGTCTAATTCCCTTGCTGCTAAAATAACTTGTCGCTTTTCTGTATCTTCCTCTTTCACTATTCGCTTATCGGTGTCTTTTTTTAGGACGTAGCGGTCAATGTCGGCGTTGGCAAACTTGTAATAAAGGCGGATTTGTTGCAGTTGGCGATTGGCTTGCAGTAGCGGACGGGTATCCCAAAGACGAATATTGTTAATAGTCAGGTCGTTCGCCTGGATATCTTGATAATTAAGTTTTCCTTGCGGGTCAAAAGTTCTGACTTCAATATCTTCTAAACCAAATGCCTGACGGGTGAGGGCAATGCTGCGCTGTATGTAAGGTCGTTCCACCGCTAATTCGTTTGGTTGAACGATTAAGCGTTGTACTGCTGGAGGAAGTAAAAGGGAAAAACTAAAAAGGCAAAAGATAAAGAAAACAGGTAAAAATTTATTCAGTTTACCGAACCACTGCTTTTTTGTTTGGAACCAGAAAACAGTTTGCCACAGGAGTGAAATCGCGATCGCCAATGCTAGAAAACTTAACCCGGTATAGACTGGTAACTGAGTTGTTACATCTGTGTAGCCAGCGCCATAGCTAACTCCGCGAGTGGAATAAAGGAGTTCGTAGCGGCGAAGCCAATAACTGAGAGCCACACTCAGCATAAAGGTACTGCCCAGTCCGTATAAGTGGCGCTGCTGTGGCTGACTAAAACCTAGAAAAATTCCTTGACTCAGGCTATTTCCTGAAAGTAAATAAACCAGAGAGATAGCGACTAAGCCATACAAAAATAGTCCCACCAGCCAAAATTCCAGCAATTCCCAACCAGGCAGAGTAAAGACATAAAAACTAATATCTTTTGTAAATAGTGGATCGCTCCGGTTAAAAATAGTGGGATTAAAATATTGCAAAACTTTGTCCCAGTGTCCTGATAGCACTGCGCCAAAACTCAAACTCATTAAGGCGGCGATCGCTTTTAGGCAAAAGTCGGGCCGGGAAATAATTGCGATCGCCAATATTCCCAGTACGCCTACCTGCCAAATTTGCAGCGACGCGACCATCTGCCAAATTGACAGGAGATCGAACCGAGGTGGCAGCGGCGGCAACACGCTGGGTAGAGCCAGATTCGGATGCCAAAAACTGAAGGCAACCTGGGCATAATGAATCAACATCGACCCCACCAGCAAACTCAGTCCCAGCGCGATCGCTAAAAGCCAGGTTAGCCTTATAGTCCCTGGTAGAGAAGATTCCGCTATCTCTGCTACATTCGTTATATCAAATCCGTCTACGTCGGAATTGTTCGTTTTGCCCCTCTGCCCCTCTCTCCTTCTCCCCTCCCCGTGGGACGGGGAGGGGTTGGGGGTGGGGTTGCCCCTCTGCGGCCATAATGATTCAGACACAACCGGAAACGATATTATTTCTGGTTCTGGATGCTGGAACTGTCGAGCTATAGCCAGGTTAACCACGAGAAAACCAGCGCTGACGGTAGATGCGATCGCCCACAGTCCCACCTGCGTCTTGAGGCGCAACAGAAACGCTGACAAATACCCAACTTCCTGAAACCACAAGATTTCCACCACCAAATGGGAGAGTAGGTCAAAGCTTAACCATACCCCCAGCAAAAGCGCGATCGATATAAATATTCGTTTCCACAACACAAATTTCAACAACTTCCCTAGTTAGATGACTGTTAACTCTGCTGTAACTTACAAATAGCTTTGAGAACTTGTAAAATTTCAATAGAACGCTCTGATTCCATTAAATTCAGTAATGGCATTAACTGATAAGTCGGGGGAGTTCCTGGCTGGATGTACACAAATTGACAAAGCTCTCCATTTGTAGTTAATCCCCAAACCGATCTTTGACGTTCTAAACTATTATAGGCGTAAGTGAGCAATTGAGGTAAACCAGCCGAAGGAGCAACACTACTGTTTTTAGATTCAATCACCAAAACCCAAAAATATGTATCAGTTGTTGTACGTATAGTCCTGTTGATTGCTAAAATATCATACCGACCTGTAATAAGTGTATCTTCATCTTCGATATTAATGCGATCGATATCTTCTTCCAGGCTGATTTTGATAGGCGATCGATAGAAACCAGCCAATCGCAGCAGCGGAAAAATAGTTAAAGCTTTCACCAGTCCTTCCAGAACTTTCCCTTCTGTCAGATAGTTACGAAAATCATCCCTAATTTGCAGGAGTTCCTGCTGTTCAAACTGTGACAGACGTTCTAGGGATAACAGTGGTGTAAATGAGCCATCAAACTGCATTTGGAAGCCGAACAGACGATCTACCTCGGCTAGGGATAAGTTTTTGGCATTGAGAATTGCCATACTTTTATTTTTTTTTATGTGTTAAAATGGCGTGCTAATTATAGTATAATCAGCAAATATATTTGCTCATCTAGGTCGATCGCACCGCTTGCCCAGTTGAGAAGAAATGTCACCAACCCACACCACACCTAAGCAAAGCACTCAACCACTTGCGCCGTGATGAAATATGGCAAGCAATAGCTCATATATCCGAGTAACGAGCTAGGCTTGATGTCAAAATAGCCAGCAGACCACTTTGCAGCTACAAAAGAGCGATCGCCTACGGCACGCTTCGCGATCGCACAGCCCACCGTAAAAACTCGTTTCCTGCAATCATTAAAATATCTAAAACCCGATCGGATAACCGGAGTTTTTATGGCATGATCTCAAAGTAGACAATTTATCGGTTTCAGATCCGAGGAAACCACTTATTATGGTGCTTAGATTAGGCGACATTGTACCCGATTTTACTCAAGCTTCAAACGAAGGCGAAATCAAGTTTTACGACTGGGCAGGCGACAGCTGGGTCGTACTGTTCTCCCACCCCGCAGATTATACACCAGTTTGTACCACCGAATTAGGCGAAGTCGCCCGTCTCAAACCAGAATTTGACAAGCGCAACGTCAAAGCACTTGCTCTGAGCGTGGATGACGAAGAATCCCACAAAGGCTGGATTGGCGATATTGAAGAAACCCAGAGCGTCAAGCTCAACTATCCCATCCTCGCAGATCCGGATAAGAAAGTCTCTGACCTTTACGACATGATCCACCCGAACGCCACCAACACAGTGACCGTTCGGACTGTCTTCGTCATCGACCCTCAAAAGAAACTGCGCTTGAGCTTCACCTATCCCCCCAGCACAGGTCGCAACTTCGATGAAATTCTGCGGGTAATTGATTCCCTGCAACTCACGGATAACTATAGTGTGGCGACTCCAGTCAACTGGAAAGATGGGGATGACGTGGTGATTGTCCCCTCCCTCAAAGATCCCGAAGTCCTCAAGGAAAAATTCCCCAAAGGATATAACGAAATCAAACCCTATCTGCGGATGACTCCTCAACCCGACAAGTAAGGCAAAAGGTAAAAGCCAAAAGATAAAAGTAGGGTGGGCAATGCTCACCCTACTATGTATAGCTAGGGACTAGGGGCTAGGGGCTAGGGACTAGGGGAAGAAGTGTTTAGAATCAAGGGCTTCGCCGTGATAGCTCAGCCGAACGGTTTCGGCAATTCAGAATGTCCTAACCGACGAAAGCGGTTGCTATATATAAGCTGTATATAAGTAAAATTTGGTAGCATTATTGTAGGTATAAATAATGAGGAAATAACTTATGCTTTCATCGCCAATAGTGTTGCGAATTCTATCAACAATGCAAATGACAGACGATCAGTTTTTTGAGTTCTGTCAGATCAATCGCGACTTACGGATTGAACGGAATAAATTAGGAGAATTGGTTATTATGCCACCCACTGGTTCAGAAACAGGAAACCGAGAATTTAACATCTTAGGGCAATTATGGGTATGGTCGGAACAAGATGGCACAGGTATAGCTTTTAGCCCCAGCACAGGATTTAAGCTATCAACGGGTGCAGAACGCTCTCCCGATGCCTCTTGGATAAAACTAGAACGGTGGAATGCTTTATCAGCCGAACAAAAGCAAAAGTTTGCTCCCATTTGTCCAGATTTTGTAATTGAACTGAGGTCGGCTTCTGATAATCTGAAGCCTTTGCAAGAAAAAATGGAAGAATATATGAGAGAGCCAGGAGTACAGTTAGGCTGGCTAATTGACCGGAAGAATCGGAGAGTTTATATTTATCGTCCCAATCAAGAAGTGGAATGTCTAGAAAATCCGGCGACAGTTAGCGGTGAGTCGGTATTGCCGGGGTTTGTCCTTAATATGAGTAAAATTTGGTAGCATTATTGTAGGCATAAATAATGAGGAAATAAATCATGCTTTCCGAGTCTATAGTGTTGCGGATGCCGCCAACAATATCAATGACAGACGACCAATTTTTTGAGTTCTGTCAGCTCAATCGCGACTTACGTATTGAACGGAATAAATTGGGAGAAATCTTCATCATGCCTCCGACAGGTGGAACTACTAGCAATCGCAACTTCAGCATAGCCGTGCAGCTAGGAATTTGGTCAGAGCAAGATGGAACGGGTATTTGTTTTGACTCTAACGGTGGATTTAAGCTATCAACTGGTGCAGAACGTTCTCCTGATGCTTCGTGGATGAAACTGTCACGCTGGAATGCTTTATCAGCAGAACAACAAGATAAATTTGTGCCCATTTGTCCAGATTTTGTCATCGAACTGAGGTCAGCGTCTGATAATCTGAAGCCTTTACAAGAAAAGATGGAAGAATATATGAGAGAGCCAGGAATACAGTTAGGCTGGCTAATTGACCGGAAGAATCGGAGAGTTTATATCTATCGTCCCAATCAAGAAGTAGAATGCCTAGAAAATCCGGTTACAGTTAGCGGTGAGTCGGTCTTGCCGGGGTTTGTCCTTAATATGAGTAAAATTTGGTAGCATTATTGTAGGCATAAATAATGAGGAAATAAATCATGCTTTCTGAGTCTATAGTGTTGCGGATGCCGCCAACAATATCAATGACAGACGACCAATTTTTTGAGTTCTGTCAGCTCAATCGCGACTTACGTATTGAACGGAATAAATTGGGAGAAATCTTTATCATGCCTCCGACAGGTGGAACTACTAGCAATCGCAACTTCAGTATAGCTGGACAGTTATATGTCTGGTCAGAGCAAGATGGAACGGGTATTTGTTTTGACTCTAACGGTGGATTTAAGCTATCAACTGGTGCAGAACGTTCTCCTGATGCTTCGTGGATGAAACTGTCACGCTGGAATGCTTTATCAGCAGAACAACAAGATAAATTTGTGCCCATTTGTCCAGATTTTGTAATTGAACTGAGGTCGGCTTCCGATCATCTGAAACCTTTACAAGAAAAAATGGAAGAATATATGAGAGAGTCTGGAATACAGCTAGGCTGGCTGATTGACCGGAAGAATCGGAGAGTTTATATTTATCGTCCCCGTCAAGAAGTAGAATGTCTAGAAAATCCGGCTACAGTTAGCGGTGAGTCGGTATTGCCGGGGTTTGTGCTTAATATGAGTAAAGTTTGGTAGAAAATGCGATCGCAGTTCAAAAAACCTTAAATCCTACCACCGCTATAAGTCAAAATTTTTAAAGGTAACAATTTAGGTAAATTCAAAAATGGACATCAAAAACGGCTTTATCGGCACAATTGGCAACACCCCCCTAATTCGCTTAAACAGCTTCAGCGAAGAAACCGGGTGCGAAATCCTCGGCAAAGCAGAATTTCTCAATCCAGGCGGTTCAGTGAAAGACCGCGCTGCCCTCTATATTATCGAAGACGCCGAAAAAAAAGGCTTGCTCAAACCAGGCGGCACAGTAGTTGAAGGAACCGCTGGCAACACAGGCATTGGTTTAGCCCACATTTGCAACGCCAAAGGCTACAAATGCGTGATTATCATCCCAGATACCCAATCTCAGGAAAAGATGGACGCCTTGAGGACGCTGGGTGCAGAAGTTCGTCCCGTCCCAGCTGTACCGTACAAAGACCCGAATAATTATGTGAGACTTTCTGGCACAATTGCGTCGGAGATGGAAAATGCGATCTGGGCTAATCAATTTGATAACTTAGCTAACCGACGCGCCCACTACGAGACTACCGGAAAAGAGATTTGGGAACAAACTGGCGGCAAAATTGACGCCTTCACTTGCGCTACCGGAACTGGCGGGACATACGCGGGCGTGTCGATGTACCTGAAAGACCAGAATTCTAATGTGAAAACTGTTTTAGCAGATCCGATGGGCAGCGGACTTTACAGTTATGCGAAAACGGGTGAAATCACAATAGAAGGTAGCTCCATCACAGAAGGGATTGGCAATAGTCGCGTCACGGCTAATATGGAAGGTGTACTCATAGACGATGCTATCCAAATTGATGATAAAGAAGCGGTGCGGGTGATTTACCAACTGCTGAGGAAAGATGGCCTGTTTATGGGCGGTTCGGTTGGCATCAATGTAGGTGCAGCGGTTTCATTAGCCAAACAAATTGGGCCTGGTCACACAATTGTTACTATTCTCTGCGATGGCGGTAGTCGTTATCAGTCACGTTTGTACAATTTGGAATGGTTAGCATCTAAGGATCTGCTACCAGATTAGTCATTAGCAACCGAGAAACGAACAAAAAAGCAAAGTATTCAATATGCAAATCAACGCATTAGCAGCATATCAGTCAGGTGAAACTCTTCAACCCTACAGCTTAAATCCAGGACAGGCGCAAAACTACGATTGCCTGATTAAAGTGTTAGCTTGCGGCATCTGTCATTCAGATATCAGCATGGTCGATAATGAGTGGGGACAATCGCGGTATCCCCTAGTACCCGGTCATGAGGTAGTTGGGGAAGTAGTGGAGATAGGTTCGCAAGTTAAGCATTTGAAATTAGGCGATCGCGTTGGTGTCGGTTGGCAAATGTCATCCTGTCTGCAATGCCGCGATTGTCTCAAAGGTAACGAAAATCTCTGTAATGAGATCAAAGGCTTAATTGTCAATGGTTACGGCGGTTTTGCCGACTATGTGGCGCTAGATTCACGTTTTGCCTTTCCCATCCCCGCCGGAATTGAAACCGAAATAGCTGGCCCGCTGTTATGCGGCGGTGTTACTGTATACTCGGCTTTGCGGTACGCTGGCATGACTTCCGGCCAAGAAATTGGTGTAATTGGCGTCGGCGGTTTGGGTCACATGGCCGTACAGTTTGCCAGCAAATTGGGCAACAAAGTCACGGTTTTTACCACTTCCCCGGATAAAGCCGAGTTTGCCACCCAGCTTGGTGCCAGTCATGTCGTGGTTGTTCCCCCAGGCGAATCTCCACCTGCTCCCACTCGCCAGCTAGATATCATAATTAGTACAGTTCCGCAATCCCTAGATTGGGGTGCTTATCTGGAATACCTTAATTCTGATGGCACTTTTACGCTAGTGGGAGTTGCGATCGAACCTCTGAGCATCCCCCTTTTTCCGTTACTTAACAAGCGTCGTCGCATTATGGCTTCTCCGATCGGCGGTCGAGCAATGATAATGGAAATGCTTTCTGTGGCCTCTAGCTTTGGCATTAAACCAATTGTGGAGACTTTTCCCTTTGAACAAGTTAATGAGGCGATGGAAAAAGTCCGCGCTAATAAAGTTCGCTATCGAGCCGTTCTGACAGTAGCTTGAGACGATGGTGTCTGCTAAAACTGTTTTGGTTTGTCACAGCAACGCTTGTCGCAAACAGGGTGCAGAGGTGTGGCAGTCGGTTGATTGACTGGAGTTGCGCTCAAAAAGTAGAGGCGCGATCGCAAGCGTGCAAACACCTTCCCTGGTAGTTGCAGCTTTCTTGGGTATGATATAGTCTTGTCTTCTCTACATCTGGGGCATAATGGCCAAATTACCAGACCAAACTTTAGCTACTATCTTTGACTTGCAGCGACGGTTAGTAGAACTGATTGATGAAGCCAAAGCTGTTGAGTTTGCCATATTTGAACGGTTTGGGGAGAATGAGGCAACCCTACCAGAATTAGATCAGATGCAAAGTAGTGTTGAGAGACTGAGAATGCCTTACTCACGTTTGCATACTCTGGCGCTAGGAATAGCTGAATACCAGCCGATCGCTCCTGATGCTATGCTGAACTTATTGGCTCAAACCATTCAGCAAACTGAAGCATTAATCGGTGCTGTAGAGGCAAGCATTTCTGAAACCAAACAAAACTGGAATCTGCGATGAATCAACAAGCCCAAATACCCGACCCCCAGACCAGAGCGCGAAGTGTTGCTAGGTGGCGTGAAGTTAACCAACAAATCGATTTGGTCACACTCCAGATGGATGAATTAATTGCGATGGTAGAAACTGGTCTGCGAGAGCAACGTCTGGCTAGACTTCAAGGTAAAGGTAAAGCAGCAGAGACTATTAATGGGTAAGAGAGGATGTAGGCGATCGCTACCTCTGCAAGCATCGCTCTCCCTGGTATGCTCAGGAAAAGCGTCCTCCTTCTCCGTTTCTCTAAATTATTTAAACGAGTGACGCGATTGGAGGTAAAGTAGTGCCAGTTAATGCGGATAAACCACACTTGTGGAAGTCAGATATTGCCCAGTCGGTTGATTTCTACAACAATTGGTTTATGCAGTTCGCTCCTCAAGCTTACCGCGACACTCGTTTAGTTACCACTCAACAAGTTGTCAATTCCTTAACTCCAGTTCCAAAAATCCCACAGTTTAATAGTCTTGCTTCCAACGGTTATCAGGGTTTTTCTATCTAGGCTAAAAGTGAAAGATCCTGATTTTTCCTCAGAAGGCCAACGTTTCTCTGCAACTAGCTTTCTAGTATTTACATCCAAAAAATAAATTATAGATTGAGAAATCAAAGCAATAAGAGAGCCATCAGGACTGAAAACAACGGAGCCAGAAGAGCAACTAACTCGTTTTTCATAATTCCATTTCAGCGGATACCTATTATTTTTTTTGCCTTGCTTAATATCCCATAGTTGCCCTAATTCATTTACAACAAGAGAAGCATCAGGACTAAATGCAACGGAGCGAATTGGATGCATTGGACCTTGTAGAACCTCTTGCTCTCCCGTCTTCATACTGGAGAGCAGAACTAACCGCTTACAGCTACTTGCAATTGTGTCGTTATCAGGGCTAATTGCCACACTAAAGGTGTAATCCCAGTTTCCCGTAAATTTTTGCAACAATTCCCCTGTTTTGATATCCCAAACCAAAACCTCTTCATCTACTGCTGTGACCAACTTTTTACTATCAGGCGTAATAGCAAAATCATGAATATACAAAGGTATAAATCTTTCTGCCTTAGTTGTTAAGTTCCAAATTGATAGCCCATTGACATAACGAGTAACTAACATTTTTCCCTCTGGACTAAAAGCAAGGCTAGTAACAATATGCTTTACTTGCGCCAGATTTTGAAAATTCAAACCGTTGTTGATAAGAGAGTCTAGTTCACTAACTCCAATTGTTTCAATATTACCTTCAGCTGTAGAATTTTTACAAGCAAATGCTAGTTTATGATCATCTGGACTAATAGCCACACAAGATATTGCAAAATTGATTGGTATAGATTTTATAAGTTTCATTCCATTGCTTGTTTCGAGTGTCTTACTCTGGCAAAGAACTAACACCTTGGATTTCCCAACTTTCTCGTTTCACACCGAGCGTTTTAGTTAAAGTTCGCTGCAACGAAGTGTTAGTTGGTAACGGTTACTAAAGGTTATCACGATGATCGTGATAATTGTTCAATAACTCTGAACACCCATCTGAACTTTCCTAACTATTAATTGTGCCACAATTATTTAATCTCTAAACTTACGCTTTCCCACTGGTTCCACCCAAATCGTACAAAATCCCGAAGTAGCTGGCCTTCCTGCCACCTCCAGTGTCACCCCCAAACGCTTAACATCCTTTTTACATTCTAAATCAGTCAGACTATCCGAATTCCACCTCATCAAATTCCGAGCAAACTTCCCCTCAGCGCTAGTCGCCCATCGCAAAGCCTCCGCCTGCTCCTGAGTCAGATGAACTGCTTCCCCCGATGCAAACCCTCCTTGCGACCAAAGCAAACCCATCCATCCAATTAAAGCACCCACACCCAACGTCGTCAATAGGATACCCGCCGCCACCACCAAAGAACGTGCAGATGTCGCCACTTTTGTCAATTCCGTCTGACGCACCAGAGAATTAACAGCCTCAGCAATCTGCCCCTCTTGCTTCTCCACCGCCACCCGTTCATAAGTCGCCAGAGTCTTATTAATCCGCCCCACCCACTGATTGAATGCCAACTCCAAATCCTCCGGTTTCGGACTTTCTCGAATCAGCACTTCCAATCGTCCCGTAGCCAATAAAATCAGGAATATCGGGTCAGTTGGCTCAATTTTCCCCTTAAAAGCCAACTCCAACACCTTGCGCCGATATTCCTCAGATTGACCCTCCAGGGCAATATCCAGCAAAGATTTAGTATCAACAGCACCATAGCTCACGGTAACATCCCCGTAGTTTCAAACGCCTCGTAAGCTTTCAAATTAAATTAAATTCCCTCTTTTATTATTTATTACGCCTGAAAGAGCGGGGGATTGTGCTAATCGTTCAAGAAGTCGATGTAACTGCCATAACCGACTCAGGCAAAGAATTGGTAAATGGAGAGACGCAGGTGAGCAATTTAACAAAGGAACGTCAACAGATATTGAATTATTTAGGCAAGGTTTGTAGTCAATACTATTCTATAAGCGGGGTAGCATAGATGATAAAAATCCACTAGCCCCAATCTCTACGCAAACAATCCCGACACTGACACAATAAACCCAGGTAACAAAGGACTGGTTAAATTATCTTCTTTAAACAAAGTCATCGCTAATTTTAAAACCCCATTATCCCGGCGGTAAACCTCAACTTTTTGCTGTTGTCGGTCAAAAATCCAATATTCCCGCACGCCTTGAACTGAATATAATTTTAACTTTGATAGGCGATCGCGTTTTTCATTGTCCTCACCCGGAGACATCACCTCTACCACTAACTCCGGTGCCCCGCTCAAATGTCCAGACTCATCTAATATTTCTGCTAAACGCTCATTACTTACCCAAACCACATCAGGAATAACATTATCAGCATCCGTGAAGATAATACCGGGTACCTGGACAGACTTACCTAACTGCGTCTGTCTTGACCAATTTGTTAACTCTACACAAACATTATTAGTAACTTTTTGATGTTCCCAGTGGGCTGCTCTTGTCACGACTAATTCTCCTTCGAGGATCTCATAACGGTTGCCATTATCGGGTAAGAATTCTAAATCAGCGCTTATCCAACGGACTTTTTCTGTAGTTGACATAGCTTTAACTCCGCTCTGTTCTGTTTTGATTATAGTAGGAGTCCGATTCGTTCAGCCAAAACCCGCAAGGGGAGGCGCGATCGCTCTAACTTACCTTTTACTCAGGTATATGTGTCACAAAAGGAACACCAACTACCTCGCCTTCTGTGTCTCCAACTAACACTTTCAGCCCTTCGCCACCAGCCTTAGTACGGATATAGCAGAGTCCAAAGCTACCTTCATCGGTTTCCGTATAACTGGTAAGCTTGCCGACTTTTTCATCGCCCACCGTAATGATGCTACCCGGTTCGGCTGGTGCTTTTAAGCGAATACCCCAAAGTTGTTGCTTCACACCCTTATAAGTATTCAATCGAGCAATAGTTTCTTGACCGATATAACAACCTTTACTAAAAGAAATCGTCTGCCACAATCCCGCCTCTAAAGGATTGTAATCTTCCGTTAATTCGCGATCGGGAACTGGGCGTCCTTGCTCGATTCTCAATTGCTCCCAAACGCTCGATCCCATAGGTACTGCGCCTACTTCCACTAATTTACTCCACAGCATTGCAGCGCTCTCAGCAGGAGCAATTAGAGTGTATCCGGGTATCGCTAAACCGCTACCGACAGCAACGCGAACCCCCCCTTCCGTCCCCCCCGTCCACAGGGGGGAGACAGGAGAAGTCTCCTGCGTAGACAGGGGGGAGACAGGAGAAGTCTCCTGCGTAGACGGGGGGGAGACAGGAGAAGTCTCCTGCGTAGACGAGGGGGAGACAGGAGAAGAAACAGGAGAGGAAACAACAAAAGTCCCCTGCGTAGACGGGGGGGAAAGAGGAGAAGTCCCCCCCGTAGACGGGGGGGAAACAGGGGGGGTAAACAGCAATTGGTGACTACCGTAGGGTTGACCGATAATTGTCCCAACGCCCAACTGTTCTAAAATGGCGTCACTTTTTGGGCCGATCAAACTGAAAGTTACCGTATCATCACTAATATCGGTTAATTTCACCTTATCCGCGAAAAAGATATACTGGTCTAGCCATTGCATCACTTTTTGGCGACGATTTGGCGAAACCAACAGCATTACCCCATCTTCCATAACATAGCCAGTCGCTAAGTCAATAGTGCGAGCGGTAGATGTGACGAAAACAGTATCGCAACCTTCTCCCGGCTTGAGTTGCTGGAAATCGTTGGTACTTTGATTGTGTAAAAATCGGAGTCGATCGTCGTCAGAAACGAGAATTCTTCCCCAGTGAGAGCGATCGCACAAAGCCACCCCCGACCGCACCGCCAAAAGGGCCGCGCGATCGTTCCCAAAACTAACTGCGATCGATTCGCCAAACATTGCTCCAGCTACTGCCTGAATATCGTATAGTTCCTGAATCATATGTATCTAATTTCCTCACTGGACAGGCAAATTCGTAAATACCTGCTCTACTATTGCCCTTGTCTTTGCTTCCAAACGATCCCAATCCACATCCCCGCTTTCATCGATCAGACTGGTATCAATTTCTACTTCCTGGGTTTCCAGTTCGCTGTGTGTGGGTTTGTAGTCCCGAAAACAGACGTGATAGCACAGTTCCCACAAATTTACGCTTATTAGTCGATCTTGATGTTGCAAACAAAGCAGATAGCCCGGATAAGGAGTTTGCACTTCCTCATAAGTAGCCTTCCAAACAGATTGCTCCAACTGTTTGCGAATATTATCGATTACGCGGAGATAAGCAGGTTGCATCAGTAGTTCAGCCTGCTGCCATGCAACCATATTGGTAATTTTGGGCTTCATCGGCGTCAAGTAGTGAGAGCAATCCTTTCATTTTGACAATCCCACAGTAGAAGTCGTGGAATTCTGAATTAAACAAGTCTACTTAACACCTTACCGCTATTTTCTCAGACGCGGTGGCTCAGGGACAAGCAGACGCTGTGGCTCAGAGGTATTCTGACGTGATGGTTCAGGTATACTCAAACGTGATGGTTCAGGGATACGCTCCAATGAAGCTTTAAAAAAATAAACCCGACCGCAATATTCTGAAGAGCTAGCACAGATGGTTTCTATAGAAACATTGCTGACATTGCCCACATTGAATAACAAAGAGGCTGTCTGTGCAGCGGTAACCGTCCGAGTAGCTACCTGCCGCCCATCGAGGTATATATTTACGGTATTGGGAGGACTGGTCGTGTCGCTGTCAAGCATCCCAAATTCCAGCTGAAGCGTTTGGAATCGAGGTTCAGAATCTTCCGGCCTGATCCTACAGGTTACTGCCGCCGAGCCATTGCTAGGACTCAGTTTCATAAGGCTTTTATAGACAGACCTGCCTATAGCAACATTTTCAGTATCTGGTCGCCAGCGACCGGGGCCACTACCAACACAGGTAGTTCTTAACAGAGAAACAGGGTTTTGTATACCCTGTACCACTTGAGTGCCTATAGTCGTCAGAGTCAAGGACAGCATTGCACTGGCTATGGCTTGACTGATCAACTTGGTTTTTTGCATGAGTAGATTTCCAAGTCAACAGGTAAAAATCCTTACTTATCATATCCAATTGCCTGCATCAGAGTAGTAGGGATCTTCGCGCCTGATTAGATAAGTGCGATCGCGTCCTTCCTTTTTGGCCCGATACAGCGCTCTGTCAGCCGCATCGATCAGCTTTTGAGGCGAAGATTCATTACCGGGGACGGTACTGCAAACCCCCAAACTCAGAGTAACGTATTTGGCGATCGGTGATTTAGCATGGGTAACCTCCAATGCTTTTACTCTTTTTCGGATTAATTCCGCAATGTAAAACGCATCTTCCGATCTTGTATTTGGCAAAATTACCGCCAACTCTTCTCCACCGTAACGAGCGACCAAAGCACCAGGACGATTTACCGCCGCCTGGATAGCTTGAGCCACCTGCTGCAAACAGAAATCCCCTGCCAGATGTCCGTAAGTATCGTTGTAAAGTTTAAAGAAATCCACATCGCACAAAATCAAAGACAAAGGCGATCGAGTTTTCTCACAGATCTCTTCGCCACATTGCTCCCGCCCCAAACGACGCCATTCTTGGTTGAGGTAAGCATTAAATCGACGACGATTTGCCAGCTGAGTCAGGCTATCTAAAGTAGCAAGACGACGCAATTTTTGATTTGCTACCTTCAGATCTTGATAAAGTTGCGCTTGTTGAATGGCGATTCCTACCTGCGTGACCAATTGCTGAAGTAGATTGATTTCTACCTGCTGCCACTGTCGCGGTCTAGAACATTGATGAGCAATCAGCAATCCCCACAATTCTTCTTTCTTATGTATGGGAACCACCAAATTTGACTTGACTTGAAACTGAGCTAGTAAATCGATATAACACTGCTCCAAACCATCACTGTAAATATCTCTTGTGGCTCTAGCCCGACCTTCTCTATAATATTCTATGTGGCCTTCTGCAAAGCATGGATCTGTAATTGTCTGTTGTAAAATAGGCATCCATCCTGGGCTTACCGATTCTACAGCCACTATCCCGTCAGCGTTTGATTTGAATTGATAAATTATTACCCGATCCGTTTGAAGAAAATGCCGCACTTCTTTTACCGTAGTATTGAGAATTTCCTCTAAGTTCAAAGATTGGCGGATACGCTCTTGCATTGTGGCAATTAGTCTCTCTCGCGCCATCTGCTGTTGCAAGCGCAAATTCTGCTTTCTAAGTTGCTTTTGCAATTTCTGTAGAGTCAAATGAGTTGTTACTCTAGCTAAAAGTTCTTCTAACTGAATAGGCTTAGTAATATAATCTACACCTCCTACTTTAAACCCCATCACTTGATCTTCTGTGTTGGAAAGAGCCGTCATAAAAATTACGGGTATGTTTTTAGTTGCCTCGTTCTCTTTCAACCGGCGGCAAGTTTCAAAACCGTCAATACCAGGCATGATTACATCCAAAAGAATGATGTCTGGCTGGGAATATTCAGCCTGGAAAATAGCTGTTTCACCATTGCTAGCTACCAATACATTGAAGTTAGAATCGTTTAAAAAGTTACCCAAAAACTCCAAATTGCTGTAATTATCATCGATAATTAAGATGGTGCCTCTATTCAAATACTCAAGGCTAAGCTCGATTTGGAATTGGGGATTGGGGATTTGAGGTTGGTCAATCATATCGCAAACTACCAATTGGGAATTGATAAAATTATTCCGTATTTGGCTTTCACGCTGAGTGATTGACTACCTTGAGCCTTTGTGAAAATTAAGTACAAATCTGGTGCTTGGAGACTCTAATCCTTTGTGAGGCTACTCTGATAATGCTTGTGATTTACGTCACAGGTTAGTTTTGAAACTGCAAAGGTAGGGGCGAATACTGTTCGGATCGGATAGACCTAACCCCCCAACCCCTTTAATAGTAAGGCAATGGGGGAGTCTGACACCTCCTCTCCTGCAAGGAAAGGAGTCGGGGGACAAGGGGGTTGTGGCGATCGCGCGATCGATCGTCTGGACTCTAGAAGCCTGCGTAGGCAGGCTTTGTCTGTGTAGCCGCGACTTCAGTCGTCAAGGCAATTAGCAGACGACAGATATGTAGTTCGAGGATATAAAGGAAGAGAACACATTTTTGAACCGGATGGAGATCTGGTTACAAGCTTCGAGCGCTCAAATAAAGCCCATCTACAAAGAATTAGGCGGGGTGAGCGGCGTTCAGTAACAGATAATGAGTTTAAGATATTTCAGGAGATATTTAAGTGACTTTAGAAGAAATGAATCTGGAAGAAAATCTAGAAATCGAGCTAGAAGACCTACTTTCAGGCATCGCGGGAGATTTGGTTGCATACAAGAGCAACAGCTTGTTTCTGGCTGATGTCCATGCAAATGAGGTTGCCTGAGTGGCAACCCCTGATAATTAAACCGTATTACTTAGCAGGATTCACCCCCATCTAGGAGAAAAGATTAGCCTGCTAATGACACTGTGTTTGTGAATGCGCTAGCGGCAACAGGTATAATTTGAATGCTACAGCGGATCTCATCAGCATCTCCTGCCATTGGATCTTCTTGCAGATCTTTCCTGAGTGCTTTCGCTGTACGCATACGCGCAACTGCAACTCCTACTCCCGGTATAGTTATATCTTGAACAGGCACAATGTTGCTTACCAGAACTTGATCTACTGGGTTAGGGGCATCCACTCCCAAGACTTGGATGACTTCTTGAAATTTAAACCCAGATGTCTGTAAATCGATTTCACTTTGAGTGAAAGTTACATTGTATTTAACTTCGATTTTTACCTTTGGTTGATTGTTCTCAGTAAATGGAGTTAAAGTTAGGGCTGGGTTAGCGATAGTTGCCACAATTATTCTCCTTGTTGACTATTAATGAGTTCGGCGAATTGTTACAACATCATATTCCACAGGGTAAACAGCCGATCCGGATATTTGGACTGGGAAACCAAAATTTCACCTATCTGGCGCTCTAGACATCTCCTTCAGGATCTCGCGACCGACGAGCAATTAAGCGAGTTGATGTGACAGGAAAAGCTCATGCAGCCGTTCCCACACCTCATGTTGTTGAGTACAAACAACATCAAAATCCATTAGGAGACATTTTTGTCCAAGCTGAGAAAACAGTGAGACCCGCGACAGCAGACGAAATACCGTAAAGCTTATGCCTATTAAACAAATATCATTACATCCAAAACAACTGCTTAACTTCCAGCAGTGGAAACAAGCAAACGGCAATGATTTCTCAATTTGGGACTATCTTTCGGGAATTGCAAACGTTGAAGTTGCCATAGCTTTCAGTAAACTATTCTGGCCAGAATTTATCGAACATCAAGGAGGCATATTTTTGGCAGAAGCATTCGATATCGAAATATACCAGCAGTGGAAAGAAAAGCTGGTAAATGATATCAATGCGATCGAGCGGATGATGAATCATCAGCACATTGATGATATTTTGCCCGGTGCAGAGAAAGTAGGCATTGATAACTTATATTATCTAGGAGATACGATCGCGCAAATGTGGTCAAGTCGCCTGAAATTAGTTTATCCCGATCGCACTTTTCAAGTAAACTGCGATCGCGATGAATATACTGTTGTCGTCACCTTCCACCAAATACCCTCATCCCATTAAGATTTCCTCACTCCCGCAGCGCAGCTTCAACCCAAAGTGCTACAATCAACAGCCATAGCTAGGGGTGCCTGTAAAACCAGGCTGAGAACAAACCCTTAGAACCTGAGTCCGGGTAATACCGGCGGAGGGAAGCTGTTTATTCGAGGGAATTCAATATGCGTACCGAATGGGTAGCGAAGCGTAGCGGACAAAGCAACGTTTCTCAAATGCACTACGCCCGTCAAGGCGTCATTACCGAAGAAATGCACTACGTCGCCCAGCGGGAAAACCTCCCAGCTGACTTGATTCGCGAGGAAGTGGCACGGGGGCGGATGATTATCCCCGCCAACATCAATCACACTAACTTAGAGCCGATGTGTATTGGCATCGCCTCGAAGTGTAAAGTCAACGCCAACATCGGCGCTTCCCCCAACTCTTCCAATCTTGACGAAGAAGTCGATAAGCTCAATCTGGCGGTGAAATATGGCGCTGATACCGTCATGGACTTGTCCACAGGCGGCGGTAACTTAGATGAAATTCGCACCGCTATTATCAACGCTTCCCCCGTTCCCATCGGCACTGTACCCGTCTACCAAGCCCTAGAAAGCGTCCACGGTACGATCGAAAAACTGACAGCCGATGACTTTCTCCACGTGATCGAAAAGCACGCCCAACAAGGCGTAGACTATCAAACCATTCACGCCGGGATTCTGATTGAACACCTACCTTTGGTAAGAAACCGCATTACCGGCATCGTCTCTCGCGGCGGCGGTATCCTCGCCCGGTGGATGCTGCATCACCACAAGCAAAATCCCCTCTATACCCACTTCCGCGACATCATCGAAATCTTCAAAAGGTACGATGTTTCCTTCAGCTTAGGCGATTCGCTGCGCCCCGGTTGTACTCACGATGCTTCTGACGAAGCCCAACTCGCGGAACTGAAAACTCTTGGACAACTCACCCGCAAAGCTTGGGAAGATAATGTGCAAGTGATGGTGGAAGGGCCGGGTCATGTGCCTATGGATCAAATCGAGTTCAATGTCAAGAAGCAAATGGAAGAATGTTCGGAAGCACCTTTCTATGTGCTGGGGCCATTGGTGACAGATATTGCGCCCGGTTATGACCATATCACTTCTGCGATCGGTGCTGCTATGGCTGGCTGGTACGGTACAGCAATGTTGTGCTATGTAACACCGAAGGAACACTTAGGTTTGCCCAATGCCGAAGACGTGCGGAATGGGTTAATTGCCTATAAAATTGCCGCCCATGCTGCGGATATTGCCCGTCGTCGTCCAGGCGCACGCGATCGCGATGATGAACTCTCCAAAGCGCGTTACAATTTCGATTGGAACCGTCAATTTGAGTTATCATTAGACCCTGAGCGTGCTAAGGAATATCACGACGAAACCTTGCCAGCAGATATCTACAAAACTGCTGAATTCTGCTCGATGTGCGGCCCGAAATTCTGCCCAATGCAAACAAAAGTTGACGCCGAAGCATTGGAAGAATTGGAGAAGTTTTTGGCTAAGGAACCTGTGATGCAAAGTTAGTCATAACCTCTAAGTTGCTAGCTAGGGCTGGTAATGGGTAATTGGGAATAATATATTACCAATTACCCATTACCAGTCATAATTAGATTTCATTTATTAAACGTAATTTTTTTAGTTGGATGACAAACATTATTATTATCGGTGCAGGTATTTCTGGATTAGCTGCCGCTCGCGAACTTCAATCCAATGGATTCAAAGTAACAGTTTTGGAAGGAAGAAATCGCATCGGCGGCAGAATAAATACTGATAGAACACTTGGTTTACCAGTAGACTTAGGCGCTTCCTGGATTCACGGAATTAATAATAATCCAATCGGCAAACTAGCGCAAGAATTCCAAGTTCCAATTCTTCTCACCGATTGGGATAACTGGATGATTTACAATAGCAATAATGGTCAACCTTTAAAAGAAAAAGAACTTCAGAAAAGTGTTTGGCTGTATGCTCAGATTATGGAGCAACTTAAATCACTTAAAGATCATATCGATCACGATATTTCAGTTAGTGAAGCAATCAAAATAATAATAGAAGGAAAAGATATTGAACCTGAACAAAAAAACATCCTCAAATGGTATTTCAATTTACACCTAGTAGAAGATGCCACTGACTTAGAAAATCTCTCCCTTCGGGAATGGTGGCAATGGGATGAAACACGGGTTATTAACGGCAATGACTATTTAGTTGTAGATGGTTACGACCAAATTATTCAAAAATTAGCTAAAGGAATCGATATTCAGCTACAACAAAAAGTGATCGAGATTGAATACAACAATAAAGGTGTTTCGATTAAAACTGACCGAGGAACTTTTGAAGGAGATGCAGCCGTAGTTACATTAACTCTAGGTGTTCTAAAATCTGGCACCGTAAATTTTTCGCCATTTCTCCCAGATCTGAAAATTGCTGCTATCAATCGGCTCAGTATGGGAGTCTTAAACAAGATAGTTTTAAAATTTCCCAAGATATTTTGGCCAAAAGATTACCATTTAATTGGATACTTAAGCTCTAATGAAAAAGATTTTTCCCATTTTTTAAATCTATACAAATACACATCGACGGCTGTCTTAGTTGCCTTAACAGGAGGAAGTTTTGCCCGCTCTCTTGAAGAGTTATCCGATCGGGAAGCTGGGGAAAAAGTGATGGAACTACTGCGAAATATTTACGGCAATTCTATACCTAATCCTGAAGCAATAATCAGGACAAAATGGGCTGTAGATCCATTTTCTTTTGGTTCCTATTCTGCGATACCTGTGGGGGCTAAAAAGAGCGATCGCGCCATCTTAGCAGAATCAATTAGCGATCGCCTATTTTTCGCCGGAGAAGCCACATCAAGCCAGTACCCAAGCACTGTACATGGTGCTTTTTTATCAGGACTTAGAGAAGCCGAAAATATTCGGACTAAATTTCAAGCTTAATTAATCAAATCGGCTGATCAAAAAACGCCACAGTCAAATATTCTACAGGACTTGTCTCAGCGGTTTAAAAAAAATGTCATAAGTATTCCACCGTCTTGAAAATCCTGGCTGGGACTAGAAAGTCCCTACCTTATAGCTTATACCATCAACTGCTTATATCTTTCCTGAATATCCCCGATCGCAAACACCGCCTCAAACTTCAATCCAACCGACTGGTATAACTCAGCACCACCCTGCTTTCTATCTACCAGCGAAATCACTTCCTCAACGATATAACCCGCATCTCGCAGTCGCTCAACCGCCTTCAGCGCCGAACCACCAGTAGTTACCACATCCTCCAAAACTACCACTTTCGCACCCGGCGGTAATTCCCGCCCTTCAATGTATGCTTTCGTACCATGTCCTTTCGCTTCTTTACGGATAATCAAAGCTGGGATGGGACGATTTTCATAAGCAGAAACGACACTGACTGCGGATACGATCGGATCTGCGCCCAAAGTCAAACCTGCTACTGCCTGAGTATCCGTAGGTAACATAGATAACAGGATACGACCGATCGCCAAAGCCCCTTGAGGATGCAGCGTCACCGGCTTACCATTGATGTAATAAGAGCTACGTTGTCCCGACGAGAGAACAAAGTCACCCGACTGATAAGCCAGTTCGCAGAATAAATCGAGAAGTTGCTGGCGTAGCGTAGTTATATCAGAAGTTGTCGCCCAGACACCTAAACCATCTGGCGGTTTGATTCCACTGGTCATCGCAGTTGATAATTTAAAAGAGCCAACAATGATTTTAGACTCAAAGATGAGTTAAGATTTGGGAAAAGTGAGGGTGAACGTCATGAGCGTGCGGTTTAGCAGTCTTGTAGGTACATTAATTCTGAGTTCCTCTTGTAGCTTGTTTAGCTTTGTCCCCAAGGCCCAAGCAGAAACTTTCAACCCAGACACAATACCCCTAAGTCCCAGAAGTATCGGGATCAATGAACAATTTGAACGAACTTTCTTCAGCAACGACAGAGAAGCTTTTGTAAATCGTTCGATCGGGCGGCAACTTCAATTACTGTTCGGCCCTTTTCCTGAAAACGAAATTACTCGCGATAGTAAAGCACTTTACAAATTATATGTAGATGTCATGAGACAGCAGGTTTCCAACGATCCGCTGATTCGCACCCCAGATTTGCCCAACCCCTATAATACTTCCTTGTTTCAGATCGGCAATGTCAATGTCAGTGCGCCAGTCAGGGGGAGTGAATTTATATACGAGGAACAGCCGCCACGTTAGTGCCAAGTTGGTGGAAATACACTGCGATCGAGAAGAAAGCCTGGGTAAAACCAGCAACTGCCCTCTCTTAGAGGGCGGATTCTCCTAATAAAAGTCATTTTCTCTATGCTCGTATTCCTTGTCACTACCTAGTTGTTGATAAGTTGATTTCATGTGTTGAACTAATTTCTTATTTTATGCTAGCAGGTTCAATTACCAGGCAGAGTGAAGTACACCAACCTGCTTCGCTGAGGTTGGGGCTTCCAACATCATTGAACTCAGGGACGGTCTTATTCGTCTACGGAGTTTCCCGTCTCAACCGCCGATGCCACGTTAGGAATTCTTATTTCTAAGAGTTCGGGACTAAACCCGATAATGGCCTTACTCAGCGTCCACAGGCAGCCGCCCGTCTACCACAGGCAGTTTGATTTTTGTTTGCACAACGCCGCTTGGATTCACGACAATAGTCAACCAGCTAACAGTGTTCTTTCCCCGATCTACCGATTTACCTGCGGCAAGTATCTTACTACTACTTTGAAGTTAGCCTGTCTGTTCAATACGGTCGGGTAGGTTAGCAACCATTCATATAGTACCATAAGTATGTTCGCGTTAGCAACATATAATGAAAGATAAGAGCCTACATATTCGTATATCACACAAAAGGCATGACAAACTAAAATCTTACGCAAATAGCAAAGAAAAACCCATCACGCAACTTATTGAAGACTGGATTGATAGATTGCCTAGCACTAAGATTGGTGACTCCTCATACACCCCATTCCCTAATCAATCTAGCGATTGATATTGGTCAGAGGTGTAATCGTCGTCACCCGCTCCCTATCCTCACCTTATGAGTACATTGAAGGTGGGGACTTCTGCGACTCGTTAAGTTAGGGGGTGACATGACTCCGACCTAAAGGTACGGAGCTTCTAAGAATCACTTCTTAGTCTTCCTAGTTGTTCCCTTGCGGGTTTTCGACTTTGACCTAGACTGAGATATCTCAGTCCCTGGCAAACCGTCTGCATAGGCGTTTTGGATGACCGACTGCCCATCGGTACTAATTAGTTCTATTCCCCTATCTTAACATATTTAGCGGCATTGCATCTGCCACTAAATATAAAGCCGTGCTAGAAGCACGGGGTTTTAAACCCAACTTTCTGATAAAGTGCGCCCTACTGGAATCGAACCAGTCTGAAGGCGAATTATGAGCTCGCTGCCTCCCCAATCGGCCAAAGGCGCTGATTGTGCTTAGCCACTCCTTGACGGGATGGCGATCGCAGATCGTTCAGTCCTGAGTGAACTGTCCTCTTATTGTATAATCAGTCAGCTTAGTTCGACAAGCCTTCATCTTAACTAAGATATTAATCGTTAGCTGGATCGAAATTAGGGAAAAAAGCCCAGAACCCTATCAACCATGAAATTGAACTCAACTGTAGCCCTAACTTTAGTTTTGCTCGTTCTAATGCTTGGAGCTGGCTTTGTCAGCGGAATGTGGGGATTTGCTTTGGGGCATGAAGCCCTTAAAGGTGTAACGCAACCGGATGCCCGTCCAATCACCAAGACGAAGAACCTTAAGGAGACGCCGCCGGGAGCGCAAGCGGTGGTGATGCTAAAAGAGGCAGATATCATCAAAACTGTGAAAGTGATGATGCAAAAGTCTAAACAGCGTCAGCCAGAAAAAAAGAACAACACCGACAACCGCACTAAACTGCTCTCGGCGGTTGACCCTACCCAGTCCGATGCTGCCCCAGCTGGATTTCCCATTGTTAGTAAAGATAAGGGTGTAACCCTAGAAATCCGTTCGGTTCGTCAGCAACAAGGCTCTTTGCTGCTGGATGTGAGCTTGAAGAATGAAAGTTCCCAGTCAGTAAAGTTTCTTTATAGCTTCTTGGATGTTACCGATGACCGGGGCCGCCCCTTAAGTGCGAGTGCGGAGGGCTTACCGGGAGAATTGCCAGCCAATGGTGAGGCATTTTCGGGTACGGTGAGTATTCCCACCACTGTGCTGGAAGGTGCCGATCGAATTTCACTCACCCTCACTGATTATCCGGATCAACAATTGCGGCTCCAAACCTCTGGTATTCCAGTAAGATAAGAAAACAAAAGTCAAAAGTTAATCGATTTTTGATTTTTGATTCTAGAATTGACCGCCTTTGGCATACTTGCCTTTTTTGCAAATGCTTGCCACCACTGTGGTTGTCTTGGCCGCGAATCCGGGATTAGTTAGTCAAGTCCCAACTTCCCTAACATGGCCAGACATGGTGCTGCGCTTGTTGTCGGTGCTAATACTAATTGCGATCAATGCTTTTTTTGTCACCGCTGAGTTTTCGATCGTTTCAGTGCGTCGATCGCGCATCAACCATCTGGTAGACTCTGGTGATGCCCAAGCTAAGACAGTACAATACCTGCAACATAATATCGATCGGCTTCTCTCCACAACCCAGCTGGGTATAACTCTATCTAGTCTCGCCTTGGGCTGGATTGGTGAAAATACAATGGCAGTCTTGGTGGCGAACTGGATGGCGGGGCTGCCCCTACCCGGAAGGATGAGTCAGATAATTGCCCATAGTCTAGCCATACCAGTAGCTTTTTCGCTGATTGCTTATTTGCAGATTGTTTTAGGAGAGCTTTGCCCGAAAACGGTAGCGATACTTTTCTCCGAGCAGATAGCGCGATTTTTAGGCCCGCTGAGTCTCGCGATCGCGCGTTTCTTCAAACCCTTTATCTGGATTTTAAATCAATCCACCCGTTTGCTGTTGCGACTCGTAGGCATCCGCTACACAGGTCAAGGTTGGAAACCACCAGTCACCCCCGAAGAATTGCAACGGATTATCACCACCTCTACCGAATCGACGGGACTGCAAGCAGAAGAACGAGAACTGCTGAGAAACGTCTTTGAGTTTGGCGATGTTTTGGCGGGAGAAGTAATGGTACCCCGCACCAGCATTACCGCCATTCCCAGTACCGCCACATTCCAGATGCTGCTCAATGAAATTGCCGCCGCAGGCCACTCACGCTACCCCGTCATGGGAGAATCTTTAGACGACATTCGCGGCATTATTGATTTCATAGAACTGGCGGAACCTTTAGCCCAAGGTAGTTTATCCCTAGACACAGCAATTCTACCCTGGATTCGCCCGGTGAGATTTGTACCGGAATATACCCCTTTGAGCGAACTGTTACCCGTAATGCAGCGATCGCACCATGCAATGGTTATGGTAGTCGATGAGTTTGGCGGCACGGCAGGACTTCTTACTCTTAACGATCTGGTTGCGGAAATTATTGGCGACACTAGCGAACCTGATGACACCGAAGAAGTAATTGTCCAAAGTTTGGACGAACAAACTTTTCTGGTACAAGCCCAGATAAATTTAGAAGAACTCAACGATCTGTTAGATCTGGATTTGCCCCTCACCTACGAATACCAAACTTTAGGTGGTTTTGTACTATACCAATTACAAAAAATTCCTAACCCAGGCGAAACTTTACAGTATAAAAATATCGAATTTACCGTTGTTTCTACGGAAGGGCCGCGCTTGCATCAAATTCGCATCCGACGCCTGGAACCCTCATCAGATGTTGTTCAAAATCCCAATAGGTTGGGGTTATCAGGGGAAGAAGCGATCGCACCAGAAAATGATACACGCACACAAAACTCAGACTCCGACCTTTAGGATCGATCGCTCATGTCACCAATTTTTTGAAATTACCCTATTCCCACAGAAGAAGTCTGCTTAACATTACCAGTTTGAGGCTCTATAGTCAAGTTTTCCCCTTCTTGTAATTCGATCTCCAGATAATCTTCAATCACTGACATTCCTATTGCTATATCTGGTAGAGCCTTATTATAGCGGATAGATCCCCTGCCGTTGAAAAGTAAAAATTCTTCTTCAGTAATTACAGCAGTTACACCGTCTAAAGCCAGTATTTGTACCAAGTATGAAGTCAGTGGTAAAGCTAGTAAAATTTGACCGCTCAGCCTACAAATAGCTGCCAGCTTTTGCTCAACTCCCACCCAAATCGTCTGTCCATCTGCTGATAGTTTCAACATCGGTTCAATCAGGTCGCTGTTCCAACTAATTCCGTAGTGTCCCAATTTGTCATAGAGGTCAATAATAGCAAATTTGCGAGGGTGTTCGTGAGTAATCAATCTTCGAGAAGCATCTATTTGATTAAATTTTGATTCGTCAACAGTTAGAAATTTCATAGCAATTACTATTGATAAATTTTGGGTACAATAGATGTAACTTGTGGAATGAGTGACAACCTAATTCGACTCTGGTAAAAATTCAGGATTCATGGATTGATCTGGAGTGTAAGGACATACTTCTGGAAACACCTGTTCGCCTAACTTAGTCTCTCGACGAATTGCCAAAGCTAAACCTAATTCGTAAGCTGCGAGGAAAACCTCATCTAGATAGGGTTTTAAACTAGGACTATCCTGCAAAAGTAGTTTAATTTGAATACGTTGCTCTCGAATTGTACCCAACCAACTATTGCTGCGTTTTTCAGATTGGAATTGCCATTTCAGTAGGTGTCCTAACAAAACTCCCAGTCGATTTCTCAGTTCTTGCCGCTCTTTCCTCCCCAAAGTCTCAATTTCCTCAATTAGATTAACTGTGTCTAATTTATCCCAATGCTGAGTTTTTAGCAGACTAACTTGCTCTTGAGTCCAGGCATAGAAATCTATTTCATAGAGGTCAGATATGTACATTCTTTCCATATTTATAAACCCTATTTTCGGTTTGTTGGTTAGAGAAGCGAAGGCTACATTTTACAATTTATTTCAGTCTTGAATAAGCCACCGGATCTTTTAACCCTAACTCTTCAAATGCCGCTAATCGCAACCGACAAGAATCACAAACTCCACAAGCTAATTCTTCACCAGCATAGCAAGACCAAGTTTTTGACCAAGGTACGTCTAATCTATTTCCCAACTGAATAATTTCGGTTTTCTTCAAATTAATTAAAGGCGTCAAAATAGCGATCGCTTCTCCCTCTCTTCCCTGTTTCGTTCCCAATCGAAACACTTCCTGCATAGCTTGAATATAATCGGGACGACAATCTGGATAACCGGAATAATCTAAAGCATTGACACCGATGCAAACTCGTTCGGCACTTATTGCTTCCGCATACGCTAGCGCAAAACTCAAAAATATGGTATTGCGAGCAGGCACATAAGTAACTGGGATATTTTGGGCCATCTCAGCCAAAGAGCGATCGCTCGGCAAGTCGATCTTTGTATCCGTAAGCGCAGAACCACCCCACAGACGCAAGTCAAAACTCACGACTTGGTGTTCTGCGACACCAGCAGAGCGAGCGATCGCACTTGCAGCCTCCAACTCCTGCCGATGGCGCTGCTGGTAATCAAACGAAAGGGCGTAACACTCAAACCCATCAGCTTTTGCTTGATACAGAACCGTTGACGAGTCCAATCCCCCAGACAGTAAAATCACCGCTTTCACGACCTTTCCCCCGCGCTGCTTACCTGTAAACATACTGATATTGGCTACTCATAAGTCCCCTTTACTACAAAAAGCCATTTCGATCAACTGATTGTGTGTAGGAACATAAAGTCAGCTTAGAAATTCTTAATCAACGAAGACACTATGCTACCATCTGGATGGTTTTTGACGGCTACTTGTCGGATAAGACCCAATGTGGTGGAGGAGCATAACAGAGTGCCAGATAGCATCTCAGTCAGATTTGCGAACGCTTACCTGCAACGAAATCAACCAGAACCGTTGCGGATTGGGGTGATCGGGGTGGGCAACATGGGACAGCATCACACCCGTGTTCTCAGTTTACTCAAAGATGTCGAACTCGTAGGTGTCGCCGACATTAACGTCGAGCGCGGTTTGGATACTGCCAGTAAGTATCGAGTTCGCTTTTTTGAAGATTATCGCGACCTCCTTCCCCATGTGGAGGCGGTCTGCATTGCCGTACCCACGAAACTGCATCACGGAGTCGGGATGACCTGTCTCCAACGCGGTGTTCACGTTTTAGTTGAAAAACCGATCGCCGCCAGTATTGCCGAGGCCGAATCCCTGGTCAATGCAGCAGCTGAGTCGGGACAAATTCTGCAAGTAGGCCACATCGAACGGTTCAATCCAGCTTTTCAGGAATTCACCAAAGTGCTGAAAACTGAAGAATTGCTGGCTTTGGAAGCGCACCGCATGAGTCCCTACTCTAATCGGGCCAATGATGTGTCTGTTGTTTTGGATTTAATGATCCACGACATCGACCTGCTGCTGGAATTGGCAGCAGCCCCAGTGGTCAAGCTAACAGCCAGCGGCAGCCGCGCCTCTGATTCTGGCTATTTAGATTACGTGACCGCCACCCTGGGCTTTGCCAATGGCATCGTAGCCACTCTCACAGCTAGCAAAGTCACCCATCGTAAAATCCGGCGTATTTCAGCCCATTGTAAGAACTCGCTGACAGAAGCAGACTTTCTTAACAATGAGATTCTGATTCACCGACAAACGACTGCCAACTACAAGACCGACTACGGTCAGGTACTTTATCGGCAGGATGGTCTGATTGAGAAGGTCTACACCAGCAACATTGAACCGCTTCATGCAGAATTGGAGCATTTTGTCAATTGCGTGCGGGGTGGCAATCAACCTTCTGTGGGCGGCGAACAAGCTCTCAAAGCCCTTCGGTTGGCAAGTTCGATCGAGCAGATGGCGCTCGACGGTCAAGTATGGAACCAGCGAGAGTTGGAGCGTATGAATCAACCGACGCTAAAGGTGTAATACGATCGGAAATTTCAGATTTCAGATTTCAGATTTAAAATTGTCAATTTAAGCAGGAATTTGAAATCTGCAATCTAAAATCTAAAATCCGGCGGCTAATAACTTCACTAACTAAATGATTGCCTTGAGGACTGAGGTGAATATGGTCTCTGTATAAAGTTTCTGGCTGCTGGGCTAAGTTGAATATCGGCAGAAAATCCAAATATAGAATTTGCTGGCTTTGGGTAAAGTCAGTAAGTCTTTGGCGTTCCTTAAGTTCGTAATCGCGCGGCCCAGGATTGCCGATTTCCCGCAATAACGGCGTCATAGCCAGTAAAAAATGGCAATTGCTTTGACGGGCTAGCAGCCCAATTTCCTCGATCGCCGCCAAATTGCGATCGACGCGATCGCTCTCTTCCCCATTCACCGCCGCCAACTTGGGTGCTGGTAATAGGTAGCGGTTGAAAACTTCCGCCAAAGCTAGGGGAGGTTTGCGATGGGGGTAATTGCGATCGCGTCCCACCGGCAGCGACGTAGGTGCTGTAGCAAACAAGTCATCGGTATTGATCAGCAACACCAGAACTTGCGCGTCGAAAGTACCAAACCGCTCTAGGTAAGCTAACTCATTCCTTGGCCCCCAGGAATTTGCCGAGGCATTGAGAACTTCAACTTCCGTAAATCCAATATCGCTAGCAGCTGATTCCAGCTGACGAGCGATCGTGGCTGAAATAATGTTGGCCCGATCGGTCCACCAGCCTCCATTGGCGATCGAATCCCCCAACAGCAAAACCCGCAACGTAGAATGCGATCGCTCCTTAGTGACAGCATTACTACGCATAGAATACTGATTAATTTCGATCCGATTCCCAAAACGGCGAGTCCGCTGATTAGGTGCCAGCAAATAACCAATCTGCTCATCAGCAATATAAATGAGGGGATTGCCAAAACCAAACAGCAAACGCAGTCCCACTTCCAGCAGCAGCAAGAACCCCACAATAATTACCAAAACTACTAGCCCGATTTTCATGGCTATTTTCCTGATAAGATTACCCGGTAAAACCCACCCTACGGCTGTTTTTAACAGTCTAAATATGAATTTTACTTAACAAAACTTTTCTTCTGTTTGCCGAACGAGTGATGGACGAGCGTACCTTTGAAGGCTAACCTAGACCTGGAAACATTGTTTTCCAAATCGTTACAGCGCTAAGTACAGAGAGAATTTTAGATCGCAATGACAGACCTAAACCGTGGAATCATGAAATTTGAGGGAGCCGATAGCCCAAAGGCGATCGCCATTTCGGCAGTGTTGGTACTCGGTGGTATTGCCGTTCTACTCGTGTGGGCGTTGAATTCTGCCTACGCCATCAACTAAAAGATTAAACCTCACCCCCCTGCCCCCCTCTCCGATCTCGGAGAGGGGGGAGAAGAAAGACTCCCCAGGGAGGGGAGAGTCTTTGTATTTCTCCCCTAAGAGTCAACGGGGAGGGGCAAGGGGGTAACGCCATCAACTAAAAGATTAAACCTCACCCCCCTGCCCCCCTCTCCGATCTCGGAGAGGGGGGAGAAGAAAGACTCCCCACCCTGGGGAGTCGGTGAGTCTTTGTATTTCTCCCCTCCCCGTGGACGGGGAGGGGCAGGGGGTGGGGTTAAATTTCTGCCCAATCCCCAATCCCCAGTTTCTGCTTTTGGTGTGACTTAACACAATCAAATAGCTGTTGTTCATATACCCTGGAAGGAATTGACAATGGTCAGTAGTAAAGAAAAATTGACAACTGACAAGTTCTAGGTGGCAATCTTTTCGCCTGACCCAATACCCAAATCAGAACAACAGCAGCATGGTAAACCTGACCCCTAATTCCTCTTTTAGCGTAACGCTCCGCTTGGAACTGCCCAACCGCGCAGGGATGTTGGCAAGCGTAACTCAGGCGATCGCATCCGTCGGCGGCAATCTCGGTCAAATAGACTTAATTGAGCAAACGCGCCAGATCTCGATTCGAGAACTCACCGTCGATGCCTCTAGCAGCGAACACGAAGAGAAAATTGTGCAAGCGGTTAAGACACTCCCGGATGTCACCGTTCTGGAGGTCTACGATCGCACCTTTAATCTGCATCGCAGCGGCAAAATTACTGTCAACAGCAAAATACCAATTAAAAGTCAAGCAGACTTGTCGATGGCATACACACCAGGTGTAGGCCGGATCTGCACTGCGATCGCCGAAGACCCAGCACAGGTATACACCCTCACCATCAAACAAAACACCGTCGCCATTATTACCGATGGCAGTGCCGTACTGGGATTGGGCAATTTAGGCCCCTATGGCGCTTTGCCAGTTATGGAAGGCAAGGCGATGTTATTCAAAGAATTTGCCGGTATTGACGCCTTTCCGATCTGTTTGGCAACTCAAGATACCGACGAGATTATCCGCACGGTCAAAAACATCGCCCCCGTCTTCGGCGGCATCAACTTAGAAGACATCGCCGCACCCCGCTGTTTTGAAATTGAAGACAGACTGCGAAAGGAATTAGATATCCCTGTATTTCACGATGACCAACACGGCACCGCCATTGTTACCCTAGCTGCTTTGATCAACGCCCTCAAGCTGTTGAAGAAATCTCTCTCAGAAATCCGCATCGTGATTAACGGTGCTGGTGCTGCTGGGGTGGCGGTGGCGCGTCTGTTGCGAAAAGCTGGTGCCCAAACAATCTGGATCTGCGACACCAAAGGTATTATCTCCCTGAGTCGTACCGATCTAACCGAGCAAAAGCTAGAATTTGCCGTAAAAGCGCAAGGTTCTCTGGCCGGGGCCTTACAAGGTGCTGACGTTTTCATCGGTTTGAGCGCACCAGGAGTTCTGACACCCGAAATGGTGCGATCGATGGCCAAAGATCCGATCGTTTTCGCAATGGCAAATCCAATTCCAGAAATTCAACCAGAGTTGCTGGGGCCGGATGTAGCCGTTATAGCAACAGGTCGCAGCGATTATCCCAATCAGATCAATAACGTTTTAGCCTTCCCCGGAGTCTTTCGCGGGGCTATAGATTGCCGTGCGTCGGCAATTACCACAACTATGTATTTGGAAGCTGCTTATGCGATCGCTTCCCTGATCAATCCCTCAGACCTCGATCGGGAATACATCATTCCCTCCGTGTTTGACAAACGAGTTGCTCTAGCCGTCGCCGCAGCCGTTCAACAAGCAGCGCGTCAAGAAGGTATCGCCCGCAGTTAGGAAAAAGTTAAAACTTAAAAGGCAAAAGAAAGATTTTAGATTTTTACTTTTGCCTTTTACCTTTATTTACTTAAGTATAAGTAAAAAAAAAGAGTAATTTCCAAGACTTATTGAAATTATGAAAATATCTAATCCAGGTGCCTTTAAAAACTTAGCAGGCATCCCCGATCGGGCGATCGCTGCTACCCAATAGTTTAGCACTGAAGTATCCGTTACAATGTTAGCAGCTTGAAATAGAAGGATGAAATGGAAGGTAAAAGATTTATCCGCACCCTGCGACTACAAAACTTCCTATCCTACGGAAGTGAGGGTGAAACAATCGAACTACAGCCGCTGAATGTGTTGATTGGCCCCAACGCATCAGGTAAGTCGAATTTAATCGAAGCAATTGGACTACTGAAAGCAACACCTACAGATTTAACAGCCCCTATTCGGAAAGGGGGAGGCATCAGCGATTTTCTTTGGAAAGGTAAAGAAGACATTCCAATAGCTGAAATTGAAGCTACCTTAAATAACCCTGGAAATATGCCCCTACGCTATCGTATTGGTTTCACTGTAGCTGGTCAAAGACTGGAACTGGTAGATGAAGCTATAGAGAATGAAGCTTCATATCCAGGTGAAGATGATGTCTATTTTTACTACCGCTATCAGGATGGACGCCCAGTTTTAAATGTGAAACCTAAACCTGAAGGTCAAGCTGGTAAAGGAACTGACACCCAACGCCGCCTTCGCCGGGAAGATCTCATCCCAGATCAGTCTGTTTTGTCTCAAAGAAAAGACCCAGATCAGTATCCAGAACTCACATATATTGGCAATCAATTTTCCAGTATTGCTTTATATAGAGACTGGCATATAGGACGAGATTCAGATCCCAGGATGCCTCAAAAACCCGACTTACCCGAACATCCTTTACTAGAAGATGGGAGTAACCTTGGACTCGTTTTAAACAACTTACAATACCAACTGGGAACTAGACAGCTCATAGAGAAGTTAAAGAAATTTTACGATGCAGCAGAAGAACTTACAACCAAGATTTACGGCGGTACAGTCCAAATATTTATTCGTGAGGAAGGTCTAAGTAAACCAATTCCTGCAACCCGGTTATCAGATGGCACACTTCGTTATTTATTTTTAATGGCTTTACTCCTAGACCCAACTCCACCACCACTGATCTGTATTGAGGAACCGGAGATAGGGTTACATCCAGATATTCTACCCACAATTGCTGAAATGTTAATCGAAGCATCTCAGCGGACACAATTAATTGTTACCACTCATTCTGATGCTTTGGTTTCTGGTTTGAGCGAATATCCTGAATCAGTTTTAGTTGGCGAACGGAATAATACAGGCAGTCATCTGCGCCGTCTTGAGCCTAATCGACTTAAAAACTGGCTTGAAAAGTACACTCTAGGAGATCTCTGGCGGATGGGCGAAATTGGTGGCAACCGATGGTAAGTGAGATTCGCATTTACATTGAGGGAATTGGAGATAGCGATGAAACTGCGCCTTTGCCTAGTGCGCGGCCAGGTTTTCGCAGTAGAATCAGAAGTGGAAAAGAAACTACAGCTGGTCTGCGCCCCGGGTTTCGCAAATTCTTTCAAGAACTCTTTGATATTGCAGACAGTAAAGGAATCAAGATTACCTCGATCCTGTGTGGGTCGCGCCGCGATGCTTATGAAGATTTTAAAATGGCTTTGGAATCTCACCCGGATGCTTTTAATATTCTACTGGTAGATTCGGAATCTCCTGTATGTGAAACTGATACACCTTGGGAACATCTTAGGAAAAGGAAAGAAGACCAACCCTGGATTTTAGATTCTGTGGATCTGGATGAGGCTTGTTGTCACCTAATGGTGCAAACAATGGAAGCTTGGTTTATTGCGGACATAGATGCTTTAACAGCGTTCTACGAGGAGGGATTTAGAGAAGAGAAGATTCAGCGAGGAATGGAACAATATCAGAGCGTAGAACAGGTTTCAAAAGATACTATAGATGTCTGGTTGAAAGCCGCTACGCGCCACACATCTAAGGGTAAATATAAAAAGGCAATTCACGCTCCCGAAATTTTAAAACTGTTGAATGTTGCCAGGGTACGTCAGGCGTCTCCTAATTGCGATCGCCTCTTTACAACCCTTACTCAAATCATGGCAGAGACAACCCCATCAAGCTAGGGTGGCATCTAGGGATAAGCGATATACTTAATGCACACTGAATACGCGAGTCATTAGTTTTTTCGTCCATAGGCTGTCGAGGTACATTAGTTGCTATAATGATCAAGACAAATTCAGATATGTAGGTTTTCTAGTCCAAGCTTGGACTGTATTAACCGCCAAGGCGATTGCTATAACTATGTCATCCGTACCAAAAATAACCAGAAAAAAATCTATAACTCGTCGCAATCTTTGGTTTGAAAGATTGATCGCACTCCTCGCATCGGCAAATTTGGGTTTAGTTTTGTTTGATTTAAGCTATACACCCTGGCGCAACTTCTGGCTACAAGGTAATATACATTTGCTTAACTTTACTATCAAAATACCTCTTCCTCCCATTACTAAATGGTACGATCCAATTAAGGGGATTGAACCCAATCGAGAAACGCAAAAATATCTAGATACTGTAAATGCACTTGAAGAACAAGTAGCGCAGACAGGATTGCAGTCGCCGCAAGTTGAAAACTTACTGGCCCAACTGCGTCTTCTCAGTAGCGAAACGATCGATACCGATCCATTTCGCATCGCCAATAAGAGCGGTACGCTAGAGAAAATTAAGAATCGAATGCGCGATCGCATTGGCCTAGATTCGGCTCGTCAATCTTTCAACACCTTTTGGACTCAAGACCATTTATCAAAATATGGATGGCAGAAAGAACAGATATTTTTCAACACCAAAATACGCCCTTTAATAGAGATAAACTATTATCGCCCCATCGGGGAAAATGGCGAATTTGTTGACTACTTCTGGATAATCGATCTGCCATTTGTCATTCTTTTCGGCCTTGAATTTTTAGGACGTACCTGGTTTATCAGTCGCCGTCACGTTGCGATTAGCTGGCTAGATGCTATGCTGTGGCGCTGGTACGATATCTTCCTGCTAATACCATTCTGGCGATGGTTACGAGTCATACCAGTGACTATTCGCCTCAACCAAGCTGAATTCGTGGATCTTGAACGTATACAAACGCAAGTTACCCAAGGTTTCGTCGCGACTTTTGCAGAAGAAATAACTGAAGTTGTAGTAGTCCGGGTGATCAAGCAGGTTCAGGGATCGATCGAACGAGGTGAAGTAACGCGCTGGCTATTTCAATCAGAAAAACGCACATACATCGATCTGAATAATATTAACGAAGTAGAAGCGATCGCCGACATTATAATCAAACTGGTCGTCTACCGAGTTTTACCAAAAATACAGCCAGACTTGTCAGCTATCCTGCGTCACAATATTGAAAGCATCCTCAAAAATTTACCCGCCTACAAAAATATCCAAAGCATACCTTTCTTAGCCGAAATACCCAACCAGTTAACTGAAAAGCTAGTGACAGAAATATCGCAAGCAGCATATGAAGCCATAACTTCGGCACTTGAAGATCCTGTTGGGTCAAAACTTTCGGCACAATTAGTCCAACACTTCGGTGAAGCGATCGCCTCGGAAGTGCAAAACCAGCAAACCCTAGAAAAAATTCAAAGTTTACTCTTAGATATGCTCGAAGAAATCAAAATCAATTATGTAGAGCGTTTATCTCAAGAAGATATAGAACAAATTATGGAGGAAACTAGACAGATACATCAGCTGGCACAACCACAAGATGGACAGATTTCCCATTACAAATAAGTTTGCTCTGAACCTGAATGAATACTCTCTGGTGTAGAGAAGTTTCATGAAACTTCTCTACATCTGTAGCCAACATTTAAGTAAGAATGAACCACGAACTAGGTAAACAGTAGTTGCTTGTAGAGGGACAGTATCGAACCAACCAGGGATTCCCCTACCGAAAGGGTTCGCTCTATGCTTGCCCCACCTAAATCTCCATTTGGGTGGGGTTAAGCGACGGTCAGGTATAATACAAGAGGCGGGGCATAACGCTAATAGACAATATAGGGCGCGGTAGTAGGTCTGGTAAGGGTCACACCTTACAAAAGGGTTGCACAAGGCAAGTGTGATATTTGTCTATAAAACCTGTAACTATCCGGAGAACAGACTTCGTATAAAAGGGATGGTAACAGAAAAGTTTGCTCTCGCGGCGCATCCGCGCCGCGAGAGCGAACGATAGGAGTGAATGGGAGCAAAAGTTTTTTGCTCCCGGCTGCTAGAACACCGATTCAGTATTCACGCAGAGTGCGTCAAAACCCGGTTTCTTTGAGTTAGGCTAAAGAAATATCGGTTTAGAGGGCTACAGAAACCGGGTTTTTGGGATTACTGAATTGGTGTTCTAGGAACTAGCCTCTAACGATGCGGATAGACAAGATTGCGATCGCATTTAAATGCAAAAAGCAACTTGGCTCTTCGAGCGTCAGAGACTCTAATCTCCTGTTAGGACGGAAACTCTGTCCTAACTTGTGAGATCGGAATAGCTCATATCCTTTGATGGGAAGTGGGTATTGGCCCCACTTTTTTTATTGGAGTTATAGCAACCGCCTTGGCGGTTAAGACATTCTCAATTCCTGAAACCCTTCTTCCCCTAGCCCCTAGCCCCTAGCCACTAGCCCCTAGCTATATCAGATGACTCATCCCTTAATCCCACAAATTATTGACTTAGCTGTACCAGTGGCCCAAGCAATGGGCTTAGAGGTTGTCGGGGCAGTATTTCAAACCAACCAAAACCCACCCATTCTGCGTGTGGACATCCGCAACCCGCAACAAGATACCAGCTTAGCTGATTGCGAACGCATGAGTCGGGCAATAGAACCAACCTTGGATGCCTCAGATATTATCCCCGAAGCTTATATCTTGGAGATTTCCAGCCCCGGAATTTCACGGCACCTCACTACCGATAGAGAGTTCATCTCCTTTAAAGGATTTACGGTGCTAATTAGCACATCCGAGCCTTACGAGGGCAAGAAAGAATGGCGGGGACAACTGATTAATCGGGATGATACAGCGGTTTACCTCAACCAAAAAGGGCGGGCTCTAGCTATTCCCCGCTCCTTAATTGAGCGGGTACAACTGGACGAACGAAAAATTAAAAATTAAAGATCGAAACTCAAATAGTTTTGGCATTTTTAATTTTTAATTTTTAATTTTTAATCACTGGAGGTTTGGCATAGTGACAATGGTTAGTTTACCTGGACTTAAAGAGCTGATCGAGAATATCAGCCGCGATCGCAATTTACCCCGGCACGCTGTCCAGGCAGCGCTTAGGGAAGCTTTATTGAAAGGCTACGAGCGCTATCGGCGCACCCAGAGCATCAATAAGCATTTCGATGACGACTACTTTGACAACTTAGAAGTCGAGCTGAATATAGAAGAGGAAGGGTTTCGCGTTCTAGCGACCAAAAGCATCGTCGAACAAGTCAGCAGCACCGATCGCGAGATTGCCCTCTCAGAAGTTCAGGAAGTAGTCGAAGAAGCCCAGCTGGGAGACACCGTAGTTTTAGACGTAACGCCAGATCAGGGCGAATTCGGTCGCATGGCCGCAATTCAAACCAAGCAAGTGCTGGCTCAAAAATTGCGAGACCAGCAGCGCAAGATGATTCAGGAGGAATTCCAAGATTTAGAAGGCACCGTCATGCAAGCGCGGGTGCTGCGGTTTGAGCGGCAATCCGTCATCCTGGCCGTTAACAGCGGCTTTAATCAACCAGAAGTAGAGGCAGAATTACCCAAACGAGAACAACTGCCCAACGACAACTATCGGGCCAATGCCACATTTAAGGTTTATCTCAAAAAAGTGCGCGAAGGCCCGCAACGGGGGCCACAGCTGCTGGTTTCCAGGGCAGCTGCCGGTTTGGTGGTCGAGCTGTTTAGCACCGAAGTACCGGAAATTGAAGATGAAGTCGTCCGCATTGTCGCTGTGGCGCGGGAAGCCAATCCACCCTCTCGTTCTCTTGGCCCCCGTACCAAGATCGCCGTCGATACCCTAGAACGAGATGTAGACCCCGTAGGTGCTTGTATTGGAGCGAGAGGATCGCGCATTCAAGTAGTCGTAAACGAATTACGCGGCGAAAAAATCGACGTAATCCGGTGGTCTCCCGATCCCGCCACATACATTGCCAACGGCCTCAGTCCAGCCAGAGTAGATGAAGTACGCCTGGTGAACCCGGAAGGACGCCAAGCCCACGTTTTGGTTGGCGAGGATCAACTGAGTTTAGCTATAGGCAAAGAAGGACAGAATGTTCGTCTGGCTGCCCGCTTGACTGGGTGGAAAATTGACATCAAAGATGTAGCGAAGTACGACGCCGCCGCAGAAGACAGCAAAATAGCTCAAGCAATGGCAACCAAGCAAGCACAGGAAGAGTATGAAGAAGAGGAAACAATAGACAAATACAATTTGGATGAAGTTGATTTATACGCTCAGTCGGATGAACAAAGTCAGTTTGATGGGGAAGATTAAGCGTGGAACCCAATTACCGGCGTTGTATTAGTTGCCGCCAGGTAGCTCCCAAACAAGCTTTGTTGCGTGTTGTCCGAGTCTATCCATCCAGGCAGGTACAATTAGATCGGGGCGAAGGGCGATCGGCCTATCTTTGTCCAACTGAGATTTGCCTGCAAGCAGCTCAAAAAAAAAATCGCTTGGGGCACGCGCTCAAAACAGCCGTGTCTCCAGAAATATACCAAACCTTGTGGAAACGCTTAAAAAGCCCACAGGTGGCAGCTAATACAACCCCTCAAAATCAAATCACATCAGATTTGGAATCTCATTGAGGCGGTAATTATCTGGTGGCATTAGGCCGATGCCAATATCGAAGATGGCAACAAACCCCCGAATCAGCAAGTGAGTGCCAAAATAGTAGTAGGTGCTTGGTTATTGTACTCATGGACAAAGCTGTAAACACAACTGCCCACAGTTGCTTAAAACTTTGTGCAACATTAGAACAGTAGTGGCGATTTGGGCTCCAGTCCGGCTCTTTCAAACCGATCTGCATACGCGAGCATAAATTTGGGCTCACGCCCAGTAAAGTTTCACTCTCGCGTATGCTCATGGCTTCTAAGATGTTCCGCTTTGTGTCAGTTTTATGTAGCAGGCAGCATTCCAATGATGTAGATATCTTTAGAACAGTAGGTCATTAGAGACCGCTGGTAGGATTCAAGGGGAAAGCGTGGATGAACAACGGCAAAGTCAGAATTTACGATTTATCACGGGAACTAAATTTGGACAATAAGGATATTCTTGCAATTTGCGATCGGCTGCGGATTCCGGTAAAAAGCCACAGCAGCACTATTACAGACGAGTCGGCTGAACGCATTCGCACAGTCGCAGAGAAATATGTAGGGACGCATTCTTCTCCTAGTAAGTCAGCGACCGCTAGCCATAAGCCTAGCTCCCAATCACCAGCAACGGCTCCTAAACCCGTTGCACCAAAAAAACAACAAATTTTGGGAATTCGCCAAAATCAGGAGCGTCCCGCTGTTAACTCGCCGAAACAATCGGTAGCTAACGTTGCTATCCCCCCCCAACCGCCAGTCAGTCAGCCGACGTCTGCACTTATGAAGCCGAGTGGGCCCCAACGACCAGTACGCCAGAACCAAAATCAGGAACCAGTATCGATCGATAAAGATACTTCTCCCACAGATGAGAAGTTGCAGGAAGTTCCCCTTTCTCGCCCTGCGCCAGAACAGCCGAAACTTACTGAACCTCCGTCCCGTCCAGTCACCACGCCGACTAATCGTCAGACGAACGACACTCAGACGTTACCAGATCAGACGAACGACACTCAGACGTTACCAGCTCAGATTGAGCAACCAGTTAAGAAAAAACCCAAAACGGCGGTGACTCAGACCCAGCCTGCGGAGAAAAAAGCCCAAAGGAGGGAGGAGAAAAACGAAACTGTTCTTGGTCAGCAGCCTAGTCGGCCTTCAGCGTCGCCTGCACTAACCCTGGCCGTACCAGAATTACAGCGGCCTAAACCCCAAGTTAAGCTGAGTCCGCCAAGTCGTACTCCTCGCCCCTCCAGGGCCGCGATCGAAGATCAGGATCAAAGGGAAGAGGGCGAATCTGAGGGCGCAGTAGAGTCGCCAACTTTGGCAGAGCAAGATCTCAAACGACCTCAACCCCCGCGTCCACCCAAAAAAGCTAAAAACTGGGAAGAATCAGAAGAGGAAGAGCAGCCGCAGAAAGCCAACAAGGTTAAAGGAAGTGGCAAGCGCACCAAGCAAGCTATTTTCGATGAAGACGAAGTAGATCTTGATGAAAGCGAACTAGAGATTCTGCCACCCACGGTTCAGGTCAGCCTTTCAATAGCTCGTCCGCCCAAGCCAAAGGCACCCCGTTCGGCGGGGCCAATAACCACAGCAGCGGCAACACTGGCTTCAAGGGGTAAAAAGAATGCAATTTCCCGCGATCGCAACAGCGCTAAAACTACTCGCCGAAACCGAGAAGAAGCTGTAGCCGAACGTCCCATGAAGCTGATTTTAACCGGCAGCTTGACCGTTCAAGAGTTAGCAGAAAGCTTGGGAGTACCGGACACCGATATCGTCAAACGCCTGTTCTTTAAAGGCATGGCCGTCAATATTACTCAAAGCCTGGATGTGCCGACGATTACTATGTTGGCAACCGATCTGGGCGTAGAAGTGGAAACGGCTCAGAAGGAAGCGGAAGCCAGCAAAGGCAGCGAAATGATCGATGCGGAAGACCTGGAACATCTCCAGCGTCGTCCGCCTGTCGTCACAATTATGGGTCACGTAGACCACGGCAAAACCACCCTGCTAGATTCGATCCGGCAAACCAAAGTGGCTCAAGGCGAAGCAGGTGGTATTACCCAGCACATCGGTGCCTACCATGTGGACGTGGAACACAATGGCAAAACTCAGCAGGTTGTATTCCTAGACACACCCGGTCACCAAGCCTTTACGGCGATGCGGGCGCGTGGAGCTAGAGTCACAGACATCGCAATTTTGGTGGTGGCGGCAGATGATGGCGTCCAACCTCAGACTGTGGAAGCTATCAGCCACGCCAAAGCAGCAGAAGTGCCGATCGTGGTGGCAATTAATAAAATCGACAAACCGGAAGCACAGCCCGATCGCGTCAAGCAAGAACTGACAGAGTACGGTCTGGTGGCTGAAGAATGGGGCGGCGATACAATCATGGTTCCCGTGAGCGCTATCCAGAAAGAAAACCTGGATACGCTGCTGGAAATGATCCTCCTGGTGGCTGAGGTTGACGAAAATCTGTCCGCCAACCCAAATCGCGCCGCTAAAGGAACGGTAATTGAGGCCAATCTCGATAAGTCGAGAGGCCCAGTTGCTACTCTGCTAGTACAAAATGGCACCCTCCGAGTGGGCGATATCCTGGTGGCTGGCTCCGCTTTCGGTAAGGTACGGGCGATGATCGACGATCGCGGGAACCGCGTGGAAGCAGCAACTCCATCGTTTGCGGTGGAAGTGTTGGGTCTAAACGAAGTACCAGCCGCTGGGGATGAGTTCGATGTCTTCCAAGATGACAAGAAAGCGCGGGCGATCGCGCAGGGCCGATCGGAACAGCAACGGCAATCCCGCCTGATGCGAGGTAGAGTCACCCTTACCACACTTTCTGCTCAAGCGCAAGAAGGAGAACTCAAAGAACTCAACTTGATTTTGAAAGGAGATGTCCAAGGTTCTATAGAAGCAATTGTGGGAGCCCTCCAACAACTGCCTCAGAATCAAGTGCAAATCCGTATGCTCCTATCTGCCCCCGGTGAAGTTACCGAAACAGACGTAGACCTGGCAGCAGCCAGCAACGCCGTCATTGTTGGGTTTAACACCACCCTGGCCAGCGGAGCCCGTCAAGCAGCCGACCAAGCTGGTGTAGATGTGCGGGAATACAACATCATCTACAAACTCCTAGAAGACATTCAAGGAGCGATGGAAGGCTTGTTAGAACCAGAACTGGTTGAAGAAGCTCTGGGTGAAGTCGAAGTGCGTGCCGTCTTCCCAGTCGGTCGGGGGTCTATTGCCGGTAGCTACATCCTATCTGGCAAAGTAATCCGCAACTGCAAAGCGCGAGTCCGCCGAGGCGATCGGGTTATCTACGAAGGCACTCTGGATTCCGTCAAACGGATGAAAGAGGATGTCAAGGAAGTCAACGCCGGGTTTGAATGCGGTATCGGCATCGACAAATTCAATGACTGGTCTGTTGGCGACAGGATTGAAGCTTTCAAGATGGTCACCAAGCGACGTACACTCACACCCAATTAGCCATTTTTAGATTTCAGATTGCAGATTGAAAATTCAATTTGCAATCTAAAATCGAAAATCTAAAATTGAAAATTCCTATGCGCTCCTTTTGGTCAGAACCTTTTTTGTGGATTCACTTTGCTGGGTTGGCAGCTGTTCCCATTTTGCTAGGGCTTTGCTGGGTGGGATTGGCTGTGGGAGAGCCTAGAGAGCCAGTGTGGCTGGAGCTATTTTTAATTGGGGTTGTTGGCATTGCTCCCGTTCTGTGGATGCAGTTGTTTCGCCCATTCAACATCTTCAGCATCCTGATAGTCGCTATCAAACCAGAGCAGCTAACTACTGAGCAACGAAAGATCCTCAGTTTGTTTAAAACTCCCCTAGAGCAACTGCTGGCAGTGCTGGCACCATTTTTTTTGGTTACCATTCTCTGGCAAATCTATCTTGGAGCCCCAATTGCCGCACCTGTGGCCCCCTTTCCACCAGAATGGCGATTAGCTGGGTTGCTACTAGCCGCAGCAGGATTTCTTTTTAGCAATTTGTTCTTGCAGGTGCCCGTTAGCGTTTTGAGAGTGTTAATCACCAGCGAATCGGCATTTGCTGCCACAGAACCCTATCCTTTAGAAAAAATTTATCGGGATTTTACAACTCCCGGCTGGCAAGTAAATCAAATTTTGCCGCTGATTTCTGTTCAGTCCAAACAGTCATCTCCTACTTCAGAGCCCATAATAGAAGATGCGGTTTCTACTTCCTCAAATAAAATTTAGATACTTTTGGGGTGCTTATGGCAACTTATCCTGCTTCATCGCCTAGCCAAGTTTTTGAAGATAGCCAAATCTGGGACAGCCTCAAAATGGCGATCGCTTCCAGTTCTGGATTTCAAAGCTGGCAAATGGAAAATCAGCCAATTGACGATCGATACTTAGATACCAGCCTCGATTACCGAGTGCAGCGCTATTTGCGCGAAACTCTAGAAACTTTGGCTTACTGAGCATCTGAGTTTTATTGCTCCTGTAAGTATTCCATCCGGTCACTCAGCTAGCGGAGTGGACAATATGCTTATTTGAGCGATCGTAGGCTGACCTGCGATTCAATTCTTAATTTAGGATAATTGTAAAGACTTTTGGAAATGCGAACAAGCTCTGCTGCCGATCGAAGCAATGCGATCGCTCACATTAGGAAGCAACCAAACTCGTTGTATTTTCAAAAGTCTTTATAGCTCGATAACCATAATTTAAAGTCTCTGTCAAGTTTTATTTAATTGCAAATATTTGTTAAGTAGGTGGGCATAATTAAACGTAAAACTGCCAGGCCCATTTGTACTAATAGTGGCTCAAACAATTGACAAAAATCATCGACATCACAAAAAATTTCGCCTTTTGTCTAAGTGCGAGGATTTGTATTCCATAAAAGCCCACCTAGCTCTCTAATATCTTTGGGATTAAATTTCTATTCTTGCTGAAACTGATTAAATCATAATTTGAGATTTGATGCTAGCACAACTTTCGCGATCGCCCACCGAGCGAGAGCCCGTCAATGAAGCGATCGCCCACCGAGCGAGAGCCCGTCAATGAAGCGATCGGACTCCATCGAACTCACGTTGAAGACGTATTTTATATTGTTTGGTTAGATCCTAATCATAATCTTTATCAGTAACTCATTCTCTAAATAATAGAAGTGAGGCGCGATGCCTGCGGCTGGCTACGCCTACGCGCTTTTGCAGAAAGTAGAAGAAGAGGCGCGATCGCGTGATTTAATGATACTTGTATCCGATTCAATTAATTGATGAGTGGAATTAAGCGCCAAATCACCCTTGACAGCAGGCACATTGCTAAACACTTGCCAGACACGCCACAGATGAGAAGACTGCTTAATAAAGGACGTGCTGCTCATGTTTTTAACAATGAGGCTACTATGGATCGGGTAGCTCAAGCCATAATAGAAAATGGAGAATTTACAGGTAAGATTCGGGGCTACGATCGCTATGGTATGTTTTTTATTGAATCAATTGGTTATAGATTTGACCCGGATGGTAGCCGTCTTTTACTTTATTACGGAGAGATAAAAGTTGATGCTGGAAACCGATACCACGTTACGTCTCGAAGCAGATCCAGTGAAGAATAACTGGGAATTTACAGAGGTATGGATCGATCCAACTCTTTCACCGCCTTATCTGCTTTTGTTACTAAGTGATGCTGAGGGGAATTGTCGGATTTATGATCCGTCTAAGGGTTATAAAGTTGTATTTTCTAGCAAAAGTTATGATGAAGCACAGTATTGGCTTTTAGAGGATGAGTATGAACCCATAGAAGGGCGGCTGAGAGTATCGGAGTTAGTTTAAATAGTTCATGTTGAAATGGCGATCGCACTTTCATAAAGAAAGGGGCGCTTTAAAATGCACCCCTCTAAAGTTAATCTTAATCTTTGAATCAGCTAGATTTAGATTGTGGACTATGAGTATGATCTAAGGCCTCATTGATAGCGGCAATATAAGCCTTAGCAGCAGCCCAAACTGTATCCTCATCTTTGGCTGTTTTTGAAAATCTGCGATCTTTGGGAGCATCTTTGCAGAGGCGGACAGTAACCTCAGCATTAGCGTCTGAACCAGCTTGCTCCGCTTCACCTTTCTCAAAATTTATGGAAAAAGCGGTTAGAGAATACACAAGATCAAGATTGTCTTTTACTATCTTGTCAATAGCTTTGCAAACAGCATTTATCGGACCATTTCCTTCACTATCTGCCTCAACTTCTAATAGGGTGATGTGACCCTCAACAAAGCACTCTATCTTAACAGATATCTTAGCTTTAGCTAGAGTATCTTTGCTATCTCGATGGTACGCAATATTTTCCAATTTGATGTTTGGTTTATTCACAGCACGTTCCAAGTAAGCACGTTCTAAGTAGGCTATCGCAGCTTCAGCTTTGAGTTTGAGTTTGCGATCGCTGTTTTCGCTGATTATTTTGTCAAGAATTGACCAAACCTCCCGCATTTTTGGATCTGTCAGCTCTTCAGCTTTTTTGTACTTACGGGGTGGTGGCGAAGGTTGATCTGTGAAATCATCCCAACCACCAGCACCCAATTCTTCCAAATTAACCAAAGCAGTACGCCGTATATTGATTGGTAAATCACTATTGGCAGCCAAATTCGCTAGAGTCTTAACTGCTGTCATTCCGCCAATATTCATCAAGGCATCTACACCTGCGTCTAAGAGTTTATCAAACTCTTCTTGCTCTTCTTGGTTACTTTTCTCTGGTTTTTCTATGGCCAATGTCAAAAATTCTGCTAAAGTTTCCGCAGCCGACTGTCCACCTAGTTCACCTAGAGCAAATGCTATTTTCGGTTTAACTGTTGGAGAAATGGTCGTAAATAAGTTCTTTAAGAAAGCTTCTTGTTCTGCCTCAAATTGAGATTCAGCAGCAAGATAAACTTTTCCACGAGGCCCCAAAAACTGCAACTTACTAAGCGCTAGTTCTTTGAGTTTGTTAGCTCCTTCAATCTGCTCCTTTAGATTGGAAGAACTCAGTAGTGGCTTAATTTGGTCCCAATCTCCAATTAATAGTTGAGCTGAGATTGTTGGATGTAGCGCTGGGATTGTTGGATGTGGCATGGTATTAATATTCCTCGTTCCTTGGATGGACGTAGATGATGTTCTGTCACAGCAAAAGTGTAGGAAGACTGGTAATGGCTGCTTTTGGAGTGAGAACAATCTATCTCTAACTATCCAATGTAGGGAATATTTTGTTTTACGCTCCTAAGCAGGAAATTTTGCTTCTCTAGCACCTGCTGTCTTTGGAGCTGTCTAAATTTAGTTCTGACTAATCAGGCAGCTCTCAATCTAGGTATAATTCGCTGTCCTTGACAGCAAAAATATAACCTAAAAAACATAGAGTGAGGTTGAAGCAGTTGCCAGTCTAGTTGCAGGAGCATAAATTTCCCCCTATTTTATAAAGGTACTATTATTATAGCGAATACCTGAAATATTGTCAACATTTTTTAAATGTTATTTTCGTCATTAATTTCCCATATTTCTCTAAAGTCACTCCAATTTTGCCAATCTACTGTTTGCCACTTTTCGTCGGCTACTTCTGAGTAAGGTTCAAAGTTAAGATTCGATAGGTTACAGTTAGGATCAGGACTTTCAATAAAATTATTAATTTCATCAGTAATCTGTTCACTAGCAAGGGGAGCCAGAGTCAGCCAATTAGGCCAAAACACCCATAAATTACCCCGCCTAGCTACAACTTGTGCAGTTGAGTCCGCAACTTCGATTTTAACCCGATCTCCTCGGTACACCCCCCACTGGAATCTATCCGGAAGAATATCTGGAGAATTTAGTTGTTGCAAAAAAGAGCGGAGATCCTTAATTTTCTTTTGGGTGATCTTCTTATCATCATTATCATCTTGAATAGGTAATAGCCAAACAATTTGATCGTTTTTATCCCGGCGACTAAATATATTTAATTTAATTTCGCTCCCTTTCTCTTTCTCTTTCTCTTTCTCTAATTTAAAAAAACCTGTCAAATTAGGCAAGTTTCCCCGCAACACAATAACATTGTACGTATTAAGTGAATCTTGGGCTTTGGGGATATTCAAAAAAGATTTCCAATTTTGTAACGCTTCGTTAGCATAAAAGGTTATTTGACTTAAAATATGAACATTGCCGCTACCTGCGGCTAAAACTAATGTTTTTGGCTCAACCTCATACTCTCTATCATTTATTTGGGCTAACACTCTGACATTACCTGCTTCATCTACATCTATTCTATTAGCAGTACCTTGTATTATTTTAGCAAGACCTTGACGTATATAATCGCTGACATCTTCTATAAGCGCTAGAATTAATGCTCTTCCATCTAGCCATGTTTCATCGCTGCTAAACAATAGGGAGTTTCCTTCTGCATCTTCACGTTGTATTAAACCTAAATTTATTGATTCATCTGTGTGTTGATCAAAAAAAATCAAGTCGTTGTTTTTGCAAAAGCTTTTCCATGATGATGATGTTGTTTCTTTTGAGTCTGAGTCATATTTATTCCAGCGAAACAAAATCTTAGAATCTCCCATAGCTCTAACATCAGGATGTTGCTCTAAAAAATTGCTCCAGAGACCATGCGATACATCTCGGCATGATACAATCAAGTTTCTATCATCATTTGCAACACTGTGTCCCCCTTGTACTCGCAGTTGAGAATGTAAAGTTTGCCCATCACCTAATGACCCTTTAGTTAAAAGTAAGGTAGAGTACCCTTTGCTAGATAGATCCTTAAGTAGCCATAAACCTTGAATACCACCACCAATAATCAAAGTATCTAGCTTGATAGTTTCTCCCTTTGTCATAGACAACCTTTACTAATAAAATCCGTTTTTTTTCCTCATTTGAATAGCATAATACGACTATAGCAATTAAGCAAGTAGGATTTAGTAGGATAAAAGTAGGATATTGATATGATAAAAGTAGGATTTGGTAGCAAAAGTATGATAAAGTATGATCAAGTAGGATTGCCCTATGCCAAATCACAACCCCGACTAGACCTATGGACGTTCACGAAGTCTTAAGATGGGCAGACAGCCTTGTGTTTACCAAGACAGGCAAACACCTTGACCATGTACAAACAGCTATTTTAGAAGGCACTTGGCAACACCAGAAATATGCAGAAATAGCAGCCAAGTGTAGCTATAGTGAAGCTCATATTAGAAGTGTTGCAGCAGATTTATGGAAAGTTTTATCAGATTTATTAGCAGAAGATTTAAATAAGTACAATTTTAGAGCTAGTTTGGAAAGATGGATTGCATCTCCTATTTCAAATTATGGAAACTGCGTACAAATTGGTCATGGTAATGGTAATATCAATCTATGTGGAGAAAGTTTGCCATCTTTAGAAGTTTCACAAAAGCTCGCGCCGACCTCTTCGAGTACAAACCAAGACAATTCCGAACCTAAAATACATTTAGACCTATCCGATGCCCCAGAAACCAACCTATTCTATAACCGCACATCCGAACTCTCCACCCTCAAACACTGGATATTAGAAAATCGCACCCGTCTCATCACCCTATTAGGATTAACTGGAATTGGCAAAACCGCCCTCACAATCCAACTAATAGAACAGATCCAAAACGAATTTGATTATATTATTTAACGCAGCCTCCACAACGCCCCAACACTTCAAACACTCCAAACAAACCTAATCCAATTCCTTTGTAGGGGCGGTGCCGACGGCGTGCCCGCCCCAGAAGAATTACTAGAATACCTACGTTTATCCCGTTGTCTCATCATCCTCGATGACCTACAAATGATATTCAGCAGCGGACAACTCGCAGGTAACTATCAACCCGGATATGAAAATTACGGTGCATTATTCAAAAAAATAGCTGAATCATCCCACAATAGTTGCTTAATTCTTCTCAGTTGGGAAAAACCCAGAGAAATTGCCGCCTTAGAAAGCCAAAACCCAGCCTGTAGAACATTACAACTCAATGGTTTAGGAACAGAAGCCCAAGAAATTCTCAGAGAAAAAGGTTTAGCAGAACCGGAAAAATGGTCAGAATTGATCGACCTTTACCAAGGCAATCCATCCTGGTTAAATATAGTTGCCGCGATGATTCAAGACTTATTTAACGGCAGCGTTTCAGAATTATTATCTTACAATACACTATTCTTAGGGGATTTATAATCCCTATTAAAGCAGCATTTTGATCGCTTATCTGAATCAGAAAAACAAATAATGTACTGGCTAGCTAGTCAAGCCGAACCAGTGGAAATATCAAAATTTCCAACCAATCTCGAATTATCACCATCAGAATTATTGAAAGCTGTGCAATCCTTGGGACGGCGTTTATTAATTGAAAAAGTCAAAGAAGGCGAGAAAACACTGTTCACACTCCAGCCTGTATTTATGGAATATGTGAAAAACCAAAATCCTCAAAATTAAAATAGATATATTGTTCAGACTGTAGCGGGATGTTTTCTATCCTAAATCAACGTGAGTTCGATGGGAAATTTAAGCGTATGGGGTGGTCACAATTCACAGAAAAACACCACAAGCTATCAGTCCCTTAACAAGAGGGAATCAGCTTTTGAGATTTAATGTTTATTGAAGAAAGTGTACTTTATTGAAAATAGTAAAGTGATTCTTCAAGGTCATATAATGATTTTGGGATTAAATTTCTATTCTTGCTGAAACTGATTAAATCATAATTTGAGATTTGATGCTAGCACAAATGAAGCGATCGCCTACCGAGCGAGAGCCCGTCAATGAAGCGATCGCCTACCGAGCGAGAACCCATCAATGAAGCGATCGCCTACCGAGCGAGAACCCGTCAATGAAGCGATCGCCTCCACATCCCCAAGCTTAGCCCGTTCCTTCAAACTCAGTGGCTTTGACTCCGATCTGGACAAGGAAGCGTCAAATTTTACGTCAAGGCAGCTAAATTTTAGGTGCTATCCCTTGCGGGGATTACACCATTCATGATATAATTTCAAGTTTGTGTTGGCTAACTGTGCAAGCTGCACATCCATCCAAAGCGGAACTTGGCAAGTGAGGAACTTGTCCTCAGATTTGTAGCACACCTTTGAGACTGACGACCATTTCAACTATCCTCAAACCAGAGGATGATTCCATATCCCTAAAGCACAAGAATTGAGCATAGCATCAGCATTCAGATGAATAAACATTCCTCTTATGATATCGATCGAGTCGTTTCTGCCAAACCCATTGCATCTGTGATACCCATCGGACTAGCGGCACTTTACTTGCTTTCTGCTGCCAGTGGGCTAATACCTCAACCGGCCTGGGCTAATACCAAATCAGCACCTTTGCAAATAGCTCAAACCCCAGCTAGTGCAAACATTCTTTACGTCAATCCGCAAACCGGCAACGACAGTGCTGGTGCTAGCAACAGCCAAGCTACGCCATACCGCACGATTACTTTCGCCATTGGGCAAGCGCAACCGGGCACTACTATTCAACTAGCGCCAGGTTCCTACACAGCAGAAACCGGCGAAGTTTTTCCGCTGGTAATCAAACGCGGCATTACTCTACGCGGTGACGAATCCACCAAGGGTCAGGGCATCGTTATTATTGGTGGGGGTCAGTACATCAGTCCCACATTTTCCCGTCAAGACGTTACCATACTTGCCGAGGCAGAAAGCCAGATAACAGGTTTGACCATCACCAATCCCAATAAACGGGGTACTGGTGTGTGGGTAGAATCGACTAATCCTACGATCGGCAATAACACCTTCAGCGATAGTAAGAGAGAAGGCGTTTTTGTCACTGGTAACGGTACACCCAAGATTCAAAATAACCTCTTTACTCGTAACGATGGCAACGGCATCTCAATTGCTCGTTCTGCCGCAGGAGAAATTCGCGCTAACTTATTTCAGAGTACCGGCTTTGGAATTGCGATCGGCGGCACCTCATCTCCTTTAGTTGTAGAAAACCGCATTATCCAAAACACTGACGGAATTTACATCAACGATTCCGCCCGCCCGATACTGCGTAACAACCTGATTCAGAACAACACGCGGGATGGGGTCGTGGTCACAATTAACGCTGAACCGGATCTCGGCACGGCAAGCAACCCCGGCAACAACATTATCCGTAACAACGGTAAACTCGACCTTCACAATGCAACTACCAGCAACACTATAGTTGCTGTCGGCAACGACATCAATCGCAGCCGCATTTCTGGTCGAGTCGATTTCGTTGCTGCTGAAGTAAAGCCGCCAGCTGGAGGCGGCACTTCAACTTTTGCAGATATTGAAGGTCACTGGGCTAAACCTTATATCGAAGCCCTCGCTGCCAAAGGTATAATTGCCGGATTTTCCGATGGCACCTTTCGTCCCCGCGAGCCAGTTAACCGCGCCCAGTTCGCTGTTATCATCAACAAAGCTTTTTCTCCCACCCCGACTCGTCCCAGCATAAACTTTGCTGATGTCGCTAGGAATTTCTGGGCTAATCAAGCCATTCAAGCGGCTTACCGGGGTGGTTTTCTTTCTGGTTATGAGGGTCGTGTTTTTCGCCCTCAACAGGAAATCTCCAGAGTTCAAGCTCTGGTTTCTCTTGCCAGTGGTTTAAAGCTACCGCCTGGAGATACAAGCGTGCTTTCCTTTTTCAAAGATGCAGCTCAAATTCCTAATTATGCTGCCCCTGCGGTGGCAGCGGCAACTCAGCAGAAGTTGGTGGTTAACTATCCCCAGCAGAATCTCTTAAATCCTAACCAAGTGGCGACTCGCGCAGACGTTGCAGCTTTTGTCTACCAGGCACTCGTCAATGCCGGACGCGCTGAAGCTATTCCTTCGCCTTACATAATCGGGGGGTAGAAAGAATTTTAGATTTTAGATTCGATCGATTGAAGTTAAATCTGAAATCTACAATTTTAGTGCCCCATCTTAAAAAGAAAGCGCCAGATCTCACTATGTTGAGGTCTGACGCTTCTAGCATGACTTTAAACATTCGTAATAATTTCTTTATATTTTTGGCGGCTTGTCTCCAAGTCTTACAATTTATAAACTTTTATGGCGTTACTATTGCGTTTAAGATAATTTAGTGGTATATGATCTAATACCACTAAATTGCGTTAAAAGAGTATAGTTACTTAAAAACTAAACTAGCTTTTTTTTATTCTCGACCTTCGGGCCGATCGTTGTTCCCAGCGAAATAGCCAAATCATCAGCGCCACCACGCCCACTTGGAGAGCTAAATTAGGCAAAGCCGAGCCAACTTCCCGACCAGCCGCTAACTGAGCCAAGAAGACGATCGCACCGATAAAACCCGAAGCACCGCAAGCGAAGTATATAAATTGTCTTAGACCTCGGTAAGGCGCAGCAATCTCTGCTTTGAGTCGATCGTATTGTTCGGGACTGACAGTTTTGGAGCTTTTAGGGTTTTGGGTGCGATTATTTGGAGTTGGGTCTGCCATGAACGTCAATTTAGGTGAAAACTTCTCTGCGTAAGATATATCGTCTCTCATCGCGACGGCAAGATCTATAGGAGAGCCTTTCATCGGTTGAGAATATACACCCTTTGGCAGACAAATAGATTAATACTACATTTATAATACAGAAAGCCCAGCAAGACTTAACTCTAAAATCTGGGATCGATCGTTGTTCCAAACCCGCTTCATGGCAAATTTTCGCGATATTGTCAAATACTATCAGCCATATAGGGCGATCGCGCTCTTGAGTATTGCCGCCGCCAGCGCCTTTGAAATCCTCGATCTGGTAGTTCCTTACCAGCTTGGGCAGATTTTAAACGTCCTGTCCGGACAACCCGTGGATGGGCCATTACAAAAAGCGATCGCGGCAGCATCTGCACTCACCGGGATGCCTGCAAACCAGTTTTTATCCCTGGCTGTCCTATTAAGCTTAATCTTTTTAGTAACCGTGGTGAGAGCGCCCATTCAACCTTGGCTAAGCACCTGGTTTCATTGGGATATAGCCCTGCGTTCCCGTCGGGATAATTCTCAAAAAGCCCTGGAAAAAATCCTCACCCTGCCCCTAGAATTCTACGACGAAAACAACCCCGGACGCATTGCCGGAAAAGTAGCCAGAGGCATTGCCAACCACACCTGGAGTTACCCCGAAATCGCCGGACAAATGATTCCCAAACTATTCCGAGTATTGGGAATATTTGTAATGATTTGGTTTATCGAGTCGCGAATTGCCATTTTCTTCCTGATTTCCTTTGTATTTATTCTCAGCTTCAGCATCAAAGATTTGAAAAGGATAATAAAAATAGAAGAAAGACTGGATAAATACGCTGAAGATACAGAAAGTCGCACCTCTGAAATCATCACAAACATCAAAACAGTTAAAGCCTTTGCTACCGAAACCCAAGAACTGAAACGACAACGATCGCGCTTCGATCGTGAATTTAAAGTGATTGACTACCGCATACACAAAGGTTACGTCAAGCTAAACACTTGGCAAAGAACCGTCGTTCAGTTTTGTGTATTTATGGTACTGGGTTTGACTCTGGCAGCCACAGTTGGAGGTAAGCTTTCCCTGGGACATTTCGTCACCACTCTAACTGTATCGAGCATGGCATACTCCGAATTGGAACCACTCAGCCAATTGGCAGAAATTTTTGCCCGTCGATATGCTTCCATGCTCAGTTTTCACGAGTTTATACAGAAGCCATCCGGACAAGATTCTGTTGATATTTTCCCATCTGGATTTAGCTCGTCTCCCAACACCACAGCTTATAAATTTACTGGCAAAGTAGAATTTTGCCAGGTGAGTTTTGGGTACGACTCTAGCCGTCAAGTGTTGGAAAACATCAACTTGTTGATCGAGCCTTGTCAAACTGTGGCGCTAGTGGGCCGATCGGGATCTGGTAAATCTACCTTAGTGAAGCTGCTGTTTAGGTATTTTGAAGCAAACCAAGGGCGAATTTTAATAGATGGAGAAGACATTCGCACTCTGGATGTCACAGGATATCGACGCAGATTAGCTATTGTCCACCAAGAAGTAGATATCTTCAACGGCACTTTACTGGATAACTTGAGATACGGCAATCCTAATGCCACTTTCGAGCAAGTGCAGGAAGCTTGCCGCATTGCCAGAGTAGACGAGGTGATTCAGCAAATGCCCCACGGTTACTATACGATCGTCGGGGAACGGGGAGTCCGCTTATCTGGGGGACAGCGACAGCGTTTGGGAATTGCTAGGGCGCTTTTAGTCGAGCCAGATGTTCTGATTTTCGATGAAGCGACATCCAGCCTAGACTACGAATCAGAGCGATCGATCCAGTTGGCAATGCGTAGCATATTAGGCACTCGTACTGCGATCGTCATTGCCCACCGACTCAGTACCGTTCGCGAAGCAGACAAAATCGTAGTTCTCGATCGAGGGCAGATAGTCGAAGTAGGTAACCATACTGAACTATTGCGGCGCGAGGGCATTTATCGGCGTCTGCACTCACTGCAAGAAACCGGGGAATTACTTTAAAGTAAAAAAGTAAAAGGAAAAAGGTAATAGAGAAATATTTTCTGTTAGCTTTTGCCTTTTACCTTTTGCTCTTTACAACATCCTGTGATTTCTTTACCCGTTCAATCCTTCATTCTAGCTACCTCTGATACTGGCCCCCTCTTGGGAAGTATTTGGCTCGATATTGCGGTATTGGGATTAATGCTTTTACTTTCGGCATTCTTCTCAGGTTCTGAAACCGCAATTACAGGACTGGACAATTTCAAACTCAGGGCTCTAATTAGAGAGCAAGGAGACCCGACCCGGATTTTCACCCTGGTACTGGAGAAACGCGCCCGGTTTATTACCACCCTCTTGGTGGGTAACAACCTGGTGAATAATTTTTCTGCAATTCTCACCAGTAACCTATTTGTCTTGTGGTTAGGCAATGCGGGACTAGGTATTGCCACTGCCGTTGTCACATTTTTGGTGCTGATTTTTGGAGAAGTTACGCCCAAATCCCTCGCAATGAACAATGTGATGGGATTTTTCAGGCTGGCAGTTCGCCCCGTTTACTGGCTCTCAATAGCACTAGGGCCGGTGATTTATGTATTTGAGAACATTGCCCAGAGCGTGATTCGGTTGTTTCAGGGGGGCGCTGTTCCGCAGGGAGAGTCATTAAGAGACCTCCAGCTGATGATCGAAATTTTGGGCGGCAAAGGTCACTTGGACTTGGATAAACACAAGTTGCTGAGCAAAGCGTTGACGCTGGATAGCCTCAGCGCCCGCGATTTAGTCAGGTCTCGGATTGAGATGCGGACAATTTCTCATGAAGCCACCCTTGAGGATTTAGTGAATTTATGTTTGGAAACAGGATATTCTCGTATCCCAGTGCAAGAAGAATCTAAGGATCGGATTGTGGGAATTGTTCACCTCAAGCGGGCCCTCCAGCACCTGAATCATTCGCAAGCATTGGGTCGCACTCAAGTCCCGGTGACCGAAGCTTCCGACCCGCCACTCTACGTACCCGAAACTAAGCGAATTCCCAACTTGCTCAAAGAAATGCTCAAATTGCGCCTGCATATTGCCATTGTGGTCGATGAATACGGCGGGACAGTAGGCTTAATCACCCTGGAAGATATTCTCGAAGAGCTGGTCGGAGAAATCTATGATGAAAGTGATTTCCCGATGCGGGCTAATTGAGCCAGAAATTTACTTGTCTGAGAGCCAGGATAAATTTTCAAAAAAAACCTTGCATCTACAGATTCTTGTGCTACTATTGGTAATCGTGGGTAACAAGGGTCGATGCCCGAGTGGTTAATGGGGGCGGACTGTAAATCCGCTGGCTACGCCTACGCTGGTTCAAATCCAGCTCGGCCCACCACGAATTAAGTAAAAAGTAAAAAACATTTTCTTTTGTCTTTTACTTTGAGCTTATTTTTTGCCCGTGTAGCTCAGTGGTAGAGCACACCCTTGGTAAGGGTGAGGTCACGAGTTCAATCCTCGTCACGGGCTTATCAGAAAACAAGATATAGCTAGGGGCTAGGGGCTAGGGAAAGTTTTGAGTTTGTAGGGGCGGGTTTTTTTGTGAGATCTGCTTTCCCACAGGTAGATCTGATAAACCCGCCCCTACTAAGTTTTGAGTTAAAAGAGGGTCAGAAGGGGCTAGAATCGCCCCTAGCCCTTTCTTAAACGGGTACGGCAGGATTCGAACCTGCGACTCGCAGCTTAGAAGGCTGCTACTCTATCCACCTGAGTTACGCACCCACTCGTCATCTGTTTGCCTATATTATCAGAATTGCTAAGATTTGTGGTGCAAGAAGGCGATCGAATTTACGATCGCAAACTTTTAAGAGGGCTGGCAGTGGAATAGGCATCTGATAGATGTACACTAAAAACCAAGAGAATGAGCCTTGGATAAGATAGTGTGATATTAATTTGCGATCGCAGTTCAGCCGCACCTGGTAAACCAGCATTCTGCATATCAAGAGTGTCGCAGGCGTAATTACACTCAACGCCAAGAGCTGCACCCGGAGGTCCTGACAGGAGTCAATTGCCAGTGTCATGTTTATTCTGAAACGGCAGGATGTTGAAATAACTAGCGTTCAGCACCCAAAGCGGGACCAGCAGATTCCCATTCTCAATTACCAGGGGCAAACGTTTCGCTTAATCAGCGTGTTCCGAGCGAACCAAGAGGAAGAAGCCAAAGCCTTCTGGCGGGATCTGACGGATAACCGAGGGAAAGCCTGTGTCCTATTGGAGGAACCGGAACGATATAGCGTATGGGGCAAAATCCGTTTAGACCAGCTCACTAGCGATGTCCCTGGTGACGCTAAGACGATTGCTCTTACCCAAGCCTGTCTGTTGCTGCTGCAAGGGGTTTATATAGACATAGAAGATCTCTTAGGAGGCAGACAGGCTGGATTATTTGAAAAAAATCTCGCCGAAATATTTCAGCAGTGGCGCTTTCCACAGGCAGACTCGCCGCAAGCTGTCAAAAACCTGCTCATAATAGATCCGCTGAGTGCCAACCAACTTCCCCCCTGGGAAGAACATCATGTAATCACCCTGTTGCAGGAACTTTATCGTCTTGGTAAACAGTATTTCGGGAACTCCAGCTTTGTCAGTCGAGCTATGGACACCTTACAAGACCTGCCAACAGCCGATCAGGCGCAGTTTACAGAATGGTTGAATCAATCTCCCCTTGGTAAGCTGTGGCAATAGCGTTGAAAAGGTTCCCTATCATTTGCAATGACTTGTATATAGCCAAGACAAAGAGCTTCCATAAGATCGAATTTCCGATCTCAGCAGCGGTCAAAAGCTTATTGAAGCCTGTGCTTTCCATCGCCAGCTATTCCCTCTATGAATCCCTATGAGCAACCCAACGGATAAATCATCCAGTCCTAAAACTCTTTTGCCAGTAAGGACAATTGTCCTAGCTGGAATTGCTTGGGCAGTTCTGGCCCTTTTGTTCTTTTTGATATTTAGCGTCACGACAGGGGACAATCGTCCGGTTTGGTACTTGATCGGCACTTATGTTTTTGAACAGGTGGCTTACCTATCAGCAGCTTTACTGTGTTTTAGGAATTGGCGGAGCCCTCAGATTGTCAGCGGACGGAATGTCTGGCTGGGATTTGGTCTGGGGATGCTGTTTTATTTCATAGGGAACTTCATATTTGGCTATTGGGAGTTGGCTTTAAAGATCGAGCCAGATATATCTCTTGCCGATCCCTTTTTCATCGCTACTTATATTTCTCTAGGCTGGGGGATGATTCAAGCTGTTTCTTCAAGGCGGCTAAATCTGGAGAAGTGGCAGTGGGGAATTGTGGCGGGAATCGCAGCTATAGGGATTGTCCTAGCCTACTTGATTGCTCCCCCCGACTTTTCCAACAAAGCCCAGGCGGCCACCCCACCTTCGATCGTTGCTCAGGCAAGCGCCCCTGCCTCACCCACGGCTAAGCCAGCCCTAAAAGCACCAGCAGTGCAGCCAACTGCTAAACCCAAGCCCACAGGAACAGCTAAACCAGCTACTAATGCTAAACCTGCCGCAGCAGCCTCAAGAGTCTCTTGGATTGAGGAACTGGACAATAAATTAAAGTTTCTTGTCCCTTGGTTGACTCTGTTTTACGTGGTTTCCGATATTGCCCTGTTAATTCTTGCCACAATGTTATTATTAGCGTTCTGGGGAGGCCGTTTTTCCCAATCTTGGCGGATGATTGCCGGAGCAACTTTGTCACTTTACATCGCAGATATGTGGTTGAAATGGGCCGAAAGAAATATAGAGAATTACCAGAGTGGCTCTTTACCAGAAGTCTTTTGGGTATTCAGTGGCGTGCTGTTTGCCATTGGAGCTGCCCTCGAATACGATACATCAAGCCGTTCCCGCCGCACTGGTGGTGGGCGTAGACGCCCTGGAAGTTAAGCTTTATGACTGCTAAAAAATTAACTCAAGCTGACAAATCTGAGATCCTTAAGCTCTACAGAAATCCAGAAGAAACAACCTCAACATTGGCTCGCCGCTATGATGTGAGCCACTCTACGATTAGTCGCTTACTAAAAAGCACTTTGTCACCTGATGACTACGAAGTATTAATTCAGCAAAAACGTTCGATGCGCCCGCATACAGCCGTTTCTGAACTGGAAGCGCCTGTAGTGGAAGACCCGCTTAGCGAAGCCACCGATGATGCAATAGAAGGATCGCTGGGTCTCAACAGACGCCTGCGACGGCGTTCCTCAGCGACATCTGCGTCTGTAAGCGAAACGGCAGTGGCAGAAGAAGTTTCATCGCCACGGTTAGATGTTCCTGTCTCAAACACTGCTACAAAGGACGACGATTTGCTGGATCGACCATACAGTGGGTCAGCCAGCACAATCAAAGAAATGCTGGGCGAAGATCTGCTAGACACTGAAGACGATCTGGCAGATTTGGATGATGACGATCGTGATGATGATGATGACGATGATGATGATGACTACACCGACGATGAAGATGACCTGGATGAGGAAATTATCCTCCCCAAAAGGCGGGTGCCAAGCAACGCCGTAGTTCGGGTTTTGCCACTGTCGGAAGCGTCTTTTCCCAAACCGTGCTATTTGGTGGTAGACCGTGCGGCAGAATTAATCACGCGACCGCTAAAGGATTTTGGCGACTTGGGTCAGATCCCCCAAGAGGAAGTTCAGCAGAGGACTCTGCCGGTTTTTGACAACCACAGAGTAGCTCGCCGTTTTTCCAACCGCGCTCAGCGAGTGATTAAGGTTCCTGATGGCAAGATTCTCCAGAAGGCTTCTCCCTATTTGAAAGCTAAAGGTATTACGCGACTGTTAATAGATGGTCAGGTTTATTCGTTGCCAACAAGTTAGATTCAAACCTAATAGCCGATCGGTTTTCTGACTGGCTGCGCCTACAGACAGGCTACCCTACTGTGAGGCGATCGCATAATCTGTGCTTTGGTGTAGGCAAGGGGCTAGAACCTACATTCCGCACCCTCAAGTGTCACACCACGAATTTTTTGGGGCTGGGGACTGGGGACTGGGGACTGGGTAGAAGAGTTTCCGTATTTAAATGTACTTTAAATTACAGAATACTCGCTCTAAATTCCGAAAAAACCGAATGTGACAGTACAGGGTGCGGAATGTGAGTCACAACAGAGTTGCTTTTCATAATTGAAAATATTTGTAACATAAATTACCCGCTCTGCTAGAATCGCCAACTTTTCAATAGTAAAATCTTTATTAAGAGAGCGCAGTTTATTCCACACTAGCCCTCTCTCGCTCATCCAGAATTAAAACTGGGTACTCAATGCGAGCCGCTATTTTATTTTTAAAAGCGGTTTAAGGCTCGCTTGTATAAAAATATATCAAGGATAGTTTTTTATACAAATTTGCCAAAACTAGAGGTAGTGAAAATATGAAAGTTAGCGAGATTCTAAAGCTTTACGAAGAGGGAAACAGAAACTTTGCTGGCGTCGATCTCAGTGGAGCCGATTTAACAGAAGTTACCTTAACAGGTGTAAACCTTACAGGCGCTAATTTAAGGGGAGCGAATTTCAGTCGGGCTTGTTTAACCAAGTCAAACCTGAGTGGCGCTTTACTAAACTGGGCCAATCTAACATTTGCCAAACTGGGCGAAGCCAAACTGGTCGAGGCAGATTTAATGAAAGCTCACCTGAGCGGAGCTTTTTTTGTAAAATCAAAACTACCTGGGGCAAGGTTGAGCGGTGCTAATCTCGACGGTGCTAATTTCCGAGGCGCGAATCTCTGGGGTGCTAATCTCTGCGGAGCTAATTTGCAAAGAATCAATCTGCGAGGCGCTAACCTCAGCGGAGCCAATCTTAACTGGGCAAATCTAGAAGGTGCTAGATTGAGTGGGGCGATGCTGTATGGCACTTTATTAAATGGTGTCAATCTCAGCGGAGCATTTTTGAATGGAGTTGATTTGAGTGGCGTGGAGTTAGATGGAGTTAATATTAGCAAAGCCAAACTGAGTGGCGCTAACTTAGAAGGAGCTAATCTGATCGCAGCCGATCTAACTGAAGCCCTGCTGCGGGGAGTAAACTTGACGGGAGCAGATTTGACGGGAGCAAATCTAACAAGAGCTTATTTGGAAAAAGCCAACTTGAAATGGACAAGGTTGAGTCAGGCCGACTTGACTGATGCAAACCTCACAGATGCGACATTGACAGGGGCAAACATTGAGGGTGCCAAATTTACAGGTACAATTTTACCTAGAGGAACTAGAGAGTATTTTTACTTGGTTACAACTGATACTGCGGTGTAGTTGAAGGCGGTTGCAGGTGATGAATAACGGTGCTGAAACGGTTCGATATGGTGTGGTACTGGTGACGGCTGGTACGCGGGAGGAAGGGGAAGCGATCGCACAAAATTTAGTAGAAGCAAAACTCGCCGCTTGCGTCAGTTTGTCACCAATTAATTCTATTTACACTTGGCAAGGTGTTCTGCATAAAGAAGAAGAGTGGCAACTTTTAATTAAAACCGATCTGGCTAAATTTGAAATTCTGGAAGCAAAGATTAGAGAGTTGCATTCTTACGAAGTGCCGGAAATTATTGCTTTGCCGTTGGTTGCTGGTTCTGAGCCTTATTTGGCGTGGATTTCGGGACAGGTGAAAGGGTAGGAATTATTCAAAAGTTATCCTAGAAAATAACATTACTTAAAAGGAGTCCTGTTATGAGCTATGCAGCAAATCAAAGTCTCCTATGGACTAGCGCCGATATAGAACTTTTACCCGAAAACGAGGGTACGCGCTATGAAATTGTGGATGGGGAGTTGTTTATGACGAGAGCGCCTCACTGGAGACATCAACGCGCCTGCGGCAAGATGTTTAGAGAACTTGATATTTGGTCGGAGTCAAGTGGTTTTGGAGAGGCAAGTATCACTGCTGGAGTGTTGTTTGGTGAGTCAGATGATGTAATTCCAGATGTCGTTTGGGCTAGCAATGAAAGATTAGCTTTGCTGTTAGATGATGCGGGACATCTGACTGGTGCGCCTGAGTTGGTAGTAGAGGTGTTATCAGCAGGTACAGAAAATGTACGTCGAGATAGGGAAGCTAAATTGAAACTTTATTCTTCGCGGGGAGTACAAGAGTATTGGATTGCTGATTGGAGGTTACAAAAAGTTGAGGTTTATCGGCGGGAAAATGCGCGGTTGGTATTGGTCGAAACGTTGATGGGTGATGATGAATTGAGTTCGCCTTTGTTGCCTAGTTTTAGTTGTGTTGTGTCGAGGTTTTTTGTGTAGGAAAAGCTCCGCACCTGATGCGATGGTAGGTGCATAGAAACCCGGTTTCTGGGGAGTAGTTAGAAAACAAGGGTTAATCTTTGGTATGTATAGCAACCGCCAAGGCGGTTAAGCCATAAATCTGGGGTAGGGGCGAAGCATTCGGGCATATAATTTATTGGTTAAAACCGAAGATTTACTACCCGAATGCTTCGCCCCTACTGCCCTAATCGCCTTGGCGGTTGCTATAGTTGCGCTTTAGCGCTCTTATTAGAATTGGGATAAGAGCGCTAAAGCGCAACTACATACCTATGAAAGTTCTGGAATTGTAGCGACAGTCTATCGGCTGCTATTTCTGAAGTGCCTGTTGGAAAGTCTTGATAGCATCAACATGATTTACCATATTAATGCAGCACAAGAATAAATCGAGATCGATTCCTTTCACTTCTTCACTACTGGAAATCTTTTCATAGTAAAATTTATTTCCCTCTCCCCGCAGGTGATAAATTTCTAATACTCCATCTTCCCAAAACCAAACTTCTTTTATTTTCAGCCGCTTGTAGACTTCTAACTTGTTGATACCGCCACTGGAAAACACAACTTCGATCGCTAAATCGGGACGCACTCTACCAGGCGCAAGTTTATAGGATTCATCCGCCTCTCGCTTAACGGCGGCTATTTCATTTTCGAGGGTCATTGAGCCAGTTGGAGTAAAGTCAAAACCTGCTATAAGTAGGTATTGCTCCAACAATGCAGCAATTCTCTTTTTAACGGTTTCGTGAGGTTCTCCTGACCTTCTTCGTATCTCCAAAACGCCTTCTAGGAAAGAAAGTCGATAGCCTGGACGGTCTAACAATTGCTCAACTGCTTTGAACTCTCTCCAGGTCAGTCCCTCAAACAAAAGGGGTGATTCTTTTGTGGGTGTTGCGATCGCGGCTGGGGTCATTTGAGTGTCCAGTCTGTTTCCAGATGAGAAATTAGTAATAAACTCAAAAGTGGGTAGGCATCCCGCTTACCCCATATTTAAAATATTTTACAGTGATTTTTGGGTGAGTGAGGTGCATAGAAACCCGGTTTCTTCAAGAAACCGGGTTTCTGGGATGTTGTAGGGACAGGGCGGCATAAATATTTATCTATAATGTAAAATATTAAATGATGCCGTGTCCCTACCGCAGCTGATTTGAGTGAGGATGATTTCAACTTGTAGATTATCAACAATGAAATATGAAAAGCGAACTAATCAAGCTAACTTATCAAGTACAACTCCAAGCAGGTGAAAAGTTAAATCTGCCAGTATCTTTAGTTGAGAGCGTGGGTGCAGGTGATTGGAGCATCACTATTGAGAAAATCAATACTACGTCTGAAAGCATCCGCAACCATGACGCATTTTTGAATAGTTATACACCTGAAGATGAGGGGTTGTATGATGACTATTCAGGCGGGTGATTTTTGGGTGGCGGAAATTAGGTTTAAAGTTTTAAAAATACAAAGTTGGCTAATCTCAAGATAGCACAAAACTAATTCTCTGGTTGAGTCAGGGTAACAGGCGATCGCATTCACTCAATGGGTAACAAAATTAGATTCATATAACCGCCCAAATAGTCTATAGCTTGACTTTTTGTTTTTGGTGCATATAATATAGAGTCTTTGATATCACTTCCTGACTCACCGCTTTAACCACATTTATACTGACACTATTACCTAGTTGATAGTAAGCCTTATCATCATCAGAATGAAGGATAAAACTATCTGGAAAACCTTGTAATCGTGCTGCTTCACGGGGAGTAATTCGGCGAACTCTATTTTTATGATAAACACCTAATCTATTGGCATCGCTAGCAACAAGCGTTACAGAAATTTTGTTTGGATCGAGAAACTTATAAACCTCAAACGAAAAGTTTCCAGACACAGGTTTATATTTACCATTGACAATTTTCAAATACTTTTTGGCAATAAGAGATTCCAGAATTTCATCAAGTTGATGGTGATGGAAGAAACTTGCAATTTGTTCCTTAGTTAATAATTTACCATCTTGATGGCATCCAAATTCTTTGTTACGTCTTTTTAAGATAAAACGGTTCATTAATTCAATTTCATCCAAACTGCATTCACCCCGCAATCCCATTTCCCAAGAATGAATCGAATTGCCGCCACGGTAATCAATTAGCCTAACACCATGTAATTTAGTTAAATCATTTTTAACTAATTGTTTTAAAGCTTGGACGAACTGCGGCGAACAATTATATTTTGAATCTGGGTTATCTGCTAAGATATCGGCAACGCTAACGTTTTTTCTATGTGGATAAAACAAAGATAACTGTTCGTAATTATAGGAATGGGAATCTTTTGGCCCTAAATCAGAAATTAATCCGAATTGGGGCGTAGCATCTAAAATCCCCACTATGTAAATTCGGACGCGATTTTGAGGTAAGTTGAAGTTAGAACTATTGAGGAGAAAGGCATTAAAGCTGTACCCTCTCTTGAGAATTTCGTGTTTAATAGTTTCCAGGGTTTGTCCTCGATCATGGGTATAAAGCCCTCGCACATTCTCAAAAATAAAAGCTTTTGGTTTGTTACTATCAACCAGTCTCATAATTTCAAAAAATAGTGTTCCTCTTGTATCCCCAAAACCTGCTTTTTTACCAGCATAGGAAAAAGATTGACATGGAAAACCAGCTAGTAAAAATTCATGCTCTGGTAGCTCTTTGATTAGTCGAATATCCCCTAAAGGTGTGTCACCGAAATTATGCTTATAAACTAACTGAGCATCTGCATCTATTTCGCTACTCAATACACATTCAGTTTCGTATTCTAAGGAATAAGTGGCCTCTTCAAAACCCAGTCTCATTCCGCCAATTCCGCAAAATAAGTCAACAAAACGAAGTTTTTGCATACTGACTTTCTCCTTAAATTTACAATTATCTAACAAGCCGATAATCCTCACAAATTTTCAGTCATCATCACTAAAGTAATTCTGCATAAATTCACAAAGTAAATTCAATTCTTCTTCAGTAAATGCTACTGTACAATAGCTATATGAGCATATTGTTCTAAGCGCACTTTCTCTCTCAAAGGTGCCTGCTCCATCAATAACATAGGCAATTTTATAACCAGCTTTTTCAATTTGATCAAACCTAGATTTAGCTTGTCCAGCTTTACGCTCAATGACACTATTTGTAGTTACTTGAAAGCTAACTTCTATAGCTGCATACTTATTGTTTTTAGAAACTACTATATCAAATGAAGTGGCGCGATTATTATCGTCATCGGTGTGGCGAATACCTGGTAAATGACTACCTTGTTCTACCTTAATATCGGAAATTTTTAAATATTTATCTAAGTAGTCTTTTACAAATTTTTGAGCAATTTGTCCTAGAGTATTGGATTTTGCTCCAGAAGTTATACGACTCACCCAGATGTAACGTTCTTTAATAAATCTGTCTAGTTTTTCCGGTTCACCAATGTAATTACCAATTTCGCATTTAGCAAAAAAATCTGCTGAGTTTTGGTTCTTTGAACTACTGGCTAGTAAAAGCAATGCTATAACATCTTTATGTAGCCCAGACAATAGTTGTTTTTTGAGTTGTTTTTTGAGCAGTTTTTTGCCATTGATCCCAAGTTTTTCATTGCTGAGTTTACCTTGGATAGGCAGAGCTTCAAATTGATATAAGCAATTTTTTTGATTCCAAATATAGTCTAGTACTTTACAAGGAAATAATAAATTAAACTGAGTATTTAATCGTTTGAGATTTTCTCCACCAAAATCTGCCAATACAACTAAATGTTTAACAAACATATTTGCTGACAGAGTAGCAGCATTAACTACTTGAAATAAACTGTTTAAATCATTAACCTTTACGCTAAGAATAGAAATAAACTCCTCTTGAGTTTCCAAAAGCTTCGGAATTATACTAAGTTCAGCTTCTTGCTGAGAAAAATCTGAAGGCCAAAACATAGAAGCTGATTTACGTAGTTGTTGAACTGTTTTTGTGTATTTTGAATTTGTCACAATTAATTTGTCTCCTTTCGTTAAATAGTTTGGCATCAAAATTTAGTAAAATGGCGATCGCACTCCACTTTTCCTCATATTTACACAAATGCGATCGCACTTTCATCACCCTTCTCCTCCTTCCCATCACCCCAATACTTAAATACCAGATTAAGAATTAACTCACAACCGTAAATTTACTGATATTTGGACAATTTCGTATCTTTGACTGAAACTAAAAAAAAGCGATCGCACCCCACAACCCTCATCTTTAAACAAGTGTGATCGCCTCACTGTATCTGAACTGATTAAAAAAGTGCGATCGGACTTCTCACTCCGTCACTTCCCAATCCTCTATTCGCTTTTAAACAAATTATCCGACATATTGTTTTACAAATTCTTCTGGCGTTAAGCACTCAAACTCCCCTGTCTGCTTAACCAAAGCACTAATTAACTTATGATTAGCAGAAATAAAACATTCTGCTTTACCTATTTTAGCAGTTAAATAAACACCTACATCTTCACGGGGAATAACTCCCAACGCTTCTACCCTAGAAAATTCATTCAATTCAAGCAGTACATAGTAAATATTGAGATTCTGCCAAATTCTCCCTAACAATTCACCTCCCCAATCTTTATTTTGCAGACGTTTGGCTACTCGCAATATTTGTGCAAACAATTCCTCAGAAACTACTACTTCAACTGAATCTATCTTTTTTTCTACAAATCCGACCCATTCTAATAACCGACTTTCGTAGCTATGGGGGTCAGCAGCACCAATAATGTAAATATTAGTATCCAAAAAGATGCGCGAGGGAGTAATGGTCATTAGTCACCTTTACAAATTATACTTGTGCTGTTAATTCACAGATTTTTTTGACGTTCAGTAGCCATTTCCCGTTTAACTTCCTGCACCAAATTCACAATCTTTTCGTGGGAGTCATAACCTGCTTCTATCAGTGCTTCCTGAAACTGCTTTTGCAAATTATCAAAAGGCATAATTTCACGTTGAGAATATTCACGCATCCCAAGCAATTGTTCAAAAACGTCAACACCTAACAGCACTGCTTTTGCCTTTCCATCAGTAGTTAATATAATCAGTTCGCTAGTATTGGTAGCGCGATTCACAAGTTCAGAGAGTTGTTGATTAGCATCTACAATTTTTACAGTGTTCATTTATATTGCTCAAGATTTTAAAAGACAAAACTTTGCTAATTTCAAGATAGCACAAAACTGATTCTTTGGCTTAATAAGATTGAGAAGCGATCGCACTCCTCACCCCATCACCTCCCAATCCTCTATCCGCAAACCTTGAACTCGGCAGGCGGACACAGATATTAGTATCTAAAAGATATGTCAAGCTAATTCCTCCCTTATTTCATACTCTCCTTGATCTTCTCGGATCAAAGGTTCATCTTGAAAAGCACCTGCGGTTCTCTCAAAAAAATCAGATGGATAACCTAACTCTTCTGGCGTTTTATTTACAGTTGGCGTAACAGTTTCAATTGTTACTGTTACTTGTAAATCAGCATCTTTAAACTCTGTTGGAATTTTCATTTGTAATATACCATCAGATCCAACATGGGAACGAACTACGATTTGGTGCATTATCTTTACCCCTTTTTTAACTAAATTATCCTCATGCGATCGCTTTTTCACTAGCAGTGTATTCAAGCTGATTTTCTTGGTACGAATCAAATCTTTTCGTGTATGTACGAATTTGCCAGGGAACATCTTCACCAGTTAGGCGATCGCGCAAATCCGAAGGAATTCCACTTCCCAAGTCTTCTAACGCACTGAGAAGACCGATCGCTAAATCAACTTGTTTTAAGTCACAGCATCTCAGACGATTAATCATTGGTTTAATTGCTTCTTTAATTCCTGCTGCTGCTAGAGAACTTGCAGCTAAAGAAGGGTATTCTTCATCTTTGGCAATTGCATCTAATAAGCAGGAAACACCTACTTTAGAGCCAAATCTTAGAAGTATGACCGATGCCAAAATACTCGTTTCTAAATTATCCGATTCCTTCAGAAGTTTCTCTAGAGGTGTAACAACTAATGAACCTAAACGATATAGTCGTTCTGCGATCGGGAAACGGTGCGGACTTCTCCTAAAAGCATCAACCGTTTGAACCGCCAGAAAATCTACAATTTCTCCCACCCGTTCTACTGCAAGCACCTGCTTTTCTACTTCCAAGGATTCTAAATTTTCAATTAAGAAATCTACATCAATTTTGCTCATACTCTTATCCTCTTTAGTAGACATTTGCCTTTGATTGTAGTGCCGACAGGAATACTATATATACTTCCGCCAAGGTTCAATATATTATTCGATATCCTCAATGGCCTGACTCTAATATTATTTAATAATAACGCTGTTTCTTCAGAAAATTGAATCGCGAATTTTTGCTTATCACCAAAAACACCGATTAGTTCCAATTTCCCTTCCGTAGTCTCAAAACCCAAATCTGTGAGGAATATATCACCGGGATCGTTTGCCAGAAATGGGTTCGATCCTTGTCCAAATCGAAGTTCGCTGACAATGACCTGCTGCCCTACCTCCAGATTATCACCAAGAATTCCTGTAATCCCTGTCACCCCCTCAGTATTGGTAAAGTGACTAAATATCCTTCCTTGACCCAATTTGGGTGTAGTTGCGGGTGGCAGTAGCAGTAGGGACGAAAAAACTGCATAATCGATCGGTTGCAATTACACCTCTATTCCAAAATGATAGGTAAATATCAAGATCGTCTGCTCTCACCAGATGTCAATTTATACCTTATCCTGGAATATCCAAAAGCCGATAGTGGGATTTGAACCCACGACCAACTGATTACGAATCAGCTACTCTACCACTGAGCTACACCGGCACGATTTATTACTATAACACACTTTCCAGAAATTAGATCGACAAACTTAACTGAGATCCATCTTGAGTTTTGACAACTTCGATCCGCGCTTGAAACGCCTCTTTGAAGGATGGCATATGGGTGACGGTGAGGATGCAGGCAAAATCTGAAGCGATCGCATTTATCGCCGCAATCAAGCGATCGCATCCCTCCCGATCCTGAGTGCCAAACCCCTCATCCACAATCAGCATTTGCAGCGCAGTCCCCGCACGCTGAGCCAACAGACGCGCCAAAGCGAGACGAATGGCAAAATTAATCCGAAAAGCTTCCCCACCAGAATAAGTCTCGTAAGGGCGAGTACCGCGAGCATCAGCGATCAAAATGTCCAAAGTGTCAATCAGTTTACCCGTTTTCTTAGAAGTCCGACCGCTGCGCCCAGCTTTTTGGGTGACAAACTGAACGTGCAACTGGTTACCGCTCAACCGCGCCAAAATCGAATTAGTTTCGGCTTCCAACTGGGGCAACACATTCTCAATCATCAGCGTCTGGATACCGTGTTTGCCAAAAGCTTTACTCAGTTCTTCGTAAATGCGATATTTCTGGCGGCATTCGATCAGTTGTTGCTGCTGCTTGTCGTACTGAGCCTGAAGGTTTTCGAGCTGAGTGGAGAGTTGTTGCAGACGCCCCAAACTTGCCAGTTGCTCATCCAGTTGGCGGCGTCGATCGAATATCTGCCCTTCCAGGATTTGAATTTCCCCCGTCGCATCTGGCATAGTGCCAAGCTGATTGACAATTTGCTCAATTTGTGATGACTGAGCTTCTCGATCGCGCGATCGCACTTCCCAAACCTGAGCTAACTCCTGAAAACGCTGACAAAGTAAAGGATATTGCTGCTGAGCCTGACACAATTCCTGATAGCGGAGTTGCCAAGATTGGGCTTGGCGGACAGACTTGCGGATCGCATTATGTCCATCCAAGTTATAAGAAATCTCAACAATTTGGCGATCGAGCGTCGCAATCTGCCTAGCAAATTCCGAATTTGTTTGCAGTTGCTCGATCTGGCGTTGAATACCGATAATTTGAGCTAAAATCTCTGGCTGTCGAGCCGACACCTGAGCTTGACGCTGCTGAGCCTGTTTAATTCTATCCTGCTTAACCTCTGCCCAACGGCACCGCTCTACCTCATTTCGAGCCAAAGCGTGGTTTTTATCATCGTAGTTGAGTTGTTGCAAGTTTTGGTCTAGCTGCCTCAATTCTTGCTGCACATCAACAGCGTAGTCACTTGTTTGGAGCGATCGCTCAATCTGTGCTGCTTCAGCTACTATTTGTTGAAGACGATCTTGGGCATCGCCAGTCGCCGCAAGTTGCGCCTGCAATTGTCCTCGATGTTCCCGCAAACCATCATAGCCAACCAATTCCTGGGATAATTGCTTATATTCAGCCCTTAAAACCTGAAGTTCCGCCTCAGATGCAGCCAATTGCTCCCGAACAATCCAAAACTGCTGCTCCATCTCCTTTTGCTCGGTTTGGGTTTTGTTTACCACACGCTTCCAGTGGTGTTCGTCGAGGGGCCGATCGCACAACGGACAGATAGCATCCGGCGTCCGCAGCATCTGAATTTTGTGCGTCAATTCTCCCAACTGTCTTTCGTATTCCCGTTGATTTTCCTGGAGACGATCGACAAAACTGCGCCTTTCCAGCCCTTTTTCCTGCACGCGCTGTTGGCGAACCCGTTTTTTCTCCAATTGCTCAATTTGGACAGCAACTTCCATCACCGCCTGCTGTAACTTTGGCTGACGTTTTTGTTGCACTTGCAGTTGCGATACAGAAGAGTGGAGTTCATCTAACCTCGCACTCAATCGAGCTTGAGAGCGTTCCAGTTGGCTCTGTAACTGCTGGCGACCTTGCAGTAAAGGGGTGACCTGCAAGTGCAACCTATCCATCTGAATCAGGCGACTGCGAGCCTGCTGCAATTGTGCCAGCCCAGCTTCTACTTCAGCAGATTGACTGAGGGTTTGCTGAATTTCTTTTTCCTGTTGCGCTAAAGCTTCTAGTTGAGCTTGAGCGTGTTGCAGTTGTTTATTCAGTTCGTTGATAGCTCGTTCTTGCTGTTGTTGTAACTGTCGCCGTTGTTCCTGTGCAGCTTGATGGGTTTGAAATTTGCTGGTAAGGGTTTCTTCCTGGGCTTGCAAATGTTGGAAATTGGTATATCCAGCGGTTATTTCATCTTGCTGTTGCAGAAGGACTTCCAGTTGTTGCTGCTGCTGTTGGATAATGGCTGAGTCTTGCTGGAGACGATCGCAATCTTGTACCAAATTTTGATATTGTTGCCGATGCCAACTTAGCTGTTGTTCCCAAGTTTGTCGCTGATGGTGTAAGGATTGCAGCTGTTGTAGCCGTTCGGTATCTTCTAATTGTGCTTGTCGAAGCAGAGTCAGGTTGCGATCTTGAGTAGCTTGTTCTTGCGCGATCGATCCTCGCTCCTGCAACTGCACTTTCATAGAACCCAAATTCCGATCTAACTCATCCGCCTGTCCCTTCAACTGCTTAGAAAAATCCTTCGCTTGTTCCGCCAGAGTTTCGTACTGATTGAGTTTGAGTAAATCGGCGAGAATTTCTTTACGTTCCCCCGGTTTTTTGAGCATAAACTCATCCGCCCTACCCTGACGCAGATAAGCCGAATTGATAAAAGTTTCGTAATCCAGCTTCAAGTGATCTACAATCAACTGCTGAGTCGATCGCATTCCCCGCTCAGTCAAAGCCCGAAAACCACTAGGCGTCTGCACCTGAAATTCTAGAACCCCCCCACCGCCAAGACGACGGGCCCGAATTACACGGTAGATTACATCTTGGTTCTTGAACATGAAATCAACTTGGACTTCATCAGATCCCGCGTGGATAACATCATCTTCATTACCAGCACGACTTTCACCCCAAAGCACCCAGGTAATCGCTTCTAGCAGGGAAGATTTACCCGCGCCATTGGCACCGCAGATACAAGCCGTATGCAGTCCACGAAAATCGAGGGTTGCTTTGCGATAGCTAAGGAAGTTTTTGAGGGTAAGTTGCAGAGGAATCATTTAGACTGTCGCGCTACACTCTTATTTAAGAAATAGCAGTACGAACGTACTGTTGTATAGTCTGTCAAGGGAAAAAATAAGGATTTTAGGTATGAAGTAGAAATACTGGTTGCGGAAAGCCGAGCTTGAGAGCTATGAATAAATACTTAGAACAATGGCTAGCGCATCGGTAATTTCTTGCATGGCTGTATCAGAAAGGGTTCCCAGTTGCTGGATGAGTCTTTGTTGCGAGACTGAGCGCACTTGAAAAGTATCGGCTCCTGAGAGCTTAGTCAAACCGTTCTCTGCATTGCGTTCCAGTCGCACCATCCATACTCTCTCTGCAAAATCCTTTTTCCATTCTGTGATGGGGACAATTACCTTTAGTCGCAAAACCCCAACTGTATCTTTGCTGACGATAACAGCAGGGCGAGTTTTGCTGATTTCGGCTCCAATAGTAGGCTCTAGGTTAACCAGCCAAATCTCTCCTCTACGCATATGAATCTATTTTGGCAAAATGTTCATCTGTACTTTCGCAAAAATCTTCGCCATCGAGAGCAGTGAAAGCAGTTAACTCCTCATCTTGTAAGTAATCTAGTATTGCAAGTTGAGCTGTCATCGCGAGTTGTTGCTCTTTCTCTTCTGGGGTGAGTGATTTCCATTCTTCCCGCGCCAGACATAAGGCTAGTTTGGCAATGGTTAAACGATCTGCGTTGCTTTGGTGCTTGAGTGCTTTCAAGATTTCTGCCTTTGTCATGGGTAGTGTAGTGAGTTAGGTGGACGATAGTCTTGCGTATTGCGCTGCCTTCAAATCTGATTGTCTCTCAACTATTAAAGCTGTTGCCATAGGTTGTCCTGTTTATTTGGAGTGCGATCGCGCTCCCTTCACACTTTATTATCATCGTAAAATGAACAAAACCCGCCTCGGCGGGTTTTGTCTGGTAGATCTGCAAAACACAAAGGCGCGATCGCATCTGTTAGATTTTTGGCAACATTGCCCGGATCTGATTCAAAAACTCTTGATGATCGACCACTGGCTTGGGGATGTAGCCATCCGCACCGCTTTGTTCGAGCAAGTTTTCGCGATCGCCCTCGTTCGCGTGCGCTGTAACTAAAATCACAGGTAGTTTAGCGGTTGCCGGGTTAGCTTTCAGCATTTGAGTAATCTGAAGACCGTTCATTCGCTTTCCCTGGTAATAACTGTTACCCAGAGAAACATCCATCAGAATGATCTGCGCTTCCCCAGATTGGGCAATTTGGATTACTTCTTCCACATCTTCCGTGTGGCGTACCCCTAAGCCGCCTCCCTTAGTCAAAATCTTAGAGAAAACTTTAACGTTTATAGCCTCATCTTCAACAATCAGAACGGTTGTCATAAGAAAGTCCTAGATACAATTGAATTCAAACGCAGACAATTCCAGCATTACAGCCCGATGTTAGCCTCATGCTTGAGTAATGTTTGTGCAATGTTAGGCTTGGCTGACTTAGCAAACAAATTTAACAAAACTTCAAAAAAGGTTATGGTTGAGCTATGGCAAAGCGATCGCTCCAAGTATCTCCAGAAGGTATAAAAGAGGCAAAAAAAGCCTTCACTCGCGCCGGATTGATCCAAACACAGCTTGGCGATCGAGTAGGTTGCACTCGCCAGACAATTGCCAAGTTTTTACATGGCAAATCGGTAGATAGCTACATTTTTAGAGAAATCTGCTTTCAGCTTGAGTTGGACTGGGAAAACATAGCTGCACCTGAGCCTGCTGAAAATAATCTTAGCCCTAGCACCGATATTGACGCCCTCGTGCAACACATCCGAGAGAAGCTACGCCCCACCATCCAACAGAGGTGTAGCACAATACGAGTGCTAGATATGACTCAACCCATCGGTTTAACCGACATCTACACCAATGTCAACATTCTAGAGCAAATTACTGGGCGCAGGCCGCTGACAATTGCTGAGCTGATGCAAGTATTCGATCCAGATTCGGGAAATTTCGATCGCTTTGGACTGAGCAGAATTACCAGAAAACGAGTACCAGGGCTAGAAGCTGTAAAATTTTACCCTAAGCTGATGGTATTGGGCAAGCCCGGATCGGGTAAGACAACATTTTTAAAGTATTTAGCAATTCAGTGCTGTTATGGTGATTTTCTCAACCATTTAGTGCCAATTTTTATCACGCTCAGAGACTTCGCAGAGGCAAAAAATCATAGCGTTAACATCGAATTAATTGACCAGATGTTGTTGAATTCTGGCATTACAGATATTCAACTAACTGAGTTGCTCAAACACGGCAAAACATTAATATTACTTGATGGTTTGGATGAAGTCAGAGAAGAAGATGCCAGTCGAGTTATCAAGCAGATTCAGGAATTTTCCGATCGTTACCAAAGCAATCGATTTGTTATCACCTGCCGCATAGCAGCGCAGGAATATACTTTTGAAAAATTCACCGAGGTAGAAGTTGCCGATTTTAATCACTACCAAATTAAGGCATTTGCAACCAAGTGGTTTCAGGTCAAAGAAAATCGATCTTCAATTATTTTACCTGCTGAGGAAGAGATTCAGGCTAATACAGCCGATCGATTCATGCAGCAACTGCAATCAAATCCTTCAATTAGAGAACTGGCGACAAATCCTTTGCTGTTGACCCTGCTGTGTTTAGAATTTGAAGATGCCGGTGATTTCCCAGCCGATCGCGCCGAATTATACAAACGAGGCATTACTACTCTACTGAGAAAATGGGATGCCAAACGCGGTATTGAGCGCGATCGAGTTTATAAAAAGCTGTCGGTACAGCGCAAGGAAGATTTACTCAGTCAAATTGCCTTAACTACTTTTGAGCGCAAAGATTACTTTTTTAAACAACAGGCTGCTGAATCTTATATTGGAAATTTTATTCGCAATTTATCCGATGCCAAAACTGACTCGGAAATTCTGCACTTAGATAGCTCGGCGTTGTTGAAATCGCTTGAAGCACAGCATGGAATCTTAATAGAAAGAGCGAGGGGTATTTATTCTTTTTCTCATCTAACATTTCACGAGTATTTTACAGCCAGGAAAATTGTCAACAGTTCCGAACCGCAAGCGTTAGAAAAAGCTTTACAAAATTTGGTCAGCCATATTACGGATAAATACTGGCGAGAAGTATTTTTATTAGCAGTAGGGATGTTGCAGCCTGCTGATTATCTGTTGCAATTAATGAAAAAGCAGGTTGATGTGCTTGTAGCTAGTGATGAAAGTTTGCAACAATTTTTGATGTGGGTAAGAGATAAATCGCTTTCTGTCAAGGTTCCTTATAAGCCTGCTGCTGTGAGGGCTTTTTACTTTAATCTTGCCTACGATCGCCACCCTCAGCGCGATTCAGTTGGTTACCGCGATCCAGAATTGATCCGCACCCTCGATCGTCGCCTTTTTACTCTAGTTATTTTAGGCAATATCCGCGCCCTTGATGTCGGTCTTGATGATATCCTTGCTCTGGTTTGCGATCGCACTTTTAAGCTCGATCTGAATAATTATCCCTATGCTTCCACTTATGCTTTTAAAGGGGCTTTTTTCCTGGCGTGCGATCGCGCCCTTTACCTCGAACCTAAGTTAGGACAAGCTTTGCAAGAACTCAAAAACCAACTTCCCGATCCCGATGCTGATAAGTGGAAATTTAAACAATGGTGGGAAGCTAATAGTCAAGCTTGGATAGAGCAATTAATATCAGCAATAATTAAGTATCGCAATATAGGTCACAATTGGCAGTTCAGCAAACAGCAAAAAAAGTTGCTTCAAGCTTATTACAATGCCAATAAGTTACTGGTGGAGTGCCTGAATACCGATTGTTACGTGAGCCGTGAAGTGCGGCAGGAAATAGAGGATACGTTGTTATTACCATCAGAGAAGTAACGGCTCTTTCGGAGTTGTTATGCTTTTGTTCATATAAGAACATTTTTATTTCTTTTCTCCTGGAGCCCCTCTGCCATAGCATAGTAAGCACGGAAGATCCGCATTACCGTAAGGCCGAGTGCGGATTGGCGTACTTGACGGAAGGCGAATGCCTACGGCAACCTACGCGATCGCAAATCTGACTATAGTAAGGAACTAATTCAGCAAACCTGCGTCCTTAGTATATAGCTAAAAAGTTTTCGCCAGTACAACAAAAAACAATCGACAAATAGTTCTATTGCTTCCGGTTGATGAATAAGCCTTTGACCTCTCCTTAGAATTAAGAGTAATGAAAATTGGAGTAAAAAGCTCGCCGCACACTTAGGCCAAGCTCCAGCATCACACAACTATTTACACCAAAGTGATGACTCGAAATAACAGACGCTCTTTAGAGAGTCGCTCAAATCAACCAAACTCAACCTGCACTATCAGAAACAAACTTTTCAACACGGCGTCATTCGATATAACAAACCCAACAAGGAGGGTGCCATAAATGTTTAATTCCCAACGCTGGCAATCTACAACCGCTGCACTACTCGCTTTAGGAATGAGCGCTACTACAGCTGCTCCGCTCCTAATTGCATCGCCTGCCTTAGCTCAATCTCGTGTATCTCAATCACAACGAATTGATTACAGACTACCCGCTGGCACAAACATTCCAGTTACGTATGAGAAAGCAGAAAAAATCGTCTTAGCGCCAGACGAAACGGCGCGAATAACCCTCACAGTACAAGACGACGTAGTAGGTCGTGACGGCAGCATATTGATTCCATCTGGCAGTCGGATAGAGGGACAAATAGAACCATATGGTAGAGGTTCTCGCTTTGTTGCCAGAAACCTGATTCTAGATCGAGGTCAGAGACGCACTATCAACGCGACTTCTGATGTAATTACTCAAACAGAAGAAGTTCGTAGGGGTGGTACTAACACAACTTCTATCTTGACAGGTGCAGCAGTTGGTTCGGCAGCAGCAGCACTGATCTCAGGCATTTCTGGCGACAGACGTATCCGACCCCTAGAAGTTTTAGCTGGTACGGGAGCGGGTGCTGTAGGTGGACTGCTCCTGGGACGCAATCGGGATTCCGCTAAAGTGGTGGTCATTGACCCGGAAAGCGATCTGGATTTGACACTCCGCTCGGATTTAGTACTTAACTCCTCCTCCGGTTACAGCTCCGGGTCTAACTCTGATTACAACAATCGCGACTCCAGACCCATCCCAAGACGCGACTCTGGGTACGATCGAGGTATTTAGATAGACATCCTCAATGGGAAAGCGATCGCAAACTGAGATAGTTTGCGATCGCTTTTTTCTGAATTGGACTCTCTCGTGAGGGAGATAGCCTTTTAAAATAACATAAATTATGCTATAGTTTCAAACCTGGTGTCAAAAATAAGGAATAATACTCTTTATACAAAAATTTGTATACCAATCCGTCGCAACTAGGGTGCTTCAGGAAACCGTCAAACCATTTTTGTAGCACAACACAGATTTAGGAAGTCAGGTATGGAAAAAGTCCTTTTTATTCTAGGGGAACTGAGCGATGACGACATTGATTGGATGCTACAGACGGGTAGGCGCGAGGAAGTTCCTGCCAACACAGTCCTCATAGAACAAGGAAAACCCATCGACACGCTGTACCTCCTCCTGGAAGGAACCTTGACTGTTTCTATTGCCGCCCTGGATAATAAAGAAATTGCCATATTATCAAGCGGCGAGATGGTAGGAGAAATGTCCTTCGTGGATGCCCGCCCGCCTTCTGCCACAGTTAAGACTAATGAAAACTCACTATTGCTGTCGATCCCCCGACGGCAATTAGCGACACGACTACAGCAAGATACGGGATTTGGCTCCCGTTTTTACCGAGCGCTTGCGCTTTTGCTTTCTATCAGACTGCGTGGCACTATTGGCCAGCTTGGTTATGGCAAAATCCCACCTTATGATGGAGACATTGAAATCGAACAACTCAACCCAAACATCCTTGACAATATTGCGATCGCTAGAACCAGATTTGACTGGATGCTACGACGCCTCAGAGACACTTAACTTTATTGTACGAATAAGCAGTAAATGAATTTCGCAAACAAAAGCGACTAAAGAACCAGGCGCTTATTTTTAGTATTTGAAAATAAGATATTGACTTAAATAAAAATAGCAATACTAATGAAGCCTCTATTTAATGAAAATAAAAACTAGGTATATGGTGGAGAAATAAATTCATGTATAAGTTCAATGGTTGGCAGTCTGGAACTACTTTATTGTTAGCCTTCTCGATAAATGCCAGCACCTTCACACCCATTGTGAAACAAGATCCGGCTTATGCCCAAAGAACATTACCGGCAGAAATAACTGGAAGAATTGCCGCCGGAACTCTGATCCCAGTTAAATACCAGACAGCACAGAAAATTATCGTTGCCTCAGACGAACCAGGGCCAATTCCCTTAACCCTAATCGTGGCTAGAAACATTGTGACAACTCAACCAACTTTGTTGATTCCATCTGGCACTCAGATCGTCGGCGAACTGGTAACAATGCAAGAAATAGGAAGCGCTCAATTTGTTGCCAAACAGTTAGTTTTAAGCGATGGTAAACGAATTCCCATAAGTGCAAGTTCCCGACTTATTACCAAAACACAAGAGATTAGCGACAGCCCCATACTTGGTAGAACGATCGGCAATGCAGCTTTAGGTACAGGGGCGGCAGCTGCTCTAGCAGCTGTGAGCGGGAACCCAGCGATCGCCTCCGGACAAGTTGTGTTAAGTTCTGGGTTTGGCTCTTCTTCCGAACTGTTGGGAAGATTCCGAAACCAGGAAACAGTTAGGCTGCTCTCGATCGAACCCGACAAGGACTTGACTTTAACCTTAAATTCCGATTTGATTTTGAGAAGGTCTGCCTCATAAGGAAATTTTAGATTACTATTGACTTTCTGGTAACCACACGATAAAAGTAGCCCCCACGCCAGCATTAGTAGGGTGCTGAGATGGACTGAAAACCTCAATTTCACCCTGCATTTGCCGCACCAAATCTCGTGCGATCGCCAAACCCAAACCAGTACCAGGAATCTCCGATTGGGCCTGAACTCCCCGGTAATGCCGCTCAAACAGCCGCTCTAAATCTTGGGGAGGAATGCCAGGGCCAGTGTCACTCACCGCAACTCCCTGCAACCGACCTTGAGGCGATTCTCGCTCTACCCCTGCCTCAACGTAAACCCATCCTCCCGAAGGCGTATATTTCAAAGCATTATCGATTAAATTGCTGAACACTTCTCTTAAAGCCTTGGCATTAGCTCGAACAGGCGTCAAATTAGCCCTAATTTCAGCTTTTAACTTTATATTTCGCTCTTGGGCGATCGCATACGCCGATGACAGCAGCGGTTCTAAAACTTCGGCTACAGAGCAGGATTGCAGAGTCTCGACCGCCATCAACCCACCTTCGGGTAACAACAGTAGCGGTTTATTGGCCCGATCGGGCTCAGTCGCAGTCTCAACCTTCCCTTCAACCGACACCTGAGAAGGATAAGCTAACAGCGATCCCCCTTGGCTGGCGGTCAAGTCAATCGCCTCATCAAACTGTGAGAGCAAATCTTGGATGCGATCGCTCTCCCTGAGAATATTACCTGCAATATCGCGGTTTGCATCGGACGGTCGCAGTCGCCTCAGCAGCAGCTTCCCAAAAGTCAGTAAAGCCGTCAGCGGATTGCGAAGCTGGTGCAACAAATTATGTAGAAGGTCATTTTGCTGACTCTGGAGACGCTGTTGTTGGCTAAATTGCTGCCCCAGCCATTGGGAGCGTTGGTCTAAAATACAAGCTAGAGCCATCGTATGGGCAATCCTTTCCACCTCAATCCGTTCCTGCTCATTCCAAGGTCGATCCTCACGACTGGTAACCAACAATCCCATCACAACCCCCTCGTGGATCAGAGGTAAAACAATTTGGCGCTGTTGCACCAGAGAATGGCCTTCCCTGTGACGCCGTTGCTCCCCTCCCGTTGCATCTACCGGGGCCCCAGACCGCAGCAGGATTGAGGAGCCTTGAGGAGCCGCTGATAATAAGCGGGGGATATTATTGACCTTCTCGATCCCATGCGGTAAAAAAGCCAGCGAGTCATTCTCATCCCAAACCGCAGTTTGGTTAGGGTAAGCCACAACCGGAATCAGTTTAGCTTCTTCTGGCTCCACCAATTCTTCCGTCAAATAGACTACGCTCAAAGCCGCTCCCAGTGCCTGGGTAAGCAATGCGACCTGTGCTTGACACAGAGCAACAAATTCTGAACTGGCAGGCATCAACATTCTTGTCAAGCTCTAGTAGTTAACCGTGCCAAATGGCGGTGTTGCCCAAATGGCTTTCTGTTTCTCTGATATCATCTCTCTTCCTCCTAAAGACCCCCACTATCAGCGCGGCGGATATATCGAGCCTTTGGGCGAGTACCGCCAATGCTTTAGTGGCGGTCGGAAACGGGGGATATTTTATGGGGTTCAATACCCCTAAAATATCCAAATCACTGTGCATAACTATATCCATCCTTTTTGTGAATGTGTTTGCAGTATTTGTGGCCGATCCCTTGAATCAGTCCGTCCGTTGTTGAGATATTGAAACTACCCGTGGCGCGAGTTGCGACCCGTCCAACGTAAGTTCCAATCTTTTTCCCAGAGTTGACAATCGCTTTAACAATGTCACCCGTTTGAAAACCCTTGTGAAACTTGGCTCTAGAGCAATAACGACTCGGAAAACCCCATTTGTCAGTACGGCACTGCTGACGGGTTCCATGACCCTTGGCAGCAATCAGCAGGGGCTTAACCCCAGTCGTGATTAACTGTTCTGGGGTGGACGCTCCTACGCAGGCTGCATCCCAATAGTGAGTTTTTTCTAAGCCTCGGATTGTCCGGTTGTACTTGGTGCGACCGCCTGTGCCAACCTCGACAAGTAAGCCGGTTTTTTTGAGGTTTTCGTACAGATTCCATCGGGTTGCATTGACGGCTGCCGTATCTGCCAAGGGTCTTTTAGCTTGAGCCAAAATCCGTTTGAGCAGGTCAGGCTGAAGAGAGAGAAAGTCTTTGATGTCCTGATTGCCCTTCTTCTGATTACAGGGAACGCAGGCTAAACAAAGGTTACTGACGCGGTTAGACCCCCCAATTGAAGTTGGCTGGATGTGTTCAATCTCAAGCTTGGTGTCTTTTGCACCGCAGTAAGCACAGGTCCTGTTCCACTTCGAGAGCAGAAATTCTCGTACTTCGTAACCAGCCAGAGTCCCCTGCTGGTAACCTACCCCGCTAATCTCAGAATCCTCCATCTGTTGCGTGTCAAACCGCACCAATTCTTGAGAAATGGCAGTAATCTGACACAGTGACGACAAGCGCTTGACAATCGTCAGGATGTTAGCCACTCGACTATTTAATGATGGTGGCAACCATCCTTGTGGTCGGGTGCGATTGAGAAAACGCGGCTGACGGTAGCGGGTTTTACGGTTGCGTCGTGACCGTCGCAGTTGTCGGCGAGAGGTTAAGGCGTCCCGAATTTGGAAACCTCGGTGCTGTAACTCGGCTGCCCAAACAATTTCACCTGTGCTGTCGTTGACCAAGGCTAATCCAGTTGTTTTTGCACCAGGGTCAATCTTGATGCGGAGCGGCTCTAATGAAGGATTCAACACCTCCTCTTTCAAAACAATAGTGAAAGGATAGCGACGAAAAACAGCAGCTTTCCCTTGAGTTAAAAGCATCCTAGCTCTACCCGGATGAACGGGGTTAAGGGGCTGTTTGTTGGGATCTAGAACAAACACTTTGGACATTACTGTCCCTCCTTGCGGGTAATGTTAGCCTGGACAATGATTTAAGGGCTTTTTACGCTAACAGCACTGACTCAAACCCGATGATTCTGCTTAACTGTTAGCCTCAGAGCTACAGACTGGCTTCGTATCCGTAGGTGAGATGACCTAAAAATCGTAGTACCGAAGTACTTAGTCGGGTAAACTCTGGGCGATTATCGCCCCCGCCATAGCTGTAATCAGCTTGGCGGCGGGTAGTTTACCTACAAGCGTTATCTGACCAGTTTGGGGCGATGAATTAGAGACAACATATATTTTTATTACAGCTACTTCGATCGATATCTGTTTCCAGCTTAGCGCGATCGGTATCTGGGCTTTGCTTTCAGGGCATCTGAAAGATTTGTATCAATCATTTAATAAAAGTTGATTTTTAGAACTCAAGCCGATATACTTGCGACGGCTTTGGTAAATATCATTACAAAATAGTACTAAAAGAGGAGGTAACTAGCTTGGCTAGGAGACGTAAGCGCAAAAGTCGCCGTCGCCAAGAAGGGCGTAGGATTCTTGAGCACGTGCCTCAATATAGCATCGAAAGTGGGCTGGATAAACCAGTAACGGCGGCTCGAAAATTTATTCAAGCCGAAGGAATTGTGCCACCCGCTCTACTGCTGGTTAAGCGGAACGAGCATACTACAGATCGGTACTTCTGGGCAGAAAAGGGGCTGTTTGGGGCTCAGTACGTGGAAGAAAACCATTTTCTGTTTCCCAGCTTGAGAGAGTTAGAACACCCTAACGAAAAAGTTGCAGTTGCTGCTCAAAGTGGCTGAGACTTAACGGGTACGATTGGCTCCTAAGCGATTGAAATTCCCATTTTAGCGGCTCGAACACGACCTTTGCAGGGACGACTGAGTTGATTTACATTCAATAAACCCCACTCAAAACTTGTTTGGTTTGAGTGGGGTTTATTATCGCTTTTTATCTAAGAGCTATTTTCCCATGTCCTTGGGACAGGCTTTGCCAAAGGAAACCTAAGCGCCTTCCCTAACGTCATCGCCAGGTTTTAATCCCAGCGCCTGTTGCAAAGCAGCCAATTCATCCCTATGAGCCGTAACAGCGATCGCACTTTGCACGACTTGAGTTTGCTCGCTAAGCACATCTTCAAACTTGAGCGACACCTGCTCTTGCCGTCCAGCTTTTTGCCAGTAAAATACACCAGCTAGAGGCGACAACAATTCTAGCCCCAGAAATACGATCCCCGAATTGGGAAACAAAATCGACAAAACCAGAACAAGACTCAGGATTCCCACCGCCGCCAACAAAGTTAAGAAAATTGCCATAAACCAGCTGGGGCGGACAAACCCCACGAAAGTCACCTGGTTTTGAGCAGCATCCACAGATGCGACCCGGTAGGAACGCTGGGTAAAATACTGCTGCAATTCAGCAAAAAGCGATTCTTGTGGCTGCTCGGAAATCAACCTAACTGCTTGAGTCCTATCTTTGACAGAAGCTTTGATAAAGAAAAACAGGCCGACCAACAGCAACAACGTCAGCAACAATGTCGAGTAAATAATTGTCGTGGTCATCCTTACTGAGTTGGGAAGGGTTTGGTGACTTGAGATTTTAGATTAACCATGAATCTAAAATCTTTATATCCGTAGCATTCCCCCTACTTTACACAACTTTACGATTTGTCGCTACCTTCCGAAACTCTTTGCCGCTGACTTGGTGAGGGTGAAGCCGAACGCTGGTCTTTGGTGGCATACTCTCGCCACAGACGAGCCAAATCCTGAGATATATCCCGCCAATCAGGACGAATGCGATACATCCTCCGGGGACGTCCGCGTCCTTCTACTTTTTTCCAGTACCCGCCGATCGCCTGTTCCTCCTCCAAGAATTTGAGGGCGCTGTAGAGGACAGTATCGGAAAGCCGGTAGGCTGGGTATTCACTCTCTATAAGCTGGATTAGTTCTGTTCCATAAGATTCTCCTCGTACTAAGACAGAAAGTACGTAGCACACGGCTAGTTCTTTGCTCAGATATAGGGGAGGGGGATTGTGAAAAAACTGGTAAATATCGTCAAATTTCATCTGCATAACCGGCTGAACACTCTGTCCCAAACTGATTTAAAAGGCATCGGCTCTCGTTTGCCAGTTCCAACCGCACGCTCGAAGAGGCTTTTCAGGGGTGACGCCCGATGGCAGACCGATCGGCAGTATCGCTATGAGCGTGAATGGCGATGCAGTCCAATTCTGTCCGAAGAGGAACTGCTGAATATTACGATCAATTCTAGACAGTTAATTCTGGGTATGCCTGCCAGACTTCGTGGGTGATTTTGCCTCCCTCGTCGAAGTGTGCTTTATACAAAAGATAAAAGACCTTAACCAGCCCTTCGTCTAGACCAGGCTCGTAGCGTGATTTCAGCTTTAATGGTGCTTCCCCTGCGGCTGGGAATCTTTCCTAAACTATAGGGTTTTTCAACCACTTGGATCTGTTGAATTTTATTTTCTTTAAAGAATTGGTGCCAAACCCGGTAAATCTCCTCATCCTGGTGGACTTCATCTTTCTTCCTCCTTGGAGACTCCCGCCAAAACTGTACTCAGTTTGGCGGTGAGAGTCAAAGGAGGGCCGGGTAAAAGTTGCATAACTATTCCTTTGGTCGGTGAGGAAACCGTTGCGCCTCAAAAGTGGTGAAACTTCTTGGCATACCTGCTGGCATTACAGGATTGAGGCTACCGATATTGTTCTGTGATTGACCCGCCGCTCCTAAGAGGAGCCGCTTCGCTAACGGTGGGGCGTTTAATTTGTTGGGGATTGCTCCCCCTCCCATTACTGGGGTGATGTTCGCCTTGACAATGTTAGTGGTCGGTACTTTCTTTCGTAGCACTGGCTTAACCCTTTAGACCTGTTTAACTACTTGGTTCTAGAGCTACAGACTGGCGTCGCATCCGTAGGTAGGAACTTGAACTCTTGCCACTAACGTAGGTATTGCTACCTGAGTCTGGTAAACTAGGGCTTTTAAAAGCCCCCGCTATATCGGTACTCTGATCCTTCGGTGGGTTGTTTACCCACAGAGCCGCTATTCCACAGCATAATGGCATTGGCACAGTACTGAGTAAGAGTGCCAAAGGGATTTTGTAGTAGCGATCGCCTGCCAGTGTCTTTGAGCCATCTTAACCGGCGATCGAGGCACACCTGATGCAGAGAAGCCGAACTTCGCTTAAAGTTTCTTTATTGATAAAAGTTTTCCCATATCAAATCGGGTTTAATGGGTATATATATGCCAGATCAATCAGAATCACAGTCCCTTCCCTCAACACTCCGGCAAATAGCCTTCAATTTCCGTCTAACCGGCTGGATTAGCTTCTGGTCTCAGTTAGTCCTAGCTGTAGTTTCCAGCGTGGTTTTGCTGCTGTTTGCCGTCTTTAGTAACAATAGCACTAACAAAGCCAGTAATCCCGGCACTGGGTTAGGCATTTTTTTCGCCTTGTGCGGACTTGCGGTTCTGGGCGGAAGCATTTACTGGGCTTTCCGTTACACCCGCATCGCCAGACAGCTACAATCTCTCAATGCCGACACCCGCCCTCGGAAAACAGATACAATTCAAGTCCTGCGCCTGGGATTGCTCGTGAATTTAGGCGGGATGTTATTAACTCTTTTCGGAGCCTATGCAATTGTCGGTACACTAGCGGCCAGATCGATATCCCAACCGCAAATAGGACTGACGTTAGATACCAGTCGCCTGATTAGCTCTCTGGATATGTTCGCAGTGCAGGCAAATATTAATACCATTTTCGGTCACTTTGTGGGAATTGTCGCCACGCTGTGGCTGATGGATCGCGTTAACCGCACCTAGTTAGCGCCCTTCGCTTAGGAGACATTTCGCCTTGGCGTTGTATCCTGATGTATTGGCAGAAAAAGCTTAAGGAATATCTGTGCTAGACCTCAAACAGATACGGGAAAATCCACAACTTGTCCTGCTTCGGCTCAACAGTCGCAGTGTGGATCGATATGACATTGAGCCGATTTTACAGCTAGACCGACAACAGCGGGAACTGGAGAAAGCGCGATCGCATCTCGAAGCCCGCCGTAACGAAATCGCCAAATCGATCCCCAAAAAAATTAAAGACGGTGGCGACCCCAACAGCCCAGAAATTCAAGTCTTGCGCGACGAGGGAAACCAAATCAAAGCGACTCTGAGCGAACTCGATCCCCAGGAAAAAGACCTCAAAGCCAAGCTAGCAGAAGTTCTGCTAGCATTGCCCAACTTACCTAGCGAATCCACGCCCATAGGTAAAAGTGAAGAGGACAATGTAGAAGTACGTCGGTGGGGTGATGAATACATTCCCCAAAACCCCAATATCCTCCCTCACTGGGAAATTGGCGAAAAACTCGGCATCCTCAACTTTGAGAGAGCCGTCAAAGTTGCCCAAAGTCGCTTTGTTACCCTTATAGGCGCAGGTGCTGCCCTGGAAAGGGCGCTGATTAGCTTCATGCTCGATCGGCAAACCAAAGCTGGGTATCTAGAAGTGATACCCCCCTTTCTAGTTAACAGCCAATCCCTCACCGCGACCAATCAGCTGCCCAAATTCGCCGAAGAAAGCTTTAAGTGCGAATCGGATGATTTGTGGTTGATTCCCACCGCCGAAGTACCCGTAACCAATCTCTACCGAGATGAAGTCCTAGAAGCATCACAGCTACCCATCCACCACTGCGCCTATACGCCCTGTTTCCGCAGAGAAGCCGGTGCTTATGGACGAGATACGCGGGGGCTGATCCGACTCCACCAATTTAACAAGATCGAGCTAGTTAAATTGGTTCATCCCAGTACTTCAGAGGAGGAACATCAATCCCTTGTCCGAGACGCCGAGGCGATTTTGCAAGCCTTGCAGCTGCCTTACAGAGTAATGGAACTCTGTACTGCCGATTTGGGCTTCGGCGCGGCAAAGTGCTATGACCTAGAAGTCTGGTTGCCTTCTGCTGGCAAATATCGCGAGATTTCCAGCTGTTCCAATTTTGGTGACTTCCAAGCGCGGCGGGGCAGCATTCGCTTTAAGGAAGCTGGCAAGAAAGGAACCCAGTTTATACATACTCTCAACGGTTCTGGATTGGCGGTAGGTCGCACGATGGCGGCAATTCTGGAGAACTATCAACAACCTGACGGATCGATCGCAATACCGAAAGTCCTGCGATCGTATCTGGGGCGAGAGGTGCTTACTGGTGCCACAACCTACAATAAAGAAATGTATAGCTAATTCAAATTAAATTTTGCCATGTCAGTTTTGGCGGCGATCGCAGTCTTGGCGGTTTTGATTTTGGTACACGAAGCAGGCCATTTTATGGCCGCTCGTCTTCAGGGCATTCACGCCAATCGTTTCTCCCTTGGTTTTGGCCCGATCCTGTGGAAATATCAGGGATCGGAAACCGAATACGCTATCCGGGCTTTTCCCTTGGGTGGATTTGTCGGCTTTCCCGATGATGACCCCGAAAGCGTTTATCCCCCCGACGATCCCAACTTGCTAGGCAATCGCCCCATTCTAGACCGGGCGATCGTAATTAGCGCTGGCGTGATCGCCAATCTGATCTTTGCCTACCTAGTGCTGGTGATGCAGCTTGGTGTAGTAGGAATACCGGAAGCGAAGCAGCCAGGGATTTTGGTTCCCCAGATTGTCGCACAAGTAAGTCAAGTAAGCGAGACGGCAGCTAAAGCAGGCATTAAACCGGGCGACTTAATTTGGGTTGACGGTCAAAAGCTTAAATTCTCAATTAACGAGAAAAACTCCCAGAGTGAATTACTCGCAACTACTTCGGGCAAGCCAACTAAGCTCATTGTGACTCGCAATAACGAGCAAGTTAAGTTGTCCGTGACGCCTCAACCGGGCGGCTACATGGGTATCCAGCTTTCTCCCAGTGTGGCAGCAGCAGCAGGGATAAAACCTGGGGACGTAATTTTGGCAGCTAACGGCCAAAATTTTGGTCGTTCCCTTAAAGAAGAAGCCGTTTTAAGAGAACTAATTAGAAGTAGTTCCGGCAAGTCAATTCAATTTACTATTCAGCGTGGCGAAGAGAAACTATCCCTGAGTGCATCTCCTCAGCCCGGTCCAGCTGGTGAAGCCCGGATCGGGATCTCCCTTGCACCCAACGGCCCCAAGGGTAACCCAGTAGTGTACCGTCGCCCCCAAAATGTTTTCGAGGTTTTTAGCCTTGCCGCTGAAGACTTCCAGAGGATTGTGATTTTGACCGCTCAGGGCTTTTGGCAGCTGATTAGCAACTTTAAAGAAACAGCTTCTCAAGTGGCAGGCCCGGTCAAAATTGTCCAGATTGGTGCCAGTATTGCCCAATCTGACATCACAAAACTGTTTCAGTTTGCCGCTTTAATTAGCATTAACCTTGCCATCATCAACATCTTGCCCCTACCGGCGCTTGATGGCGGTCAACTTGCCTTTCTGCTGATTGAAGGCATTCGCGGTAAGCCATTGCCAACCAAAATCCAGGACGGGGTAATGCAGACTGGGTTGATGCTACTCTTAGGGCTGGGAATTTTTCTGATCGTCAGAGATACCGCAAATTTGGAAGGAGTTCAAAAGTTCTTCCGGTGAGCATTACCCGTAAATGGGCTGCTTTGCAGCAACGTTCCATAGAAATTCTGATTCGCCTAAAGCGACTCTATCCAGAGGCAACCTGCACGCTCAACTACGAGACACCAGTGCAGCTGCTGGTGGCAACTATTCTCTCGGCTCAATGTACGGACGATCGCGTAAATCAGGTCACACCCGCTTTGTTTGCCCGGTTTCCCGATGCCCCAGCAATGGCTGGAGCCCAGATTGAAGAGCTAGAGAAATTAGTGCGTTCCACCGGCTTTTATCGCAATAAGGCCAAAAATATCCAAGGTGCCTGCTTCAAGATTGTCGAAAAATTTGGCAGCAAGGTGCCAAAGCGTATGGAAGAGTTGCTGGAATTGCCGGGAGTAGCCCGTAAGACAGCTAACGTTGTATTGGCTCATGCCTACGGGATCAATCAGGGTGTCACGGTGGACACTCATGTGAAGCGCCTCACCTACCGTCTGGGTTTGACAGTAGAAACCGATCCCGTCCGGGTGGAGCGAGATTTAATCCGACTCTTGCCCCAGCCTGATTGGGAGAATTGGTCAATCCGCCTCATTTACCACGGTCGGGCTGTTTGTACAGCCAGGAATCCTAAGTGTGACGCTTGTGTACTTGCTGACCTCTGCCCTGCGGCCACTCTACCTCAGATCCACTCCTCCAATGTCACTACGCTCAAATCCTCTGAAATCAAATCAGCCGCTAAAAGTTAAGATAGGAAATGCTGTCTTCATTATTTAAGGGAACAAGAAGCATTCATGGCTAAAAAGAGTATGATTGAGCGCGAGAAAAAGCGCCAAAAGCTTGTGGATAAGTACGCCGATCAGCGGGAAGACTTGCAAGAACAGTTTCGACAAGCTACTTCTCAACAAAAGAGGCTAGAAATCCACCGCCAACTGCAACAACTACCGCGTAACAGTGCGCCCACCCGCCTGCATAACCGTTGCTGGGTTACAGGTCGCCCCAGAGGCACTTACCGGGACTTTGGCCTTTCTCGCAACGTGATGCGGGAGTGGGCTCACAAAGGTCTGCTACCCGGTGTGGTGAAGTCCAGCTGGTAAGAGAAGTCAAAAGTCAAAAGTCACTCATTCAAAAGAAAGAAATAAAAATTATTGTTGTTTCTTTTGAGTGTTTACTTTTTGCTTTTGACTTTATTGGCCGCAACAGCGATCGATCCCCAGACTGTCTAAAAGCAGGTCGCTTACCGCATTAGCGATCGCAAACTCGCTATAGAAACTTTTAGAAAAGTCAAATGCCTGCATCTCTGTCACGATCGCAATTACGAGCGAACCCAGGTCATTTTCGCCCTCTAACCGCTGTCGAAGGTAGATCTGGGCTGCGCGAGTCGCGATCGTCTGATTCACGGGTTCTGGGATAAACTCTTCATCGAGCCACCTATGCAAAGCACGCAGCAACCACTCTCCCTCTTGCTGCGGATTTTGGCTCGGTGGCAAAGTTATTGCTGGGATTGGTTCAGACATCTATAGTAACAATCCTCACTAAGTGCCAATCTATCTATTTTTATGCCCTTTTGCCCAAAGAACCTTGTTTTCCACACTAAGTGTTAAAGAGCCTAGCCCCTGATTTATGCAGATTGACATTCCCAGTATTATCCAGGGGTATGCCCAAGGCAATTTCTTGATGGCTGATGAAGAGGGCAACGGCTTGGGATGGTATTATAGTCGCAAGCGGGCATTGATTCCCTTGGACGATCGGTTTCGCTACCCAAAATCCCTACAGCGCGTCCTCAACCAAGAGCGTTTCACTGTTGCTATCAACCGGGATTTCCAAAGTGTAGTTAGGGGTTGTGCCGATCGCGAAACCACCTGGATATCCCCAGAACTACACGAAATTTACTCGGCTCTTTACGAGGCCGGTTGGGCCTACAGTTTCGAGACTTGGTACGGAGATGAACTCGCCGGTGGAATTTTAGGTATTGCGATCGGAGGAGCCTTTATTGGCGAATCGATGTTCTACCGGATTCCAGAAGGGTCGAAGGTAGCGATGGTGAAGTTGGTGGAAAAGTTGCGATCGCGCCATTTCGTCTTTTTTGACGCCCAAATGACCAACCCCCATCTAGAGCGCTTTGGATCTCACACTATTACAGACAAAGAGTATCAAATTCTGCTCAAACAAGCTTTAAGCCGTCGCTGTTCTCTGAATTAATTGTTAATTTTTAACTCTTTGACCAGCGTCAGCGTCACCCATTCACCTTTGTCGTTATAGCTGCGAATCAACCGCTGACGGCGATCGGGCCTAAGCAACCAACCTACCTCCAGGAAAAAAGCTTGACCGACCTTAACTTTTAGCGGACAAGTACAAGAAGCACCATCGGGGAGTAGCAAAACTTGGACAAGTTGCGAACTGCGATCGAACTGGATAATAGAGCCATCAATTCTGCCAGTAGAAGAGATTATGCGATCGCCAAAAGTCAGATTTTGAACTAATCTACCATCATTATCTAGATGAAGTTCTAGCTTAGTAGAATAAGTGTCTGGTGAACGCCAGTCTGGATAAATCGTCACAGCTTCTCCCCGCCATTCTCCCAGCAAATCTTCAGGCGTCAGATGTGGACGTTCTGGCGTCATTGCACTAGCAAGCTTTTCTCGAATTAATGTTAATCTCTCCAGCTGACCTGACTTGTCAAACATCTGCACAAGACGCAGACGCCTACTACCATCAATCAAACCCAATTCCGCTCCAAACTCCGAAAAAGGAGCCAGCTGAATCGATCCCTGAGAAAAAGCACCGTTATCAAAAAATAAAATGTTTCGTCCCAGAGAACTATATTCCAGAACTTGCTCCCGCACTTCTTGAGAGGGTAAAAAACGGCGGATTATTTGACGAATCGTCTGATTGTTGTTCACTCCTTCCAGAGAAACCATTGTGGGAGTATCTTCCAATAGTTCCCCTTCTGGAGACAGACGGGTAAAAGAACCCTGCCATTCCCCCAAGTTTTCCAGCAAACATTCCCACTGCGATCTCATAAATAAGCTGCTATACTATCTTTGGGTTTTTCAGAATTGTTATGCTTTTGTTCAATAAATAACATTTTTATGCCTCTGCTCCTCTGCTCCTCTGCCCCTCGGCTCCTCTAGCATAGTAAGCAAGGAAGAGCCAGCATAGTTTCCCAGATTGAGGAACGTCTAGCCTAAAAAATAGTCTAATCGATCAACTGTCTTTCCTCACTTGCATCTGGGGAAAACAGCCCAGGAGAATAATTTTATCCTGAAATCAAATCAAGCGCAAAATATGGCTGCCAGGACGCATCTACACGATCGACGATCGGCTCGCCTTGCAGTTTATCCAAAGTATCTAATTATACGCACATTCTCCAGATGACCGATAATCCACTCGTGTAAATACAAAGTTGCAGTACAAAGTTTTCCGGAATACAGTATCTATCGAGTGAAGACTAGGGTAAATTCCGGGTACTGCCAAGATCGGCGATTTATCGCAGTTATTAAGTAACAAAAATTACTCAAGAAGGGAACAAGAAACGGGCAACCGGCAACGGCCAACAGGAGAAGAGAAGAAAAGAGACGATTTTTCCCTCTTCGGGGGCCCTTAGCCCCTATCCCTTTGCAGGCTAATTGCATTAGCCTGCAAAGGGTGCTAGAGGAATATCTCGTGAATTTTCCAGAGTTTAATCACCGCTTTATGGCAAAACAAGGTCAACAATGACTATATAATCCTAGTTTGGCAGCAATGCTTTAGGAAAATGCCCTAAACGTAGCAATTAGGTTTTCACTTGGATGAGTAACACTATACACTTCAGCCTAAAATTGACTACCAGTAGACGTATTGGCGTAAATATATGGAAATAATCAGTTTGCATAGACCGAAATCGTTAGATTATATGGACTGGGTAGTGAGGAGTTAAAAAATGGCGAATATCACCGGAACAATTGAAAATGATTTTCTAACCGGCACAGCACAAGCAGATTCCATCCTCGGTTTCGCAGGCAATGACACCCTGCTGGGTCTAGGGGGAGAGGACACTATAAACGGCAACGAAGGCAACGATAGTCTTCAGGGCGACGAGCAAAATGACTACCTGCGGGGTGGCAAAGACAACGACTTTCTGTCCGGCAACGACGGCAACGATACCCTGTTAGGCGATCTCGGCAACGACACCCTGTTAGGCAACGACCGGAGAGACCTTCTGTTTGGCGGCGATGGTAATGACGTTCTCAACGGTAACGAGGGCAACGATACCCTTTTTGGCGAAGAAGGCCAGGACTACCTGCGGGGCGGCATGGAGAACGACCTGCTTTACGGCGACTTGGGCAACGACACTCTCTACGGTGACTTCGGCAACGACACCATTCTGGGCGACGAAAACGATGACGAAATTAATGGCAACGAAGGAGAGGACGTCCTCAACGGCAACGAGGGCAACGATACAGTCCGGGGCGGCATAGACGATGATACAGTCCGGGGCGGCATGGACAATGACGAATTGTATGGCGACGAGGGCAACGACACGGTTTTTGGCGACCAGGGTAACGACTCGGTTTTTGGCGGCGACGGTACAGACCTTCTGTTTGGCAACGAAGGTAATGACGCCCTCAACGGTAACCAGGGCAATGATACAGCCTTTGGCGGGCAAGGCAACGATACCATTCGCGGTGGAATGAATAATGACTCCCTGTTAGGGGAGGAGGGCAATGATACTCTGTATGGCGACCTGGGAGACGACTCTCTCTTTGGGGGTTTAGACAACGATTTACTTTACGGCGACCAGGGTGAAGAATCTGATTTTGGTGGGAATGGTAACGACGTATTGCTTGGTAACGAAGGCAATGACAGTATCTTCGGCTCAAGTGGTAATGACCAGCTCTTCGGAAACGAAAACGACGACATACTCAACGGCAACGATGGCCAGGATACACTTTTCGGCGGGATGGGCGATGACTTAGTGCGGGGAGGTATGGGGAATGACTCCCTGTTTGGCGATCGCGGACGCGATACAATATTCGGCGATATCGGTGCCGATACTCTCACCGGCGATAGCGGTGGCGAAATTAATACCGATGTCTTCGTTGTCGGTCGGGGAACGGGTGGCCCGGCCCGATCGGATGCCGACATTGTTACCGACTTTCAAGTTTGTATAGATTTAATTTCATTAACAGGTGGAGTTAGTTACGCCGATTTAAATATCGCACAAGGCACCGGGGCTGATGTTGCCAACACTATCATTACGGACAAAACGACAGGCGAGTTTTTGGCCGTCTTGCAGAATATTAACAGCGACTCAATAGACGGTGCCGCTTTCATCCCCAGGGGTCCTGAAAGAGTCAGCATCGCCGTCACAAACCCGATCACGATCGAGTCTACACCAACCACAGCACCAGGTCTATTTACGGTTTCCGTACCGTGCGATGTCGATGAAGACCTCAAGGTAAACTACACCGTTTCCGGAATCGCTATTAACGGTACCGATTACCAAACTCTAAGCGGTAGCGTGATTATCGCAGCTGGTGCAAAAAGCGCCAATATTCCCGTCACAGCTATTGCGGATACACTCGTTGAACCTAATGAAACGGTAATAGCGACTCTGACTTCCGGTACAGGTTACGACATCGCTGCCGCCAAGAATACTGGCACCGTCACCATTTTAGATTCCACCACTGCCACCACAGTCAATCTTTTTGCTAGCGACCCCCTCGCATCAGAAGTCGGCCCAGATAACGGTCAATTTACGTTTTTTCGCACGGGAGATACTTCCCAGGCACTAACGGTTAATTACACTCTGTCGCCTCTGAGTACCGCCACTAACATCACGGACTACACTGCTAATCCCGTCTTTACAACTAGCAGCATTACTATTCCAGCCGGTTCGGCTACAGCTACTATCAACATTACCCCCATTACCGACAGTGTAATTGAGGGCAATGAAACGATAAACCTGTTCTTGGGTGGTGGTACTGGATACACTACTGGCCTTGCTAACGCTGCTACGGTGATAATTCAAGACCCTCCGGTGGTGACAAGACCTACTGTCGGTGTGACCGCGCCTGACTCGACTACCAAGGAAGGTGGTGCTACTCCCGGTACATTTCAGTTCTCGCGTACTGGCGGCGATATCACCCAGCCAGTTACGATTACATACACAATCAGTGGTACGGCTACACCGGGGACTGACTACACAGGATTGAGCGGTACCAGCGGTACTGTCACCATCCCTGCCGGTAGCAGCGTTTCTTCTTTGATTAACATCACTGGCACTGTTGATCTAATTAATGAACCGACTGAAACGGTGAGCGTAACTATATCTGACAATTCTACCTATTTTGTCGGTTCGCAGGGTTCAGCAACGCTGGGCATTCTAGACGATAATCCCTTGACTCCCATCATGCTTCCTGTTGGCGTTCAGGCCGTCCGCCGTTATAACTCCGGTGGAGCCTTCCAGGACAGTTACGCCAATATCACCGCTGCGGTTACTGCCGCTACAGATAACGACATCATCATTGCCACAGCTGGAAACTATACCGAATCCGTGACGATCAACAGACCGTTGACGATTCGCGGCCCAAATGCAGGTCTTAGCCCCTCCTCTGGTTCGGGAGTTACCCCAGCTATTATCACAGGTACACCTACTGCCCCGGTTTTCACCATCAATTCTGGTCTCAGCGGCGTCACAATTGAAGGTCTAACGATTGAAGGCAAAGCCAGCGCTCAAAATCTCATCCAATTCAATAGCCCTACCGGCAATCCGAATATCGTCATTCGTCAAAATCAGTTTATTGGTACTGGCCCCGATGGCGGGGGAGTTATTCGCTTGGACTTCGGGGGTGCGACAAATTCATCGGCAACTATCACAGATAACTTAATCCGCGACATTGTAAGTGGCACTGTCACCAGCGCGATTCAGGCATTTCGGATTAATACAATTTCGATCGCAGATAATACGATCTCCAATCTAAAAGGCCCCGGCATAGTTGCTGATTCAATTACCAATGCTAGTAGCGTTATCAACAACAACAGTGTCAGCAATGTAAATCAGCAAGGGATTCAGCTAGCTGGTGGTAGCGCGACGATCGCTAACAACGATATCACTAACGTCAATTTAAATAACGGTGCAGACGACGGTGGTGTCCGACTGCGGAATTCTGGTTTCGGTGGCAACCTGGTAAGTGCCAACGTCTTCGGTAATACGATCACCAACTCGTTCAACGGTGTCTCGATCCGTAACGGTGATGCCATCACCGGCACAGTCAGAATCAATAACAACAACCTGATCGGCAACTTAAATGCCGGTTTATACCACGGCGGTACTGGCCCAATTGATGCCAAAAATAACTGGTGGGATTCTGCTACCGGCCCAGTTGTGGGAGGGACAGGTCGGAATGCTATCAATGGCAGTGGTGCTAGTTCTGTTACCTTCAACCCATTTGCTACCCAGCCCTTCTAACAACAAGACAAGCAGGATAAGATAAAAGAAAATAGCCCTATTCGATCTTGTCCTGCTCACAAGTTAAGCTTCCATGACATCTGAGGTTTTAGTCGAAAAGAAAAAGTTGGAAAAACCGCCCTTGGAGATTCATACCTTGGGCGATCGCGTTTTGCGCCAACCAGCAAAGCGGATCGCCAAGATAGACTCCGAAATCCGGGATCTCGTGCGAGAAATGCTGCAAACCATGTACAGCGCCGATGGGGTCGGTTTGGCTGCACCTCAGGTGGCTGTTCAAAAACAATTGATTGTGATAGACTGCGAACCAGATAACCCAGCTAATCCACCAGTGGTTTTAATTAACCCAACAATCAAGCGTTTCACGCGCGATTTGTGTGTAATTCAGGAAGGTTGTCTGAGCATTCCGAAGGTTTACCTTGATGTCAAGCGACCAGAGGGTATTGAAGTAGTTTACAAAGACGAATACGGTCGCCCTCAAACGCTGATGGCGACTGGGTTGCTATCTCGCGCTATTCAGCACGAAATGGATCATCTCACTGGAGTGCTGTTCGTAGACCGTGTGGAAAACCGTTTCGCTCTAACGCAAGAACTAAATAAATACGGATTTTCACCGCAGGCCGTCAAACCAGTCCCATAAATAGAAAAAGGCAGTGATTACAGTAACTCCAAAAAGCGCCCTTTTTTTGGGCGCTTCCTGTGTAGCAGCGATCGCAGCAGTTGGTTCAGTTTTTGAACTGTCTTCTGGAAAACCAGAACTGGGCAGCTTAATTACAGGTATCATCTTAGCGATCGCTCTGCCACTAGGTGCATTTTGCTTCTATGCAGCCGTTAGAGATGCTCAAGCTAATCAATAGCCATCAAATTTAGATTTCAGATTTAAAATGCCTTTTTAGCTTGTAGGGGCGAAGCATTCGGGCAGAAAATATATCGCTCTCTCCCTAGATTTTCCACCCGAATGCTTCGCCCCTACGATGACTGAATGGGTGTTCTAGTGCCCAAAATTCCCAATCCAAAATCCAAAATCCAAAATCCAAAATCGAATGACTGGTGACCTTTCTGAAGGATTTCTCCGGCTGTTGCCAAGTATTGGTGCAGCTGGAGCAGAACGTCGCTACTCGCTTAACACTACTGACGAGATTGCGATCGGGCGAGATTTAAACTGTCAGGTTGTTCTGGACTCCAACCTATACGGAATGGTTTCCCGCCGTCACACAGTAATCAGTCATATAACCGAGTTTGCAGGTGCTACTCCCAGCTGGCTGGTTTGCGACTTGAAGAGTGCTAATGGCACTTATGTCAATGGGCAAAAATTGGATGGATGTCGGATCTGCCGAGAGGGCGATCGCATCATGTTGGGACAGAACGGCCCTGAATTCATCATTGAAGTAAACAAACCCACCCAAGCAGCGACCCCGGCACCAGCGGCTGCTTTAGGCTCCACTCTAAAGCCTCCTCAGTCAGACTCTGTTAGTTTTACCCAGCTATTTCCGATTTTTTCAACCGGACGGGATCTAACTCAAAAAGCTTACTTGATTCCGGGCATCATCACAGTTGGATTCGTGGTGTTGATGTTTGCTACTGTAGGTGAGGCGAGAGTATTTAACCTGCTACTGGCTTCTTACCTAGCTGCGGCAGCTTATTACTTTATATATCAACTTTGTGGAAAACATAAGCCGTGGTGGGTGCTACTAGCTTGTTCCTTGGCTACCATCCTAATTTTGCTCAGTCCCCTGCTGCAAGTATTTATTATTATTTTTCGGAAAATTCTGCCAGGAAATCTGACAACAGATGTAGAGGCTTTAAGTTTTCCTATTTTACTGATCAGAATGTTTTTTGCAGCCGGGTTGATGGAAGAGTTGCTCAAGGCATTACCCGTGCTGGGGGCTTGTTGGCTGGGACGGCGCTTGCCATCCCCCTGGCGCGAACGAGTGGGGGTACTAGAACCACTGGATGGCATTTTGCTGGGAACGGCTTCTGCGGTTGGATTTACGCTGTTGGAAACTTTAGGGCAATATGTGCCTCAAATTATCCAGGATACGACGTTACAAGTGGGGGAAGGCGTCGGTGAGTTGGTGGGATTGCAGCTGCTAATTCCCCGGATTTTGGGTTCGGTGGCAGGACACATGGCTTATAGCGGCTATCTAGGCTATTTTATTGGGCTGAGTGTCCTCAAGCCCAGTCGCCGTTGGCAAATCATCAGCATTGGCTACCTCAGCGCGGCGGCACTCCATGCTTTGTGGAACGCAACTGGTATGATTAGTCCCTTGGTATTGGCGTTAGTAGGCGTTTTGTCTTATGCCTTTTTGACAGCAGCAATTTTAAAAGCTAGGGCTCTTTCGCCGACCTGAAGCGCTAACGCCTTTGCTTCCCTAACAGAAAACGGAAGCAACTAAGTTTACCCTTCGTCTGTTGTTTCCAATTCAGCAAAGGCGTAGCGTGCGATCGCCAAACTCAACCGTGCTTGTTCCATCTTTGATAATTCACAAAAAGGAAGCGATCTCACAGTTAATAGCAACGAGTCAATAACTTCCGATTCCGCTCCCCGCATGGTGTAGGCTAAAGGACGAGCCATCACCAGCAGGTCTTCTTCCCCCCAGCCTAAAGCCAGCTGCTCTACGCAGTGTACCAAACGCTCTGCCAAACATAAATTAGTTGACATCAACTCTTTGGCAGTTTTAGCTAGAGCCTCTAAAGATACCTGCGGTATGCGATCGGCAAATCTTTGGCACAAAGCAGCCAATAGAGAGGTATCTGAGGCGATCGTTTGCACATAAATTTCTGGAACATTTTCTAACCAAACTTGGTCAAGCTGTGCAAATAGGGTTTGCGTCCGCGCCTTTATATCCGCCTCCTGCCAATCATCTAACGAGAAAGCCTGTTCTTGCTGGACAAAATAAGCTTCCGATTCTGCATACGCGGTATTCCAGCAATAAGTCCTTTCATCTTGCAGAAGTGCCTGCACTAGATCCTGTTCCGCTTGGGCAAAGAGATCGCGAGAATATTCCGAATCCTTGGTTTCACTGGCCATCATTCAACTCCTGAGTCTACTTTTTAACCAACGCTGTCCGCAGAGTGACTACACTGAGCTGACAACGAGTTCCGCAACCCTTCATCTAAAAACCTCCGGGAGTCGCCAAGCAGGGGAAGACGGGAAGACGGGAAGACGGGAATTGGTAAAGCTTTCAAATTTTAGATTTTAGATTTAAAATTTGAAATTAATCAAATCTAAAATCTAAAATTACTCCTTAAGGATCGATAATAAACTCCCAAATCTGCCCTTGGGAGCTACCAAACTTTAGCTGTATTCCGGTTTGCAAGAGAGCTTCTTGGTAATGAACTTTTCGCCAACCTGAAGCTCCCAAAATAAGAGTGCCGAAACGAGAAAAATCGCGTAGGAAGTATGTCGGCCCAGCGATACTATCTAAAGGATCGCCGCGACAAATAATTTCTGCGTGTCGTTGAGAAACCCACTTTTCGGAGATTACCAAGTCGTTGTCTTGCTGGCGGCGTCCCACTCGCATCAGTCCGCCACGAATCGGCCAGATCTTCGTTGTCGATTCTAAGGGACGGAGGAAGGCAGCTCGTTCGCGTCCTATCCAAGTGAGGGAATTTTCTGGTAGCTCAGTTATACTTTCTGCCAAAGGCTGAAGCAATTGGCCGTCAAATTCTGGATGCAAATAGAGAACTGGTAAAGTCCAGGCCGGTTGATTGAACTTATATAGAGTCAGCAATTGCTGCCTAGCCACAGCCACAGCCCGATCGATCGGCATCCGTTCCGCTAAAGCGCGGGAAAAAGCCTTGATAAAGCTAATCGCTTCCTCGTCAGCAATAGCATCGCGCATTGCCAAAACAGCTGGTACGCCGTGATGAAGCAGCACTTCTGCCAAACTGCTGCGTGCGATCGCGCGATCGTTGTGCCGAGCCGATTGGGCTCCCCAGCAAGCGTTAAAAACCGCTAGCGTCACGTGAGTGCGAGTCAGTACCTGCGCCAATTCAGTACCGTTCATAGTCACATCAGGCCCCAAAAACAGCAAGCCGCCGTCTGGTGCCGGTACACCGTGACCGGCATAAAACAGGATGTTATAAGAGTTACTTTCCAGACATGAAGTCAGTTCGGCGATAGTTGGCATAACCAGCGTATCTACAAGGCAGGGTACGAGGGTAGCAGTACCGTTAGGAATTACATTGCCGCTATTTTCAAGAATTTTAGCTAGGGCAACAGCCTCCTGTTCTAGTTTTAAACTGCCATTTTTTGAGGTTTGCGTTGGGGCATTTTGTTGTCCTAAAACTAGCAGTATGTTTAGGCTTTGCTCTGGCTTAAGCGGTGGTAGAGGAGCGATATCGCTGGTAGTCCGACTAAAGAGCAATTGCTGAGAGAGAGAAACTGCCTGTTTCCCAGCTTGGGGTTGCATAATTTCCCAAGGCAGAGTGATTAAGTCTGGGTCGCGAATCTCCAGGCGCAGCCGCAGAGGTTGATTTTGCCCTATAGCGATTCCTTGGCTGTGATCGAGACTGCTTTGAATCGGCCCTTCAAATAGCCACTGCCAGAGTTGAATTCCCAACTGTTGCATCAGACGACCACCATAGCTGGTTGTCGAACCTAAGGTCGAAGATCCCACTAAAGTCGTCGGCGCTAAAGCTAGTTGGACTGCTGGCATATTAGGAGAGAAAGACAAGCTTCGCGGGGAAAACATCTCCTGCCAAGCAAGCCAGGTCTGCGTTAAGGTTTCTGGCCAAATGCAGTCGTGGTGGAGATATCCACCGGGATAGGGGGCTTTTAAAACCCAGATGGCAAAGTGTTCTGCCTCAGCAGCTACCAGGCGAGCTACGCTTAAGTTAAGGCAAGGACTCTCAGATGGCGACATTCAGAACCCTTAAACTAAACCTGACTGGAGCAATTTTTTAAACCAGTTTTCTATAAGTCTATAGTTAAAGATTGTACGAGGCAAATATGACGATCGCCTCGTACAACCGTTTTCTAAGGTGTTACCCTTACCAGACCTACTACTACGCCCTGTAGGGCTTGGGAAGAGGGTAACCTTTTGCCCATTAAGAGCTTCTCTCTTTCCTGCTCCAATTTAAAATCTAAAATCTAAAATTTGAAATTATTTTGATTGGGGGGGCAACGGGGGGGTGGAAGTGGTTCCAGGAGTACATTTTGGCAGCCGAGCAGACTCTTGGATGGAATTTTGCCTAATGTATGGTTCAAGATCTGCTTGCCGAATCCATCCTTCTTGGGTAGGTTTAATTAGATTATAGGTTCCCGGAAGCCGATCGGAGCTAATAGCACTGGGAATTGAGCATAATTTAAGCTTTAACCATCTGTCTTGCTCTATAAGTGCTTTACTTTTGATTTCCAAAACGCTATTTTCTGGAACCATTCCTAGAGCAGTTTGTTTTTGAGGTGCTTCGTACAGCAAAAGGGGAACTTTCTGGTTTGGCGAGTTACTTCTAACCTGGATAAGAGAACCCGGACTTAAGTCCCGTTCAGAGTCGGAACTCTTAAGGGGACTTGCCAAGGATGGACTGTGTGGTTTTGGTTCGGGACTCTGAGCGGGATTCAAGATGGGGCGATCGCCCCATTTACCCACAGCAAAATAGGCCAATGCCCCTCCCAACACCAACAGCAGAGCGATTCCTCCCAAAAGCGGTAACAAGCTTGGTTTCTGAAGTTGGGTCGGAAGCAGCCGCGTTTTGAGTGGGTGGGGAGTTTCACTCTCAGTGCTAACTGTTGAGCCAGTCCAAGGCAATTCCGTTAGAGAAGAAGTTTGTGAAGTTATGTCAGTTGACTCGCCGCCGGTTACCCGGCAGTAAACTAGAGCGACAGTGACATTATCGTGACCGTTTTGGCTGTTGCCAATTTCGATCAGGTTTGCTGCCGCTGTGGGCAGGTCTAGGTTTCCGTCTAAAACTGGCAGAATTTCAGTATCCCAGTATTGCTCTACGCGATCGTTATCGCTTAAACCATCGGAACAGAGGAGAAAAATACAGTCTTCATCGATGACGAACCGTTGGACTGTGGGATGTAGGCTTTTTGAGGAACTCATCCCCAATGCCTGAACCAAAGACCCCGATCCGAGTTGTTGTAGGGCTTCCCGGTATAGAGCGTAGCCCAGCCGCACTTCGCGACTGGCGACATCATCGTCTAAGGTAACTTGATGGCAACCCGTGCGGGTAATCCAGTAGACCCGACTATCCCCAATATGAGCAATGTAGATCTCGTGGGCTCTCGCTGCGGCCATTACTAGCGTTGTGCCCATGCGTTGCCTGTCGTATCGCCCTTCTATATCGTTTAGCTCGCTGATGCGATCGTTGGCTTCACAGACTGTATGTTCTAATTCTGCGATCGCATCAAGGTTGCTGCTATCGGGCCCCAGCGGCAGGTTCTGCCAGCCTTGCGCTTGAGCTACCACTGTTTCTATTGCTAAGTTAGAAGCTACATTACCGCCCTCGTGTCCCCCAATGCCGTCGCAGACAACCGCTAGAGCTTGCCCAGGAGGGATTTGGTAAAAGCTGTTACTTGACGGGTAGCAGGCATCCTCGTTGCGTACTCTGGTGGGGCCGGTGTCTGTGGAGGTGGCGATTTGATAGGTGCCAGATTGCGATCGTCCTATTGTAAACAGCGCTCGATCCAATTGAGCTACCAATTCTTCAGGAAATACCTCCCCTTGGATCGTCTGCTGACATAATTGTTCGAGAAAACCTGCTAGAGCAGGTTTTGCCTCTTTTACCCATTGCAACCACATCTGACCCAAATCGCTTAGGCTCGCTTCTTCTCGATCCTGCCGCAATTCCAACAACCGCACTAGAGGCCCTTCTACCCGCAGCAGCTCCTCTGACAGCAAGCTAGTCGCCACACCCGCCTCGCTAAAAGGTTGCCACAGTTGGGCAATCTGCCACAACCAATTTAGCTGGCGCATACCATTTGCCTTTTTCCAAGCCGCCCCTAATTCTGGCATCAAATTAGGCAATGAGCTTTTCTTATCGCCTAAGATGGGAGCTTGCTCTAGCAACAAGACTGCTTCCTTTTGATTTTTCTTATGCGGCGGTAAGAGTCCGTAAACTTGGGGAACGTGCAGCCGATAGGGAAACAGCCGCAAATAAGGTGCGATGGCATCCGTTATATCTTGCGGAAATGACGGTATAAAGCCCGGTTTGGTATCCAGCAGAATTCTGTCCCGTTTGACTGCGTAGCGCTGGGCTAAAAGTTGACCGGGTTTATAGCTTTCTTTTCCAAAACCCACAGCCCACAAATAGCGTTTTGGCACAGGGGTACCACATTGCTGGCAAAACCTGTTAGTCTCTGGATTGGAAGCCTGACAGTTTGGATTCGGGCAAGTAATTTGAGCAGCGTCTCCCATGAAGATTCTTTCACTCCAAGCCTTCAGGATTTGGCGGACATCGAATCCCCAAAAATTCCTGCCTTTCATCCCCACCTAACCGCAGCGGCAAGTGCGGGGGTATAGCGGCTGTCAAGATCGGGGCCCTTCGTCTACTATGTTGGCTTCTCATTCTTCCACGCTATCTGGTGTAGATTGCAGATACTGGGACGACAGGGGTATGCTGCTGTCTCTCATAAGTTGGGGCCAGATGATTAAAAAGAAGCCCATCCACGTTAACACGGGCAGGGAAATCAGAACGGTGACCCAAATAGTTTTCCATAATAGCCAGCTTGAGCCAATGAGTGCAATACCCGTTAGCAGTATTGACCAAGGCTGGCACCACCAAGGTTTGTATGTCCAGGGGTTCATATCGATTTTCGTGTTTGGATATTGTTCAACCATGCTAAATATGCAGTAACCAACTGAACGCAATCTAGGTAGGGTAGGGGTTTCACCCCGCTTGAGCGATCGCTGTAGAACCTCTAAATTTAAAAATCGTCCATATCTGCCCATCTTTCAACTGTTGAGCCGCTCCGCCGACCTGATTTCCGGCTCTTAAAGTGGATCTTAACGGATTAAGCTTTCATCCTAGAACGGGCAACGATCGTGTTTTCCTGCTTTAGGAGTAGCTCGATATGAGTACAAATACGTTTTTTGGTGATCTTTATGCCCAACCCTATATTCAACCAACCTCTAGATCGAAAAGTCCCGACTTGTGAATCGCCTGCTATACAGGAAATCCATCAACGGCTGGCCAGCTTAAAAAAATCTCACACTATGCTTTACCGGATGATGAACCTTGAGACTTGGGCAATTGTCGGCACTATGGAGGACTTCGATCCTGGGTTTTGGAATCGCTTTATGACTAATCGTCAACTAGCTTTTAAAGATTTTTTAGCCCAAAAAAAAGCTAAGCGCTCCTAAGTTGCCTGCTTTGTTGTACCGACCGATCGCCTTTAACCATCCCCTAGTCCAAATCCAAAACTGCCACCCCCTAAAGGTATATTATCTAAATTCCACCGTCAGAAGGAGGCGATCGCGCCTCTATTTTTTTAGGATAGCTTTATAAAAGTCAAAAAGAGAAGTAATTAGGTGTTTTATGAATAAGCCAAAAGAAGACACTACTCATCGTGCAACCAATCCAGGCGACAGAATTGCGGACGAACCGCAAACCATTGAAGAAAAATCTCAACAATTAGCTGTAGATGATGTTCCCGACATCACCGGCGATCGCATTACGGTTCCCACTTACTTTGTTGTCGAAGAAGATGGCGAAAAAAAGGCGCTACACCATGTGAAAGATGCAGAAGAAATTTCTGACGTAATTAGACAAGCTCGCGTTGACGAAAACGGAAATAGAATTTGGTAGTAACGCAAGTTGCTAGTTATATAATTGAAGCAAGTAACTAGCAACTTGCGTTAGTAGTAGCCAAAAAATATTTCTCTTTGTCTTCCGATGTAAAACCCGGTCATTTTCTCAACTAATTTAATCTTTTATAATTAGATGAAAAACCGGGTTTCCCAAAAGCTGTCTTATTATCAAAAGCCGCCTTGATTAATCATTTTTGGGTGGAGAGGGGGTTGGGTGCAACTTGAGGTAAACCCATACTGTAATTGAGGACACGACCGTCAAGATTGTAACTAACTTCGGCTTTTTGGAGGAGCGATCGCACAAGATGTTCCAGATCCGAACCAATACGACGAAGGTTATATTCGGTCAAGTCTTCTCCGCTATAAGACTCAACTAGCTCATCAAACTTCCGATAAACTTTTTGCACAGCTTCATCGTTCCAATTCAATTCATTGTCAGGATCGATATCTAAAGTTAATACGCTGTCACTGGGAACTAACTCGTTGTTCTCAACTTCAGCGGTAAAGATCCGGATGTGGCGGGTTGTGGACTTGAGCAGCATAGTGGGGTGTTCTAAAGCAAGGACTTTCCAACTTTAATTTTAAACGTTTGTCAAGGCAATTCCTGTTTTAAGGCAGACTGGCAGATCCCAGAGGGCCGATACCCTGGTTTTCAGCGGGGAATCATCCCAGTTTCACGCGCATAAGCGAAAATTCCTCCAGCTTCAATCACCGGGCCTACTTCTCCTATAGGCTTAAGAGTGTATGTTTTGCCTTGGGTGTGGTTGATCAATTGATTTTGGCCGAAGTCGATCGAAACTTCCTGACCCGTTTCAAACAAATCGCACAGCCGCTCGATCGATTCCCACGGGTAAAGTTCGCCTGTAGCCGAGCAATTGCGGAAAAATATCCTGGCGTATGACTGCGCCACTACAGCTTCGACACCAGATGCTCCCAAAGCAATAGGTGCGTGTTCCCGTGAAGAACCGCAGCCGAAGTTTTCCCCCGCGACAATTATAGGGTAGCGCGTCTTACTTTCTCCAGTCGCTATAAATTTACTGTAGCGATCGGGTAAGCCAGCCATAGCATAACTGCCCAGCTTTTCGTACTCATCAGGCTTAGAAGGAACCAGAGTCAGATATTCTGCTGGAATGATTTGATCGGTGTCAATATTGTCATCCAAAACAAAGATCGGGCCACGAATCACTTTGCTCATAATTAATCCCCTCTTTGGCCTCAGCAGTTTGTGACTGAGCTAACTCTACTTCCATAACATCATACATTAAAAAGCGCCCACTACTTACATCTTAAGTTTACTCTCATTTTTTAGGCAAGCTAGAAACTAATTTCTTTGGTCATCGCAGTGGTCAGTTAGACTAAGATTTTACATCTTCTCGAAATGAACAAGCTATATTTACTTTAAGATTGGGAAAGTTTGATTTTGGTATGTTCGCGGTCACAGACCTTAACACGCTCATAAAAAATCTAGCCAAAAGCCATAAAATCATACTTTAAACAGTAAAGCATCATTCAGAAAAAGTTAAAATTTGTGATTTTCAGGTACTGGCTCCTCGTTTGAGGTAATTTCATAGAAATTTGTTGCTAAATAGCGATAATTATGGCTTTTTCGGAGTTGTCATGCTTTTGTTCAAAAAAATAACATTTTTATGACTCTGCACCTCTGCACCTCTGCACCTCTGCACCTCTGCACCTCTGCACCTCTGCACCTCTGCACCTCTGCACCAGAGATCAAATAGCATAGTAAATACGGAAGAGCCGTCTGTGGCAGGCTAAAGTCTGTGAAGCAAATATTTTAGCAGAAGCCAGACTTAGCCGTCGGCAAGCAATCCGGGCTGAAGGGATGCTGAATAAGCGTAGAACCCATGACAAACTAGATATAGCTAACAAGCATCTTTGAAGTAAACCATAACTGACTTACAAAGAAACTTATGAAAGGGTCTGCAAACCGTGTAATTTCCGCGCCAGCTGCTTTGATTTCAAAGCTTGTAGGAACAATTTTGATTTTGTCTTTTCTGCTGGACACTGTAACGCTTTTAATTCCCTCTAGCCCACCCTTTAGCCCCCTGGATAGAGGGTGGCAACTGAGTGCGACCACCCAGCTAGTTGAGCGAGGATTCATTCCTATGCTGGGTATAGCCTTGCTGTTCCTGGGGTCGTGGATGGACGATCGGGTAGACGCTCAAGGAAGCGGTCAACCGTGGCAATTGGTGAAATTAGGGGCCCTGGTGCTTTCAGGGATTTTGGGGTTGGTCTTTTTGCTAGTAGCTCCGTTGCACGTTAACAATGTTCGTCTGGCGAGCAATGAGGGGCTCCAGCGAATCCAGCAGCAGGCTTCTCAAGCCGAAACTCAGCTTAGCAGTCCAGATTTTAGGGCTCAAGTGGAACAGCGAAGAACCCAGATTAGAACCCAAATAGGCGATTTGCTCAAAGACGACCAGAGGCTAAACCAAGCACTTCAAAGCGGGCAAGTCCCCGACCAACTCAAAAACGTTCTCCAGCAATCTAAGGACAACCCAAGAGCGCTGGACGAGTATCTGGAAGAGCAAGCCAAAGACTTTAGCAATCAAACGCTCACCCAAGTTCGCGATCGCAAGCAACAACTGGAAAAACAGGCCAAGATGGGAGCATTGAAATCCCAGGTACAAATTGGCCTTAGCAGTTTGTTCTTGGCGATCGGTTACTTTATCATCACCGGGACTGGATTGAGCAGTGTGCTGTCGTCTCCACAAATGAAGCCAGGGAAAGCGCCCAAACGTTAGTCGGCTTTGCTTGGATGATGACGTAATTACCGATCGTCAGGAGAACCTGGGAATGTTTATGTATCCAGTGAGATCCCGTTCTTTTCCCTAACTCGTAAGTTTTTCATGTTCTCGATTTATATCCTGACCTACAACGAAGAAATTGATATCGCTGCTTGCATCGAGTCGGCTCTCCTGTCAGACGATGTTATAGTAGTCGATTCTCTCAGCAGCGATCGTACTGTGGAGATTGCCAGCAACTATCGAGTCCGCACAGTCCAGCACCATTTTGAAAGCCACGGACGTCAGCGGACTTGGATGCTGCAATCCGTTCCCACCAAGCACGAATGGGTCTACATCCTGGAAGCGGATGAGCGGATGACTCAAGAGCTATTTCAAGAATGTCTCAAAGCAATTGAGAGTCAGGAATATATCGGCTACTATGCAGCCGAGCGAGTCATGTTCATGGGTCAGTGGATTCGGCGCTGCACCCAATACCCTCGTTACCAACTGCGCCTTTTCCGCAAGGACAAAGTATGGTTTACCGATTACGGTCACACAGAACGGGAAGTTTGTGATGGCAAAACGAGCTTTCTCAAAGAAACCTATCCACACTACACCAATGGCAAGGGATTAAGTCGCTGGATAGAGAAGCACAATCGCTACTCCACGGACGAAGCCAGAGAAACCCTGCGCCAGCTGGAGAACGGAAAAGTCAATTGGCGAGAGTTATTTTTTGGCTCTTCGGAAGTGGAAAGACGGCGAGCCCTCAAAGATTTGTCGCTGCGTTTACCTGGACGACCCCTATTGCGCTTTTTCTATATGTATTTTCTACTGGGCGGCTGTCTGGATGGGCGGGGGGGATTTGCTTGGTGTACTTTGCAAGCTTTCTACGAATATCTGATTTTACTCAAGGTCTGGGAAATGAAGCATCTGCCTACCCCTTACTTAGACCCATCAGGGAAGCTTTCTGCCGATCGAGAAGGTAAAGTTATCGATCCGGCTGAGGTTAGTCCTTCAAGTTAGGCAGAAAACAGTATGCGGAAAAATGTTAATTCTGATACCATTATCTCCAGCCCCTGTAGGCTGTAAGTTTTTCCCAAGAGCCGGATGAAGGAAACTTTCACGTCTGGTTTTGGCTAAGGTCACAGAGGCGACTCCCTGACCTTAGCCAGCGAGTGTCAACCTAGGCTAAGTTAGGGTTAGGGAGAAGGGTCGCTGTGTGGGCTCTATAATTTTCCCATCAGGTTAAAAGAGAGTGGGCTATCTGTGATCGAACGCTTGAAGCAGGACTTAAAAAATGACCTGATTGCAGGTCTTTTGGTAGTAATTCCGCTAGCTACCACAATTTGGCTGACGATTACGATCGCGACTTGGGTGATCAATTTTCTCACCCGCATTCCAAAGCAACTCAATCCTTTTGACGATCTCCATCCTATTTTGGTCAACCTGCTGAATCTAGCCGTGGGACTGATGGTACCCCTGCTGTGTATTCTGCTGATTGGCTTGATGGCCCGCAATTTTGCTGGGCGATGGTTGCTAGATCTTGGGGAGCGGATACTGCAAGCAATTCCGTTGGCTGGCTCTGTTTACAAAACCCTCAAACAACTCCTAGAAACCTTACTGAAGGATTCTAACGGGAAGTTTCGCCGCGTAATTTTAGTGGAATACCCACGTCGAGGGATATGGGCTCTAGCCTTTGTCACTGGAGAGCTAAGCAGCGATATGCAGGCTCGCCTATCCAGATCGACGATGATCAGTGTTTTCATCCCAACTACCCCCAACCCCGCCACAGGTTGGTATGCGATCGTTTCAGAAGATGAAGTCGTGGATCTCGCCATGTCTGTGGAAGATGCCTTCAAAGTTATTATCTCTGGTGGCATCGTTAGTCCCAGTCCCTTAACTCCTATGTCATCCCTTCCGCCCTTCCAAGATCGTCAGGTGGAACAGCCTATGCTTGAGGAAAGATGAAGTGCAGAAAGTTCAGCTTGGTAATTGACTAAAAGGAATTTAAAATTTCAGATTTTAAATTGCAGATTTAAAATCGTCAATTCAAAATAAATCTAAAATTCCCCATTCCCCATGATTTATTACAAATAACATAATGCAATCTCGACGAATTTCTCGCGAACTGGCGCTTCTAAGCCTCTCTCAGCTATCTGGAAATCCAGAGAAACTATCCGAACAGCAAATACCCGAACTGATTGTGGCGGCTATCCGCACTTTGAGTACGGAAGTTAAAGATGGTTTGGAAGCTGCGGCTGGGGAACTGCAACGCGGGAGCGATCGCCTCTTAAATAGCGAAACCCGCGCCATAGATGTACAAAGTGCTAGGGCGATGGTAAAAGAGGCTATAGAACTGACTCAAACCGCAATCAACCGCGTTGGTGCATCTGTGGAGTTGCCAGAATTTATCCAGCTATCCAATCAAAAAGATGTCCGCCACTACGCGGTGCAAATTATCGGTACAGTTAATGCCCAGAGAGCCGAACTCGATGAGGTCATAACGCAAGCAATGGTCGATTGGCAATTAAATCGTCTAGCTCGGATTGACAGAGATATACTCCGAATCGCAGTATGCGAAATGAAGTATTTAGGGATTCCCGAACCAGTCGCCATTAATGAAGCGGTAGAGCTAGCTAAACGCTACAGTGGTGAGGAAGGCCATCGTTTTATCAACGGGGTTTTGCGTCGAGTCAGCGATCGAGTCAAAGTACAATCCCCCTTGAGTTAAAAGCAGCATTTCACCAGTTCTGCCAACCCGTAAAGTAGGTGTTATGGTTTTTAATTGGTTCCGCCGCCAGTATAGCGACAGTAAAGAACAACCGCAGGATAAAGCGGCTTCATCCGCACAGCCAGAACCGCAACCCGAATCAGATACATCCGATCGGCCCGAAGAGCAATCTCAGCAGCCAGTTGCTGAAGACTACTTGGCTTGGGCAAAAGCCGCTTATAAAAATATCCAAGCTAAGCAACAAACACAAACCGCCACAACAGCGACAGAATCTCAGCTGCCAACCGAAGAGATAGAGGGGCAGAGGGGCAGAGGGGCAGAGGGGCAGAGGAGCGAGCCTCTATCTGAGTCTCAAATAATACCGACGGAAAAAGAAACTTCAGAGGCAGAAATTTCGGCAACAGTCGCCCTGGAAGCTGTAACAGAAGAACTGGAACTCCTTGAGACAGCCGCCGCCGCAGAGGTAGCAACTCCTGAGACTGGCACGCCTGAAGTAGAAAAAGTGGCTACGGTTACAGAAAACGCACAGGCAATTGCTCCAGAATCAACCCTAGAGTCACCGGAAATTCCTGAACCTTCAGAGGAAGAAGTCGTCGCCCAGGCGTTACCCGCCTTAGAAGAACAGGTAAATCTTCCAGATTCGTCACCCCAAGAGGCAGACGTTGCAGCTATCTCGGCACCAGTACCTTTTTGGGCGCGGGATGACCGACAAGCACGCTTAGAACGGCTCAAGGCTACAGCCATTGAAGAATCAGAACCGGAAGTCCAGCCAGTCGTTGCCGTAACTGAGTCTGCAACAGCAGCAGAAATTCCGGAAGTTGCCTTTGATGACGGGTTCCTATGGTCGGCTGAAATTCTTGCTTCCCAAGGTCGTCGCCCTGAAGATGTTTCTGTAGAAGAAATTACCTGGCTCAAGAAGCTGCGACAAGGCTTAGACAAAACTCGCCGTAACCTGATCAATCAACTAAAAGCGATCGTCGGTCAGGGCCCGCTCAATCAAGATGCGGTCATGGAGATTGAGTCTTTGCTGTTACAAGCCGATGTCGGCGTAGAAGCAACAGATTATATCATAAAATCGCTACAAAACAAGTTGCGCGAGCAAGCACTGCCACCTGATGCAGCTCTTGCCTATCTCAAGCAGATCCTGCGAGATATGCTCAATGCCCCCCTCGATAAATCTTATCAAGCCACCTTTGCACCAGAAAAAGACACTTTCAATATCTGGTTGATTACCGGGGTGAACGGTGCCGGTAAAACGACAACAATTGGCAAAATTGCCCATATCGCCCAAAAATCTGGCTATAAGTGCCTGATTGGAGCAGCGGATACCTTCCGGGCAGCAGCGGTACAACAGGTGAAGGTATGGGGTCAGCGGAGTGGGGTGGAAGTGGTAGCCAATCCGGGACAAAATACAGACCCAGCCGCTGTGGTATTTGATGCGATCGCAGCAGCCAAAGCGCGGGGCACAGAATTGCTGCTGGTGGATACCGCAGGGCGTCTCCAGAACAAGAAAAACTTGATGGAGGAACTCAGCAAGATTCGCCGCATCATCGACAAAAAAGCTCCAGAGGCTCACGTTGAATCTCTCCTGGTGTTAGACGCCACCTTGGGTCAAAACGGTTTGCGCCAAGCCCAAGTTTTCTCAGAAGCAGCAAAACTAAGCGGCGTCGTGCTGACTAAACTGGATGGAACTGCCAAGGGTGGTGTTGCTTTAGCAGTAGTGCAGGAATTGGGTCTGCCCATCCGCTTTATTGGTGCCGGTGAAGGCATTGAAGATTTACGTCCCTTCTCCAGCTATGAGTTTATCGAAGCCCTGCTGAGTGGTTAGCCTACAAGAGTTTTGAGTTGTGAATTAAGAATCATAAAGACTATTGGCAGAACAGCTTATTAGCGGTACAATGGCGGCTCTAATACCTAATTTCAGATTTCAGATTTAAAATTCAAACAAATCTAAAATCTGAAATCTGAAATCTGAAATTCTTCCTATGCTTGATTAATTACTCTTAACCGCCGAGCCAATGACTGCTGTGCCACTGCCAAGACCTTCCTCTCCATCGTCTGACGACCATAGCGACGCCTCTGGTGACGTGACACCAGTCTTTGCCCTCAAAGAACTGGTGGCGCGTTTGCATCGGGAACAACACAAAATTCAAGATTTGTTAAGTTCATTAGGGTTTGCGCTGCGAAGTTTTAACAATCTAAATCAGTTTTTGGAGTTGATCCCGTTGATGGCAACGCGAGTCACGGATGCCGACGGGAGTGCCTTAGTGCTTCTAAAACCGAACGGTCAAGTTAGACTAGAGCAGCTGCACTGCCAAGATAATCTTCCGGGTGACCATATACGGAAGGCGATAGAAACAGCAACTAATAAGCTTCGAGAGACTACCCTAAAAACATCACCGCAGACACCCGCAGCGCTTGCACACTTTGACCTGAAGGAAATATCCACGCAAGAGAGAGGACTGGCTATTCTTGATGAGCAGGTGACCCAGTACTTAGGGCCAGATATACATTTGTTCGGAACGGCAATTTTAATCAAGCAAGTGGAGCGGGGGCGTTTGTATGTTTTCAGTCGAGATCCGGAATACACTTGGACGGAAACGCGACAGAAGTTAGTTCGGTTAGTAGCAGATCAAACAGCGGTAGCGATCGCAAACGATGAACTGACGGTAGAATTACGCAAGAAGGAACGCCTCGATCGCGAACTCGAAATTGGTGCCGAAATCCAACAAAGATTGCTCCCCCGCCAGTGTCCTAAAATTCCTGGCATCGAACTAGCCGCTCGCTGTCAACCTGCCAACCGCGTGGGCGGAGACTACTACGACTTTATCCCCACATCGCCTCACCACCAGGAAAGCTTTGCTAAGGACGGGCAGAGGGACACAGAAGCAGAGAAACAGAATAAACTACCCAGTCAAGAGTCCCTAGTCTCCAATCAAGAGTCCCCAGATGGACGTTGGGCTATAGTCATAGGAGATGTGATGGGCAAAGGCGTCCCGGCTGGGCTGCTGATGACCATGACTAGGGGAATGCTACGGGCAGAAGTGCTAAACGGTCACTCTCCATCTCGCATCCTGCAACATCTCAATCAGGTTATGTATGCCGATCTGGAAAATTCCCATCGGTTTGTGACCCTATTTTACTCAGAATATAATCTTCAAACTCGTATCCTTTATTACAGCAATGCTGCCCACAATCCTCCATTCTTGTGGCAGGCATCAACGCGATCGGTTAAGCGTTTAGATACCTTGGGTATGCTGATTGGCTTGGATGCCAATTCCCAGTACGAGGAGGGTCAGGTGCAGTTGGCTCTTGGCGATACTTTAATTTACTATACAGATGGGTTTACAGAAGCGGCTAACGATCGTGGAGAGCGCTTCGATGAGGAAAACTTGCTCCGCGCTTTTGAGCGAGCCTGTCAGCATTGTCAGGGTTCCCAAACAATTCTAGATTACCTCTTTGAGCAAGTTCAGCAATTTATTGGGCCGGGAAATCGCAATGGGGACGACATGACACTCGTGGTAATGCAAATTATTCCACCTAAATAATGCGGGACTCGGATTCCCCACACCAAATTTCTCCGATATCGCTGGCGCTTGTGTTATAATTTTGGGCGATTTTATGTGATTTGTCCAGCACAATCAATATTCAATTTGCGTGAGGAAAGAATAACGATGGTCGTTAATGCAATTCAAGCAATGACCAATTGGTGGGCTACCCAGGCTCATTCGATCGATTCTGTATTGGTGTTAGTATCCAAGTTGCCGGTTTCGGTGACATTGTTCGCTCAACAAGTCAGCGACCCAGATCTTTTGGGACAGGTGCAAAGAGCTTGGGGTTATTTCATTCAGTCAGGCCAAATCTGGGCGCTGGTAGTGGGGGTGATTGTGGGCTACTTTATTCGAGGGATGGTATAAAGTTACCTCACCTCTGCTAATACCAAATCCGCTTCGATTACCCCCGTTATTCAAAGGAGGGAGTGGGGGAGTGGGAGAGTGGGGGAGTGGGGGAGTCGGAGAAGGAACAACATTGAGGTAGAAAAAGGGGGTAGCAGACCCGGATTTGGTATAAAGGGTTCATCAACAGCAAAAGCACTCATCTTAAATTCGCTACTTTTTACCTTCCAAACACGGCTAGTCCTAGAAAAAAGAGGGAAAGTTGGATACCGAACTCACTCAACAACCCGCTGGTGGTACTACATCCAAAACCTGGAGCCAGAGGTTTGAATCGGCACTACACCCGGCGATCGCTCGTTTCAATGCTAGTATCGGTTTTGACATAGAACTGATTGAGTACGACATCACAGGCTCCCAAGCGCACGGTAAAATGCTGGCTCGCACGGGCATCATCTCTCCTGAAGATGGGGAACAGCTGGTCGCTGGTTTAGAACAGATTCGTCAAGAATACCGTCAAGGGCAATTTCAACCAGGTATAGACGCTGAGGATGTCCACTTTGCCGTAGAGCGTCGCCTCACGGAAATTGTGGGTGATGTTGGTAAAAAGTTACACACGGCCCGATCGCGCAACGACCAGGTGGGAACAGATACGCGGCTTTATCTGCGCGATCGCATTAACCAAATTCGCAGCCAGTTGCGGGAATTTCAAAACGTGCTGATCGACATAGCAGAAGTCAACGTCGAAACCTTGATTCCCGGCTACACTCATCTGCAACGCGCTCAGCCGGTTAGTTTAGCCCATCACCTCCTAGCCTACTTTGAAATGCTACAGAGGGACTACGAGCGATTGGGAGAAATCCAAAAGCGCGTGAATATATCGCCTTTGGGCTGTGGGGCACTGGCGGGTACTACCTTCCCGATCGATCGACATTACACTGCCAAAGAGTTGCATTTTGACGGCGTTTATGGTAATAGCTTGGACGGAGTGAGCGATCGCGACTTTGCGATCGAATTCCTCTGCGCCGCCAGCCTAATTATGGTTCACCTCAGCCGCATGAGCGAAGAAATGATCCTTTGGGCATCCCAGGAATTCGGTTTTATCACCCTAAAAGATAGCTGTGCTACTGGTTCGAGCATCATGCCCCAAAAGAAAAACCCCGACGTTCCAGAACTGGTGCGGGGAAAAGCGGGGCGGGTTTTTGGTCATCTGCAAGCTATGCTGGTGCTGATGAAAGGGCTTCCCCTGGCTTACAACAAAGACCTGCAAGAAGACAAAGAAGCCCTTTTTGATAGCGTTAAGACGGTTATTGCTTGCCTGGAAGCTATGACTATCCTCCTGCGGGAAGGACTGGAATTTAAGATCGATCGCCTCAGAGAAGCTGTTTCAGAAGACTTTTCCAATGCTACAGATGTGGCAGATTACCTAGCAGCACGAGGTGTACCTTTCCGCGAAGCTTATAACTTGGTGGGTAAAGTCGTGAAAACCTGCCTCGCCGGGGGTAAATTGCTTAAGGATCTTACTTTAGAAGAATGGAAAGCATTGCACCCAAGCTTCGAGACAGATATTTATGAAGCGATCGCACCCCAGCGAGTAGTAGCAGCCCGCAATAGTTATGGCGGTACTGGCTTCGACCAAGTAAAGCAAGCAATTCAAACAGCTAAGTCTCGACTCGCCTTAACCTGAGATGCTGTTAAACTGCTGCACTGGAGAGCGAGTCTTTTCACCACAGCGTGACGAGCCTACACCGTAACGTCAGTTCGGTGTAGGTTTCTGGTCGATTTTATTTTTCCAGAACTTCCTTCGCGGTACTCCAATTGTTTCCCACTACAGCAGTCGATCGTCAGCTACTTATATTACCAAATATTTTCTGTGGACTCGTCATCGCCACAAAATTCACGCCCTAACCGAATCTAATCAATAGATAAGGTGTGGGGCTTCTTTTAGATCGAGCTAAAACTGGCGTTGATCGTCTTTCTCACCGTCATCATCTTGAGCATCAGTTGAACCTTGATTATTCTTCCCAGTTTTCCAGCGCTGGTTTTTGGAGAAACGACCTGTACTCTGATGTTTGCGAAACTTGCGAGCGTAGGCTTTATTGCGCTGCGCCTTTTCTTTTTTGGGGTTGCGGCGCTTGGACATTTTGACCTCATTAATAAACGACACAAAATTACTTTGGGCATTACAGGATTTATTGCCGATGCGATCGGTGCCCAAACACCTGCGCGATGAAATTGTCTGAACTCAACCGCTGCTAAAACTTGCAGCATCGATTCCTTCAGGGAGCGGCTCTTGGCAGACCGCCCCGCGAGGAGCGGTTTGCCAAGAGCCAGATCTAGGTAAGACCCAGATCGTCCGTCTTCGGTTTTGCTTTGTTAACTCGCAATTGACGGCCCATCAATTCTGCACCATCAAGGGCAGATATAGCTGAGTCTTCGTCATTGTATGTGTTCTGTAGATCATAACAGCCTGCGGCCAAAAATCAAAAACCTTCACCGAGGGATTTCCACGATCTAGACCGGAGAATGCCCAAAAAGAGAAGTGATAGGCCGCGTGCAGTATAATCAACCGGAAACGATATAACAGAAAAAGCATTTTTTGATGCTTTTTCTGACAAACTATCGTGGACAGTTAAAGTTCCTTCCAGTTTTGCCGCCACCTACCGTGCCTATGCTTCGATTATGGCAGTTTATCCAAACTGTGTTAGGTATTTTGTTTCACCATCCGATCGCCGGGACGACAATCATCCCGATTTTGCCGGATGGCCGAATTGTGCTGATTCGCCGCCGCGATACCGGACAGTGGGGTTTACCGGGCGGCATTGTCAATTGGGGTGAAGACATTCCGCTGACAGTAGAACGAGAGTTGGCTGAGGAAACAGGTCTGGAACTGGTAAAAATCCGCCGCTTGGTCGGTGTTTATTCAGCACCCGATCGCGACCCCAGAGTTCATTCCATTTCCGTAGTGGTGGAAGTAGAAGCGCAGGGAACTATGGAGGTTAGGGATACGCTAGAAATCAGTGAAGTCCAGGCTTTTGCGATCGCATCTTTGCCAAAAGGCCACCTCAGCCACGACCACGACCGACAGTTAAAAGACTATCTTGACGGTGTAACAACCATAGCTTAGGCTGAACGTTGTTTTGGCTCGTTTCACTCTGATGGTTGTTTCTTTGGAATACAAGACTAAAATAAGCAAGGCAAATGCCACTGTCTAACTGAATAATAAATCAGCATGACTCTACCCTTACGCAATTCCCGACTCAAGCTGTCTTGCGGGAAAATTTTCTGGCGTGAAGTTGGTAAAGGGCCAACTTTGGTGTTTCTACACGGTTCTTGGAGCGATGGCAATCAGTGGCTACCTGTAATTGAGCGTTTGAGTCTGGAATACCATTGCTTAGCACCAGATTTACTGGGGTTTGGGGAATCGGAACAACCGGATGTTCACTATTCGATCGAGCTACAGCTAGAGTTTCTGGCTGAGTACTTGAAGGCGTTGAACTTACAACGGGTTTATTTAGTCGGTCACTCGCTTGGGGGCTGGATTGCTGCCAGCTATGCTCTGAAATATATGGATTGCGTTGGCGGGCTAGTGCTACTGGCACCTGAAGGGGTGAAAGTTGAGGGGATGAGAAGAAACTGGTGGTGGGCGCGGTGGTTGATGGAACGTGAAAAGTTAGTGTCTTGGTTGTTGCGATCGCACCTGACTCTGGGAAAATTGGCAAAATACAAGTTTCTTGGTTGGATAGAGAAAATTAGGCATTTACTAAGCCCCTTGCAACAAATGCTGGAATCACCGGCAGCCTGCCAGCTACTGTTCCAACGACGTAGCGCAGAAATTGAAGCCGAGTTATTGCAAGATCGATTACGTTGGCTGAAAATTCCTGTTTTGATTTTGCAAACCGAGCAAGACAATCCCACAGCTTTAGCCCTAAATCAAGTCTACGCCAAGCTTGCTCCCGAAGCGCAGCTAAAGTTGCTCTCTGAAGGCGGAAATGATTTACCCGAACAGTTACCTGATGAGATGGCTAAGTATATTCGTCAATTTGTCATTAGTCATTCGCAATGACGATCGATCGCATTCCCCAGAAAATTAGGTGGGGATCTCTAACTATTTTCGCAGCTAACTGCGGAAATAGAGCTTGGAGATAGTTGAAAACAAAAGTGCTTGAGCCCCCTGTCAAAACAATCCGACTTTCTGGAAACTCTTGCCACCAAGCCGGGATAAAATCGGCTATTCCAGCTAAAACCGTATGAATTATACCGCTCTGAATAGCTGATGTTGTATTTAGCGACCATCGTGGCGGTAAAGTTGCGGGTAATTCAATTTCTAAAAGAGCCGCTGTTCCTTTCGCCAAAGACTGTATTTGCAAGTTTAAACCGGGCAGAATTGCTCCGCCCACAAGCCGCCCAGCCGCATCTGCTCCTGTGAAGGTAAAGGCTGTACCGGCATCCATCACCAGTATCGGCCAACCAAAAGTGACTCCAGCGCCCAACACAGCCAAGGCCCGATCGACTCCCAGCGTCGGATAAACTCCTTGTAGTGGCACTTGGTCTAAGCTAATCACGCGAAGTTCTGGGTAACTTTGCCAAAGCGCTGTCTGAGAAGGAACCACAGAAGCCAAATAAAGAGGAGGGGAGGGGGAGTGGTAGAGAGGAGGAGATAATAAAAGCGGCGAATTCTCCGATTCCCCAAGATGATTGCTATCCCACGTTTCCTCAAGGATTCCGCCAGCAAACAAAGCCCAGTGTAGCCGTGTATTGCCGATCGTCAATGCTAACCATAAATTTTTTTGCGGTTGCACAGGTTTTGTTTTTTTTAACTAAGATATAGGTTTTTCAATAAATCGTTACAAGTCATTCATGTAACAATAAAGTCAGACAAAAAACCTGTGGGTTGTCAAGAAGGAGACTAGATATGGTAGCGCTCACCGAAAGAACCCAAAAGCGGCTGACAATGGAGACGAGCGAGATTGCCCCCGAAACGACAGCGATTCGATCGCTAGACTGGGATCGCGATCGCTTCGACATCGAATTTGGGCTGCAAAACGGCACCACATATAATTCATTTCTAATTCGAGGTGAGCAAACGGCTTTAGTTGACACTTCCCACGCGAAGTTTCGCCAACAGTATCTAGATACCCTCGCAGGTCTGATCGACCCAGCAGAGATAGATTACTTAATTATCAGCCACACCGAACCAGACCACAGCGGTTTAGTCAAAGATATGCTGGAACTGGCTCCCAAAGTCACTGTGGTGGGGTCAAAGGTGGCAATCCAGTTTTTAGAGGATTTGGTACACAGTCCGTTTAAACGGCGGATCGTCAAAAATGGCGACAAGCTGGATTTAGGTAACGGTCACGAATTAGAATTCGTGATTGCACCCAATTTGCACTGGCCCGATACCAGCTTCAGCTTTGACCATAAAACCAGTATCCTCTTTACCTGCGATGCCTTTGGGATGCACTACTGTTCCGATCGCACTTTTGATGAGGATTTGGCCGCAATTGATGAAGATTTCCGCTATTATTACGACTGCCTGATGGGGCCAAATGCCCGTTCCGTGCTATCTGCCCTAAAGCGGATGGGGGAACTGCCAGAAATAGGTACGATCGCCACTGGTCATGGCCCCCTATTGCGCCACCACGTTGAAGAACTCACGAGTCGCTACCGGCAGTGGAGTCAAGCGCAAACTAAAGCAGAGACAAATGTAGCCGTATTTTATACTTCAGATTACGGTTATAGCGATCGCCTCTCCCAAGCGATCGCCCACGGGATCACCAAAACTGGCGTCGCCGTGGAAATGATGGACTTGAAATCAGCCGATCCCCAGGAAGTCCGAGAACTGGTGGATAACGCTGCTGGCTTGGTAATCGGTGCTACACCGACATCTAATCCAAATGCCCAGGCAGCCCTGAGTACAATCTTAGCTTCTGCCAAACCGAAGCAGTCAATCGGATTATTTGAATCTGGGGGTGGGGATGATGAATCGCTTTATCCCCTGCGGAATAAGTTCCGGGAGTTAGGTTTAACAGAAGCATTCCCGGCAATTTTAATTAAAGAGACGCCGAATGATGCTACCTACCAGCTTTGCGATGAAGCAGGTACAGACTTGGGACAATGGCTGAGTCGGGATAAAGCCGTCAAGCAAATGAAATCCCTCGATAGCGATCTCGACAAAGCTTTAGGACGGGTCAGTGGTGGATTATACATCATTACCGCCCAAAAAGGCAACGTCAACGGTGCGATGCTCGCTTCTTGGGTAACTCAAGCTAGTTTTAAACCGCTTGGCGTTACGATCGCTGTAGCAAAAGACCGCGCCATTGAATCCTTGATGCACACAGGGGACAAATTTGTGCTTAATGTGCTAGAGGAAGGAAATTACCAAGCACTAATGAAGCATTTCTTGAAGCGCTTCCCGCCTGGGGCCGATCGCTTTGCAGGGGTAAAAACTCAACAAGCTAACAACGGTTCCCCAATCCTGACAGATGCTTTGGCGTATATTGAATGCGTTGTTGCAAGTCGGATGGAGTTGACCGATCACTACATTATCTACGCCATTATAGATGCCGGTCGGGTAAGTAAATCAGAAGCTCTGACGGCAGTTCATCACAGGAAAGTAGGTAATCACTACTAAGTTAAGGGACGCTGAAGCTGTTTGGTCGGCTTTGCGTTCCTTTTTTGTGGTGCGCGATTCCTGGTTTTTTAGATGAAGTGAGTACAAGCGATCGCGCACCTTTGCCGCACCTGAAGTTGGAAATTAACCGCAAGGAATAAAGGAAATCTATGTCGGACTGACTAAATTGGATGCTGATTCGTCTAAAGAGTATAACCAAGGTTTTCTTGATGCCTTTTCCAAATTGGAGATCCCAACTTGACGACAGGTCAATCGAGGTTACAGCGTCTTTTGGTTGTGTCCCACACGGAACGAGAAGGTGAGGTGCGTTTAATTAGCGCCCGTTTAGCTACTCGACAGGAGAGAAGAAGCTATGAGTCAGGAACCTGAAGTAATAATCGATGACGAAATGAAACCTGAATATGATTTTTCAGGTGGCGTTCGTGGCAAATACTATGAAGCTTATATGCAAGCAAGTAATGTTGTGGTTCTCGATCCAGATGTAGCAGAGATTTTCCGAGATTCAGCTTCTGTCAATGAAGCTTTGCGATTGCTTGCGAAGATTGCGAAGTCTGTCGCGCTCTAACACTGCGTTGGAGCCGACCGTACAGCGATTGTACAGCGATTATTTGTAAGATCTCAGAGATTGTCTGCGGCGGCTCAACTGGGTCGTTATGAGGATGAATGTTGGTGCTAATTCATATTCAATGAATGAAGCGATCGCCTTTTTGTAGGCTGTGTCTATGAAGTTGGGGACGATCGTTGTTACATCGATCGCTTCAATGCAGCCGTGGTTTAGCCATCGTAGTTGGGTGGGGCAAATCGTGTGGTTGGGAATTGCGTTGTTGTTGAGTTTTGCCGCATACCATAGTAGCATTCTGTTAGTGAATCAGTGGGCGGGAATGCACGGTCTAACGGCTGACGTTCTCCTGTGGATTTTCGGCTCTTTCGGAGTTGTTATGCTTTTGTTCATAAAAGAACATTTTTATTTCTTTTCTCCTCTGCCCCGGTCGCCCCTCTGCCATAGCATAGTAAGCACGGAAGAGCCGTCTTCCGTGAATGGGGGGATCGAGGGATCGATTCGGCTGATTGCTTCAAGGTTGTTCATAAGAGACTTTATTGAATGGAAACTACGGTTAAAAAGTCAGACTTTGTTTTGGCTCCCTACATGAAGAGCAATGACTTGCGGGCGACTTATCAAATTCTCAATACAGTTGTTCCGTATGTCTTTTTATGGTTTTTAGCAGTTAAAGCAGCTTCTATTTCTTTGTGGTTGCTTCCGCCGATCTTGGTTTTAATGGCACTCTTTTCAGGGCGGTGTTTTTCTTTGATGCACGATTGCGGACACTATTCGCTCTTTAGTTCAAAAAGAGTCAATCGGGTCGTTGGGTTTCTTTTCGGTGTCATCAATGCGATCCCCCAATATCCCTGGTCAAGAGGACACGCCTATCACCACAAAACAAACGGTGATTGGGAGCGGTATCGCGGCCCTTCTGCATTGATCTCGACTGAAGAGTTTGCGAAACTCAGTCCATCTGCTCAAAGGTGGTATGAATTTCTGAGACACCCGTTGATGATCTTTCCCGGAGGTTTTTTCTACCTTGCCATTAAGCCAAGACTTGCCCTGATTGCGGGAACCTATGGTTTTATCGGTCATCTACTGACTTGCTTAAAGCAAGATCCGGGTATGGGTTTAGCAAAAATCATCTCCTCTTATAAGTCTAGAAATTGGTACACGGCGGGTGAGTTTTGGGATCTGCTTTTCAACAATATTTGCGTAATCAGCGGCTGGATTTTTCTGGGATATTCACTGGGATTTGGTTTCTTCTTGAGCGTTTACTCAATCACGCTAACTTGTTCGGCGGCGATATTCATCTGCGTCTTCTTTGTACAGCACAACTTTGAAGGCTCTTACGCCCATAAAACTGAAGGTTGGGACTATTTGCTTGGCGCGATTAAGGGCAGCAGTTACCTAGAGTTGCCCCCAGTTTTAAAGTGGTTTGCCGCAGATATCGGCTACCACAATATCCATCATCTCTCTGAAAGAATCCCCAATTACAACCTCGAAGCTTGCCACAATCACAATAGTCACCTGCTGGCTGATTCAAAAATACTGCGAATAGCAGATATTCCTCATTGTTTCAAATTCATACTGTGGGATTCTGCCTCAAGTCGCCTTGTATCGATCGCATCATTTCGTCAAAATGCCCAATCTATCGCTCTAGATACAGAACAAAGTCTTCTAGACAGAACTGAGATGGAAAAAGCGCTTGTCAAAAATGTACTGTCAGAATGTTGAGGTATAATAGCGACCTGAGATTGTGCAGGTTTGGCGATCGCAGTGTGGCAGGAGTTACGCAACTGTCACACTTAAATCAACTTAGCTATAATGTTTTTATGATTGTTAGGGACGGGCGAGACGCCCATCCCACAAGAATTTCATTAAATTGACTGTAAAATTTAGGTGCGTAGCAGCTTAGAATAAGGGTTTGGGCCCTAGAAACCCGGTTTCTCCAAGAAACCGGGTTTCTGGATGTTCAGTTTATTTACGACCACCTACTTAGAACAATATTAATGACAATCATAAAATTATTCTATAAATAAGCTATTGAACTATAAGGATAATTAAAGTAATCTAGAATCTAATGAGACAGGCTAGAGGAAAGTTAAATGCAACATTCCGTAAATAATAATGAAAGCGCTTCCTATCTATTGGTGAGTAAGAATCGTATCGTGCGTGTTCTCGAAACCGTCCAAGACTTATTTGTGATTTGCCTGTGTATCTCGTTATTCAGCGTCATGGCGATCCAGCTACGAGCAATGTTCTTCGAGCTGCTACCTCCCCTGAATTTTCAAACAGTTACTTCAGATATTCTATTTTTGCTTATTTTAGTCGAGTTATTCCGACTACTGATCATTTATTTACAGGAACAGCGAGTTTCGATAGGCGTAGCCGTAGAAGTTTCCATTGTATCAGTTCTGCGAGAAATAATCGTGCGGGGTGTATTGGAAACCCCCTGGAACCATATATTATCAGCTTGTGCATTATTGCTAGTTCTGGGAGCATTGTTAGTAGTGCGAGTATGGTTACCACCAACCTTTAATGGGATTGACCCAGAAAGACAAATATCTATCAGAAACAAGCATATTTCAGAAGAGAGGGGCTAAGGACTAAGAGGTATCGAGGGAGAACAATCACCAATGACAACTGACAACTGACAACTGACAACTGACAACTGACCAATTAAACCTATGCAAGAAATCAAAAAACGGGATGTTCAAGTAATTCCCATTGGTGTAGACACCTTAATAATTCGATCGCGCACTTGGGATCGGCTCAAGTTTGAGGTGGAATACTCCCTGCAAAAGGGAACTACTGCCAATTCCTATTTAATTCAAGCCGATAAAATCGCTCTGATTGACCCCCCTGGTGAGTCATTTACTGAGATTTATTTGGAAGCATTGCAGAAACGACTCGACCTAAAAAAACTGGATTACGTAATTTTGGGGCACGTTAATCCCAACCGAATAATAACGCTGAAAGCATTGTTAGAGTTAGCGCCTGAAATTACTTTTGTTACATCTAATCCAGGTGCGATCGCTCTGCGTTCTACCTTCCAAGATCGAGAACTAAAAATTATCGTGATCCGGGGAGAAGAAACCCTAGACTTAGGAAAGGGTCACGATCTGCGATTCATCCCTACTCCCTCCCCTCGCTGGCCAGACGAACTTTGCACCTACGATCCGCAAACACAAATCCTCTATACTGATAAACTATTCGGAGCCCATGTATGCGGCGATCAGGTGTTTGATGAAGGCTGGATAATGCTGAGTGAAGACCGTCGTTTTTATTACGATTGCCTTCACGCTTCCCAGGCAAAACAAGTGGAAACAGCACTTGACAAACTGGCAGATTTGACGGTGAAATTATATGCACCCGGTCATGGGCCGCTGGTGCGTTATAGCTTGAAAGAACTCACCCAGCTGTACCGAGAATGGAACCAGCAGCAAAAGAGTCAGGATATCACAGTTACCCTGATTTATGCTTCGGCTTATGGGAATACAGCGACAATTGCGACAGCGATCGCAAAAGGAATCACCAAAGCTGGAGTTGCTGTAGAATTAATCAACTGCGAATTTACCGAACCAGCGGAAATCCAGGCTGCGATCGAAAAATCAGCAGGCTTTATCATCGGTTCGCCTACCCTCGGCGGTCACGCACCTACCCAAATTCAAACCGCACTGGGAACCATACTATCCACCGCAGCTAAAACTCAGTTAGCTGGCGTCTTCGGTTCTTATGGTTGGAGTGGCGAAGCCGTTGATATGATTGAAGGCAAATTGCGAGATGCTGGCTATCGCTTCGGGTTTGAGCCAATCCGCGCCAAATTCAAACCTACCGATGCAATACTGCAAGAGTGCAAAGAAGCCGGAACCGATTTTGCACAAACTCTGAAAAAGGCGAAAAAAGCCGCAGTACCTCGACAGGGGGTGAGCGATTCGCAAATCGATCGCACAGAACAAGCCGTAGGACGTATTGTTGGTTCCCTTTGCGTGCTAACAGCCAAGCGAGGAGAAGTTGCCAGTGCCATGTTAGCATCTTGGGTTACCCAGGCAACTTTTAATCCCCCCGGTCTTACCGTTTCTGTCGCGAAGGATAGAGCAGTTGAATCTCTGACGCATACAGGCGATAAATTTGTTTTGAATATCTTGAGGGAAGGGAAGGAATTGCGGAAGCACTTCCTCAAACCTTTTGGCCCAGGAGAAGATCGATTTGCTGGTGTCGCCACTCAAGAGGCGGGAAATGGTTGTTACATTCTGGATGACGCTCTTGCTTATCTGGAATGCAGCGTGCAAAACCGCATGGAATGTGGGGATCACTGGGTCGTTTATGCCACTGTTGAAAACGGCAAAGTGCTACATCCAGAAGGGGTAACAGCCGTGCATCATCGTAAGTCGGGTAGCCACTATTAATTTAGATTTTAGGTTTTAGGTTGAATTTTCAATCTAAAATCTAAAATTCCTAAATTCGTTTTTCCAAATACTGACCGATCATCAGTTGTTCACCAGCACGAGAAATAATGGTTTGCCGCGTGCGGTAGTTTTGACCGATTAGTTTTAATTCTTCCTCAAACACAGAGCCGTTGTACTCTGTCCGCAAACACAAGGTTTTGGGATTGGGGAAGTAATATTCGGCGGTGACTGGTTTGGATGTGGCAAAACCGCGATCGCGATATAGTGTTGTTCCCAATGCTCCAAACAGGGTAGAACCCTTAGATTCCTTGCGTTCTGTCACGGAATCTTTGCTTTCCCAACTGACTTTAGCCCCACAATTTAGACACGCTTCATCACTTAAACCATGCAGTTGTGCTAATTGGCGCAGTTCTTCACTTCCTGTTTCCAAAAATTCAATTGCGATGATACTTACCATTTCCTTAGTTTCTCCATCCGGCAGGGTATAGTAGCGTCGTTCTGAACGCCATTTGCCTTCCGATTCCCGGAAAAAGGCGGCAATTAAGGATTCTTCAGTTGTTTGAGAAATTCGTAGTAGTGATGTCACAGAAACCAGTCCTTGTGGAAAGTAATTTAAACTGCGTGCCAAGGTCGCCCTGTACTTCGCAATTTTTTCTTTTCGTGAAGTATGTTAGAAATAACTCTCAGCTTCAGTATCCTGCAATACAGGTTTTCTACTGGCTGGGATTGATATTAGACGCGAGCGGGCGCTTTTGCATCCTATTACCACATTGCACCACCAGAATCGGGAACGGTTTCCCCCTAAAGAGGCATTTTCCGTAATTGACAATATCACCTAAGTGTGAATGTACTCTCACTAAGAGATGGGACACGGGCTTGAAACACACCAATCATTAATACTCTTAATCAATCAAAACTAACTTGCGAACTAGGGGCTTTTTAGTTTGTTGAGCTAATAAAGCTGATTTTGCCAATAGCTTCCAAGCTGGGATAGATAATACAGATGGAAAAGCAATTTTAATCGCACTAATAAACTTTCCTTGTTTGCAAGCAGTCCAGCTACATCGCAGTCGTAGATAAGCTCGAAAATTTTGGAAATCAGGCATACTATAGCGGTATTCATTACCGACCAGAGCATAGAGCTTTGCCATTATCCAGATGTTAGTATATAGCCGCTTTTGCAGCAACCAGGAATACTGACTTTTACGCGATAATATGGCTGTTACTAAAAGCTGCCAAGCTGCCAGCGACCAAACAGATGGAAATATAAGTTTAAAGGCAATAAAAAGTTGTTTTTGTTTGACAGCAACTAAAGCCCAATGAAGTTTTAAATAGTCTTGAATAGTCTGACGAGATGGAATAATTGAGCGATACTTTTCACTGACTAAGGAATATATTTTATATTTGATCAAAATGTTCGTATCTAGCCGCTTTTGCAGAGAAAACTTATGATTGTAACTACCAGGCCAAACAGTACGGTAGGCGAGGCACTGATTGATAAATATCGCATCTCCAAACTGGGCAATTTTGATCCAAGAATCAATATCGTCGAAATTGACATCTAATTGGGAATCCCAACCACTAGACTGAATAAAAGCGTCGCGGCGGAATGCCACCTGAATAGGAGTGCCAAAAGGGATCTGCTCCATGAGCATCCCATAATGGATATCTTCTTGAGGAATATAAAAAACTTTGCCTGGGCCAGTTTTCCTGGTTCGGCTAATTTCAACTTGTTTGATATCGACTTGAGCTGCTTGAGTTGAGCAGATTACGGCTTGGGGACGCAGCGCGATCGCTCGCGTCATCTCCTCGATGCAGTTGGGGGCCAGATAATCATCATCATCCACTGGCTTGATCCAATCTCCACTCGCCGCATTCACCGCCGCATTCATGGTTGCTGAATGACCCATGTTAGATTGATTGCGATGGTAGACGATGCTAGAGCCCAAACTGCGGATATACTCTTCCGTCTCATCTGAGGAACAGTCATCTGCGACCACAACTTCACAGGGAACTGTTTGTGCAAAAGCAGAATCAATCGCCCGTTTCAGCAAAGACAAGCGGTTGTATGTCGTGATCGCAATAGTGAATTTAATCTGGGCCATCAGTAAAAGCCCCAGCTATAAAGCTTAGTAGGTAAAAAAACTGGAAGGGGGTTAGACCCATTTTCCAGCATTCTTACAGAATACGATCGACAAAGTTACGATCGTCAACGGTCTAAAGAAAGAGTGACATGACTCCGACCTAAAGGTACGGAGCTTCTAAGAATCACTTCTTAGTCTTCCTAGTTGTTCCCTTGCGGGTTTTCGACTTTGACCTATACTGAGATATCTCAGTCCCTGGCAAACCGTCTGCATAGGCGTTTTGGATGACCGACTGCCCATCGGTACTAATTAGTTCTATTCCCCTATCTTAACATATTTAGCGGCATTGCATCTGCCACTTAATATAAAGCCGTGCTAGAAGCACGGGGTTTTAAACCCAACTTTCTGATAAATGCGGTCACCGGAATACTCTTATACCAAATCCGGGTTTGTTACCCCATGAGAATTTTTGGCCTAAACGTTGTAGAGACGTTTCATGAAACGTCTCTACAGCCTAGAGACATAAAGGGGATAATCGTTGCGGATTCCGTATTACCTAAGTAGGTGGGCATAATTAAACGTAAAACTGTCAGGCCCTTAGAAACCGGGTTTCTGGGAGTTCAGTTTATTTAAGCCCACCTACCTAGCTCCAAAAATTTCAGGTGTAAAGCTACCGTGCAGACCATAAGGGACATGATGTTTTAGGTGGAGTCGAGCCACAGGCCCTTGATTCAAGTCACGCGCATCTAAAATTACCACATCAGAGCGATCGCAAGCCGAGTCATAAACTAAACTTAGCAACCAGCCATCATCTTCATTACCAGCATTTGACCTGGGCACAAAAATCGGCTCGCTGACAAAGCCTTGTGGTGCTGCACTCCATAGTTGTCTCTCTCCAGAAGTCAAGTCAATTTTGAGGATCGCCTGTAGGGGCGCATTTCCCCGATCTGCATGAGCTGCCCCTAGATAAAGATAACGGTAAGGCTGCCCTACTTTTGTCGGATGAACAGAAGGAAATTCACAGCAACGGCTTTCTAAAATCTGACTCCCCACAGTTTGATTTTCGGGTTTCAGTTCAAATCGCCACAACTGCCCAGGGGAGAGAGCTTCAAAATCTGTCTGACGGTAATCGGAATTAGGCTCAACCGTCGGTAAAGACTCATAGCAAATCGAGTCAATATAAATTTTATCGTCCTGCTCAAAGGCATTGGCGTGATGGAAAACAAAACCCGACTGGGTTTCAAAAATCTCCACTTGGAGATTTTTGATTAAAGAATTTCCACCATTAGTATGGCGAGGAATGATGATAATGCGGGTGGGTTCGCCGGGACGGAACTTGACGCACTCGCCTGCACCTTGCCAACCCAGCACAAAAGGTAGGGGATTAAAAGTTACTGGATTTTGAAAGAAGATGCAATAGTTTGGCGTAATGGCAAAATCGTGGATGAAGGCGAAACCAGGAACTGAATGGGCGTGTCGCTGCACAACTTTACCAGTTTCGTCTAACTCGTAGATAGTTATAGTTGTGGAAAGACCGGGTTTGATGGCAAAGTTGACCAATCTGTTTTTGTCAATGCGGGGATGGGCAGCAAAAGCGTCACCGGGCTGCAATACTCCATCCAGGTAATCTATTCCTAGCGTTTCTAGCGTATGGGGATCTAGGCGATGAGGTTCGGCTGCTTCCCATAATGCTAATAGTTTGCCACCCCAGTAGATAACTTGAGTATTTGCAATATTTTTCAGCTTGAAATCAAAGACATTGGCTAACCAGCCACCGGGTTTTTGGGTGCCAAAAACGCCGCGATAAAGAAATGTTCCGGCTTTTTCTTCTTCCACAAAGCCAGCTGTGCGGACGTAACGGTTGCGGAAGTGGGCGCGACCGTTTTGGAATGCGATCGCACAAATCATCCCATCCCCATCAAAGGGATGCTGTACGTGCTGACCGTCGCGATCGAATAAACCGGGGCCGTTGCGAAATAGGGTACCTTGTAGCTCTTTCGGAATTTGTCCTTCTATATCATCAATCCCATAATCCAACTCTTCTTTGAGAGATTCATATCCTCCTTGCCAATCTGCACGATTGTATGAATTGACTGGAACTGTAGAGGCGTGTTCGTCAAGTTTAAAAGTCTGCATAGATGGTCAGTTGTCAGTTGTCAGTTGTTAGTTGTCAGTTGTCAGTGGTCAGTTGTCAGTTGTCAGTTGTCAGTTGTCAGTTGTCAGTTGTCAGTTGTCAGTTGTCAGTTGTCAGTTGTCAGTTGTCAGTGGTCAGTTGTCAGTGGTCAGTTGTCAGTTGTCAGTGGTCAGTTGTCAGTGGTCAGTTGTCAGTTGTCAGTTGTCAAGAAAATTTCTCCTCTGCTCCTCTGCTCCTCTGCTCCTCTGCTCCCCTGCTCCTCTGCTCCCCCACTCCCCCACTCCCCCACTCCTCCCTCTTTTTTTCCTCCTCTTCCCTAGTCCCTAGCCCCTAGCCCCTAGCCCCTCTTTCGCTGGCACGGCTTGTAAAGTTGGTGTTTGAATCTGTGTTTGCAGGTCTGCCTCTGCTAGCAAACCCAGGAATGGCAATGGCAACAGCGTGGTGAGATTGGTAATGACAACCAACAGCCAGAGGGCTTCAAAGTTGGTTGCGGTAATTCCCAACCAGTGCATCAAGATTGCTCCAAATTGAGAGGAGAGAAGCGATGCCAAATTTGTCACTGACATCAGGAGGGCAAATAGTGTGGCTTCCACACCAGGTGGGCAAAGCCGCGCCGCCAGCACCAAAATTGGCATATAGGCAATTTGTCCCATAACAGTGAGGATGAGGCTGTCTCCTATACTGAACCAGCGATCGTCAATTCCCAAACTGCGATTGGTGTGGGTAACAAGCAAAAGCACGGTCATGCCCAAGATTGTAGAGAGAACGATCGTCCAACCGAAAATCGTCCGAAAGCGTATTGTTTTCAAGAAACGCTGGAACAGCCATATGCCAACGAGAGATGCCAAACTCGTTACCAAGCGCACTCTTCCCAGAAATTCTGGTTCAAATCCCAGCTCGTTGGTGGTGAAGAAGAAGAAGGCGGCGTCAGCTGATGGGGTGGCTTGCAAAATGAACAGGAAAACTGTAGGCATCCAAATTGCTTTCTGGCTGAGGGCTTTCCGTAATTTATCTACTTGGTTCCCGACATTGGAGAGATGGGGAGACTGACTCGCTGGTTCTTCCACAATTAACCAGGCGATCGCAGACACAATTAGCGGAAAAGTGGCAGTAATGCCAAATATAGTGTGGGTACTGAAATGCTCTAACAAAAATCCACTTAAGTAGGCAGTTATAAAACCTCCCAGCGCTGTGGTAGCCCAAGCAAGGGATTGCAGCGAGCCTGCTTTGCTGAGATTTTCTTCTCTTGCTCGTTCTACGATTAGCGAGTCGGCAATTACGTCACTTACCATCGAAGAAAGGGAACTCAGAGCGATCGCAACTGTCGCCGCCCAAGTACTGTGAACCACAGTTGCCAGACTCACCCAAGCAGCCGATCCCAGTAACCCGGCCAAAACTAGGTAAGGACGCCGCCGATATCCAAATATCGGCAGTCCATCCGATATAAAGCCAAACAGCGGTTTGACTACCCAGGGTAGGGCTGCTATTCCCATCAGGACTGAAACTTCAGCCGGACTCAGCCCCAATTCATCTTTGAGGAAGAAGCTGATGGCTAGCCGTGCCAACCCCAAAATCCCCATAACTAGGTAAACCAGTAAAATGGCGATTAGATCGCGACTTGGTTCTATACCAAAAAAAACTCTTTTTGTCAATAATTCTTTGAACCAGGACTTGCCAGAGGGAGAAATAAGCATTGATAACGATTAAAAAACGTTAAGAATTATGACTCTTATAACATATACCAACCGCCAAGGTAGTTAGGACGTTTTTAATTCCCTCTTCCCTCTTCCCTAGCCCCTAGCCCCTAGCCCCTTTATTAGGGGCTTAAATTCTACAAAACTCCCTTAGAACTGGGAATCGTACTAGCACGGCGCGGATCTATTTCCACCGCCATTCGCATCGCCCTAGCAAATGCCTTAAATGTTGCTTCAATAATGTGGTGGGAATTAATACCATCCAATTGACGAATATGCAGCGTCATCTGGCTATGATTTACCAACGCCACAAAAAATTCCCGTACTAGCTGAGTGTCATAAGTACCAACTCGCTGCGTCGGAATCTGCAAACCATAACTTAAGTGAGGGCGTCCCGAAAAGTCTAACGCCACCTGAATTAAAGCTTCATCCAAAGGGGCGAGGAAATTACCAAAACGGACAATGCCTTTGCGATCGCCTAAAGCTTTCCCCAGCGCCTGTCCCAAGGTAATACCAACATCTTCATTCGTGTGGTGATCGTCTATTTCCAAATCTCCCGTCGCTTGTACTTCCAGATCGATCAATCCGTGAGAGGAAATTTGGTGCAGCATATGATCTAAAAACGGAATTCCCGTTTTAGCTATGCAAACACCTGTACCGTCAAGATTGATAGTCACTTGGACATCGGTTTCGCCAGTAGTTCGTTTAACCGAAGCTGTTCGAGCAGTTAAAATCTGCTCTGGGGAGTGGGGATGTGAAATTTGGCGATCGCGTATTTGCATTGTCAATTAAAATCTAGCTACATTCCCATTATTTCGTACCCAGCATCCACATACAGGATTTGACCCGTAATCCCGCTGGCTAAATCGCTGCAAAGGAAAGCAGCAGCATTCCCCACTTCCGTCTGAGTAACAGTGCGTCGCAGGGGTGCCAACTCTTCAACGTGGTGAATCATATCCAGGATACCGCCAACAGCTGAAGAAGCCAGCGTGCGGATCGGGCCTGCCGATATCCCATTTACCCGAATATTCTGCGGGCCAAGTTCAGACGCCAGATAGCGGACATTCATTTCCAAAGCGGCTTTGGCGATCCCCATCACATTGTAGTTGGGAATCACTTTCACACCGCCCAGATAGGTTAAAGTGACGATACTGCCACCTTCGGTCATCAAGGGTTTAGCAGCCCCACTGAGCTGGATCAGCGAGTAAGCGCTGATATCGAGAGCCAGGGAAAAGCCTTGCCGCGAAGTTTTGCTAAAATCTCCTGATAAATCATCCTTGTTGGCAAAAGCAAGACAATGAATCAGGATGTCAAGTTTGCCCCACTTTTCGCGGACAGCCTCGAAGGTGGCTTGAATCTGGGCTTCATCCTGGACGTTGCAAGGCAAAAACAAGCTAGGATTGAGCGGTTCTACCAGTTCCGCGACTTTCTTCTCAAATCTACCTTTTTCATCGGGTAGGTAGGTGATGCCAAGATTAGCACCAGCTTTATGGAGTTGTTGGGCAATGCCCCAAGCGATCGAGCGATTGTTGGCAATGCCGGTTACAAGTGCGTTTTTTCCGGTTAAATTCAGCATAGTGGTTCATTATATCGAACTACGTGCGGCAAAGACAGGCTCCGATCGCACCTTGTACAGTCCCCAATAAATTTTTTATGGATATATAAAACATTTATTTCGGATTATGTAATAATTATGTGCTATATTACACAAAAATTTTATGTATGGAATGCTATAGGCAGAAGCGAAACTAGAAGAAAACACCGAGCAGTTCCAGGCGATTGACAAAGCCAACAAAAACGTTGATTTTTATAGGAATGAAGCGCTTCAGTACTGGATTAAGGGCAAGAATTATGCCAGCACGATCTCAACAAAGACAGTGCTGTCTTGTGTCAAACTTTATTCCAAAATGAGAGAAAAAATCTATAGGGTCTGGAGAGAGGGCAAGGAATATGGTGATGATACAAGATAGACCGCTAGCAGTTGTATTTCGTCAAATGGGTAGTGGGGCGTTTCCACCAGTCGTGGAAAACTTTGAAAGAGGCAAAACCATCTTTTTCCCAGGCGATCCGGCTGAACGGGTATATTTTCTGCTTAAGGGTGCCGTAAAACTTTCCAGAGTTTATGAAGCAGGAGAAGAAATTACGGTGGCGCTGCTGCGAGAGAATAGCGTTTTTGGCGTTTTGTCGCTGATTACGGGGAATCGGTCCGATCGGTTTTACCACGCAGTTGCCTTTACCCCAGTCGAACTGCTTTCAGCGCCGATAGACCAGGTGGAACAAGCGCTCAAAGACACTCCGGAGTTGGCAATGTTAATGCTGCGGGGTCTTTCTTCTCGGATTCTGCAAACGGAGATGATGATCGAGACGCTGGCGCACCGAGATATGGGTTCGCGATTGGTCAGTTTTCTGCTGATTCTGTGCCGCGACTTTGGGGTTTCGGGCCCAGAAGGGATTACGATCGATCTGAAACTGTCCCATCAAGCGATCGCAGAAGCGATCGGTTCCACCCGCGTCACGGTTACCCGTTTGTTGGGGGATCTGCGGCAAGAAAAAATGATCTCAATCAACAAAAAAAAGATTACCGTCCACAACCCAGTCACCTTAAGTCAACAGTTCACTTAGAAGGCTAAACCCCATACCGTAGTGCAAAAACCTGTAAGTCTCACAGCGACGCGCAACTTCAGGAATATTACGGCGAAACGAGTCAGCGCGGTGATAAGATCGAGCGAGTACTGTGGGGTAAAACGGGAATTAAAACTTGAAGAGTAAGCTTGTAAACTCAAGCACACTCTGCAAGATCTGGTACTAAAAGCCCAAATGCCGATCTTCACAGAATCGGCCCTCAAATCCCATCCCCATAGTGAGGATCGGGAATGTCAATGTAACTGAATATGACCACCGGCTTAATCCTGATTGCGGCAATTTTGGTGTTGGGGGGAGTGATCGCATCGGTGGGCGATCGCATCGGGACGAAAGTCGGTAAAGCAAGGCTGAGCCTATTTAAATTACGTCCCAAAAACACGGCGGTGTTGGTCACCCTCTTGACAGGCAGCCTAATTTCTGGCTCTACGTTGGCAATTTTGTTTGCTGCCAGCGAACAATTACGCACGGGCGTATTTAAACTGGAAACAATTCAGAAAAATCTCAAAAACGCCCGCCAAGAGATAGAACAAACTAAAACTCAGAAAAACCAGGTAGAAGCTGAAAAAAGTCGGGTAGAGGATGAGCTAGCCCAAGCAAAATCAGAGCAGGCAACAGCTCAAAAACGCCTGGATTCTACCAATCAAGCTTTGCAGCTGGTACTGGCGAAGCTAGCCGAAGCTTTCGCCAAACAGGCGCGTACAGAAGCACAACTGAATCAGACTCAGGGCCAGTTGAGCAGAACCGAAAGTCAATTAAATCAAACTCAAGGCCAGTTGAGTCAAACTCAAGACCAGTTGAGTCAAACCAAGGCCGAGTTAGATGGAACTGGGCAGCAATTGAAAACAGTCTCTGGGCAGGCTCAAGAACTTCGTTCAGAAATTCAAAGACTTCAGACGGAACGCCAAGATTTGATCGCCCAGCGCAACCAAGTCAAAGCCCAGATCACCGAACTCAAAAAACAGCTTGACCAGCGGGACGAGAAAATTGCAGCCCGCGATCGCACGATCGATCTCAAAGACGAGAAAATCGCCGTTCAAGACCAAGCGATCGCCCAGCGCGACCAAAAAATTGCCGCTCAAGATCAAACCATTTCTCAGCGCGAACAAGAAATTAACGTGCGCGACCAAAGAATCGCGACGCGAGACCAAGTTATTACACAGCAGGAAAGTCGCCTCAAACAACAGCAAAAACAACTCACAGAACGGGAGCAACTACTCGCCCAAAGAGATACCAAACTTTTAGAGCAAGGTAAAAAACTTTCAGAACGCGAACAAAAACTAAATATTTTACAAAAAGAAGTAGCAACCTTGGAACAAGACTATCAACAACTGTTTCAAGGGAATGTCACCCTGCGTCGCGGCCAAGTTCTTTCGGCGGGTGTTGTTCGCATTGTGGAACCGACCGCCGCTCGTCAAGCAGTCGATCGCCTATTGTTGCAAGCAAATCGAGTGGCTTTAGAACGCACTCGTCCCAGCAACAAGACTTATAAAGAACAAGTGATTCTGATCAGACAAGCTGAAGTGAATAAGTTGATCGCACAGATTGATGACGGTAAAGACTACGTGGTGCGAATTATTTCGGCTGGCAACTACGTCGCCGGAGCAGAATCTCCCGTGCAAGTGTTTGTCGATGTGGCTCCCAATCGCGTTGTATTTCAAGCTGGAGATGTGGTAGCGTCAACTTCTGCCGATCCCGCGACAATGACAGAAGACCAGATTCGGGAACGGCTCGATCTGCTGATTGCAGCTTCTCTATTTCGAGTCCGTCGCGCTGGCGTTGTGGCTGATAAAATCCAGATCGGAGACGATCGCATCGAAACTCTGACGCGCTTTTTAGAACAACTGAAACAATCCAAACAACCAATAGACGTTCAAGTCGTCACATCAGATATCACTTACACGGCTGGGCCAGTCAAAATGGATCTGATCGCCATTCAGGGCGGACAGGTGATCTTTAGGACTTGAGTTTCTAGCCAGTCGCGATCGTTTTTTGCCAAACTGAAGACTAAACTATCGCCGCACGGCCACAAAAAGCTATGTTTTCTCGTGCTAAGCCTACTCCCGACTCGGATTTGACCCCTGACCAGCCGGTAATCTTGGGCTTCGATCCAGGCCGTCAGAAGTGTGGTTTAGCCGTGATGGCAGTCGATCGCAAACTTCATTACCATCAAGTCATTGCCGCCGAGCAAGCGATCGCCACCATTCAAAGCTTACGTCAAAAGTATCCCATTTCTGTATTAGTAATGGGCGATCAAACTACAGCTAAAACTTGGAAACAGCAACTAACTCAAGACTTACCAGAGCCACTGCGGATAATTTTGGTCGATGAACGCTACAGTACGTTGGAGGCACGCGATCGCTATTGGCAAATGTACCCGCCCAAAGGTCTTTATCGCCTCATACCACAGGGAATGCGACCCCTACCGCGTCCTGTAGATGACATCGTTGCCATCCTCCTGATCGAAAGATACCTAGAACGACTGTTAGGAACTAACAAGTAGGTTGATAAAGTTTAGCCAGTCACGAGATTTCTTGGTTTTTTGAACATTCCCAGAGCGAATATATATTGTCATCGCAGCATAGAGAGATTTTTTAAGGGTGTTTTTAGACTTGGGTCTAAAGTTCAGCCCGGATTGCAAAAGCATAGTCTCCCCCAGGCTCTAGTTGGTAATCCGACTGTTCCAGAAAACGACCCAGCGGCTCCTGAATTAAAGCTCGTCCCAGGGATGGCTGGACAGACAACTTGCCTTGTCTAAAACACCACTGGAACTGCCAATCATACTCACCCGCCCTTACTTCTCCTTCAATTTTGCCTTGTTGCCAACAGTGTCCGGTAATTCGGACATAGGCAATAGTTTCTGGTAAACGTTTAAAACTCACAATCCCAATGGTGACGTGCTTGAGCCTTCAACTTTCATAGTAAACCCGTCGCGATTCGAGTCAAGATGACTAGGATCGAAGAAGTATCCCAGTGGCGATCGATTGACAAAGCTTTCGCCACTCCCTGTCGATCGCCGGAGGTTACCCTTTGACTGCCAAAATGCCCGATCCTCCTTCTGCTGAAAAGCCTTTCCAAGCTAATCCCTCAAATACCCCAGATTTAGGGGAACTAGACAGCGCCATTTTCAGCTTTGCCGACATTCAGGCAGAACTCAACTACAAACAAGCGCAAACCGCCCTGCGAGACATTGTAACCAACCTCGATCTGACGCCCCAGGAAAGAACAGGACTGGAGCCAGCAATTGAGGAACTAGCGGTGATGCTAGACAAATTAGAACGATCGATCGTCCTGATTGCCGTCTTTGGTATGGTAGGGCGAGGTAAATCTTCTTTGCTCAACGCCTTGGTGGGCGAAAAGGTATTTGAAACTGGCCCAATTCACGGCGTCACTCGCACCAGCCAACGGGTGAATTGGTGCTGTAGCCGGGAAGCAGTGGGTAATAACAATACCGAAGTGTTGCGAGTTTCCTTTTCTGCAAATGGTAATTCTCAGGTTGAATTAATCGATACTCCCGGATTGGATGAGGTGGACGGCGAAACCCGCGCCGTTTTAGCTCGCGACGTTGCCAAACAGGCCGATCTGATCCTGTTTATCATAGCTGGTGACATGACCAAAGTGGAACACGAAGCGCTTTCAGAACTGCGGAAAGCCGGTAAACCAATTTTGCTCGTGTTCAACAAAATTGACCAGTATCCCGAAGTAGACCGGATGGCGATTTATGAGAAAATCCGAGATGACCGGGTGCGGGAATTGCTCTCGCCGGATGAGATTGTGATGGCAGCGGCTTCACCCCTTGTAGCGCAAGCAGTGCGTCGTGCTGATGGCAGTTTGGGGGTGCAGTTGAAACCGGGATCGCCGCAAGTTGAGGATCTGAAGCTGAAAATACTGGAGATTTTGCACCGAGAAGGTAAATCTTTGGTCGCCCTCAACTCCATGCTGTATGCGGATGAAGTAAACGAGCAGCTGGTGGGGCGCAAAATGGCGATTCGAGACAGCAGCGCCAATCGGATCATCTGGAATGCGTCTATTACTAAAGCGGTTGCGATCGCGCTCAACCCCGTCACTGCGCTAGACTTGCTCAGCGGTGCCGTAATTGACGTTGCCCTAATATTAACTCTGTCCAAGCTTTACGGCCTCCCCATGACGCAACAGGGAGCTGTATCTTTATTGCAAAAAATCGCCCTGTGTATGGGTAGCTTGAGTGCTAGCGAACTTGTAGCCACTCTGGGACTCAGTTCCCTCAAAAGCTTATTGGGTATAGCAGCACCAGCAACTGGCGGTGCATCTCTAGGCGCTTATGTATCCGTAGCATTAACGCAAGCCGGTGTAGCGGGTGTTTCTTCTTACGGGATCGGACAAGTAACTAAAGCTTATTTAGCTAATGGGGCTTCTTGGGGTGCTGATGGCCCGAAAGCAGTTGTGAACCGCATTTTAGCTTCCCTTGATGAAACTTCTATTCTCAACCGCCTCAAAGATGAATTGCGGGCAAAGCTGGATTTTCAAAAGGGGCTAGAAAAGTCAAAAGAAAGAAGAAAGGAGGGGCTAGAGGAAGAGGGGGAGAGAGGGTGAGGGCTAAAAAGTCAAAAGAAGGTATATTTTACTTTTTACTTTAATCTTTCCCAGTCCCCAGCCTCCAGTCCCCAGTCCCTAATTTTTTTTATCTTTGAAAGATGCTAGCCATTCGCTCAGTTGCTCGGCGGCGATGTCGCGACTACCTAAACCAAAGGCTAGAGCGATCGCAACTGCGATCGCACCTAGCACCAATCCAAATGCCAAATGGACGATATCGCTGCCAATGCCCATCTGTTCCAGTGCCATTGCAGAAACAAAAGCAATAATGGCAATTCGCGCCGCATGACCCAGTATCCGCGCCTGCTGACCCCCAGAACTGGTAATCAAGCTAAAAGCGAGGTTAGCCAAGTACAAACCGATCGCAAACACTACTAACCCAGCCAGAATGCGGCCAGCTACCGCAATAACTCCGGTAACAATTGCCGTGAGCGCCGCAAATTGCAGCACCTCAGTCGCTGGCACTATTGCTAACAAAATAATGCCGACAAGCGCCACAATCCCCACAATTTCTGATGGGGTTCGCGTAGTAACTGGTGATGGCTGAAGAAGGGTTGCTTGTTCCTCTGGTGAGTAAGGGATTCCTTCTGGTACTGGTGCGCTAGCAGGAGGGACGACGATCCGATTCCTGGTGGCTGGGGTTACTCCCAAACCCAGCCAGTTGAAAATATTGTTGAAGCCAATGCTAGTCAGGATATTGGTGACCAAATCTGCCACAAATTTCCCAAGGACGTAGGCAATTACCAGAATTAGCCCAGCCGTGAAAATTTTGGGAATGGCGCTGAGAATCTGGTTGAGCATTGCGATCGCTGGAGCCGAAATCGCCGCAATCTGCAAGGCGTTAAGGGCTGCGATCGCTGTCGGAATTAAGATCAATATGTAGACAACCGTACCGACGATCCCGGAGAGCGATTGCCCAGTAGCGGTTCGACTCAAGCCAAACTGGGCACCCAAGCGATCTGCGCCCCCAGCGGCCAACAGATTGGTGACAATCCGGCGCACTACTTGTGCTATTAGCCAGCCTACTGCACCAATCACGATCGCCGCGAAGATATTCGGCAGAATCGAAAGGATTTCATTGAGTAGCTGCTGCACGGGCTGTAGTGTCCCCTGCAACTCTAAGGTACTCAAGACAGATGGGAGAAACAGCAAAAAGATGAACCAGTAGAGCGTATTGCCGATCGTTTCGCTCAAAGAGAACTGGTTCTGGGGTTGACCGTCCACTTGCTGATTGAGACGTTCATCCACGCGCAGGACGCGCAGCCCTCGCGTAACTACTAGCTTTGCCACCGTTGCCAGCAACCAAGCAAGGCCCAACAGAATTGCTGCCCCCGCTAACTTCGGCAGGAATGCAAATACCTGATTGAGTAAATTGTTGAGCGGTTCGGAAACGGCAGTCAGCTTGAGTGCCTGTAAAAAGGCGACTAAGGTAAAGAGGAAAATAATCCAAAAAACCGCGTCCGATACCCATTTCTCCACCGGCGGCGATTCGCTGCCGTCCTGACGTCCTGTAATCCAGGCAGCCAGCTTGTTATCTATGTTTGTGCGATTTAGCAGCCCCCGCGTTGCGGCGGCTGCTATGACTGCCAGCAGCCAGCCGAGTACCAGAATAGCGATCGCGCCGATTATATTCGGAATAAACTTGACTAGATCGCTAAGGCCAACTCCTGCTAAAAACCCAGTCAAAGTGTCTGCAAAGGCGTCTGGGCGCGGTGGTGCCCCTCTTGGGACTGGTCTGCTCTGTGCCAGAATTTCAGCCGATCGCATCCACACACCAATGCCCACCGATGATTGGGTCATACTTTGCCAAATACCATTCATGGTTTTTTAGTTCCCTCAGAGTTCACTGGCAAAATTTGGAAAACTTACTCGTGAATTGTTTTTTGTAGCTTCTTTAGCAAATTCTCAGCTAAGACAGCATCAAGTGAATAGAGACAACCATACACCTAGCCAAGCTATTTTTGATCTATCTTTATAGATGATTGCAGGTAGCAAGGACTGAAGGTGCAGATGTCAGAACATCAAGTTTTTGAACAATCGATTCAAATCAATGCTCCAGCCACCGTGGTTGAGCATTGTATCGCAGACCGGGACTTAATGCACCGATGGCTCAACCCAGTCCTGCGTTGCGATCCAGTGGGCGAGTGGAGTACGGATATTGGCAGTCGCAGCCGCTTTACGATTCAGATTCCCTTGTTGGGGCCTACTCTGGAAAGCGTTGTGGTGGAGCGGAAACCCGGTCTGATAGTCTGGGGCTTTGAGGGCTTTTTCACAGGACGCGATCGCTGGGAATGTCAACCTGTAGCACAGGGTACTCGCCTACTTAACCGTTTTGAGTTCGAGATTCCCAATCCCTTGATTCGCTGGGGTTTCAATACCTTTGCCGCCACTTGGACTCAGGAGGATATGAAAGCCCAACTGCAACGCCTCAAACTGGTAGCTCAAGAGCAATCCCAGCAGCTTTAATTCAATTCTAAGTTTTTCTTTTCTAGCCCCTAGCCTCTCTCTTCCCCTCTCTTCCCCTAGCAAGAGAGCCCCTAAAGATTTTGACGCATCCTTGCCACTAATTGGCGTATGGCATCAGCATCTTCAGCGCTGGGAACTTGGACTAGATAAGTCTCCAGGTCTTGACAAGCTGACACCCATTCTCCTAGTTGGTAGTATAGAAGACCGCGATCGCGAAGTTCCGCCGATACACCTGGAAACAACAGCAAAAGACGCTCAATTACCGCCAGCGCTTTGGGCAACTCATTCATGTTTAAATAAATTAATTTGAGATTCATCAGCATTCGGGCTAAAAAGCGTCGGTTACTCACCGGCTCTATCAGCGATGGTTTCAACTCTACCCGCTGCTGATAAATTTGAGATAGTCGTTGCTGACAATCTTGCTCGAAGAGAATCTCGCCCCGATTGAAGGCATCGACGTAGATACCCACGTCTTCAAAGTCCGGGCGAATTAGGAAATGTCCCGGCATTCCAATACCAACCATCGGGAAATCAAGTCGCTGGGCAATTTCCAAGTATACCAGCGAAAGCGAAATAGGAATGCCGGTTCGCCGCTCAATTACTTCATTCAAAAAGCTATTGCGCGGATCGTAGTAGTCAACGGTATTGCCGACAAAACCCAAATCCTCGTAGAGGTACTTGTTGATAGTCTGAAAGATCCGCAGAGGATATCGTTCTGGCGGCAGAAGTTCTTCTACCTCAGATGCCATTGTATCAAGGGCGTTTAAGTATTCAGCCGGATCGAGGTCTGGATATTCTTCCTGTGCAATATGTAGAGCCGCCTTTGCCAGATTGATTTGTTTGTCTGGCTGATGAATTTCCTGGTAAAAATATTGCCGCGCCAGGGGAAAGTCCATATTGGGGATTGGGGATTGGGGATTCTCTCTCCCACTCTATTCTTTATTTTTGACTTTTGACTTTTGACTTTTGACTTTTGACTTTTCTAGCGGCAATCCGATCCCCTAGAAATCAATTACGATCGCCATATTACCGAAACCCAAGTACTTCAGAAATTGCATTTGCAATGTCAAGATAAATGTTGCCTTGCATCTCGCGAAACAATACAAACGGCTGCTGGGTATTACCGAAAATAGGTCTGATTACCCATCCCAGTTGACTGCCGACAAAGCCGTACAGCACTAACCAAAATTGCAATATCTTCGTGCGAGTTCCTTGTCCTTCGGTATCTGCTTCGGAAATTAACCTCATTCCTTGATAAAGGAAGTTAACACCAATCACTCCTGTGAGAATAAAAATCGCCACATTTAACAATTTAAAAAATTGGTAATTGTCGGTAGTGATCAGAAAAAACAGGGTGACTGGTGCAAATCCCAATAGGAGGGCGCTAATTACAGAGGCAGCGGTAAGAACGATGATAAAATGTTGTGTGAGGCTGCGACTGGAACCAAAGAAAATGTTAAAAATGTATAAGGTTGGCAAACAAATCAAAAGGGTGAGTAAGTAGAGACACGGGAGTTTAATTGCTGCCGACAATGACTGAGGTATGCTATGGTATAAACCGATAATTGCGCCATAGATAGCGAAAAATAGAGAACTGCAAACGAGTAGGGCGATTATTTTACTTTGAAGTCTGACTCCTTGACGAATTTCATCTAGGAAAGTTTGGCGATCGCGCAGTAAACTTATCAGCACAGTAAAGTGGTTTGTTCCCTGAGATTTCTTTTCCATGATTTTTCTTTCCTTAGTTATCGATCGTTAGATTAACGAAACCCTAAAATGTAGGCAAGAGATTGAATTATGCTCACATAAAAGTTTCCTTCTCTTTCTCGGAACAGAGAGAAGGGAGAATCAGGCGTTCCGAAAAAAGGTCTGAGAGTCCATCCCAACTGACAGCCTACAAAAGCATAAAGTAATAACCACAATTGTAAAATTTTTCGCCTGGTGTTGCTGCCTTCATTGTCTTGTTCTAAGACAAAATTAGCTGCTTTATATAAGGAAGAAACTCCGATAAATCCAGTCACGCCAAAGATAACAACATTCAACAATATGAGAAATTGGTAATTGTTGGTGCTAATCAAGAAAAACAGCGCGATCGGCCCGAAGCTGAACAAAAGCACGCTAGTTAATGAAACCGCTGTCAGCACCAATGCAAAATGCTGACCTAAAGTGCGTTTCGATCCAAAAATAATATTAGCAAAATACAATGTCGGCAGACAAATGAGCAGTGTGATTAAATAGAGGGCTGGAAGTTTAACAGCCGAAGCTAAAGCTTGCATCCAGCTATGATATATACCCATGATACCGCCATAGATGGCAAGAAATATCGAACTGCAAACAAGCATAGAAAATATTTTACTTGGCAATCGGGTTCCTTGGCGAATTTCTTCTAGAAATAGTTGGCGATCGCGCAGTAAACTAATCAGCACTGCAAAGTATTTAATTCCTTGGGATTGCCGTTCAATCATGTTATCCTCAAAAGCATTATGACTAAAATAATCACTAAGAGTAATCGCCGCCAGAGCCATACTTCCAAGCATCAATCCATCGGCGACAATAATATTGTGGCACTGATGGTTGCATTGCTTGCCCTAATTTGTACAAAGCAGCATAGGCTCCCAAGTTGGCATAATGAATTGTCCAATCCAGCAGCGTTGTCAGCCCAACTTGGGGAATTATCTTGACAACTAATCTCGGATGTGCAATTTGTGTACGCAAAAGGGTTTGCGACAGAGGTGAAAACTTTACCACATCTTGAAGAAACGGTTTTAGTACCTCATCTCCCAGTTGCTCCATTTCCAGAAATACCGCAGACAAAAGCTGATTAATTAGATCTGGATGAATTTTTTGATTTACACCGACACTCATCGCTCGTTGAAACAACCAGGTAACGGCTAAGTTTGGCTGATAAGGTTGTAGAAGTGCCAGAGCATTTTGAGTTAGTCGATCGCATTGTAAAGCTTCGTTAATTCCATTTGCCAAACGCTTCAGATGACGCACCATTGCCCCAAAACCACCAAAACTCAGCGGAGATTGAGCGCCACTGGAATCTCCCACTGGCAGAATGCGGCTCCACGGCATCTTGAGGGGACTTTGCTGATAACTTGGAAAGAAACCAAACAACGCCCTTTGAAATTGCAATCGTTCCAATTCCACATTTTGATATTGCGGTAGGAGGCGCAGGTAATCCTCAAACAGTGCTTCTAAACTGGGGCGCTGCGGGTGAGCATCCATATATGTAAACAAGTAGGTGGTTCTACCATCTCGTGCTGGGAAGGCTTCCCAAAAGTACTGGCATTGATTTTTTAATGGCGTAAATGATACCAACAAATCGCCTGTGTCATTTTTCGGAAAGCCTTGGGCGCAACTTCCTACGACCAAGCATACAGCATCTGGCTTTTTTCCTTGTCTTGCTTGCTGGACAATGGGAGAAAAATGCCCCATTGCGTCGATTAATAACCGAGTTTTAAGGGATTTTGGATTGTTAGACTGCTCATCATCCTGACGAGTATCCCCTCTTCCAAGATCGATCGCAACGCCATCGGAATGAACAACTGCGCCTTGGAAGGGTGTCTTTTCAAACAGTTTACCGCCAGCTTTGAGAAATTTGGACTTGAGGGCGTCTAGCAGAAAAACTGGGTCAACGCCGATGTTGAGTACGTCTTGCACCCAGTGTTCGCGACCGCCTAAAAAGCTGATGCGAGCTGGGTTATACTGGGTGGCGATCGCCTGCTGAAGTTCCGATTCTTCAAGTAGATTCAATTCCAAAAACACTTCTAATTCTTTGCGGGAGATGTTCCACTCTTGTTCTCTACCGCGTAGAATGCCCCGTTCGATTAAAGCCACTCGCCACCCCATCCCAGCTAAGGCAGCACCGATTAAAATCCCCAATGTGCCGCCGCAGATAACAACGTCCCAATCGACTTCTCCTAAAGGCTGGTCGCTTTCTTTCACCAATGCCGGTATTGGTGCAGTATCGTCCTTGAGGGATTGCCAAATGCGATCGGCTTTACGCAGTCCTCCCAGGACATCCCCAGGTAGTTGGGAAAGAATTTGCTCGGTGAGGGTCATAAAAATAGAATAGCCAAGACTTTTCTAGTTATTTGCAATCATAATTTATACAGCCGCTACGGTAAAGTATTCAATTTTCTATCCGCCACAACCTATTGGTATCACGGACTAACTCTAATTTGCGGTCTTTTTCGATCTTTTTTTGTAACTCTGGTGAAGGCGCGAATAAAAAGACATCGCTATAACCTGCCGCAATTTTAACTGCTTCTGAGTTTGTAAATAACTGAAATTTAACTTTCGGATCGAGTTGGTGGCTGAGGGATAACAAGTTAGTAATCAAAGCGTCGCTGACGATCAGCGGACGTTTTGCTTTCTTAGTTGTCTGCACAATTTGTGGAATGTCTTTCGTGTCTGACTTGTGCCACCACACCGACGCTTGCGAACTCAAAGCACAAGACAGCACTCCACCGGAAATGATGACTGCTGTCACCAGTTGCCAGATTTTCTTTTGGTTGCTGCTAACTGAAACAGAGGTGATTTTGGTAGCTAATAGATAGGCAACGGCGATTTGAATTCCCAAGTAGAAAGGAATTAAATATCTTTGCACTTTTGACCTGCCGCCGCCAATAATCAAATCTGGCAGCACGAGTGCTAACAGTATAACTCCACTTAAACTTAGGACAAACACCCAAATGCGTGGTGGCGTGTGACGGCAGAGAAAATAAAGAGCATATCCCACTAATAGGAGATTAGAGATAATGATCAGATAGGGAAACGGTGTTCTAAAACTCCAGCCGTAATTCCAATCAATAAAAATGCGATTAATATTAAAAATCCATCGCCAAATTAATTCTGAAATAGTAAAACGATAATTAATCCATGCCATTGATTTGTGGAGGGCAGGAAGATTGATAATTAATACTATAATCCAGGGCAGAAAAAGCAGGGTTCCAGCAATTGCAGACAACAAATAATTAATACTTTTTTTGTTAAACTGGAAGCGCTCGCTAACAATAGCATAAATACCGTGTCCGATCGCGACAAAAACTGAGAATAGATAACTATAGAGTGCCAGTGCCAAACTTAATGTGTAAATTGTCCAGCTTTTCGCTGTATTCAAACGCATAGCTCGGAGCAACGCAGCACTCGCGAGGAGAGTCGTTGCCGTCCAAAAACTATATTCTCGTGCTTCTTGAGCGTACAAAACGTGAAATGGAGATACTGCAACTAAGGCGATCGCTACCCAGGCTACCGCAGGCGACGCGAATAATTCCAGACACAACCAATACAGGCAAGGGAAGACAAATAAGCTTAGGATCGCTGGCAAACTTCTCATTGCCGTTTGGGAAGTACCGAACCGCTCCGCCCACAATCGGGCGATCGCGTAATAGACTGGTGGATGTTCGGGGGTTTCGATCGCCAAAGCTTTGACGGTATTGAATAAGTTGCGCTCGGAATTAATGTTTTGATACTTTTGCAAGTCAGCAATGCTAAGTTCTCGTCCGTCAGCAAGACCCTGGGTCGCTTCGGCAATCGTATAGCCTGAAATTTGCAATGAAGTTAAAGCTTCGTCGCGCCAGTAGATTTTGCGGTCTAAATTTGCCAACCGGAAAAATATCCCTAACACTAACAAGATAATGATTAAGGGTCGCCACCAAGCAGGGGGCAACGAACTATTTAAAGTTAAGTCTTTAATTTCCATATTTACTCCTGATTATTTTGGTGGTGCTATAAGTATAACTAAGTATTGACTTGCCGAGCGGAAATTATTACAATCTTTACATTCATTTAGCTTAAAGAGAATTTTTATTAAGGCTATGATCGTTCCAGAGTCGCCTGCATTATGTTTTTGTACTCTCGCTATCGGCGCAAATTATCGCTCTCTAGCGGAACTATTAGCTGAAGATATAGAAAAACACGCGCCGGGAAAGCCGTTGGTAATTTTGACTGACAACCCCAAGCAATTCCAAGGGTATCCCAATGTGGTAGCTTTTTCGCACCGCCAGCATCTCTACTGCGATAACGACAAAGTTTTTCTGATTAGAAAAGCCCTCTCCCTCTACGATACCTGCATTTGCATCGATGCAGATATGCGGTTGTTAGATAAACTCCCACCAGAGATTAACTGGCAGCCGGGGATAACGGCAAGAAGCTGTGACAGCATTGTCAACCATTACCAGACAATGATTAATAAAACTAATCAGCCTCGTGCCGAAAAAGAGAGAGATCTAGAGATGCTTAAAAAAGTTGCTCGTAAATTAGATGTTGATATTGCTGACGAAAAGATTAAATTCATCCACGAATTTCTGTTTGTAGTCACGCGCAGTCCAGAATTAGAACAATTTCTAGATCTGTTTGAAAAGATTGCTTACTTTCTGGAATTAAACGGCGTGAAAATTGGGGCTGGATGCGCGATGGGGTTAGCAGGGGCGAAAACAGGATTTCCGGTGAGATGGGACTTAATGGAGGGCGTTGTCTTTTTTGACGATCGCATCGAACGGGTAAGAATCGCTAAAGGACAGGCAGATCCAGAAAAGACGCGGATCTATTTTGAGCAGCAAAAAGCTCGCAAATCCCCCAAACACAATCTGCTTCAGAAACTCGCCGTTAAAATCAGCCGCGCTTGCCAGGATTTCTACCGGACATTACGGTTGCGAATAGATGCCCTCGCAGATTTAGGATTTTACTACCGATAAAGGGCCAGCAGGTGTGTGTCTGTCCTTAATTTATTCATTAATACGGGGTAAACGGATGTAAAAAGTAGTACCTTCATCGGAGTTGGACTGAAAAGAAATTTGTCCACCATGACCTTCGATAATTGATTTGGCTATCGAAGTTCCCAATCCCGTACCTCCACGTTTTCCATAGGTCACAAATGGATCGAATAACCGCTCCCGAATCGCTTCGGGAATGCCGGGGCCGTTGTCGCAAATTGTAAGTTCTGCCCATTTATCTTTTGCCCAAACCGATATCTCGATCCGCCCGCCACGACCGTTAAAAGCTTCGACTGCGTTCCCCACTAAGTTTTGCAAAACACGCATTAACTTGTTTTCATCAACGTTCGCGACTACATCTGTTGCCTTAAACGCAAACTCTACTTTAGTATCTTTAAAATAAAGACGATTCAGCTTTTCAAAATGTTGCACAAACAAAGTTAGGTTGACAGGTTCTTTATTCACTAAGGCATTGCCGCTAGCAAATTCTAACGCTTCTTCTGCCATACCCAACATTCGCTTAACTTGGGCTTGAATTATATCGCACCATTCAATTGTTTCTTCATCGGGATGCTGTTCTTTGAGCATTACACTAGCTAAATGTATGCCGGTAACAGGACTTCTGAAATCGTGAATAATTGTGTTGACCATCTCTCCCACTAATGCCATTTTTTCTTGGTGAATCATCTGATTGACATATTGCGATGTTGTGGCTCGTAACTGCTGGACAATGTAACCAAGCAGTTTGAGAACCACGCTACCTTTTGTGTTATTCAAAATTTCCATCAGACTGTCGCGGGGAATTTTTGCCAAAGTTGCTTCACCGCAAACAATCGCTTGAGCGCTACGGGGTTGTCCATCCAACACCCCAAATTCCCCAAAAAACTCGTTCGGTTTAGCTAAGGCAAATGTTTGATATTTTTCGCCAGCAGAAATTTTTCTAAATTCGACTTGACCTGCTAAAATTAGATACAAAAAATCTGGTATTTCGCCTTCTTCAAAAATTATTTTTTGAGCATTAAAATTCTCGACAATAGCCAGCCTACAGAGTTGGTCTGCTTGCTCCGGTTCAAAATAGGAAATAAACTGATGTTCTTTCAGATCCATGCTCGAATACCTACTTCATTAACATAAAAAAGTTGTCTTATCCTATCTTAAGGCAGATGTGGTGTGGGGTAAGACCCTACATTTCGTTATTATCAACCCGGAAACAGGCGATCGCAACTGTAGTTCCCACAGTCTTGCGCTGTGTAAAGGTTTACACAAGTATTTATACTCAATATTTCTGCGGGGTTAATTAGGTGCGTAGCAGCTTAACCAAAAATCTGCCTTTTTAAATCTAAAATCTGAAATTATCGGTAAAATAGGAGATAAGCAGCAAAATTTTAGTAAATTGACTGATTTTTAGAGGTTAGGAGATTTGGCAACTCATCTTGAGCTACGCAAGGGCAAAAATCGATTAAATCGCTTCACGGCACTGCTAATCATCACTTGCACAGCGCCGATCTTTTCCAGCGTCAAGGCGGTAGCAGACCCACCGATATATTACTCCAACGGACAAGTGGTTTGGCGAGGAAATGTAGGGGACAGTGTTTTCCACGAAAACGGACAGGTTGCTTGGAGAGGTAGTCCAGAAAACAATAACATTGTCTTCCACAGTAACGGACAGGTTGCTTGGAGAGGCAGTTTAGGAAATGATGTTTTTTATAGCAATGGACAGGTTGCTTGGAGAGGAGACAAAGGAGACTCCTGCTATCGACCCGACGGTAGTGTGATGAGGCGCGACTGTAAAAGCACAAATTGGATTGAATTGGGTTCTGGTATTAGTTTTCGGGTTACACTTAATAATGCTCAGTTAAAGCTTCGCATTCCTGGATCTGAGACAGGGCGATCGTTTTATTCCAAGGTTTTTAATTTGGTAGATTCGGAAAATTAGGAACTGATATAACCGCATTAAGTTTTTGTTAATGAGGGAGGAATTTATGAAAAGGCGCTCGCTACTTTACTTTGGCATAGGTTTGGCTGTTTGTGGTGCTAATTCCTTTCTACCAGTTGCAGCGCAGTCAAGAAGAGGTGTAACTCGGCGCGTACAGTTTGCACGCGGAAGTACATCAACTACGATTAATGGATCGGTAGTGCTAGGTAACAAAGATACTTACATTTTTCGCGCTCGTCAAGGTCAAACAATTATTGCGGATGTGACTTGGCTGGGAACGAGAGTTGATAATGTTGAAGATCAAGGACTTTCGGGTTTTACTTTTATAGCAGCTAACGGACAATCATACGAAGACCAACCAGACCAACGAGTAAACTCGCGGCTACACAAACGAAGCCTGCCTTCGCAGGCTAAGAAAGATGCACAGAAATTTTACGCAACTGTACCTTCATTTTGTTTGGGGAACTAGGGATAGATTGCCGTTAGTCACGCCAGATATTCAAGAGGTGATTTATGCAGCAATTGTTAGTCAATGCCGTCAATTAGGATGCACAGTAATTGCTATTGGGGGTGTAGCAGATCATATTCATCTATTAACTGATTTTCCACCCACCTTAACTGGATCAGAACTGCTCGGCAAAGCTAAAGGCAGTTCATCCCATTTGATCACCCATGAAATCAAACCCGGACAGTTTTTCAAATGGCAAGGCGGTTACGGTGCATTTACAGTCAGTCGCCAAAACATCGATCAAGTAGCTAATTACATCCGCAACCAAGCCACGCACCATCAGCAAAAATCTTTCATCTCCGACTGGGAAATTAGCTGATTCATGACTTACGTAACATAAGAGTAGCCGAACGAGTAGCCGAACGAGTAAACTCGCGGCTATACGAACAAAGTCCGCCTACGCGGACTAAATATATCACTGTTTTCTTCAGCCTGCGTAGGCAGGCTTCGTTTGTGTAGCCGCGAGTTTACTCGTTCGGCTCTCGTTCGGCTCTCTAAAGCACGTCAATACATGGGTAAAACTACGCTTCAATTCTCTCAATAAATAGAAGAATTTTGGGATCGAGAAAAAGCGATCGCCGCATTCTGACCCCCAAATCCAAAACTTAAACAAAGCACATTGCGAATATCACTCCGACGCGCCACTCTGACAAAATCCAAATCAAATTCTGATTCTTTTAAGCCAATACAAGGCGGTAAAATTTGATACTTTAAAGCCATTAGACAGAAAGCTGCTCCCAACGCACCAGATGCTCCCAGTGTATGACCTGTCGCTCCTTTAGTAGAACTAACTGGCACACCTTGGGGAAACAAATATTGAATCACCTGCGCTTCATTTTGGTCATTTAGTTGAGTCGCCGTACCGTGAGCGTGAATGTAATCAATATCACTGGTAGAAAGATGGCTGCGTTCCAGACATTGTTTGATAGATGCGATCGCACTCCTCCCTCCCATTTCTGGAGAATTAGCATAACGTGCATCATTTGTCAAGCCAAAACCCAAAACTTCTCCATAAACCCTTGCACCTCGACGCCTAGCAGACTGGGCCGATTCCAGCACCAACACCGCCGCACCCTCTCCCAACACCAAACCTTCCCGATGTCGATCGAACGGATAAGCCCCAGTTTGCGCCAAAGCGCCCATCTGCTTAAACCCAGCCAAAGTCAGCGGTGTAATTGGTGCCTCCACCGCACCAGCAATAACCATCTCACATTGACCAGTTTGGATTAACTCAAAACCTTGTGCTAGAGCCCAAATCCCCGTAGCACAAGCCGCCATCGGTGCCAACACTGGCCCAGTTGCACCGATTTGACGAGCAGCTGCGATCGCGCCCATATGCGGCAGCGTCCCCAACCAACCCTCTATTCCCCCCTCTATTCCCCCCTCTATTCCCCCCTCCCCGTCAACGGGGAGGGGGTTAGGGGGTGGGGTAAACCCCGCCAATTTCTCCCAAACAGCTTGCTGAGAGCGACTAGATCCTATAACCACCCCACAATTCAGCAAAGGTACTTCTAAACCTGCATCTTCCAACGCCGAAACAACAACCAGCCGAGTTAGGGTTACTAACTCGGCTGGCTTATTTCCAATTAGCGCCAAAGGAAGCGGTTTTAATTCAGGAAAAGGTTGATGCAGCAGAATACCAGAACGACTGGCAATTAGATGTTGCCAGCTAGTTTCCAGTGTACCCAAAGATGAAATTAAACCAATGCCAGTAACAAAAATCTTCACGTCGATCGGTCATTAGTCATTCGTTATTAAACCAACCAATGACTAATGACTAATAACTAATGACTATTTCTTCAGATTTTCAGCGCCTTCAGTTACCTTAGCTGATTCTATGCGATCGCCCTGCTGAATCTTGTCAACAACATCCATACCTTGGGTCACGTACCCAAACACAGCATAGCTGCCATCCAAGAACGACAGATCCGCCAAAGCAAAGTAGAACTGCGAAGAAGCAGAATCTGGAGACTGCGATCGAGCCATCGCCACAGCACCGCGCTTATGCTGCAAAAGCGGCGGCTGAGTAATCGTCTTGCTGTAAACCGGACTGTCTGCCCCTTTAGGCGTAATTTCCAGCGGAATACGGCGTTCTTTACCTGTTGCTGGCTCGACAAAACCGCCAGTGCCGAGCTGACCCCGGAAGTTAGGGTCTTTACCTTGTGGGTCGCCACCTTGAGCTACAAACGGTTGTGGGTCTCGCACCACCCGGTGAAACACCAAACCATCGTAGACGCCTTGCTGGACGAGATCTACGAAATTGCCAGCCGTGACGGGGGCATTCGTGCCATCGACTTCGATCGTAATGGGTGAACCTTTCACCACCATGACGACAGTAGCCTTTCCTTCCAGACGAGGTAAGTTAGCCATTTGAGGATTGCTTGCTTGAGTAACAGGTGCAGAAGTTTCAGTTGCTGAAGGATTTTGCGATGCGATCGAAGCATCTTGTGACTGCGTGCATCCCCCCAGCAGCAATGCACCCACGATTATAATTGACACCAACCAGTGTCCGAGCTTCATTTGCATTTTCGGTGAGAGCCAACATAAAAAAGGTCAACCCAGCCGATCATAAACCTTCTAGAGGCACTCCCAAGAACCGGGCTAGCTGAGCCCCCTGATTTTCCAGTTCAGACAAAGACATCGGTTCTCCGACTCGCGTCAGGGGAACATCTCTGCGGCCTTTAATTCGCAGATATAGAGCGCGGCGAGGATTCAGACCTTCCCTAATCTCAACGCGGATCGCCTGTACATCCTCAGTGCGGCTGCTAATCTCAATCCGACGATTTTTGCCGGGAAACCCCCACCGGAAAATTTTAACGAAGCCTGTTTCTTGATTAAATTCGTTGTAACCGCCCCCAAAATCCAAAAAGATCGCCAACCAGAGATAAAGTGCCAAAAGCGTCCCGGCTGTCCCATAAAAGGTCATTGCCAGCCCTTGGGGGACAAAGATCAGCCCAGTGGCATCACCAAAAGGCAACAGATTTTTATGTAGGTAACTGGAAAGACCGGCCAATAAAAAGCCGATGCCTCCTATGGAGACGATCGTTGCCCACCAGTAATTACTGAAACGACGAGATCCTAAAATCTGCTGGCGGAGTACGCGATCGCTTGCGGAGATTGTTTGTGTCGTCATAGAGATAATATTCTCACTTCCTTCTAATTAACTTCAGAATTGGTAATTGGTCATTGGCTAGAGGTAATTATGCTTATCTCCTCTGCTCACCTGCGCCTTGCCATGCCCCATAACCTATTGTCTATTAATAGAATCTAGGGGGTTTACTAATTTTGGCTACAAATTAATATATAGTTATGTTAACTTACTTAAAAACCTCCCAGATTTAACAAAGCAAGAGGGTTTGAATCAATGACTATTGCTGTCGGACGTGCTGGAGCCTCAAGAGGATGGTTTGACGTCCTCGACGACTGGTTAAAGCGCGATCGCTTCGTATTCGTCGGCTGGTCCGGCATCCTCCTATTCCCCTGCGCCTACC